>ERZ777011.1836-NODE-1836-length-19792-cov-7.469018_pt1 | contig 19792 bp, 14 predicted proteins | sample MGYA00374964_ERZ777011 | MGnify/ENA primary metagenome ERZ777011 (study PRJEB29310, sample SAMD00008975) | mouse gut metagenome | study: EMG produced TPA metagenomics assembly of the Metagenome analysis of fecal microbiota from mouse which was promoted... | reverse complement strand
CATGCTTCGCAAACCTGCATAAATACTGAATGTGTGGAGTTTTGCTCATGGCTACATAAAAACAACTAAGGAGGTTTCAAAATGAAGAAGAAGTTATGGGCGGTATTGTTGACAGGGGCGATGGCTGCTGCTGCACTGACGGGCTGCGGCAAGGAGGCTGCGCCTGTGCCGGCGGAGACATCGGAGGAACAGACACAAGCGGATGAAAGCGAGACCCCGGCTGTAGAAGATGATCAGACGGAAGCTTCGGGAGGCGGGTATGATTTTGTTTTTGTTTGCCCGATCGTAGGCATGGAATACTGGAATCTTTGTTCGGACGGAATTGAAAAGGCGGATGAAGAGCTGGGCACACATACCCAGATTATCGGTCCTACGGATTCCTCTACTTTTACAACGGAAATTGCCAACTATATGGAATCTGCTATCGCCACGCAGCCGGATGCCATTATGGCTTATTCCGGACTGGAAGTGATGGCTCCGCTGATCGAAAAGGCTAAAGAACAGGGGATTCCGTTTATCTCCATCGACAGCGATGCGCCGGATACTTCCAGAATCGCCTATATCGGGACAGATCCTTATAATGCGGGATACAAGACCGGTGAAGCAATGGTTGAATTTACAGGCGGTACGGCAAAAGTTGCTATTCTGTGCAGTTCCCTCTCTTCCGAGAAGGAGATGAAAGAGGTGGATGCATTCAAAGACGCATTGAAAGGACACGACATCGAGATTCTGACAATGGAGGAGACGGATGCGGATCTCGCCACTGCCGTTGTCAAAATGGAAGCCCTTGTGTCCACTTATCCTGAAATGACTGCAGTGCTCGGCACCTCCGCTTATGATGTACAGGGGGCGGCAAAAGTAAAAAAAGAGAGAGGTTTGGATAATCTGGTGCTGATTGGTTATGATGATTTGGATGAGACATTAAATTATATCAGAGAGGGTATCATCAATGGCGTTGTAGTACAGGATCCTTATAATATGGGATATCAGGGTGTATACCTTATGAATGAGTATGTGGAAAAGGGCAGTCTGGAAGAAGAAAATTATGATACGGGTACGATTCTGGTGACAAAAGAAAATGTAGATAACTATCGCGGCTGATCACGGTCATCTGCATAGTTTGGGTAGATGAAAGTAAAGGGCTGCATACTGCGGGGAACCGGTGCAGCCCTTTCTGAAAGGAGCAGGAAAATGAATGCGATAAAAAAGATGATGAAAGTCAGGGAAATCGGGGTGCTCATTCCCCTTCTCCTGTTGTGGCTGGTTACCTACTTTGTAAATCATGCGTTTTTCAGCGCAACCAGCATGATCGCGCTGTTTCGCTCGATCTCTGTGTCCGCGCTGGGGGCGATAGGCGCTTCTTTTGTTTTTTGCTGCGGCATGATGGATGTGTCGGGCGGTTCTATTTACGGACTGGCGGGCATGATGACGGCCATAGCGATGAAGGAATGGGGGATGCCGGTATGGCTTGCGATTTTAGTCGGCTTGCTCGTGGGCATTGTCTTTGGGATCATCAACAGTCTGATCATCAACGGATTGGATATACCGGCGTTCATTGCGACGCTCGGATCCCAGTATATAGCAAGGGGCATTGTGAATGTCGTGTCGGAAGGGCGGTCCTATACGGGATTTCCGGACAGCTTTAACAGAATCGGCGAAGTCGGTCCCTTTGGCATCCCGTGGAGTGTTTATATCAGCCTGATCGTGGCGGTAGCTGCGGCGTGGATGTTGAAATATTCCGTATTCGGACGTAAGCTGATGGCGGTCGGAGGCAACGCGGAGACAGCCCGTGTCTGCGGTATCAATATCAAAAATGTCAGAAGTATGGCATTTGTGATGAATGCGGTCCTCTGCGCGCTGGCGGGCATTTTATCTTCGGCGAGACTGCAGACTGCTCAGGCGGCAGCAGGTACAGGTTGGGAGATGACGGTCATTGCGGCGGCGATCATCGGCGGCGTCAGTATGTACGGCGGTTCCGCCACGATCATCGGCGCATTGTTGGGAGTGGGAATCATGGAAACGCTGACCGTATCTATGACGATGATCAGAGTAAATGCCTACTGGCAAAGGGTCGTGATCGGCGTTGTCATTGTTTTGGCTGTGGGAATGGATACTTACAAGAGGAAACATCTGTCCGGAGGAAAGTGATATGGCAAAAAAGATATTATTGGAGATGAAACATATTACAAAACGCTTTCAGGGAGTTACCGCTCTTGACAATGTTACTTTTAATGCCTATGAGGGGGAAATACTTGCGCTGTGCGGAGAAAACGGCGCCGGAAAGAGCACCTTGATGAAGATTCTCAGCGGTTCTTACCCTGAGAACAGTTATGAAGGTGAGATTTATATCAACGGAGAAAGATGTCATTTTATGGATCCGGCACAGTCTGAAAAGATGGGGATCGGCATGATCTATCAGGAGATCAGCATGCATCTGGATATGACCGTGGCAGAAAACCTTTTTATCGGCCGCTGGCCTATGAAGGGCAGGCAGGTGGACTGGAAAAAAATGAATGCGGAGGCAAAAAAATATCTGGATCTGGTCGGTCTGGATGTGAAACCGGATGATATTCTGCGGCGGTTGGGGGCCAGTAAACAACAGTTGGTTTCCATTGCCAGAGCCTTGAGCAAAGATTTGAAGATCCTGGTCCTTGACGAACCTACATCGCCGCTCACCCAAAAGGAATCCAAAATCCTGTTTCAGATTCTGGAATCCCTGAAAGAAAGAGGGATTGCCTGTATCCTGATCACACACAAGATGGACGAGGTGTTTCAGAACGCAGACAGAGTGACGGTTCTGCGTGACGGGAAGAGCGTGGCTTCCTATTTGCTGGAGGAAACCAACGAAAGGCGGATCGTTGCGGATATGGTGGGACGCGAGATCACCAATTTCTATCCGAAAGAGGAAGTGCCGATCGGTGAACCGATCATGGAAGTAAAAGATTTTTCCGTGCCGCATCCGTCCATTCCGAACAGAAAGATTATAGACAATGTATCCTTTGTACTGCATAAAGGGGAGATATTGGGCATCGCAGGGCTTGTGGGAGCGGGCAGAAGCGAACTGGTAAATTCAATTTTCGGAAAAGACCCGAAGATTTCCGGAAAAGTGATCATCGATGGCAAAGAAGTGCGGATAAAATCGCCCTCCGATGCCATGAAGCACGGTATTGCACTGCTGACGGAAGAACGCAAAAAAGACGGAATCATAGAAGGCATGACGATCAGAGAAAATATAACGCTTCCATTATTAAAGACAGTGTCGGGGAAGGGGGTTTTGAATTTCAGAAAAGAAAGGGAGTTGTCCGGAAAGTATTTTGAGAGTCTGAACGTAAAAGCCCCGGGAACAGATACCCTTTTAAGCCAGTTATCCGGCGGAAATCAACAGAAAGTCGTTCTGGGGAAGTGGATTGCGAGAGAACCCGGAATCTTGATTCTGGATGAGCCGACAAGAGGAATTGATGTGGGTGCAAAATATGAAATCTATAAGATCATAGTGGATCTGGCAAAACAGGGAAAAGGCATTATTATGATCTCTTCCGAATTGCCGGAACTTTTGTCTATGGCAGACCGGATCATGGTGATTTCAGATCAGAAGATCAGAGGAACTTTAAATGCAAGGGAAGCCACACAGCAAAAGATAATGGAGTTGTCCGCATTATCGGAGAACAGTATAGCACAGTAAGGGTAGGAGGCAAAGAATGAAGCAGACAATCTCAGTAAAAATGGACCACGAGGTTTTGGTTTACATGAACGGAATTTCCTATTCGTGCAAACGGCACTGGTTTAATCATACCATGCAGGATTTGAAAATGGACATCATTGCTCCCAAAATGCGGGAAGGACATAAACCCTGTCCGGCAATCCTCTGGATATGCGGAGGGGCATACCGGGTGGTGGATCGCTCTATATGGATGCCGGAGATGACTTATCTGGCAAGGAGAGGATATGTGGTGGCAAGTTTGGAATACCGCACAAGCAATGAAGTGCAGTTTCCCGAGCCGTTAATTGATGTAAAGGCGGCGATCCGCTATCTGAAGGCTCACGCGGAAACTTTTGCCATCGATCCGGACAGGATCTGCGTGATGGGGGAATCGGCGGGCGGCACACTGGCTTCTCTGGCGGGACTCACAGCGGACAAAAAAGAATTTGAGAGCGGGGACAATCTTCAGGTGGACAGTTCCGTAAAAGCGGTGGTGGATTTTTACGGTTTGGTAGATTTCTCCATCGATGCGCTGAATGTAAGCGAAGGAATTCCCACTTGGACAATACAGGAATTTTTGGGGGAAAATTATTCAAAGGAAACGGCGAAGAAAGCGAGTGCCGTCAGCTATGTGAGTGAAAGCGCGCCTCCGTTTTTGATCCTGCACGGTACAAAAGATAAGGTGGTTCCGATCCGTCAGAGCGAGATGCTGGAAGAGGCGCTGAAAATACATAATGTCTATCACGAAGTTTATTTTCTGGAGGGCGCCGAGCACGGAACCGATGAGTTCTATCAGGAGGAGGTGCTGCAGAAGGTGGCGGCATTTTTGGAGAGGGTAGTTTGAATCTCACCCGTTTGGATTCTGCCGGACAGTGAGAAGAATAATTTTGTCAATTCCCCTTGACACTGTCCGGTACATATGCTATTTTATAAAAGGTCGTTACGACCATGCCGAAGACAGCAGGCGCCGGAGAACCGGCGTAAGGACATCCGCCTGCCGAGGAAAAGTATGAGTGAGAAACTTTTGCCTTCCTGTCTTTGGAAGGTTTTTTTCTTCCTGTCATGCAGGAAGCTTCGGTATAAAATCTAAAAGGAGGTAAAGAAATGGCAAAGGTTGAACTGAAAAAGCCTATCGTGGATGAGATTTCTGCAGCGATCAAAGATGCGCAGACAGTTGTGCTTGTGGATTACCGCGGACTTACGGTAGAACAGGATACCGCGCTCAGAAGACAGCTTCGTGAAGCGGGAGTAGGCTACAAAGTTTACAAGAACACATTCATGAACTTTGCGTTCAAAGGAACAGACTGCGAAGGACTGACAGATCTGTTGGAAGGCCCCAGCGCAATGGCGACCTGTGATACGGATGCGACAGCGGCAGCGAGGGTTCTGTGCAAATTTGCGAAGACAGCGCCCAAACTTGAGATCAAGGGCGGCGTAGTGGAAGGCAAAGTGTACGATGCAAAAGGGATCGAGCAGATTTCCAATATTCCTTCCAGAGAGGAACTGCTTGGAAGATTGCTTGGCAGCATGCAGTCACCGGTTACGAATTTTGCCCGCGTGCTGAAACAGATCGCGGAAAAAGACGGCGAAGCGGCAGAGGCATAAATTGAAACGAAAATATGAAACAATGATAAATTAAAATGGAGGAAAGAATCATGGCTAAATTATCCACACAGGAATTTATTGATGCTATCAAAGAGTTATCCGTAATGGAATTAAACGATCTTGTAAAAGCTTGCGAAGAGGAATTCGGCGTATCTGCGGCAGCAGGCGTAGTTGTTGCGGCAGCAGCAGGCCCTGCAGAGGCAGCAGAAGAGAAGACTGAGTTCGACGTTGAGCTGACAGAGGTTGGCGCAGAGAAGATCAAAGTAATCAAAGTTGTTCGTGAGGCAACCGGTCTTGGTCTGAAGGAAGCAAAAGAAGCAGTTGAGTCCGCTCCGAAGGTACTGAAAGAAGCAGTGACGAAGGAAGAGGCGGAAGAGCTGAAGAAGAAACTGGAAGAAGTAGGCGCAAAGGTTACTCTGAAATAATCTGTTTCTGCGAAAGATACAGCCACTCACCCGGGAAAGGGTGGGTGGCATTCTGATTTTTATGAAAATTTCTCAAAATTTTTCTTGACGGGTAAAAATAGCTTGTAGTATACTGGATAATGCACTATTGTCGAGTGGTATGCTTTTTCGTGCCCAAAACACCGAAAAATAGGCAATAAAATAGAGAACGGGGTGAGTGTTGATGGAAAAAAACAGAATACGTCCGATGGCTTCCGGAAAACAGATACGTATGAGCTATCAAAGACACAAAGAGGTTCTGGAAATGCCGAATCTGATTGAAGTCCAAAAAGATTCTTATGGGTGGTTTCTCAGTGAAGGTTTAAAAGAAGTCTTTGATGATATTTCTCCGATCACGGATTACAGCGGGCAGCTCAGTCTGGAATTTGTGGATTTTGAGCTGTGTAAAGACGATGTAAAGTATTCTATCGAGAAATGTAAAGAGAGAGATGCAACTTATGCTGCACCCTTGAAGGTGAGAGTGCGTCTTTACAATAAGGAAAAGGAAGAGATCAGCGAACATGAGATTTTCATGGGCGATCTTCCGCTTATGACGGAGACAGGCACCTTTGTGATCAACGGTGCTGAGCGTGTTATCGTCAGCCAGCTTGTGCGTTCCCCCGGTATTTATTATGATGTCACGAAAGCGAAATTCGGCAAGGAGCTGTACGCCTGTACGGTAATTCCCAACAGAGGCGCATGGTTGGAGTATGAGACTGACGCGAACGATGTGTTCTATGTGCGCGTGGACAGGACAAGGAAGGTGCCGATCACGGCGTTGATCCGTGCGCTGGGCGTGGGAACCAATGAGGAGATCATTGAACTGTTCGGCGATGAACCGAAGATTCAGGCAAGTATTGCAAAAGACCCTTCTACCAATTATCAGGAGGGTATGTTGGAATTATACAAAAAGATCCGTCCGGGCGAGCCTCTCAGCGTAGACAGCGCCTCCAGCCTGATCAACGGTATGTTTTTTGATCCCAGACGTTACGACCTTGCAAAGGTAGGCAGATATAAATTCAATAAAAAACTGATGCTGAAGAACAGGATCCGCGGCCGTGTACTGGCGGAGGATGCCGTTGACATGCAGACCGGTGAAATCATCGCGGCGGCAGGCACGACAGTGACAGCCGAGATCGCGGATGCGATTCAGAACGCTGCGATCCCTTCTGTTTTGGTGGAGACTCCTGAGAAAAATGTCAAGATACTCTCCAACCTGATGGTGGATTTAGCGAGTTATGTAAACTGCAATCCAAAAGATCTGGGTGTCAGGGAGTTGGTTTACTATCCTGTTTTAGCGCAGATTCTGGAGGAATATGCGGGAGATGAGGATGCCGTCAAAGAGGCGATCCGGAAAAATGTACATGAACTCGTGCCGAAGCATATTACAAAAGAAGATATTCTGACATCCATTAACTATAATATTCATCTGGAATATGGTATCGGCAATGCGGATGATATCGACCATCTGGGCAACAGAAGAATCAGAGCGGTAGGTGAACTGCTGCAGAACCAGTACCGGATCGGTCTCTCCAGATTGGAGAGAGTGGTCAGGGAGAGGATGACGACCCATGATGCGGAGAATCTTTCTCCTCAGGCGTTGATCAATATTAAACCGGTGCAGGCCGCTGTGAAAGAATTTTTCGGGTCTTCCCAGTTGTCTCAGTTTATGGATCAGACGAATCCGTTAGGCGAGTTGACCCACAAGAGACGTTTGTCCGCGTTGGGTCCCGGCGGACTTTCAAGAGATCGTGCCGGATTCGAGGTGCGTGACGTGCATTATACACACTACGGACGCATGTGCCCCATTGAGACGCCGGAGGGTCCTAATATCGGTCTGATCAACTCACTGGCATGTTATGCGAGGATCAACGAGTACGGATTCGTGGAGGCGCCTTACCGCAAGATCGATAAGAGCGATCCGGAGAATCCCAGAGTTACCGATGAGATCATCTATATGACGGCGGACGAGGAGGATGATTACTACGTAGCGCAGGCTTCTGCGGCGTTGGATGAAGAGGGATATTTTATCGGCAAGAGCGTGTCCGGCCGTTATATGGAGGAGACAAAGGACTATCCGATCAAGAGGATGGATTACATGGACGTATCACCTAAGATGGTGTTCTCCGTGGCGACGGCCCTGATTCCGTTTTTACAAAATGACGACGCACACCGTGCCCTCATGGGTTCCAACATGCAGCGTCAGGCTGTGCCGCTTCTGTTTCCGGAAGCGCCCGCAGTTGGTACCGGTATGGAACAGAAAGCAGCTGTCGATTCCGGTGTCTGTGTGCTTGCCAGAAAGAGCGGTACGATTACCTATGTATCTTCCCGCATTATCAAAATGGTATGTGACGACGGGGAGCAGGATGAGTATCATCTGACGAAGTTTGTCAGAAGCAACCAGTCCAACTGTTATAACCAGAAACCCATCGTGAAAAAGGGAGACCGAGTGAAAGCCGGCGAGGTGATCGCGGACGGCCCGTCCACGGCGTTGGGTGAATTGGCTCTTGGCGAAAATCCGTTGATCGGTTTTATGACATGGGAAGGCTACAACTACGAGGATGCTGTGCTGATCAGCGAGAGACTTGTGCGGGAGGATGTCTATACATCCATTCACATTGAGGAGTATGAGGCGGAAGCAAGAGATACGAAGCTGGGCGCAGAGTGTATTACGAAGGATGTGCCGGGCGTGGGCGATGATGCCTTGAAGGATCTGGACAGCAACGGAATTATCCGCATCGGTGCGGAAGTGCGCGCCGGTGATATTCTGGTGGGTAAGGTAACTCCGAAAGGAGAGACGGAGCTGACTGCGGAGGAGAGACTGCTTCGTGCGATATTCGGCGAGAAAGCGAGAGAAGTGCGTGATACATCTCTGAAAGTGCCTCACGGCGAATATGGAACCGTGATCGACGCAAAAGTATTTACAAGGGAAAACGGCGACGAGTTGTCCCCTGGCGTAAATATGGCTGTGCGCATTTATATTGCGCAGAAGAGAAAGATTTCTGTGGGCGATAAGATGGCAGGCCGCCACGGCAACAAGGGCGTTGTGTCCAGAGTGCTGCCTGTGGAGGATATGCCTTACTTGCCGAATGGCCGTCCCCTTGACATTGTGTTAAATCCGCTTGGCGTTCCTTCCCGTATGAACGTAGGACAGGTATTGGAGATCCATTTGTCCCTTGCAGCGAAGGTGTTAGGTTTCAATGTGGCCACACCGGTGTTTGACGGGGCGAAGGAAATTGATATAGAAGACACTTTGGAGATGGCGAACGATTACGCCAACACAACGTGGGAAGAGTTTGAAGCAAAATATAAGGATGTTGCACTGCCGGAAGTGATGCAGTATCTGTATGATCACAGAGACCACCGCGCGGTGTGGAAAGGTGTGCCTATTTCCAAAGACGGTAAAGTGAGACTGCGGGACGGCAGAAGCGGAGAGTATTTCGATGCGCCTGTCACCATCGGGCACATGCACTACCTGAAACTGCACCATCTGGTGGACGATAAGATCCATGCGCGTGCTACCGGACCGTATTCCCTTGTAACGCAGCAGCCTCTCGGCGGTAAAGCCCAGTTCGGCGGTCAGCGTTTCGGTGAGATGGAGGTTTGGGCCCTTGAGGCGTACGGAGCATCCTACACGCTGCAGGAGATCCTGACTGTGAAGTCGGACGATGTTGTGGGACGTGTAAAGACCTACGAGGCGATCATCAAAGGTGAGAATATACCGGAGCCCGGTATTCCCGAATCATTCAAGGTTCTGCTTAAAGAATTGCAGTCATTGGGACTGGATATCCGTGTACTGCGGGAGGACAATACGGAAGTGGAAGTCATGGAATCTGTTGACTATGGCGAGACGGACTACCGCTATGAGATGGAAGGCGACAAGAATTATAATCAGGGAGAAGAATCTTTTGACGGTTATCAGACGCAGGAGTTTTCTGTGGAAGGTGAACTGCAGAGTATAGAGGACGATGTAGAGGAAGAGGACGAATACTACGAGGAAGACGAGCTCGAAGCGGATATTTATGACGAACCGTTAAGCGATGATAGGATTTGATCGATACAGGCATCATGAAAAAATGGAGGGAATCATGGCAGAAATAAAGAATGAGGGTTATCAGCCTATGACATTTGACGCAATCAGAATAGGCCTTGCGTCACCTGATAAGATCAGGGAATGGTCCCGCGGCGAAGTGATGAAACCGGAGACGATCAACTACAGAACCTTAAAACCGGAACCAAACGGATTGTTCTGCGAGCGGATCTTCGGACCCAGTAAAGACTGGGAGTGTCATTGTGGAAAATATAAAAAGATCCGATATAAAGGCGTGATCTGTGACAGGTGCGGAGTGGAAGTAACCAAATCCGCAGTCCGCAGGGAGCGTATGGGACATATTGAACTGGCGGCGCCGGTATCCCACATCTGGTACTTCAAGGGAATACCCAGCAGAATGGGACTGATTCTTGATCTTTCTCCCAGAGTGTTGGAAAAGGTGTTGTATTTTGCGTCCTACATCGTGCTGGATGCAGCTGAGACAGATCTGGAATACAAACAGATCCTGACTGAGAAGGAGTATCAGGATGCCAGAGAGAAATGGGGCAGCAGATTCCGCGCCGGTATGGGAGCGGAATCCATTAAGGAACTGCTGCAGGCTATCGATCTGGACGCGGAAGCGGAGGAACTGAAAGTAGGCTTAAAGGCGTCCACCGGACAAAAGAGGGCAAGAATCATTAAGCGTTTGGAAGTGGTGGAATCTTTCAGAGAGTCCGGAAACATGCCGGAGTGGATGATCATGGATGCCATTCCCGTGATTCCGCCCGATCTGCGCCCGATGGTGCAGCTTGACGGCGGCCGTTTTGCGACCTCTGACTTAAACGATTTATACAGAAGAATCATCAATAGAAACAACAGGTTAAAGAGACTGTTGGAGCTTGGCGCTCCCGATATCATCGTGCGCAATGAGAAAAGAATGCTGCAGGAAGCGGTGGACGCGCTGATCGATAACGGCAGACGGGGCCGCCCCGTGACCGGACCGGGCAACAGAGCGCTGAAATCCCTTTCCGACATGCTGAAAGGAAAATCCGGACGTTTCCGTCAGAACCTGTTGGGAAAACGTGTGGACTATTCGGGACGTTCCGTTATTGTAATCGGACCGGAGCTGAAAATATACCAGTGCGGTCTGCCGAAAGAGATGGCGATCGAACTGTTCAAGCCCTTTGTTATGAAAGAGTTGTGCTCTAAAGGGATCGCGCAGAATATCAAGAGCGCGAAAAAAATGGTGGAGCGTTTGGACGTGCAGGTGTGGGACGTTTTGGAGGAGGTTATCAAAGACCACCCCGTAATGCTGAACCGTGCACCAACGCTGCACAGACTGGGTATTCAGGCATTTGAACCGGTGCTGGTGGAAGGTAAAGCGATCAAGCTGCATCCCCTTGTGTGTACCGCGTTCAACGCCGACTTCGACGGTGACCAGATGGCTGTGCATCTGCCTTTGTCTCAGGAAGCGCAGGCAGAATGCCGTTTCCTGTTGCTGTCGCCCAACAACCTGTTAAAGCCTTCCGACGGCGGTCTGGTTGCGGTGCCTTCTCAGGATATGGTACTCGGTATCTATTATCTGACGCAGGAGAGACCGGGGGCTATTGGTGAGGGAAATGCCTACAGGAATGTCAACGAGGCGATCCTTGCCTACGAGAACGGCGAGTGTACCCTGCATTCACGCATTAAAGTGAGGGTGACGAAGGAAAACGCGGAGGGAGAAAAAGTTTCCGGCATCGTGGAATCTACGCTTGGACGTTTCCTCTTTAATGAAATCATTCCGCAGGATCTCGGTTTTGTGGACAGAAGCAAACCGGAGAATCTGTTAAAGCTGGAAGTGGATAAGTTGGTCGGCAAGAAGCAGTTAAAGCCGATCCTTGAAAAAGTCATCAATATCCACGGATCTTCCAGAACCGCGGAAGTGCTGGATGACGTAAAGAATTTAGGTTACCATTATTCCACGAAGGCGGCGATCACGGTTTCGATCTCCGATATCATTGTGCCGAAAGAAAAGCAGCAGATGTTGGATGAGGCGCAGGCGAAGGTAGACAAGATCGCCATGGAATACAACCGTGGTAAATATACGGATGAAGAGCGTTACAGACGAGTGCTGGAGACGTGGGATAAGACGGATGACGTCTTAAAGGAACTGTCTATGGACAGTATGGACGACTACAACAATATCAAGATGATGGCGGATTCAGGCGCCCGTGGTTCCAAAGAGCAGATCAAACAGCTCGCAGGTATGCGCGGACTGATGGCGGATACCACCAGTAGAACGATCGAGCTGCCGGTCAAATCCAACTTTAGAGAGGGAATGGACGTACTGGAGTATTTCATTTCCGCTCACGGCGGCCGAAAAGGTCTGGCGGATACGGCTCTTCGTACAGCGGACTCCGGTTATTTGACCAGACGTATGGTGGACGTTTGTCAGGAGCTGATCATCCGTGAGATCGACTGTGCAGAAGGCGCGGAAGTGCTGCCCGGCATGGTGGTCAAGGCATTCCAGGAGGAAGGCAAGAAAGACGGTGAGAAGAAAGAAGATGTGTTGGAGAGCCTGCGGGAGAGAATCACGGGACGCGTGTCCTGCGATGAGATCCACGACAGGGACGGCAACGTCATTGTAAAGAGAAATCATATGATCACTCCCAGCAGAGCGGAAAAGATCATAGCGGCAGGGGTTGACAAGGATGGCATGCCGCTTGAGGAAGTGAGGATCCGGACTATCCTGACTTGTAAGTCCCATGTGGGTATCTGCGCGAAATGCTACGGTGCGAACATGGCTACAGGCGAGACGGTGCAGGTCGGCGAGGCGGTCGGCATCATTGCGGCACAGTCCATCGGCGAGCCGGGCACACAGTTGACGATGAGAACGTTCCACACCGGCGGTGTGGCGGGTGAAGATATCACTTCCGGTCTGCCCCGTGTAGAGGAGCTGTTTGAGGCGAGAAAGCCGAAGAAGACCGCTATCCTGACGGAGATCGCCGGGACGGTGAGCATCAATGATAATAAGAAGAAACGGGAAGTGACCGTGACGAATCCGGAGACGGGCGAGGCTAAGACTTATCCGATCCCCTACAAATATCAGATCAGGGTGGAGAACGGCGACGTGTTGGAAGCGGGCGATGAACTGACAAAGGGCGGTTCCATCAATCCCCACGATCTGTTGAAGATCAAGGGCGTCCGCGCGGTGCAGGATTATATGATCAGAGAAGTACAGAAAGTGTACCGTCAGCAGGGTGTTGATATCAGCGATAAGCACATTGAGATCATCGTGCACCAGATGCTTAAAAAGATCCGCATTGAGAATAACGGCGATGCGCCGTTCCTGCCGGGCACTTTGGTGGACGTTCTGGACTACGAAGAGATGAACACGAAGCTGATCGAGGAAGGCAAAGAGCCGGCCGACGGAAAACAGGTGATGCTTGGAATTACAAAGGCGGCCCTTGCGACAGATTCTTTCCTGTCCGCTGCTTCTTTCCAGGAGACCACAAAGGTGTTGACTGAGGCGGCGATCCGCGGAAAAGTCGATTCACTGATCGGCCTGAAAGAGAATGTGATCATCGGTAAGCTGATTCCGGCAGGAACCGGTATGAAGAGATATCGGAACACCAGACTGGATACAGACCAAAATCTGATGATAAATCCGCTGGATGCTGAGGAAGAGATTAGTTTTGAGGATGGAGAGGAACCTGTGACGGAAGAGATGGAAATGGCGGAAGTGATGGAAGACATGGAAGTCGAGGAAGCAGGGGAAGAAAACTTTGAGGCGGAAGATATGAGCGATATCGAAGACGCCGAGTATGAGGAGGATGCAGAGGAAGTACCGGCAGAGTAAAGAATATCGCGAGTTTCTCCACATTTTCTGAATTTTTTCTTGACAGAGGATAATGAAGTTATTATACTGTAAGTTGCTGTGTAAAAGTTACCGGTCTAAACCCTGCGGGGTCAAACCAGTGGCGGGTAACCGGCAACTTACAGTTTATAATAGATTTTACAATCAAGGAGGTGAAACAGAATGCCAACATTTAACCAGTTAGTAAGAAAGGGACGTCAGACAGTTTCCAAGAAGTCTACAGCACCTGCACTGCAGAAAGGCTATAACTCTCTGCACAAGAAAGTGACAGATGTATCCGCTCCTCAGAAGAGAGGCGTTTGTACGGCTGTGAAAACTGCAACCCCGAAGAAGCCTAACTCAGCTCTTAGAAAAATTGCCAGAGTGCGTCTTTCCAACGGTATGGAAGTTACATCCTACATTCCGGGTGAGGGCCACAATCTGCAGGAGCATAGTGTTGTACTGATCCGTGGCGGCAGGGTAAAAGACTTACCCGGTACAAGATACCACATCATCAGAGGAACACTGGATACTGCAGGTGTTGCCAACAGAAGACAGGCACGTTCCAAGTACGGCGCTAAGAGACCGAAAGCAGGTAAATAATTATTTACCTTAGTATGGGACCACGAAGAAACTAAGTATAGTGTTGGAATTCTGTATGAAAGTGCCGCCGTCTCCTTTTGCAGGGAGTGGCGATGCTGAATAGATAGACTGCACAACACATTAGTCGGCAGTATGACTGCGCATTGTGAGTACCTGTGATTTAATCAGTGATGCTTCTATAATAGGAATGAACCGGACGGAACTGTGAGCGGAATGGGCACACGGGCGCTTTTTGGAGCAGAACGGATTTCTGTGGAGGAGCAGTCACAAATAATTAAGGAGGGAAGAGACGTGCCACGTAAAGGACATATCCAAAAAAGAGATGTACTGGCGGATCCTTTGTACGACAACAAGGTGGTGACAAAGCTGATCAACAACATTATGTTGGATGGTAAGCGCGGAGTTGCTCAGAAGATCGTATACGGCGCATTTGCCAGAGTAGAGGAAAAGACCGGGAAACCGGCAGTGGAAGTATTTGAGGAGGCTATGAACAACATCATGCCCCTTCTGGAAGTAAAAGCAAGACGTATCGGCGGCGCTACCTATCAGGTGCCTATCGAGGTAAGACCTGACAGACGTCAGGCTCTGGGGCTTCGCTGGCTGACAACTTTCTCCCGCAAGAGAGGCGAGAAGACCATGCAGGAGAGACTTGCGAATGAGATTATGGATGCGGCGAACAATACAGGTGCATCTGTAAAGAGAAAAGAAGAAATGCACAAGATGGCAGAGGCAAACAAGGCGTTTGCGCACTATCGTTTCTAGGACTGTCATTTGGATTTAGGAGGAAGAAACTTTGGCTGGAAGAGAATATCCGTTAGAGAGAACCAGAAATATAGGTATTATGGCTCATATCGACGCAGGTAAGACCACTTTGTCAGAGCGTATCTTGTATTATACTGGTGTAAACTATAAGATCGGTGATACTCACGAAGGTACTGCAACGATGGACTGGATGGAGCAGGAACAGGAGAGAGGTATCACAATCACATCAGCCGCTACAACATGTCACTGGACTTTGGAAGAGTTTACGAAGGCCAAACCGGGTGCATTAGAGCATCGTATCAATATTATTGATACGCCGGGCCACGTTGACTTTACGGTTGAGGTTGAGCGTTCTCTGCGCGTACTGGATGGCGCTGTTGGCGTATTCTGTGCGAAAGGTGGCGTGGAACCTCAGTCTGAAAACGTATGGCGCCAGGCTGATACCTACAACGTACCCAGAATGGCATTCATCAATAAGATGGATATTCTGGGGGCTGACTTCTATGGCGCCGTTGAGCAGATTCGGAACAGACTTGGAAAGAATGCAATCTGTCTGCAGCTGCCTATCGGAAAAGAAGATGAATTTAAAGGCATCATTGACCTGTTTGAAATGAAGGCATATATTTACAACGATGATAAGGGCGACGATATCACTGTGACAGATGATCTCGGCGACATGGCGGAAGATGCGGAATTATACCGCTCCGAACTCGTTGAAAAGATATCCGAATTGGATGACGATCTGATGGAAATGTATTTGGAAGGGGAAGAACCTTCCGTAGAACAGATGAAAGCGGCACTCAGGAAAGCTACCTGCGACTGCAGGGCGGTTCCGGTATGCTGCGGTTCCGCTTACAGAAACAAAGGTGTGCAGAAGCTGATCGATGCGGTGATCGAATATATGCCTGCACCGACAGATATCCCTGCAATCAAGGGGGTTGACCTGGAGGGCAACGAAATCGAAAGACACGCATCCGATGAAGAACCTTTTTCAGCACTTGCGTTTAAGATTATGGCGGATCCTTTTGTAGGAAAGCTGGCATTTTTCAGAGTGTATTCCGGTACATTGAATTCCGGTTCTTATGTGTTAAATGCCACAAAGGATAAAAAAGAGCGTGTGGGACGTATTTTGCAGATGCACGCCAACAAGAGAGCGGAATTGGATAAGGTGTATTCCGGTGATATTGCGGCTGCAGTCGGGTTTAAACTGACGACGACAGGCGATACTATTTGTGATGAACAGCATCCGGTTATTCTGGAATCCATGGAATTCCCCGAGCCCGTTATCGAACTGGCTATCGAGCCTAAGACAAAGGCGGGTCAGGGCAAGATGGGTGAAGCGCTCGCAAAACTGGCGGAGGAAGATCCTACATTCCGCGCACACACAGACGGCGAGACAGGCCAGACTATTATTGCAGGTATGGGCGAACTCCATCTGGAGATCATCGTGGATCGTCTGTTGCGTGAATTTAAGGTGGAGGCTAATGTCGGCGCACCTCAGGTTGCTTACAAAGAGACCTTTACAAAACCTGTGGATCAGGAATACAAGTACGCGAAACAGTCCGGCGGCCGCGGCCAGTACGGTCACTGTAAAGTTAAATTCGAGCCCATGGATCCCAACGGCGAAGAGACCTTCAAGTTTGAGTCCAGCGTTGTGGGCGGCGCGATCCCGAAAGAGTATATCCCTGCTGTAGGCGAGGGTATCAAGGAAGCGGCGAAAGCCGGTATTCTGGGCGGATTCCCGGTGCTGGGCGTAAACGCTAACGTATACGACGGTTCCTACCATGAGGTCGACTCTTCTGAAATGGCATTCCACATTGCCGGTTCTATGGCATTCAAGGAAGCGATGAGGAAAGGCAATGCCGTGCTGCTTGAGCCTATCATGAAAGTGGAAGTGACAATGCCTGAGGAATATATGGGCGACGTTATCGGCGACATCAACTCCAGACGCGGACGTATCGAAGGTATGGACGATCTGGGCGGCGGTAAGATCGTACGCGGTTATGTGCCGCTTGCCGAAATGTTCGGTTATTCCACTGACCTGCGAAGCAAAACTCAGGGACGAGGCAATTACTCCATGTTCTTTGAGAAGTATGAGCCGGTACCGAAGAGCGTTCAGGAGAAAGTGCTTGCAGCAAAGGCAAAATAAATAAGAAAAACTCTTGAAAATATCAATAGTTTTGATATAATCAGAGATAGCTGATTGTATGATTTTGGAAAAACATCAATTTTGGAACAAGGTAACAAAAATAAGGAGGACTTTAGAAAATGGCTAAAGCTAAATTTGACAGAACCAAGACCCATTGTAACATTGGTACCATCGGCCACGTTGACCATGGTAAAACAACACTGACAGCAGCGATCACAAAGGTGCTTGCTGAGAGAGTAAGCGGTAATGAGAAGGTAGATTTCGAGAACATCGATAAGGCTCCGGAAGAGAGAGAGCGTGGTATTACAATTTCTACCGCTCACGTAGAGTATCAGACAGAAGGAAGACATTACGCACACGTTGACTGCCCGGGACATGCTGACTATGTAAAGAACATGATCACCGGTGCGGCTCAGATGGACGGCGCTATCCTCGTAGTTGCGGCTACGGATGGTGTTATGGCTCAGACAAAAGAGCACATTCTTCTGTCCCGTCAGGTAGGCGTGCCCTATATCGTTGTATTCCTGAACAAGTGCGATATGGTGGATGACGAAGAGCTGATCGAGTTAGTTGAAATGGAAGTTACAGAGCAGCTTGAAGAGTACGGCTTTACAGATTGCCCGATCATCAAGGGTTCCGCTCTGAAAGCTCTGGAAGATCCCAACGGTGAGTGGGGCGACAAGATCATGGAACTGATGAGCACAGTTGACTCTTATATTCCTGATCCTGAGCGTGATACAGATAAGCCTTTCCTGATGCCTGTCGAGGACGTATTCACAATCACAGGTCGTGGTACGGTTGCTACAGGTAGAGTGGAGAGAGGTACTCTGCACCTGAACGAGGATGTTGAGATCGTTGGTATCAAGGAAGAGACAAAGAAGAGCGTTGTAACCGGTATCGAAATGTTCCGTAAGATGCTTGACGAGGCTCAGGCTGGTGACAACATCGGCGCTCTGCTGCGTGGTGTAAACAGAACAGAAATCGAAAGAGGACAGGTCCTTGCAAAACCCGGTTCCGTAAAATGCCATAAGAAATTTACGGCTCAGGTTTACGTTTTGACAAAAGACGAGGGTGGCCGTCATACACCTTTCTTCAACAACTACAGACCTCAGTTCTATTTCAGAACAACTGACGTAACAGGCGTTATCAATCTGCCTGCAGGCGTTGAGATGTGCATGCCTGGCGATAACATCGAGATGACGATCGAACTGATCCATCCGATCGCTATGGAGCAGGGTCTTACTTTCGCTATCCGTGAGGGTGGTAGGACTGTTGGTTCTGGTCGTGTGGCTACGATTATTGAATAATCAATAGAATTGCAGTAAATTCAAGGGTTTCAAGCATTTGCTTGGAACCCTTTTTACATGAAGCGCCACTTTAGAAGACTAAAGTGGCTACAAAATGGCTACGATATTTTATTCTTGCACGATTTCTCTATTTTATATTTTTCAAATCAGCGGCTCTTTCAGGAGAGGTATGATTTTTCTTCAGCATTTTTGCATATTCAAACAGATCGCGTCTGGTTATATCATCCAGTACATATAAATCCGCAATCAATTGATCTACCATAGGCAGCTCTGTGTAATCAAACTTTTTCAGGATACGGGCAGTACGATCTGATATATAGGCGTTCTTATGACTGTTAACATTCCATTGTTCGCTGTCAGATGGTAATTTCGGTAAGGTTTCAATGTCGTCATAGGGATTATCCTTGCAGATAGAACTGATGGGGATATCCAATATGTTAGAAATTTTAAGTGCAGTGTCAAAACGGATAGCAGTGTCCCGCTGGATAATCGAATAAAGCGTTGTGGGAGCGATTTTAGCCTTTAGTGCAAGTTGTTTTACTGTCATTCCCTTGCTGTCCAAGATATCTTTTAAATTTTGACCGTAACCCATAAATTTGCATTCCTTTCTGTTAAATGTTTTTTATTTCCTTTTTATAAATGTATTCTTACAATAAACTGGAGGCCTTGAATTCACTTTTTGTGTCTATGTTTCCGTTCAACACTTTTACGCAGCTTTTCTATCTTTTGCTGTAAATCATAAACACGCAATTCATCTTCATGCAGTCTGTTAGCCACCTTTTGAAAAGCTTTGTCATGCTCTTGTGGATTTTCAATGTAATGAAAATCAATGTAGCACTGATGACACCAGTAATTACGTATTTCTCGAATCTGGTTTAATAAATTATAGTCCTTCTCTTTAATTTTTGAGTAACCTAATTCCTGCTCCAATTCTTGAAGACTCTTGAGCAGCTTTCCTAAAGGCGTATTTTCGACATTGGAATAATTATCATAGAATTTTCCGTCTTTTAGAATAGAATATATCAATTTTAAATCCTGCTCTATATATTGAACAGACATAATTAATTCGCTATGTATTAGTTTAAATGTATCGTAATTCATTTCTTATTTACCTCAAAAAACAGGGATTGTTATATCAACTTAATCCTTATAGTAACTTAGCATATGTTCATAAAGGTTTCTGGTTTGTTTTTCATCTCCCCATGATAAAGGATCATCGGCATAGCATAGAGTCCAAAATGGTTCTATGTTCTGAATATTTCCTGGAAGACTTTCCCATAAGCTATACATTCTATTTGCAAAATATTCAATATCCGAGCAGTTTGCATAAATCGTCTCTAATTTGCTCATTAAAA
>ERZ777011.1835-NODE-1835-length-19797-cov-3.510029_pt1 | contig 19797 bp, 17 predicted proteins | sample MGYA00374964_ERZ777011 | MGnify/ENA primary metagenome ERZ777011 (study PRJEB29310, sample SAMD00008975) | mouse gut metagenome | study: EMG produced TPA metagenomics assembly of the Metagenome analysis of fecal microbiota from mouse which was promoted... | reverse complement strand
CCGGCAGCAGGCTGTAGAGGCCCTGGGAGGCCCCCTCCATGGCGTTCTGCACGAACACGTCCGCTCCCAGCAGGTTGGTCATGTTCTTCAGGCTCACGGCCAGGGTCAGGATGGTGATAGGGGGCACCATGGCGATGAAGCCCTTGGGCACGCAGGCCATGGCCTCCTTGAAGGTGAGCACCCGGCGGGCCACCACATAGGCCACGATCAGCACCAGGGCCACAATGCCGCCCCAGGGCAGGCCGATGAAGGCGTCGGTGTTGCCGAAGGCCCCGATGAAGTCGCCGGCGTTGTCCGTGCCGCCCCAGGCGTCCACGCCGAAGAAGCCGCCCACGTAGATCATGCCCACGGTGCACAGCACAAAGAGGATGACCACGGGGATAATCAGGTCCATGACCCTGCCCTTGGGGTTGCCCTCCCCGCTGTCGCTGCCCTGGACGGCCGCCAGATCGCCCTTCTCCCGGGCGTTCTGCTCGCACAGCCGCATGGGGCCGTAGTCAAAGCGCATCACCGAGAGGGCGATGATAAAGACGAAGGTGAGCAGGGAGTAGAAGTTGTAGGGGATGGCCTGGATGAAGAGCTCAATGCCGCTGACGCCGGTGTCCAGGTCCGCGGCCACGCCGGACACGGCGGCGGCCCAGGAGGACACGGGGGCGATCATGCACACCGGGGCGGCGGTGGCGTCGATGAGATAGGCCAGCTTGGGCCGGGAGATCCTGTGGCTGTCGGTGACCGGGCGCATGACCGAGCCTACGGTGAGGCAGTTGAAGTAGTCGTCAATAAAGATGAGGATGCCCAGCGCGAAGGTGGCCAGGGAGGCCCCCACCCGGGTCTTGATGTTCCGCTCCGCCCACCGGCCAAAGGCCGCAGAGCCGCCGGAGGCGTTGACCAGGGCCACGATGACGCCCAGCAGCACCAGGAAGAGGAAGATGCCGGCGTTGCCCTCAATGGCGGAGACAAAGCCCTGGGAGAGCATGGTGTCCAGGGTCTCCACGGGGGCGAAGCCGCACTGGAACAGGGCGCCCACCAGCACGCCGATGAACAGGGAGGAGTAGGCCTCCTTGGTGATGAGGGCCAGGACGATGGCCACCACAGGGGGCACCAGGGCCCAGAAGGTTGCATACATGCCGGAGACGGCGTCCTCGCCGCCGGCGGCGAATGCGGTGACAGCGAGGCCCAGGCAGGCCGCAACGGCCAGGACCAGGGTCAGTGCTCTGCGGATTCTTGGGGTTCTCATGTGCGTTTCCTCCTAAAAAGTGAGTTTTCGCGCCTTTTCCGCAGAAAAAACGCGCCCAGTCATGACGCGATCATGACCGGACGCAACACACACCATGCTCCGTCATGACAGCTCTCCACGTCTCCGTGACAGTCCGGCGGATATTCTCCGCCGGCCCAGCGTCCACCCCGCCAGACAGCGGAAGCGTCGCTTCGGCGGCAGCCCCTTTCCCTCCCCCGCTGTCTGACGTCTTTTGGGGAGCTACTGATGGCAGCCGCGCCTCTATCATAACCTTTGGTCAAGCCCATAGGGGCTTTGATGGTCTTATTATAGCGCGATTTCCCGGTTTGTCAAGGGAAAAGGGGATATTTCGCCAAAAAACCGCTCCATGGCCGGAGCGGCGGGGGCGGGCCTGGAAAAATCTCTCAAAATCATGGACATTTCTTCTGGTACGCCCTTGCTATGCGGAGCGGGGGATGGTAGAATAGGACAAAGATGGAACGCGGAAAATAAAATACGGATGGAGGGCGACATCATGAGACGAGGAGAACTGCTGCGGGAGCTGGAGCGGGGCGGTATGCCGGAGAGGCTCGCGCCCATCTACGGCCGGGAGGCCCCGGCGGCGGCGGCCCGCCTGCGGGAGCTGATTCTTGAGTTTGCGGAGACCTTTCCCTGTACGGATGATTCCGACACCTGGCTCTTCTCCACGCCGGGCCGCACAGAGCTGGGCGGCAACCACACGGACCACCAGCGGGGCCGGGGCCTGGCGGGCAGCGTAAATCTGGACACCATCGCCTGCGTTGTGCCCAACAACAGCCGCACCATCCGCATCAAGTCCCGCCACCACCGCCTGGCGGAGGTGAAGCTGGACCAGCTCTCCCTCCAGGGCGCGGAGACCGGCTCCTCCCCCGCCCTGGTCCGTGGGGTGGCGGCCCGGCTGACGGAGCTGGGCCACACCATCGGCGGCTTTGACGCCTACACCACCACCAGCGTCCTCCGGGGCAGCGGCCTGAGCTCCTCCGCCGCCTTTGAGGTGCTGGTGTGCACCATCATGGACCACCTCTTCTGCGGCGGCCGCCTCTCCCCCGTGGGACTGGCCCAGGTGGGCCAGTACGCGGAGAACGTGTACTTCGGCAAGCCCTGCGGCCTGCTGGACCAGCTCTCCTGCGCCGCCGGCGGCGTGGTGGCTGCGGACTTCCGGGACCCCGCCGCCCCGGAGATCCGGCAGGTGCGGGTGGACCTGGACCGGGAGGGGTACGCCCTGTGCATCGTGGACACCCACGCCAGCCACGCCGATCTCACCGAGGACTACGCCGCCATTCCCCTGGAGATGGGGCAGGTGGCGGCCTTTTTCGGCAGGACGGTGCTGGGCGAGGTGCCCTTCCAGGACTTTTCCGCCGCCATCCCCTCCCTCCGCTCACGGTGCGGGGACCGGGCGGTGCTGCGGGCCTACCACTACTACAAGGACAACCAGCGGGTCCTCCTCCAGCAGGAGGCCTTGGAGCGGGGAGACTTCGCGGCCTTCCTCCGGCTGGTCCGCCAGTCCGGCCTGTCCTCCTATATGTACTTACAGAATGTGTCCAACTACCGGGACAGCCGGGACCAGTGCGTGGCCGTGCTGCTGGCGGCGGCGGAGGAGCTGCTGGAGGAGGAGGGGGCCTGCCGGGTCCACGGCGGCGGCTTTGCCGGCACCATCCAGGCCTTTGTCCCCCTGCCCAGGCTGGCGGCCTTCCGGGCGGGCATGGAGGCCGTGGCCGGCCGGGGGTCCTGCCACGTGCTGTCCATCCGGGACACGGGCTCCGTTCTGCTGGTGTCCTGATCCCCCACTTGAAAGGAGAACGCTATGCTCCATGAAACTGTCCAGCTCCTGGTCCCCGGCGCAGAGGAGGCCGCGTCCCTGGTGACATACGCCCCCGGCAACTTTCCGGAGCTGGGGTCTGACCGGCAGCGGCCCGCCGTCATCATCTGTCCCGGCGGCGGCTACCACCGCCTCTCCGCCCGGGAGGCGGAGCCGGTGGCCCTGCGCTTTGCCGGCATGGGCTACGCCGCCTTTATCCTCCGCTACCACGTGGCCCCCCAGGGCCGCTGGCCCATCCCCCAGCGGCAGCTCCTGGCCGCCATCGACTATGTGCGGGTCCACTGCGCCCGGTACCACGTGGACCCCCAGGCGGTGATTGTGATGGGCTTCTCCGCCGGGGGCCATCTGGCGGCCAGCGCCGGGGTGATGTGGAACCGGCAGGAGATCTACAAGCCCCTGCGCAAGCGCTCCTCCGCCTTCCGGCCGGACGGGGTGGTGCTGGGCTATCCCGTCATCACCAGCGGCCCCATGGCCCACCGGGACTCCATCGTCAACCTGCTGGGGGACCGCTACGACGAGCTGGTGGAGCTGGTGAGTCTGGAGAAGCGGGTCACCCGCAAGTCGCCGCCCATGTTCCTCTGGCACACGGTGGACGACACCTGCGTGCCTGTGGAGAACTCCATCCTCCTGGCCGACGCCCTCCGGGCCAAGGGAGTGGAGGTGGAGCTCCACCTGTACCCCCACGGGGAGCACGGCCAGTCCCTGGCGGACCACACCGCCTACCCCCCGGGCCAGGAACGGCGGACCATGTCGGTATCCTGCGCGGTGTGGGTCCAGCGGTGTGACGCCTGGCTCCAGCAGCGGTTCGGGGAGGGCGCCCTGCCGGCGCTGGAGTGACTGCGGGCGGCGGATCTTCTATAGACCGAGTCATCGAGACGCTGTCCGGCGTCTCGATATTTCTTTTCCGGCGGACCATCGCCTGAGGCGTTGACAGGGCGGTTTTTGATACGGTATCTTAAACAGAAAGGCAGAATTTACCAATTCTGCCGAAAAAAGCAAGGGAGGTACCGAATCATGTCCAGAAAGACCATCATGCCCAACATCGCCTACGACACCCAGCGCCGCACCTACTACGTCACCATGCGCGCCCGGCCCAGGGGCGGCGGCGCGCCGGAGCGGGCCGTGCGCTGCTATCCCACCCTGGAGGAGGCCATTCAGGCCCTGGACCGGTTCAACAGCGGCCGCATCCCGGACCAGAGCGGGGAGCGGAGCCTCACCGTGGGACAGTGGCTGAGCTACTGGCTGGAGCAGGTCATCACCCCCAGCCGCAGCGCCAGCACCATCCACGGCTACCACATGATTATCCGCAACCATCTGGCGCCGGCCCTGGGCGGGGTGCCTCTGGACAGGCTCACCACGCCCCAGATTCAGCGCTACCTCAACCAGAAGCAGGAATCTGGCCTGTGCGGCAACACGGTGCGCAAGCACTACGGTCTGCTCCACAACGCCCTGGAGCACGCCCGGCGGCAGGACCTGCTCTCCCGCAACCCGGCCCAGTGGGTCTTTCCCCCCTCCTCCACCCACCCCACCCACCACTTCTACGACTGCGACGCCATGTCCCGGCTCTTTGAGCTGGTCTCCGGCACCTCCCTGGAGCCGGTGGTGAAGCTGGCGGGCTACCTGGGCCTGCGCCGCAGCGAGATCTGCGCGCTGAAGTGGAGCCACGTGGACCGGGAGAACCGGGTCATCACCATCGCCGAGGCCCGCACCGCCGTCAATGGCCGCACCGTGGACAAGGGCACAAAGAACCGCTCCTCCATGCGCCGCCTGGGCTACCGGGGCCTGGCGGACATGGAGGAGCTGATGGAGCGGCTGTGGAACCGGCGGCAGGAGGAGATGGCCCGGCTGGGGGCATGGTACGAGGACCAGGGGTTCGTCATCTGCCACAGCGGCGGGCTCCCCTATCAGCCCGACTACCTGAGCAACCGGCTGCGGCGGGTCCTCCAGGGCGCGGACCTGCCCCATGTCACTCTCCACGGCCTGCGCCACAGCTTTGCCAGCATCGCCCACAGCCGCAACGTGTCCCTCTTCGCCATCAGCAGGGCCCTGGGCCACAGCAGCACCAACACCACCACCAAGATCTACATGCACCTCTTTGACGAGACCCACCTCTCCGTAGTGCAGGAGGTGGGCAGGGCCATCGACGGCGCCGGCTGAGCGCCGAAACAGAAGAACCCGGCAGCGTCCATGCTGCCGGGCTCTTTGCTTCTCTGGATTACCGGGAATTACTGGGCGGAGAACTGGTCCTTGCCCACGCCGCACAGGGGGCACTCGAAATCAGCGGGCACGTCCTCCCACTTGGTGCCGGGGGCAATGCCGTGATCGGGATCGCCCAGGGCCTCGTCGTACTCGTAGCCGCAAACATCGCAGACATATTTCATGGTGGTGATGCTCCTTTCTTTTCTGTGACCGGGAAGGTCATGCTGTCATTGTCCTAGTATACCCTATTTCCCGCAAATAAACTGTTGCAATTCCTACAATCTCCAAAAGAATCCCTGTCAGCTCAGCTCCGCCTGTCCGGTGTAGAGCTGGTAGTACTTCCCGCCCTGGGCGATGAGCTCGTCGTGGTCCCCCCGCTCGATGATCTCCCCCTGCTCCAGGACCATGATGGCCTTGGCGTTGCGCACGGTGGACAGGCGGTGGGCGATGACGAACACGGTCCGGCCCGCCATCAGCTGGTCCATGCCCGCCTCGATGAGCTTCTCCGTGCGGGTGTCAATGGAGCTGGTGGCCTCGTCCAGGATCAGCACCGGCGGGTCCGCCACCGCCGCCCGGGCGATGGCCAGCAGCTGCCGCTCCCCCTGGCTGAGGCTTCCGCCGTCGTCGGTGATCCAGGTGTTGTAGCCCTCCGGCAGGTGGCGGATGAAGGCGTCCGCGTTGGCCAGCCGGGCCGCCGCCTCCACCTCCTGGTCCGTGGCGTCCAGCTTGCCGTAGCGGATGTTGTCGGCAATGGTGCCGGTGAAGAGGTGGGTGTCCTGGAGGACGACGCCCAGGGAGCGGCGGAGGCTGTCCTTGCTGATGTCCCGGACGTCGATGCCGTCGTAGGTGATGAGGCCGCTGTTGATCTCGTAGAAGCGGTTGATGAGGTTGGTGATGGTGGTCTTGCCCGCGCCGGTGGAGCCCACAAAGGCGATCTTCTGTCCGGGCTTGGCGTAGAGGCTGATGCCGTTGAGGATGGTCTTCTCCGGGGTGTAGCCGAACACCACGTCCTGGAACCGCACGTCCCCGGCCAGGGGGACCAGCTCTCCGTCCGGCCGCTTCCATGCCCAGCCGTCGCTGCGGCCGGAGGCCTCGGTCAGGGTTCCGCCGGGGCCCCGGCTGACGTGGACCAGGGTAGTCTGGCCCCGGTCCGGCTCCGGGGCGGTCTCCATCACCTCAAAGACCCGCTCCGCGCCGGCAATGGCGGCCAGGAGGTTGTTCACCTGCTGGCTCATCTGGCCGATGGGCTGGCTGACCTGCCGGGTGTACTGGAGGTACACCACCAGGGAGCCCAGATCCAGGCCCATGGCGATGGACAGCAGCGCGCCTGCGCAGCAGGTGAGGGCGTAGTTGATGTGGCTGATGTTGCCCATGGCGGGCATCATGGCCCCGGCAAAGGACTGGGCGCTGACGGCGCTGCGGCGGTAGGTCTCGTTGCGCCGGGAAAAGCCCTCCCGGGCCTTTCTCTCGTGGTTGAATACTTTCACCACCTTCTGCCCCTCGATCATCTCCTCAATATACCCGTTGAGCTCCCCCAGGTCCCGCTGCTGGGCCATGAAGTACCGGCGGGACCGCTTGCCCACGGTCATCACCACCGCCAGCATCAGCCCCAGGGAGAATACCGTCACCAGAAACAGCAGGGGGCTCAGGTACAGCATCACACCCACCACGCCCAGGAAGGTGAGGGCCCCGGAGCAGAGGGAGACCAGGCCGTTGTTGAGAATCTCGGTGATGGTCTCCACGTCGTTGGTGTAGCGGCTCATGAGCTCGCCGTGAGTGTGGGCGTCAAAGTAGCTCAGGGGCAGCCGCTGCATTCTGGCGAAGAGGTCCCGGCGGATGGCGTGGGTGGTCCGCTGGGAGACGTGGACCATGATCCGGGAGTAGGTGAAGCTGAGCAGGGCCGCGCAGATATAGATGCCTGCCAGCGCCGCCAGGGTCCGGGCCAGCCGGGGGTAGTCCCCGGGGACGATGCACTCGTTAATCAGGGGCTTGAGCATGTAGGACCCGCCCACGGTGCAGCCCACGTTGAGCGCCAGGCACACCGCCACCAGCCCCAGCAGCCACTTGGACCGGCCCACGTATTGCAGCAGGGTGGAGATGGTCTTTCCCATGTTCTTCGGCTTCTGGAAGCCGCCCCGGGGCCCGCCGTGGGGACCGTGGGGGCCTCCTCTTTTCATCTCAGCCATGGATCTCCACCCCCTCCTGCTGCGACTGGTATACGTCGCGGTAGATTTCGTTCTTCTCCATCAGCTCCCGGTGGCCGCCCATCCCGGCGATGCGGCCGTCGTCCATAACCACGATCAGGTCCGCGTCCATGATGGAGATGACCCGCTGGGCAATGATGATCTTGGTGGTGTTTGGCAGCTGAGAGCGGAAGGCTGCGCGGATTTTCGCGTCTGTGGCCGTGTCCACGGCGCTGGTGCTGTCGTCCAGAATGAGCACCTTGGGCTTTTTCAGGATGGCCCGGGCGATGCACAGCCGCTGCTTCTGGCCGCCGGAGACGTTGACGCCCCCCTGGCCCAGGTCCGTATCCAGGCCCTCGGGCATCCGCTGGATGAACTCCCAGGCGCAGGCCGCCTCGCAGGCCGCCTCCAGCTCCTGGTCCGAGGCGTTCTCATCGCCCCAGAGGAGGTTCTCCCGGATGGTGCCGGAGAAGAGGGTGTTCTTCTGGAGCACCATGGCGCAGGCGTTGCGCAGGCTCTCCAGGGAGTAGTCCGCCACCGGCCGGCCCCCCACCCGTACCGTGCCCTCGCTGGCCTCGTAGAGCCGGGGGATGAGCTGGACCAGGGTGGACTTGGCGGAGCCCGTGGCCCCGATGACGCCCACGGTGGCGCCGCTGGGGATGTGGAGGTCAATGTCCTGGAGGTTCCAGGCCCCGGACTCGGGGCTGTACTTGAAGAAGACGTGGTCAAAGTCCACGGACCCGTCCCGGACCTGGAGGCCCCTGTCCGGGTTCTGGTCCCGGATGTCGGGCTCCTCCTCCAGCACCTCGATGATCCGCTTGCCGCAGGCCACGGACCGGGTGAGCATCATCATCATCATGGATACCATCATCAGGCTCATGAGCACCTGGGTGATGTAGGTGAAGAAGGTGCTCAGCAGGGCCACGTCCAGCTCCCCGGCCTGGACCAGGGGCGTGCCGTACCACATGACGGCGATGATGGCGCCGTAGGTGATGAGCATCATCAGGGGCATGTTGATAACTACAAAGCCGAAGGCCTTTTCGGAGATCTGCCACAGGGCGTCGTTGCGCTCCTGGAACTTCTTCTCCTCAAAGTCCTCCCGGACAAAACTCTTCACCACCCGGACGGCGGAGAGGTTCTCCTGCACCACCAGATTCACCCCGTCTGTGCGCTCCTGGAACACGCTGAACAGGGGGCTTACCCGGCGGATCACCAGCAGGATCATCACCAGCAGCAGGGGCAGGGCCACCAGGAACACCGTGGAGAGCTTCAGGCTGATGGATATGGCCAGCACCAGGGCGCTCACCAGCATCACCGGGGCCCGGACCAGCAGGCGCATCCCCATCATCAGCGTCATCTGCATCATGTTGCAGTCGTTGGTCAGGCGGGTGACCAGGGAGGCGGTGGAGAACTTCTCGATGTTGCGGAAGGAGTAGGCCTGAACCCGGTCATACTGGGCCTGCCGCAGATTGGCGCCAAAGCCCTGACCCGCCCGGGAGGACAGGAAGGCCGCCGATACTCCCAGGGCCATGGACACGACGGCCATGACCACCATGAGGAGCCCCCTGGTAAGGATGTAGCTCGTGTCTCCGGAGGGGATGCCGGTGTCCACGATATCCGCCATTACCAGAGGGAGCAGCAGCTCGAAGACCGCCTCGCTGGCGGAGCAGACCACGCCCAGGGCGATCCACTTCCGGCAGCCCCGGGTGTAGGGCCAGAGTTTTCGTATCATGGATTGCTTACCTCGTTTTCCAGATTTGCTATGATGCGCTCCAGAAGGGCCCCCAGGGTCTCCCGCTCCCGGTCCGTCAGGCCGGCGGTGAAGCGGCGCTCCGTCTCCTCCAGGGCGGCGCGGAAGTCCTCCACCTTGCTGCGCCCGGTCTCCGTCAGACCCACCAGACGGATGCGGCCGTCATAGGGGCTGGTCCGGCGGGAGATATACCCTTTCTCCTCCAGGCGGCCCACAATGCCGTTGACCGTGGAGGCCTTCAGGTGAAGTTCCCGCTCCAGATCCCGCTGGCTGGTCTCCCGGTTTCTCTGGCGGCAGGCCAGGTACATGAGCGCCTGGGTCTGGACGGGGGTGACGTCGTAGCCCGCCCCCCGCAGCATCTGGTCTGTGCTCTGCCGGCCCAGGTGGCCGCAGTAGGCGATCATCCGCCCCAGGTCCGGTTCCAGGGACTTGTGCATGGGATGGCCCCCTCTCTTGCAGGCGCATTGCGCACCTATATTTAGCACGCTAACTATACACCGTATTTTTCCAATAGTCAAGGAGGTTTTTTGAAGGAATTTTGAATCGACTGTGAACAATTCGTGAATTGTCACCGGAGGCGGTTGACTTTTGCGGGAGCGTATATTATCATGAACTCGTTCAGAAATGAATATTCTCTTTTCTCCCTCTCTCTTTTCCTATAGGAAGGCCGGGGCCCAAACGGGTCCCGGCCTTCCTGCGTTCTCAAAAGTTGTTGGAGCGGCGGTTATGAGCAGCGAGTTGTTTCTCAAAGTCAGTCAGAGAGAAGGGCGGGTATAGCCGCGCTGTTTCAGGCGGCGCCACAGCTCCATTAAGAAGCCCATTGCCTGGGCATGACTGCGGTTTACGCTCATGCTGTATTCGACAGGCTGGGGGACGCTGGCCTTTTCAAAACAAATCGTATTGTATCGAAAGAAGATTACATTTGCTTATCACACCCCGGGCAGCTCCTCCAGGGAGGCGAAGCGATAGCCCATGGCCTCCCAGCGGGTCAGCAGCTCGTCCAGAATCTCCGCGTTGGTGCGGGAGGTGGAGTGGAGCAGCACAATGGCCCCGTCGTGGATTCGGGGCAGCAGCTTGCTGTAAGCCTGCTCCGCCGTGGGCTGGTTGTCCGTGTACCAGTCCACATAGGCCAGACTCCAGAACACGGTGTTGTACCCCAGGGCCTGGGCCTGCCGCAGATTCTCCTGGCTGTACTTCCCCTGGGGCGGGCGGTAGAACCGGGAGAGGGGCTGGCCGGTGGTCTTCTGGTAGAGCTCCGCCAGACTGTCCAGCTCCCGCTGGAAGGCGGACTGGTCCGAGATGCTGGACATGTCCGGGTGGTGGTAGGTGTGGTTGCCCACGATGTGGCCCTCCTGGGCCATGCGGCGGATGATGTCCGGCGCAGTCTCCACCATGTTCCCCACCACGAAAAAGGCGGCGGGGGCGTTGTGCTTCTTCAGCGCGTCCAGGATGGGCTCCGTGTACCCGTTCTCGTACCCGCAGTCAAAGGTGAGATAGATCACTTTTTCGTCACAATTCCCCAAATAATACGCCCCGTATTGGGCCAGCTCCTCCTGGGCGGCATTGCCCACAGGGGGCTGGCCCTCGTTTTGGAAGGACAGGCCCCAGTCCCCGGACACGGGGATGGCGGCGGAGGCCCCGGCGGGGCGGACCGCCTCCTCATCGGTCAGGGAGAGGACCACGGCGGCGGCGAGCAGCAGCGCGGTCAGCGCGGTGAACACCCGCAGAGAGCGGCGGTTGGCATGGGTCATGGATGGCTGCCTCCTTTTGATGAGTCGTCATTGTCTTTTCATGGAAAAAAGGAGTCAAAGCGGAACTTTTTTGCGGTCAAACAGGCGGTTGACTCCCATGTTTCCCCCGTAGTCTGCCCCGCCGCATCCCGATTATGCACAATGCAGTTGACGTAATACGGCTTTGCTCGTATAATAGGCGTGGTACGTTTTTGTCAAAAAGCGTGGAAATAATATGGGAAGGACAGGCCGCATGAACGAACGAAATGTAGCCGCCCAGGTGGTCAGCGAGGTCAAAAAGGCCATCGTGGGCAAGGATAATGTGCTGGTGAAGGTCCTGGCGGCCATTCTGGCCCGGGGCCACATCCTCCTGGAGGACATCCCCGGCGTGGGCAAGACCACCCTGGCTCTGGCCTTCGGCAGGGCCCTGGACCTCCGCTTCGCCCGGATGCAGTTCACCCCCGACGTGATGCCCTCGGACGTCACCGGCTTCTCTATCTACGACAAGGCTGCCGGCGCCATGACCTACCAGCCCGGGGCCGTCATGTGCAACCTCTTTTTGGCCGACGAGCTCAACCGGGCCACCAGCCGCACCCAGTCCGCCCTCCTGGAGGCCATGGAGGAGGGACAGGTCACCGTGGACGGGGTCAGCCGCCCGGTGCCCCAGCCCTTTGTGGTCATCGCCACCCAGAACCCGGTGGGGGCCTCCGGCACCCAGCGGCTGCCGGACAGCCAGCTGGACCGATTCCTGCTGCGCCTGCGCATCGGCTACCCCACCCCGTCTGAGGAGCTGGAGCTTCTGCGCCGCCGCCAGTACGGACAGACCATGGACGGCGTGGCCCGGGTGGCGGACCGGGCAGATCTGGAGCGGATGCGTCAGGCCGTGGACGCGGTGCATATCAGCGACGAGATTCTCAGCTACATCATCTCCCTGGTGAATGCCACCCGCCGCCACCCCCAGCTCATCCAGGGAGCCAGCCCCCGGGCCACCCTGTCCATCGCCTCCGTGAGCCGGGCCGTGGCCTTCCTCCGGGACCGGGACTACGTGGTGCCCGAGGACGTGCAGTGCATCTGGCGGGAGGCCTGCGCCCACCGCCTGCTCCCGGCCCCCGGGGCGGAGGGGACCGCCGAGGACATTGCCGCCCAGGTCCTCCGGGGGGTGGATTCCCCCAAAATCCGATAGCCATGTGGAGCCGCCGGCTGCTCTACCTCCTGGCCCTGACCGCCGCCCTCATGGGCCAGCTCTTCGATGTGGGCTATCTCTTTCACTTTCTCTTCTTCGCCGCCGCCTGCCTGCCCCTGCTGGGGCTTGCGCTGAGCCTGCCCGCCATGGTCCGGTGCAGGGCGCGGCTGGTCCCCTCCGCCCGTCAGGTGGAGCGGGGGACAGAGGCCGGGTGGACGCTTCGCCTGGAGTGCCGCTCCCCCCTGCCCCCGGCCAGAATTGCCTGCCGGATCCGGGTCCGGGACCGGATGGGCGGCGGGGAGCGGGTCCGCCGCCTCACCATGGGCCGCGCCTTCCGGGACGAGCGGTCCTGGGCCGGGGAGACCGGCCACTGTGCGCTCCTGGAGTGCCGGGTGGACCGGCTGCGGGTGTGCGACTGCCTGGGCCTCTTCGCCCTGCCGCTGAAGGCCCCGCCGCCGGCCCAGGTGCTGGTGGTCCCCCGGCCGGAGAGCCCGGGCCCCCTCCGTCTGCCCGAGGGGCTGGGGACGCCCCGCCCCGTGCCCCGGGGGAAGTCCGTTTCCGGGGAGGACTACGAGCTCCGCCCATTCCGGGAGGGGGACAGCCTGCGCACCGTCCACTGGAAGATGACCGCCAAGCGGGATGAGCTGGTAACCCGGGAGCTGCTGGAGGACCGGCGGCCCCTGCCGGCGCTCACCCTGGACCACTTCGGCCCCCGGGAGACTCTGGACCGGGCCCTGGACCGGCTGGCGGGCTATGCCCGGGCGCTGCTGGAGGAGGACCGGCCCTTCCAGGTCCGCTGGGCCCACCCGGGGACCGGCGCGGTGCGCTGCTGCGATGTGGCAGACGGCCAGGACTGGACCGCCTGTCTCACCGCGCTCCTCTCGGACCCCGCGCCCCTCCAGGGGGCCTCCGTGCTGGACCGGCCCCTGACCGTGGACCAGGACCAGATCCTCCACCACATCCACATCACCGGGGAGGAGGCGGACCATGAGACGTAAGCGTCTGGACGGGCTGCTGCTGCACCTGGGGAACGCCCTGGTGACGCTGGCCCTGCTGTTCGGGGGCCTGGAGGCCTTCCTGTCCGCCGGCTTCTATGAATACAGCCGGGGGGAGCTGCTGGCCGTGTGCGCCCTGGCCTCCGCGCTGTCCGTGGCGCTCTACGCCTGGCGGCGCGGGGGCTGGGCCATCCTGGGAATCCTGGCCGCCCTGGCCCTGGCCCGGGAGCCCCTGTGGGAGAAGCTGCTGGAGCCGGCGGTGGACATGTTCCGCTCCGCCGGGACGCGGCGCGCCGGGCTGCCACTCCTGCTCCTGCTGGCCGGGGCGCTGGCCCTGCTGCTGGGGTGGCTGGTGGTCCGGGCCAGGTGCTGGTATCTGTGCGCCCTGGCGGTGACCCTGCCTGTGCTGCCCCCCATTATGGAGGGCGTTCTGCCGGAGTGGACGGCCCTGCTCCTCAGCGCCGCCGGGTGGGGGACCCTGCTGCTCACCGCCCTCCTTCCAAGGGACCGCCGCCTCTGGCGGGCCCAGCTGGTCAGTCTGGCCGGCATGGGGATCTTCCTGGCCCTCCTCACCGCCGCCCTGCCCCGGGAGGGGTATCTGCGCCCCGACTGGGCCACCAACGCCAGGGACAAGCTGGTAAGCGCCGCCGCCGACGGGTTCAGCGGTGCGCTGGACTGGGAGCTCCCGGCCGGGGACCTGATTCTGGATATCGGCGGCGGCCAGACGGAGCGCCCCGCCCTACGGCCTGTGGTCAGCTTCGGCGGCGGGGCCGGCTCCGCTGTGGAGAGGGGCCGGGTGGACCTGCTCTCCGCCGGTCCCCGGACCTACGCCCAACGCCAGATCATGACCGTGGAAACGGACCAGCCGGACCCGGCGGGGACCGCCTTCCTCTTCGGCGGCTCCTCGGCGTTCTACACCGGGGAGAGCTGGGAGGACGCGGAGCCCTATACCGGGGCGTCCCCGGACCTGCTGCCGGCCGGCACCGCCCCTGATATACCTCCCGCCAGCATGACCATCTCCCTCCGCACCGGCGGCGGGAACCTCTTCACCCCCTACCGCCTGGACCGGGAGCCACCCTCCTCCGTGGGCAAGCAGTACGCCCTCTCCTACCGCCCCGGCGGCCCGGAGGACGGCTTCGCGCCCCTGGAGGGTCCGCTCTCGGAGCTGGCGGCGGACTACCGCTCCTATGTGTACGCAAACTACCTGTCCGTGCCCGCCAAGACCCAGACCCTCCTCTGGCCTATGCTGGGGGCCATGGAGCGGATGCCGGTGGAGGCGGACCCGCGCCTGCCGGAGGATTACCGGGAGGCCGTGGCCGCCGCCCTCACCACGGCCCACTACCTCTCCGGGCTGGCGGAATATGACCTGGACGCCCCGGCCATGGAGCCGGGGGAGGACTTTGTGGAGCACTTTTTGGACATGGGCCGGGGCTACTGCGTCCACTTCGCCACCACCGGCGTTCTGCTGCTGCGGATGCAGAGTATCCCCGCCCGGTACGCCAGCGGTTATCTGGCCCATCTGGACGAATCCGGCAGGGCTGCGGTCCTGGACAGCAACGCCCACGCCTGGGCGGAGATCTACCTGGACGGCTACGGCTGGTACCCCGTGGAGATGACCCCTGGCGGCGGGACCGGCTCCGCTGCCGGGCAGGAGGACGGACCGGGGGAGGACGGCCAGGAGGGGGCCCGGCCGCCCCAGACCGCCCAGAGACCCCAGCAGCCGCCCCAGCAGACCCAGCGGCCGGAGACCCCGCCGCCGGACCGGAGCCCCACGGAGACTCCCGGCGGGGATGCCGTGCCGCCCCAGGGGGACGCCGAAACGCCCCGGGAGCCCCTGGATCTCACCTGGCTGTGGCGGACCCTGGAGGTCCTGGCCCTTCCAGCGGCCCTGGCGGGGCTCTACGCCCTGGCCCTGGCCCGCCGGCGGCGGTCCCGGGAGGACGGGGACCGCAACCGCTCCGTCATCCGGGCCTATGGCCGCTACCGCCGCCTGACGGTCTGGGGCTGCGGGGAGGACGCGCTTCTGGAGGAGCTGGCCCGGAAGGCCCGATTCAGCCAGCACACCCTCACCGAGGAGGAGCGCAGCGCCGCCTGGGAGCGGCTGGAGGCGCTGGGGCGGGAGACCGCCAACGCTCTGCCCGTCTGGAAGCGGTGGCTCCTGCGGCTGCTGAGGCCGGCGGTGTAGATTGCTGTCAAGAAGGTATGCGCCCCCGCCGGAACGGCGGGGGCGCTCTTTGTGGGTTTTGACCATTTACACCGGGGGACAAAGCGAGTATAATGCCGGAGACATGAAAGGAGGGATCGCCGTGAACCGGGATCTGACGGTGGGCCATCCGGGGAGGGCGCTGCGCCGGTTCTGCCTGCCCCTGTTCGGCAGCATCCTCTTCCAGCAGCTCTACAACATCGCGGACAGCCTGATCGCGGGGAAGTTCATCGGGGAGAGCGCCCTGGCCGCAGTGGGCAACAGCTACTAGATCACCCTGCTCTTTATCGCCTTTGCCTTTGGCTGCAACATCGGCTGCTCGGTGGTGGTGTCCCGGCTCTTCGGCGGCAGGGCCTACGGGGAGATGAAGACCGCCGTGACCACCACCCTCCTGGCCGCTGGGGCCCTGTGTCTGGCCCTGATGGCGGGGGGCCTTCTGGGCAGCCGGGCCCTCCTGGCGCTGATCCGGACGCCGGAGGAGGTGATGGAGGCCTCCAAGCTGTATCTGGACATCTACCTGTGGGGCCTGCCCTTCCTCTTCTTCTACAACATCGCCACCGGCGTCTTCTCCGCCCTGGGGGACTCCAGGACGCCCTTCCTCTTCCTGGCCCTCTCCTCCACAGCCAACATCGGGGCGGACATGCTCTTTGTCACGGCCTTTGACATGGGCGTGGCCGGAGTGGCCTGGGCCACCTTCCTGTGCCAGGGGGTCAGCTGCCTGCTGGCCCTGGCGGTGGTGTTCCGCCGTCTGGCCCGGATCCCCACGGAGGGGCGCTGGCCCCTGTTCTCCGCCGCCGCTTTGGGGCGGGTGGCGGCCATCGCCGTGCCCAGCATCCTCCAGCAGAGCTTCATCTCCGTGGGCAACATCGTCATCCAGGGGGCCATCAACAGCTTCGGCACCGGCGTGATGGCGGGCTACTCCGCCGCCGTGAAGCTGAACAATCTGGTGGTCACCTCCTTCACCACCCTGGGCAACGGGGTGTCCAACTTCACGGCCCAGAACCTGGGCGCGGGGAAGACGGAGCGGGTTGACCAGGGGTTCCGGGCGGGGCTGGGACTGGTGTGGGCCATCTGCCTGCCTGTGGCGGCGGCCTACTTCTTCGCCGGCCGGCCCCTGCTGTGCCTCTTCATCGACGAGCCCACCAGGACCGCCCTGGACACCGGGACCGCCTTCCTGCGCCTGCTCTCCCCCTTCTACTTCGTGGTGTCCGCCAAGCTGACCGCCGACGGCGTGCTGCGGGGGGCGGGGAGCATGGGCCGGTTCATGGCCGCCACCTTCACAGACCTGATCCTCCGGGTGACCCTGGCCCTGGCGCTCTCCCGGACCGGCCTGGGGGCCACGGGCATCTGGCTGGCCTGGCCCATCGGCTGGACCACGGCCACGGTCCTCTCCCTTCTCTTCTACCGCGCCGGGCCCTGGCGGCGGACGGAGAAGAAAACGTGATGTTTCGACGGTTTTTCCGGGAATAAGTGTTGCATTTTGCCTGGACGGTGTGTATAATGTTGATGCACGCAGCCCCGCCGGGGCGGCGGAGCTGAGGAGCGGAGGGGGCGGCCTGGATGGAGACATATGTGGATCCCAAAACCCTGGAGAGCGGTGCGGTGCTGCTGCTGCTGAAGTCCCGGTTCATCAAGGACCGGGGCGGCGACACCCTGTTTCCCCTGCTGAGCTGCCTGCGGGACTCGGTGGTCCACGTGCCTGTGCAGGCCATTCTCAGCGAGGCGGACCAGCGGCGCATGGCGGCCATGAAGCTGGGGGACACCTGGAGAAATCGGGACCCGGTGCGGATGCGGCCGGACGTGCTGAAGATGGCCGACGGCACCGTGTGGTTTCCCATTTTCTCCCAGATCGAGCAGGCCCCGGCGGACTACCGCAAGCGCTTCTCCGTGGTCTCGGTGGAGGCCATGCAGGCCCTGCGCATGGCCCACGCCGCCGGCGGCCTCAGCGGACTGGTGCTGGACCCCTTCACAGACCCGGTGTCCCTCCCCTTCCAGACTGCGGACATCATGGCGGAGATGCCCTCCAGCCTGAGCCCGGAGGGGGAGCCGGACGGGACCTAATGGATGATATGCTAAGCGCCCGGCCAGATGGCCGGGCGCTCAAAATATGCCGTATGATGAATAGGATCCCTACTCCAGGTCCACGCTGATATGGTCCGTGCCGTGGGCCTCGAACTCGCCCATGTACTGCTCCATGCGGTCCATCACCTCGTCGTAGTTCTCCTCCGTGGCCCGCTCCGCGTCCAGGTCCCGCAGGGCCAGCTCCTCGGCCAGAATCTCAAAAAAGGTCACGTCCTCATAGGCCATGATGGCCTCGTGGATCCCGCCCTCCGCAAAGGCGCGGGAGGGGATGATCTCCCCCCCGTAGAGCTCCACCAGCGCCGCCATGCCGTGGTCCAGGCAGTGGGAGAACACTTGGCTCTCCACCTCGTCGTAATCCCGGATGCGGTCGTCTCCCCGGGCGGAATTGAGCACCCAGTTCCCTATGTACACCAGATCCAGCAGGCGTCTATATTGTTTCCCCGTCAGATGCAGCTCCATGGCGGACCCTCCTCTCAGCGGCGCAATTGGCATCATGCACAGTCAGCAGACCCAGTATAGCAGAAAAGAAAGAAAAATTCCACAGAAAATACAGGGCAAAAAGCCCAAATTTTTACTTGTTATCCCGGATAAATCATAGTACAATAGTAAGAACCTGCGGGTGCGGCCCCGGCTGGGCGCTCCGCGCCGCCGGGCCACCCAGCTGTCCCGCCCTGCCGGCGGGGAATAAGGAGGACTGCCCCTTGAACCAGCGCCCCATCGGCGTCTTTGACTCCGGCCTGGGGGGGCTGACCGCAGTGCGCCAGCTCCGGCGGCTCATGCCCTCTGAAAACATTATATACTTCGGCGATACCGCACGTGTCCCCTACGGCAACCGGGGGCGGGAGACGCTGCTGAAATACGCCCGGCAGGACCTGCGCTTTCTCTCCGGCTTTGACCTGAAGGCGGTGGTCATCGCCTGCGGCACCGTCAGCACAAACTGCCTGGAGGACCTCCAGGCGGAGAGCAGCCTGCCCGTCATCGGCGTGGTGGACCCGGCCTGCCGGCGGGCCGCCGCCCTGAGCGGGACGGGCCGGGTGGGGCTGGCGGCCACCCGGGCGTCGGTGGCCAGCGGGGCCTACGAGCAGGCCTTCCGCCGGCTGGACCCACATCTGGAGGTGCACAGCCTGGCCTGTCCCCTGTTCGTCCCCCTGGTGGAGGAGGGCCGCTGCCGCCCCGGGGACCGGGTCATCGAGACGGTGGCGGAGGAGTACCTGCTCCCCCTGCGGGAGCGGGGCGTTGACACCCTGGTGCTGGGCTGCACCCACTACCCCCTGCTCACCGACGTGATCGGGCAGATCATGGGCCCCGGCGTGGCGCTGGTGGACGTGGGGGCCGAGGCGGCGGCGGCCTGCCGGGAGCTGCTCTCCCAGCGGGACGAGCTGGCCCGGCGGCCCCAGGGCGGGGCCAGCTACTACACCAGCGATCGCGCCTCGGATTTCCAGCGGCTGGCCTCCCTGTTTCTGGGGGAGGACGTGTCCGGGCAGGTTCAGGAGATTGACATATCCAAGTATTGAGGGATTATGATTGAGAAAAATGTAATTCTGTTCGTCCGCGGCGAGCAGCAGTTTGAGCAGGGGGAGCCGGAGGTCACGGAGCTGATGACCGAGGGCGTCATGACCCTGGCGGAGGACGGGGAGATCACCCTGACCTACCAGGAGACGGAGCTGACGGGCATGGAGGGCACCACCACCGCTTTCTCCATCCGGGACGACACGGTGGCCCTGACCCGCACGGGCCTCATCAATTCCCAGCTGGTGTTCCAGCGGGGCAGGCGCAACAGCTCCCTCTATGAGACCCCCTGGGGCACGATGCAGGTGGACGTGTTCACCAACCGCCTTGTCTACCAGCTGGACAGCCGGGGGGGCGTTCTGGAGATCAAGTTCAGCATCTCCGTGGACCATCAGGTCACCGGGGAGAACCAATTCAAAATTCGTGTACGAGAGAGCGGGAGGTAACCGTTATGACCAATATGATTCAGAAGGCCAAGGATCAGGTGCTGGAGCTGACCCTGGCCGCCTATGGGGCCGCCGCCGCGGCGGGGAAGCTCCCCGGCGGCGTGGACGTCCGGGCCGGGGTGGAGATCCCCAAGGACCCGGCCAACGGCGACTACACCACCACCTTCGCCCTGGCGGCAGCGAAAGCCATGAAGATGCGCCCCCGGGACATCGCCGAGGTCCTGCTGGAGAACATCGATCTGGAGGGCAGCTACTTCGCCTCCGCCGAGATCGCCGGGCCGGGCTTCCTGAACTTCCGCCTGGGCCGGAAGTGGTATGAGGAGGTCTGCGCCGCCGTGGAGCGCGAGGGGGCGGACTACGGCCGCTCCGACAGCCTGAAGGGGCAGAAGATCATGGTGGAGTTCGTCTCCGCCAACCCCACCGGGCCCATGCACATGGGCAAC
>ERZ777011.1833-NODE-1833-length-19804-cov-4.444073_pt1 | contig 19804 bp, 18 predicted proteins | sample MGYA00374964_ERZ777011 | MGnify/ENA primary metagenome ERZ777011 (study PRJEB29310, sample SAMD00008975) | mouse gut metagenome | study: EMG produced TPA metagenomics assembly of the Metagenome analysis of fecal microbiota from mouse which was promoted... | reverse complement strand
CCCTCCGCCACCGCCGGGGTGAACGCCCGCCGGGCGGGGCTGATCCACCTGATGTTCAACACCCTGGGCTCGGCCCTGTTCTTTGCGGTGCTGCTGTGCTGGCCGGGCTTTATGGAGGCCACCTTCCGCCGGTGGTTCCCCGCCCCCGCCACCCAGATTGCCATGTTCCACACCTTCTTCAACGTGACCTGCACCGTGCTGTTCCTGCCCCTGTGCGGCTGGTTTGTCAGGGTGTCCGAGCTGATGGTCAGGGACAGGCGGGCCGGGCCGGCCGCCGCCACCTATCTGGACGAGCGCATGCTGTCCTCCGCCTCCCTGGCCATCTCCCAGCTGGAGCGGGAGCTGGTCAGGCTGTCCGACACCGCCATGGACGCCTTCCGCACCGGCTACCGGGCGTTTGCCGAGCAGGACCGGGAGCTCATCGAGCCCACCCACCGGCTCATCGATCAGGCGGGAGAGATCTCCCACGGCATGGTGAACTACCTGATCCGGCTGTCCGCCAAGAGCAAGCTGGAGGACGAGCGGGCCATCTCCAACCTCCACAACAACCTGGGGGACATCATGCGTATCGCGGAGATCGCCGACAACCTCACCAAGTACGCCCAGCGGACCATGGACGGCAATCTGGACTTCTCCGACAGCGTGAAAAAGGACCTGGACGGCATGGTGGGCCGGGTGGAGGACCTGTACGGCCTCACCAAGCGGGCGGTGCTGGAGCGGGACCCCCTGCTGCTGCCCCGGATCGACCGGGTGGAGGAGGACATCGACGGCCTGCGGCGGAAGCTCATCGACAGCCACATCCAGCGGCTGAACGCCGGGGCCTGCCGGGCGGAGTCCAGCGGGGTGTTCATCAACCTGGTGTCCAACCTGGAGCGTCTGGGGGACCACCTGACCTATATCGCCCACACCACCGCGTAGTCCCGGAGGGACGAGGGGGTCTCAAACTGTCTTGGAAGGCCGGGCGGTTCCGCCCGGCCTTTGTCATGCCCACAGCCGCCGGACCCAGTCCACCCGGCCGGGGACGGGGGGCTCCTCGTAAAACCGGGCGGTCCGGTCCCGGCCGGTGCCGCTCCACTGGTCAAAGCCCAGGGGGGAGATGTGGGGGCCGTATTCGCACGCCTGAAACACGCACATGCCGTAATCCCGCCAGGGCCGGGCCAGAAAGACGGAGCCGGGGGGAACCCCCTCTCCGGCGGTGAACCGGCACTCCCGGAAGAGAAAACCCTGGCTCTGGTGGGGGCCGTGGGCGGGGGCGGCGGCATAGCCGGTCCCCCGGGCGTCCGGGAGGGAGCGGATCTCGCAGCGGTCAAACACCGCCTCCCCGCAGCCGAAGATGAAGTCCACCGTGCCCTCGATCAGGCACTGGGTGAAGCGCTGGCCACAGGGGCCCTCCCGCCGGAGGGGCTCGGGCAGAAAGCCGCCGTACCGGATGATGAGGTCCCGGGGCAGGGGGCCCAGAAACAGGGTGTCCTGGGTGGAGGACAGCCGGCAGCGCTCCATGGAAAACCCGCCGCCATAGACGGTCAGGGCCACCTCCTGCCCTCGGGTTTCGGGCCGGAGGGCATCGTTGACCACGGCCAGGTCCCGCATGGCCACGCCGCCGGCGCACACCGCCAGGGTCCAGGTGCGGAAGGTGTTGTATTCCGCGCCTTTTTCATCCCTTTTTTTGGCGTAGTCGTCCCAGACGATCCGGGTGCGGTCCGCCCCCGCCCCCTCCAGGGTGAGGCCCGGGGTGCGGATGACGGCCTTGGCCCGGTACTCCCCCGGCCCAAGCCGGACGGTCTGGCCGGGCCGGGCCCGGTCCAGGATTTCCTGAAGATTTTCCCAGGGCTGGACAAATAGCATGAAAAGACCCCCTTCGCCGGTCTGAGGGCATTATATACCACATCCCGCGGCCTGCCCATAGGCGGAAAATCATATGATCTCTTTTGTACATAAATTGGCTCATTTTATCTATATACATAGGGCCCGACAACATCTATAATAACACCAAGATAATCCGGGCTGTTTGTGGCATAGTGCACAAAAAATTTGTAAACTTTTTGTTATGCCAGCCAAAATAGTCCGCCGGAAGGGCCAAAAAAGGCCCGGGAAAAGATTTTGTTCAAGTCCGAGATCCTGATTTGTGCAGGTGCGGACGGCGGGAAGCGGATGGGAGAGCCCATGAAAAGGCAGCGTACCTGGAAGGAATACCGGGCCATCGACCTGGCCCTGCTGGCGGCGGCCCTGGCCATTTTCGAGTTCGTCATCGTGCGGGCGGCGGGCTGGTGGTTCCCGGACCAGCCCTACACCGTGTCCCTGGCGGCGGCAATGACCTCCATCGTCTACATGCGCTGGGGGCTCTGGGGCGCCCTCCACGCCCTGGAGGCGGGGCTGGTGTTCTGCTGCTTCTCCGGCGCCACCGGGGAGCAGTATCTCATATATTGCGTCGGAAACCTGCTTTCCGCCTCCGCCGTCCTCCTGCTGAGGACGGCGGGTAAGGAGCGGGTGCGCACGGGGCATTTGTCCCTGGTGTTTCCGCTGCTGGTGCAGCTTCTGATGCAGGCGGGGAGGGGGGCCGTGGCCCTTCTGCTGGGGGCGGACCCCAGGGACGCGGCCGGTTTTTTCACCACGGACAGCCTCTCCCTTCTTTTCACCTTTGTGATCATCTGGATAGCGCGAAAGCTGGACGGTGTCTATGAGGATCAAAAACATTACCTGCTGCGCCTCCACGCGCAGGAGGAATAAAAAAGGAGGTAAACTATGAAAGTTAGGGCATCGGATTTTCTCGAGTTTGACAAAGAGTCCCAGGTCTATCGAGTAAGTCCGGAGCAGGCCGTTCGGGACGACGTGGAAAAGCACTACTGGCGTCACGTGGGCGTGACGGTCATGCGGGACTGGCGTTTATACGTGATGCTCATCCCCATGATTCTGGTCTTCCTGTTCTGGCGCTATTTCCCCATGTACGAGCTGCTGGGATGCTTTAAGGTGGAGGACAGCGTCAAGCCCGTCTCTGAGCAGCTGTTCTCCGGCTTCTCGTATTTCAAGCAGCTGCTGGTGGGCGGAACCGGCCTGTCCACGGACTTCTGGAGGGCCATGCGGAACACCTTTGTCCTCAGCTTCTACGGGCTGTGCTTCGGCTTCCCGATCCCCATCATTCTGGCCCTGTTCTTCAACGAGATCCGGTCCAACGCGGCCCGGAGCGTCTATCAGGTGCTGACGTACCTGCCCAAGTTTATGTCCACCGTGGTTATGACCTCGCTAGTGACTATGCTGGTCAAGCAGGGCGCCATGACCACCGGCATGGGCATCGTCAGCCAGGCCATGGAGAACCTGGGGCTCATCAGCCACGAGGTGGCCAACGCGGGACTGCTGAACAACCCGGCCTTCTTCCGCTCCATCTACCAGATCAGCGGCATCTGGGAGGGCGCGGGCTATGACAGCATCGTGTTCTTCGCGGCCATCATCGCCATCTCCCCCACCAGCTACGAGGCCGCCCAGATCGACGGCGCGGACAAGTGGGCCCAGATGCGCTACGTGGTGCTGCCCAGCATCCTGTCCACCATCGTCATCATGCTCATCACCCGGATCGGCTCCCTGCTGAATATCGGGTACGAGAAGGTGCTGCTGCTGTACAACACCAACACCTACGTCACCGCCGACGTGGTGTCCACCTTCGCCTACCGGCAGGGGCTGGGCACCGGCGCAGGGCCCGGTGTGGCGGCCGCGGCGGAGATGATGAACAACGTCATCGGGATGCTTCTGGTGATCGGGGCCAACACCATCGCCCGCAAGGCGTCGAACACCTCGCTGTACTAGACGGGAGGGCGCTATGAAAAGAAAGCTTGAGATATCGGAGCTGATCTTCAAGATCATCAGCTACACCCTGCTCACCATGTTCGCCCTGTGCTGCCTGTACCCCTTCGTGTACGCGGTGTCCGCCTCCATCAGCGGGCGGGAGGCCGTGGAGTACGGCCAGGTGGTGCTGTTCCCCAAGGCGCTGCAATTTGACGCCTTCGCCCTGATGTTCGGGGACAACATGTTCTGGAACGCCTACTCCAACACCCTGTTCCTCACGCTGTACGGAACGCTGTGGTCCATGCTGACGGCCATCCTGGGGGCCTACGCCCTGTCCAAGCGCCGCCTGCTGTTCCGGAAGTTCTTCAACTTCTTCCTGGTGTTCACCATGTGGTTCTCCGCGGGCATCGTGCCCCAGTACCTGAACTACCTGGCCACCAAGGAGGTGTTCAACGGCATGGGGATCATGGACGACAAGTGGCTGGTGGTCATCGCCATGGGCATGGCGGCCATGAACATCATCCTGCTGAGAAACGCCTTCGAGGGCGTGCCCTCCGAGATCGAGGAGGCCGCCATCGTGGACGGCGCCAGCGAGTTCCAGGTGCTCAGCACCGTGTACATTCCCATGAGCAAGTCCACCATCGCCACCGTGGCGCTGTTCTTCGCCATCTCCCGCTGGAACGGCTACTTCTGGGCCCGCCAGATGATCTCCAACCAGAACGAGCACCCCCTCCAGGTGTTCATCCGCCTCCGCCTGGAGCGGTACACCGACCCGGAGGTCATCGCCGGCTGGAACCAGACCTTCGCCACGGACTCCGTGATCTACGCGCTGATCGTCTGCTCCATCGTGCCCATCCTGATCATTTACCCCTTTATCCAGAAGTATTTCGCCAAGGGCGTCAATGTGGGCGGCGTGAAGGAGTGACACAAGTCCAGCTTTCCAACCCCTATCCGTGCATTTTCCGGGCCCCGGCCCGGCGCAGGCAGCCCCAAAACACAGACAAAACTGATTTTTTAAGGAGGACATCATGAAAAAGTATAAGTCTCTGACCGCGATGCTCCTGGCCGTCGTGATAGCGGCCGGCCTGCTGGCAGGCTGCGCCCCCAGCGTCAGCGTCGCCACCAACCCGCCCAGCGGAAACAGCGCCAACCCCAATCCCAACCCCAGCGACGGCGGCGGAACCACCGCCAACGAGCTGACCTATGCCGGCGGCACCGAGCTGCGCATGGCCGTGGGCTACAACAGCCCCCAGACCGGCCTGTTCTTCGACGCCGAGACCGCCGGCGCGGGCGTGACCCTGGCCGACGGCAAGACCTATCAGGCCGGCGAGCTCAAACCCACCTGGGTGGAGGTGTCCGGCAAGCTGGACATCAAATTCTCCGACCACTACCAGGGCAACAGCGCCAAGGCCGAGTTTGACTACTGGAAAGAGCGCCTGAACGAGGTGGACATGGTCAGCGGCAACGCCACCCAGCTCACCGAGAACGGCGAGGCCGGCAGCCTGGTGAACATCGCCCAGTATCTGGACATGATGCCCAACTTCAAGGCCTATCTGGACGCAAACCCCATCGTGCGCATGTCCATCACCGGCAACACCAGCACCGGCGCCATCTACTTCAGCCCCTACTTTGACGGCGTGGACGACATCGAGCGCATGCCCCTGATGCGCACCGACTGGGTGGAGAAGCTGCTCAACGGCGAGGGCGACTTCGCCGCCGACGCCAGCAACCAGACCTCCAGCCCCGTCTACCAGCCCTACATGCCCACCTCCGGCAAGGTGGAGGTGGATGTGGTCAAGCTGGACGGCTCGGGCACGGAAAAGGTCACCAAGGACTATGACGCGGGCGGCAACATCATCGACACCATGAACAAGAACGGCTCCGTCAGCGGCGTGGCCGCCGTCAACCTGCTGCGCCACTACATCGACGAGACCTATAACGGCTATTACGGCACCGAGCGCGCCAACCTGTTTGTGGGCCAGAACGCCGCCTGGGACGCCGACGAGCTGGTGGCCCTGCTGCGCTGCGTGGTGGCCAACCCCCAGACCCTCAACGGCACCAGCTCCGTCCAGGGCCTGTTCACCCGCGAGGACAACAACAACCAGCGCCGGGTTGACATGTTCCGCTTCGCCGGCACCCTGTTCGGCGTGCGCGGCCTGGAGTCCCGCCAGGACTACCTGTACGTGGGCAATGACAACAAGCTCCATGACGCCCGTCAGGAGGTTGACACCTACGAGGCCATGGAGCGGATGCACGCCATGGCCCAGGAGGGCCTGATCTCCAAGGCCTTCATGGATGTGGCCGAGGAGAGCTCCAAGACCTATTTGGAGAACGACCTGGGCTTCATGCACTACGACTACAACCAGACCCAGACCCTGATGAACGCCACCAAGCTCCAGGAGGGCGAGAAGTACATGGCCGCCATGGTCCCCGTGGCCCGCTGGTACGACGGCTCCAATGAGGACGGCGTGTACATGCGCTTTACCGAGTCCTGGCGCTCCGTCAAGACCGACGGCTGGGGCATCTCCGCCAAGGGCGTGGAGGGCAACCAGGATAAGCTGTACGCCGCCCTGAAGCTCATCGACTTCGCCTACTCCGAGGAGGGCCAGATCCTCATGAGCTACGGCCCCGAGGCCTTCCGCGGCACCGACACCTTCCTCTTCAACGGCATGGAGATGCCCGTCATCGCCGACGCCACCCGCGACGAGCTGTGGGATAAGGCCGGCGGCAACTACACCAACTACGCCCGCTGGTATCTGGGCTCCACCCTGTCCTTCCTGAAGAGCCAGGCCTTTGAGTTCCAGTGCACCCACGACGTGGGCCGCGAGGGCGCGGGCTACATCTCCACCGCCATCGGCCTGGGCACCATCAAGCACCCCGAGCTGGCCATGGCCAGCAACCCCTGGTACACCATCGTGCCCACCGTGCTGCCCAACACCACCGTTGAGAACTCCGCCATCGCCGGCTTCACCGAGCTGAGCAAGCGCTTCGACCAGCAGAACCTGCTGCTGACCCTCATCATGAACGGCTACACCGACGCGGCCATCCAGAACGCCCAGAGCGCCGTGGACACCGTGGCCAACACCTGGTCCGGCCAGCAGTACCTCGCCTACCGGCAGACCGCCTGGGAGCGGGACCAGAAGTATTTTGAGGAGAACCTGAAGTAATCCATCCCCCCGCCCCATCAAACCAACACAAATTTCCAGCCCGCCCGGGGGGCCTCCGCCTCCCGGGCGGGCGGGGAACGTGATTTCCCTGGGAGGAGGTCGTCATGTATAAAAAACAAATGACCGCGCAAAAAATTGTCTGTATGGCGGCTATCATTGTGAGCGCGATCTTTTTCCTCTACACGCTCGGAATCATGACTGATCTGTATGATAGCCTCTATAAAACCATGCCGAACCCCAACGACGTGTTTGAAACCAGCGTCCCCGGCTCCATCGTCTACTACAATATGCAGGAGTTCAACCGGATGTTTCTGATGTGCAGCATCGGGCAGATCCTGCTGGCCTGCCTGCTGTTCATCACCAATACCCACAGCCGCCGCCGGTACTACATCGGCAATTTTGTGGCCGCCGGCTTGTTTGCGGCGGCCGGCGCGGCCAACGCGGTTTTCGCCCATACCTACATTGAGACCTTTAAGGCCCAGTTCTTACAGGTGGATTTCGAGGCGCTGAAGGCCTTCTCCGAGCTGATGAAGACCCTTTACACCGAGTCCACCTTCTGGTTCGACCTCCACTACGCGGTGTTCGGCCTGCTGCTGCTGGTGTGCGCGCTGCTGGTGGCCAACGCGGTGTGGAAGGTTACGCTGATGAAGGACGAGCAGAAGCTCGTGGCGGAAGGAAGGAGGAGCGCCGGATGACCGCTGAAGACCGTTCCATCCAAAGAGACCGGATGCGCTATGTGAAGAATTCCCTCTCCTCCACGCTGGCCATCGTGGGCATCCTGTTCAACGTGTTCTATTTTGTGAGCATCTACAAGTCCGATGTGGACACCTATTACTATAACATTCTGATCGGCGCCTCTATCGTCTACAACCTGGTGTTCATGCTGGCGGTGTTCCTGGCCTCCGAGGGCGTGAAGAACTACAAGAAAAACTATTCCTATGTGCTGGCTGTGGTGGGCGTGCTTCAGATCGCGCGAATCTTCATCCTCCCCATGCAGGCCCACGCCGCCGAGACCCTGGTGAACGGCGAGTCCGTGATGGTTATGCAGGACGGGCAGTTCTATCGAGTGGTGGCCTACCTGGTGGTGTCCGCGGTGTGCCTGCTGGCCTCTGCGGCGGTGAATATGATCCGCTGCCGGGAGCTGTCGGAGCACCTCAAGACCCTAGGGGTCCAGAGCGCGTAAGGAGGCGGAGACATGGCGACACTGAATTTGCAGCATATCGACAAGATATACGACAATAACGTGCAGGCGGTCTTTGACTTCAATCTGGACGTGAAGGACGGAGAGCTCATCGTGCTGGTGGGCCCCTCCGGCTGCGGCAAGTCCACCACCCTGCGCATGGTGGCCGGCCTGGAGGACATCTCCAACGGCAAGCTGCTGCTGGACGGCAGGGACATCACCGCCACCCCCGCCAAGGACCGGGATATGGCCATGGTGTTCCAGAGCTACGCCCTCTACGGCCACATGACCATCTATGAGAATATGGCGTTCTCCCTCACCCTGCGTAAGGAGAACCCCAACGTGATCCACAAGAAGGTGCTGGCGGCGGCGGAGATCCTGGGCCTCACCAGCCAGCTCAACAAAAAGCCCGCCCAGCTGTCCGGCGGCCAGCGCCAGCGGGTGGCCATGGGCCGCTCCATCGTGCGCAACCCCAAGGTGTTCCTCTTTGACGAGCCCCTGTCCAACCTGGACGCCAAGCTGCGCGGCGCCACCCGGCGGGAGATCCTGCTGCTGCACAAGAGACTGCAGGCCACCATGATGTACGTCACCCACGACCAGACTGAGGCCTTAACGCTGGCCGACCGCATCGTGTGCATGTCCATGGGCCACGTCCAGCAGGTGGGCACCCCCCTGGAGCTGTACGACTCCCCGGCCAACGTCTTTGTGGCCAGCTTCATCGGCCTGCCCCCCATGAACTTCTACGACGTGCGGGTGGAGGCCGGCAAGCTGGCGGGCCAGGGATTTACGGTTCCCCTGACCGAGGAGGAACGGCACACCCTGCGGGCCTACAACAACAAGGAGATCACCCTGGGCGTCCGCCCGGAGAACATTGTGGAGGGGACCGACGTGCCCGTCACCGTCAGCTCCAACGAGAACCTGGGGATGAACACCCTGGTCCATGGCCGCATCGGCGGCGGCAAGGGCGCCAAGATCTCCGCCAAGCTGAAGGGCTGGCGGGACTACAAGACCGGGGACGCCGCCACCTTTACCTTCAACCGCAAGCATTTCTTTGACAAAGAGACCACCAACGCCATCCGGGGAGGTGAGGGATAATGGAAAAGACCAGAGGCAGAATGAGCTTTGGCGCGTGGCTCAAGGAGCGTTGGCGCCGGTTCCTGGTGTCCCTCAAGCGCCGCCCTCAAATGATCCCCCTGGTGGTGTTTGTGGCGGCCTTTGTGTTCTATTCCCTGAACCTGATGCACGTCTCGGACACCACCGCCCGCATTCAGGGCCCGGGCATGGGCCTGGCCGGCTTTGCCACCATGCTGTTCTCCATGCTGTCCTTCATGTGCTTCCTCAACGCCTTCCCCTACCGGAAAAAGCCCAACGTCCCCATGATCGCCCTGATGTTCGTCATGCTGGCCATCATCATTTTCGCCGACGTGTACTATATCAACGGCATTCTCACCGCCGTCAACCGGTCGGATAACCCCATCGTGGTGACGGAGGCCACCATCTTTATCATGTACGCCGAGTGGTATCTGCGCATCCACATCGGCATCCTGTGCGCCGGCATCGCGCTGACCCTGCTGCTGCCGGTGTACTCCAAGCTGCTGCGGAAGATCAAGACCTCCATCGACGTGGGGGACAACGGCGAAATGGACGCCATTGATATTTCCGGCGAGGATTGATAGCCCGAAGAGCGGGATGGACAGTATTTGGGAGGCCCCGCGTCCGGGCCTCCCAAACTGCCAAAATAGGAGATCACATGAGCAAAAATCGGAAAAACAAGGCCCAAAAGCCGGAGATTGAAAAGCAGTCGGAATACTACCGGCTGAAAACCGAGGCGGTCAACGACCTGGTGACCGCCAACGAGGAGAACTCGCCGGAGGTGTCCGAGGAGGAGCTGCGCGCCTACCGGTCCGGCCCCAAACTGAAGGTGGCCGATTGGGTGAAGATGCTGTTCATCAAGTTCTGGTTCGCGGCGGCGGTGTGCTACTTCTTCCTCTGGGGGCTGGGCGGCTTTGTGAGCAGCATGCTGGACCTGCTGTTCATCACGGGCTTTGCCCTGGGCGTGGTCACAGACCTTCTGACCAATCCCGTCCTGCGCTTTTTTGAAAAGACCAAGGGGGAGAACGCCCGCTGGATGATGGTGACGCGAAAGAGCTTTTCCGGGCTGTTTCTCAACATTTTTTACGGTTATCTGGTGCTGTTTTTGATCTATACCGCGTACAGCGGCATCAACCGGGCCATTGTGGGCGTCACCGGCGCGGCGGACACCGTGCCCCTGGGGGTGGAGCCCATCCTGTTTGGCCTGTTCTATCTGGGCTTCGACCTGCTGCTCATCAAGATGAAGCACGTGGCCGTTCAGATATTCCGCGATGCGGCCCAAAAACCTATTCAATGAGGCTTGAATTATGATCCAGATTCTCTATTGCGGGAGCAGCTCCGCCTGCTTCCAGCTGGAGGGAGACACTCCCTACTACGCCAAGAGCGGCTACACCGTTTTTGTGAACGGCGAGGAGCGCTTCCGGCGGGATACCAACGTGTTTTCCCTGTTCGGACTGACGCCCGATACGCAATACGCCGCCGCCGTCCGCTTTGACGGGGAGGAGACCGGGGAGTCCGTCGAATTCAGGACCGCCGGAGAGGCCTGCTGCGTCAACGTCCGGGAGTTCGGGGCCGCGGGAGACGGCGTCCACGAGGACACCGCCGCCATCCAGGCCGCCATCAGCTTCCTGCCCGAGAACGGGCGGCTTTGGTTCCCGGCGGGCGTCTACCTCACCCTGCCCCTGTGCCTGAAAAGCCATATCACCCTGGACCTGGACGAGGGGGCCGTCCTTCTCGGCTCCACGGACCGGGAGCGGTATCCCATCGTCCCCAGCGTCACCGTGGACCCGGCCACCGGGAGGGAAACCCTTCAGGCCGGCTTTGAGGGACAGGAGCTGAGCTCCTATCAGTCCCTGCTCCACGCCTCCTACGCCGGGGGGATCTCCATCGTGGGCCGGGGCGTCATCGACGGCAACGGCCAGAACGGGGACTGGTGGCGGGACTTTGACAGCTTCCCCGCCAAGCGGCCCCGGGTGATCTTCCTGAACCACACGGAGGACGTGACCCTCCACGGGGTGACGGTGAAAAACGGCCCCTCCTGGCACGTCCATCCCTTCTATTCCCGGAATTTCGCCATGTTGGACTGCGCCGTCCAGTCCCTGAAGGACAGCCCCAACACCGACGGCGTGGACCCGGAGAGCTGCGACGGCGTGGACATCATCGGGTGCCGGTTCTCCGTGGGCGACGACTGCGTCGCGGTGAAGTCCGGCAAGATCGACATGGCCCAAAAGTACAAGACCCCCGCCGACCGCCACGCCATCCGCAACTGCCTGATGGAGTTCGGCCACGGGGCGGTGACGCTGGGCAGCGAGCTGTCCGCGGGCATCCGCAACCTCAGCGTAACCCGCTGCTATTTCCACGCCACCGACCGGGGACTTCGCATCAAAACCCGCCGGGGCCGGGGAAAGGACAGCGTCATCGACAACGTGCTGTTTGACAACATCCGCATGGACAAGGTGCTCACCCCCATCGTCATCAACATGTGGTACAACTGCTGCGACCCGGACCGGTTCGAGGAGTACGTCTGGCGCCGGGACCCCCTGCCGGTGGACGGGCGGACGCCCCATCTGGGCTCCTTCGCCTTCCGAAACATGGAGTGCACCGGGGCCGAGGTGGCCGCCTGCTACATCGACGGCCTGCCCGAGAGCCCCATCGATCAGGTGGTGCTGGAGAATATCACCGTGTCCTTCGCCCAGGACGCCAGGCCCGGTATGCCCTCCATGCGCAACCACAACGAGGCGCGGTGCCGCCTGGGGCTGTATCTGGACAACGTGAAGCGGGTCCAGGTGAAAAACGTGAAGCTCCGCGGAGTGGAGGGCAAAGCCCTCACGGCGGACCACTGCGGGGACATCGAGACCGAGGACTTTGAGGAAAACTGAATGGATTATCAGAAAATTGACGCGTTTATCCTCCGGCTGGTGGAAGAGTCCACGCCGGAACGCACGGCGTGGAATATGGAAAAAATCCGGGAGGGAAAGCCCGCCTCCTGGAACTATATCGACGGCTGCATGCTCACCGCCCTGATGGAGATGGAGGCCATCACCGGTGACCGGCGCTATTTCGACTTTGTGAGGGCGGTGGCCGGCCGCTTCGTGGAGGAGGACGGCTCCATCCGCACCTTCAAGCCCGAGGCCCACAACCTGGACGACATCAACGAGGGCCGGGTGCTCTTCGCCCTCTATGACCGCACCGGAGAGGAGAAGTACCGCCGGGCGGCGGACTTCCTCCGAGACCGGCTGGCGGAGCAGCCCCGCACCCCGGAGGGGAACTTCTGGCACAAGGCCATCTATCCCAACCAGGTTTGGCTGGACGGCATCTATATGGCGCAGCCCTTCTACGCCCTGTATGAGAAGCACTTCGGCGGAGGGGATTTCGCCGATACCGTGGGGCAGATTGAGACCGTGCAGGCCAAAATGCTTTCCCGGGAAAAGGGGCTGTACTTCCACGGCTACGACGCATCCAAAACCGCCTTCTGGGCGGACCCCGAGACCGGGTGTTCCCAGAACTTTTGGCTCCGGTCTCTGGGCTGGTTCGCGGTGGCCCTGGCCGACCTGCTGGACATCCTCCCCCCCGGCGCCCAGCGGGACAGGCTGGAGGGCATCTTCACCGAGCTGATGGCGTCCGCCGCCCGCTATGCCGACGGGGAGACGGGGCTTTACTGGCAGGTGCCGGATCAGGGCGGCCGGGCGGGCAACTACCTGGAGACCAGCGGCAGCGCCATGATGTCCTACGCCATGCTGAAGGGGGCGCGGCTGGGGGCGCTGGAGAAGGAATATGCCGCCAAAGGTCAAAGGACCTTCGACGGCATTGTGGAAAAGTATCTGACCTTTACCGGAGAGGGGCTGAATCTGGGCGGCATCTGCCTGGTGGCGGGGCTGGGCCCGGAGGACAACCGCCGCCGGGACGGCTCCTACGAATACTATATCTCCGAGCCGGTGGTGGAAAACGACGCCAAGGGCGTGGCGCCCTTCGTGCTGGCCTATACGGAGATCAAGCGCCTCAGACCATGATCTTCATGTCGTCTGAGTCAGGGATGGCGGGGAAGGGCGTCTCCGCAGTGTAGCCGCGGGGGGACACGCCGTATTTCTTCTTGAACAGGCGGGAAAAGTAGAGCGGATCGGCAAAGCCGCACAGGTGGGCGGTCTCCGAGATGTTTCCCTTCCCGCAGAAGGTAGTCAGGGTGCGGGCGGCGCTCTCCAGCCGCTTGTCTGTCAGATACTGGAGGGGGGTGAGCCCCGTCTCCCGCTTGAACATCTTCTTCAGATACTCCGTGTTGAAGGGGAGAGAGTTCAGGTAGCCGTTCAGATCATAGGTGCAGTCGGGATAGTGCTGCAAAATGTGGTCCTCGATGCGCTGAACGGTGTCGCTGTGCCGGCGGTTGGGCTGGTAGCTGGTGAGCAGCCCCACAATCAGCTGGCCGTAGAGGGGGAGCACCGTGTGGGCGGCGGAGGCCTCCGAGTAGTAGTAGAAGGCGGCGGTGAAGGCGTCCAGCAGAAAACCGTTGGAGTCGGCCCGGATAATGAAGGGCTCCGTCTGGGGCAGGGAGGCGTCCAGCAGGTTCATGTGGATGTTGGTGAAGCCGTCTTCGCTGACGTTGGTATGGGGCGACATGGGAGGGATGATGGCCACATCGTTTTCGCCATAGCTCAGGGACCGGTCGGCAAACATCAGCCGGCCGCTGCCCTTGGTGCAGTAGATCAGCTCCCAGCCCTTGTGGAGATGGCGGGATACCGTCCATGTAAGGGCGTGCTTGCCCACATAGATGATATTGTTCATGGCGCAGCTGCTCCTTTCTGCCTGTTTGGGCGGTTAAAATATTATAACGTATTTCGCCGGTTTTGTCCATATGGGGAATTCAGGTTCTAAGATTCCGCAACCTGTGGCGCGAGCCATAAATCCATGTGTAAGGAGACAAGGATCATGTCGTATTTAACCCTGAAAGACATCAATAAAATCTACCCCAACGGCTACCACGCGGTCCACAATTTCAACCTGGAGATTGACAGGGGGGAATTTATCGTCTTTGTCGGCCCGTCTGGCTGCGGTAAATCCACGACACTGCGGATGATCGCGGGGCTGGAGGACATCTCCAACGGGGAATTCCTCATCAACGGGGTCCGGGCCAACGAGATGGGCCCCCGGGAGCGGGAGGTGGCCATGGTGTTCCAGAGCTACGCCCTCTATCCCCAGATGACGGTGTTTGACAACATCGCCTTCGGCCTCACCCTCCAGGGGGTGGACGAGGAGGTCATCGAGGAGAAGGTGAAGAAGACCGCCGCCATCCTGGGCCTCACCGACTACCTGGACCGCCTGCCCCGGGCGCTGTCCGGCGGCCAGCGCCAGCGCGTGGCCATCGGCCGGGCCATCATCCGCAGGGTGGGCGTGTTCCTGATGGACGAGCCGCTGTCCAACCTGGACGCCAAGCAGCGCGTCACCATGCGCTCCGAGATCGCCCAGATCCACCGGGAGACCGGCGCCACCACCATCTACGTCACCCACGACCAGACCGAGGCCATGACCCTGGCCGACCGCATTGTGGTGATGAAGGACGGCTATGTCCAGCAGGTGGGCACGCCCTATGACCTGTATCACAACCCCGTCAACGTGTTTGTGGCCGGCTTCATCGGCGAGCCGCCTATGAACTTTATCCGTGCCGCGGTGAAGGGCGGCAGGATCCCCTTCGGGGCCAACACCCTGGACGTGGCCGCCCGGCTGGGCGAAAGGGCCAAGGAGTACGAGGGAAGGGAGATCGTGTTTGGCTTCCGGCCCGAGGCCATCGAGCTGGGGCAGGCGGCCGGGGCCTACCATGTGACGGCCGGTGTGGAGCTCACCGAGATGCTGGGCGACAACACCAACGTCTATATCACCGCAGGGGAGGACAAGGCCATTTTGAAGGTCGATCCCCACGATACGCCGGAGATCGACAGCGAGATCGTGTTCTCCATCCCCTTCGGCGAGGTGTACCTTTTTGACGGGGAGACGGAAAACATCATTGCCCGCGAGCCGGTCCAAAGTGTCAAGTAAAGGAGAATATTTATGGATATCCGCTATTCCGCAAATCCCCAGGACGTGAAGCGCTACACCACCCAGGAGCTGCGCGACGAGTTCCTCATCACCGGCCTGTACGAGCCCGACGCCGTAAAGGCGACCTACTCCCACGTGGACCGCATGGTGGTCATGGGCATCCTGCCGGTGAACGAGAAGGTGCCGGTGGACAAGGGCATGGACGTCTGGCACAATTTCGGGACCGGCTTCTTCCTGGAGCGCCGGGAGGCCGGCGTGTTCAACCTGGGCGGCAGGGGCTCCGTTGAGGTGGACGGAATCCGTTACGACCTGGGCTATGAGGACTGCCTGTATATCTCCATGGGCGCCAGGGAGGTCTGCTTCAGCAGTCAGGACCCCGCCAATCCGGCCAGGTTCTACCTGGCCTCCAGCCCCGCCCACAAGCCCTGCAAAACCACCCTGCTCACCATGGAGAACGCCAACCACCGCCCCTGCGGCGACAAAACGCTGGCCAATGAGCGGGTCATCAACCAGTTCATCCACCCCGACGTGCTGGAGACCTGCCAGCTCACCATGGGCCTGACCCAGCTGGCCCCGGGCAGCGTGTGGAACACCATGCCCAGCCACACCCACGAGCGCCGGATGGAGGTGTACACCTACTTTGAGATTCCGGAGGACCAGGTGGTTTTCCACATGATGGGCCGGCCCGACGAGACCCGGCATCTGGTGATGCGGAATTTCGACGCGGTGATCTCTCCCTCCTGGTCCGTCCACAGCGGCTGCGGCACCGCCAACTACACCTTTATCTGGGCCATGTGCGGCGAGAACCAGGCCTTCGACGACATGGACAACCTGAAACCCGGCGACATGAAGTGAACGGCAAACCATTGACTGAAATGAGGAGGAATTTACTATGGATATGAACGCTTTCCGTCTGGACGGGAAGGTGGCGCTGGTGACAGGCGCCTCCTACGGAATCGGCTTTGCCATCGCCTCGGCCATGGGGCAGATGGGCGCAAGGATCGTGTTCAACGACCGCAATCCCGAGCTCATCGAGAAGGGCGTGGCGGCATATAAGGAGCTGGGCATCGAGGCCCGCGGCTATATCTGCGACGTCACCGACGAGGCCGCCGTTCAGGAGCTCATCGGCAAGATTGAGGGGGACGTGGGCGTGGTGGACATCCTGGTGAACAACGCGGGCATCATCAAGCGCATCCCTATGGTGGAGATGTCCGCCGCGGACTTCCGTCAGATCATCGACATCGACCTGAACGGCCCCTTCATCATGGCCAAGGCCGTCATCCCCGGCATGATGAAAAAGGGCGGCGGCAAGATCATCAACATCTGCTCCATGATGAGCGAGCTGGGCCGGGAGACCGTCTCCGCCTACGCCGCCGCCAAGGGCGGGCTGAAGATGCTGACGAAAAACATCGCCAGCGAGTACGGCCAGTATAACATCCAGTGCAACGGCATCGGCCCGGGCTACATTGCCACCCCCCAGACCGCCCCCCTGCGGGAGATTCAGCCCGACGGCTCCCGCCACCCCTTCGACCAGTTCATCCTGGCCAAGACCCCCGCCAACCGCTGGGGCGAGGCCGCCGACCTGGCCGGTCCCGCCGTGTTCCTGGCCTCCTCCGCCTCCGACTTCGTCAACGGCCACATCCTGTACGTGGACGGCGGCATTCTGGCCTACATCGGCAAACAGCCGTAATGGAGATTGTCTCGTTCCAGGCCCTGGGCGCCCAGGTCAAGGGCTATTTACAGGAGGATTACGACACCCTCTCCGCCCATAAAATCCGCCCCGCCGTGGTGATCTGCCCCGGCGGGGCCTACCGTTGGCGCTCTCCCAGGGAGAAGGATGCCCCTGCCCTGGAGTTTCTGTCCATGGGCTTTCAGGCGTTTATCCTGGAGTACTCCTGCGGGGAGAGGGCGGGGGGCCTGCGCCCCCTCTGGGAGCTGGCGGAGGCGGTGTGCGGGCTGCGCCGGAACCATCAGGCGTGGCACATCGATCCGGAGAAGATCGCGGTGCTGGGCTTCTCCGCCGGGGGGCACCTGGCGGCCAGCCTGGGGGCCCTGTGGAAGGACCCCGAGCTGGCCCTGCCCGCCTGGTCCAGGCCGGACGCGCTGGCGCTGTGCTATCCGGTGGTGAGCACCAAGGAGTTCGCCCACGAGGAGTCGGCGCAGTGGGTGTCCGGTGGGGACCCGGCTCTGCGGGAGAAGCTCCACCTCTGGGACCGGGTGACGGCGGACTTCCCGCCCACTTTCATGTGGCACGGCGGCGGGGACGCCAGCGTGCCCCCGGAGAACAGCCTGCTGCTGGCGGTGGAGCTGAAAAAGCACGGCGTGCCCCTGGAGTACCACCTGTTCGGCAGCGGGGCCCACGGCATCTCCACCTGCACCCAGGAGGTGGAGACGCCGGACCCGGTGTGCCGGGCCTGGGTGCCCCTGTGCAAGACGTGGCTCTGCCGCAGGTTTGACTATACGCCGTGACGGGGGGCCGCCGGGCCCGGAAACAGGCCCCATTTTGATGGAGAGGAGAAGCGTATCATGATGCAGATCGGCATCCGGCTGCACGACGTGAACACCGGCCTGGGGCCGGAGCACCAGACCATGGAGGCCCGGGCAGAGACAGCCCGGGCGGAGGGCTTCACCTGCGCGCACCTGGCCTTGTCCAAGGTCATCAAGGGCGTGAGCTTCGACGGCTGCGCCCTCAGCGAGGGGCTGGCCATGTATGTCAAGCGGGCGTTCGCCCGGCAGGAGCTGGACGTGGCGGTGCTGGGGTGTTACCTGAACCTGGCCCACCCCGACCCGGACAGGCTGAGGGACATTCAGGACCGCTATTACGGCCACCTCCGGGTCGCCGCCCTCATGGGGGCCGGCGTGGTGGGCACCGAGACAGGGGCCCCCAATCCGGAGTATCAAATGGACGCCAATACCCACGGAAAAGAGGCGCTGAACGCCTTCATCCGGGGGCTGGCCCCGGTGGTGGAGCGGGCGGAGCACTGGGGCGTGGCCCTGGCCATCGAGCCGGTGTGGAAGCACATCGTCTATGACGCGGACCGGGCCCTGGAGGTGCTGGACGCCGTCAGGAGCCCCAACCTGCGGATCATCCTGGACCCGGTGAACCTGCTGTACGCCGGGAACGCGGACCGGCGGGAACAGGTGATCGGGGACGCCATCAGCAAGCTGGGAGACCGGGTGGCGGTGGTCCACCTGAAGGACTTTGTCCGGGAGGGGGACGAGCTTCGCGCCTGCGCCGCCGGAACGGGGGAGATGGACTATACCCAGGTTCTGCGGTTTATGAAGGAGCGCAAGCCCTATCTCCAGGCCACCCTGGAGAACACCGACAACAGCACCGCCGTGGCCGCCCGGGAGTTTCTGGAGCGCAGGTACGGGGAGCTTTAATCAGCCCTTCCTTAATGCAATAATACAAAAAGAGAGGCGAAAGCCTCTCTTTTTGTATGGGTTACAGGCGGCAGGGCTCAAGGAAGGACTGATTAAATCGACAAGAGCGATTTGTGAGAGATTTTTCGCCACAGTGAGGCGCGATTTCGCAGGAATAATTGTGTTTATTTCAAGAAATCGCAACGAAGCTGTGGTGAAAAATATCCGAGAAGCGCCGCAGACGCATTGAATCAGTGCTTCCTCAATAGCGGCCGAAGTCGGCGGAGCGGCCCTGGGTCACGTCGGAGCCGAACTGATAGTCCTTGCCCGGCAGGACCGCGTTGAGAGCGATGCCCGCGATGGCGGCGATGGCCAGGGAGGTCAGGGTGATGGAGGTCCCCAGCACCTCAAAGGTGAGCCCGCCGGTGAAGCCCAGGCCGCACACCAGGATGACGGCGGCGATGATGAGGTTTCGGGAGTTGGTGAAGTCCACCCGGTTTTCCACCACGTTGCGCACGCCGATGGCGGAGATCATGCCGTACAGGATGAAGGACACGCCGCCCACGATGGCCGCGGGCATGGAGTTGACCACCGCCGCGAACATGGGGCTGAAGGAGAGAACCAGGGCGTAGACGGCAGCCAGCCGGATCACCTTGGGGTCGTACACCCGGGAGAGGACCAGCACGCCGGTGTTCTCGCCGTAGGTGGTGTTGGCGGGGCCGCCGAAGAGGGCGGACAGAGAGGTGGCCACGCCGTCCCCGATGAGGGTGCGGTGGAGGCCCGGGTCCTCGATGAAATTCTCCCCCACGGTGGCGGAGATGGCGGACATGTCGCCGATGTGCTCCATCATGGCGGCGATGGCGATGGGGGCCATCACCAGGATGGAGGTCAGGTCAAACTTGGCGATGGAGCCGCCGAAGTCGGTGAAGAAGGGCTGGAGGCCCAGGATCTTGGAATCAGCCACGGTGGTGAAGTTCATCAGGGCCACCTTTGCGGGCTCGGCGCCGGAGAAGTCCCAGGCCTGGGCCCCCAGGGCGTTGGCGATGACGGCGATCAGGTAGGAGCCCACCACGCCCAGCAGAATGGGGATGATCTTGACCATGCCCTTGCCCCAGATGTTGGCCGCGATGATGATGGCCATGGCCGCCAGGGCCAGCCACCAGCAGGTCTTGGCGTTGTTCACCGCGGAGGGGGCCAGGTT
>ERZ777011.1832-NODE-1832-length-19820-cov-2.870175_pt1 | contig 19820 bp, 17 predicted proteins | sample MGYA00374964_ERZ777011 | MGnify/ENA primary metagenome ERZ777011 (study PRJEB29310, sample SAMD00008975) | mouse gut metagenome | study: EMG produced TPA metagenomics assembly of the Metagenome analysis of fecal microbiota from mouse which was promoted... | reverse complement strand
CAGGTGCATCTATTTTATCCGCAAGTTTTAAAAGTTCATCTGATGCCTTGCCTGAAATTATACCGCCTCCGAAGTATATATACGGACGTTCAGAATTTTTAATCATTTCTGAAGCACGTCTTAATTTTCCGTCAGAAGCAAAACTGAGGGGGTACGGGCGGACAGGTTCCTGTTTGGGTTCAAAATCCCATACAGCTGTCTGTATATCCTTTGGTATATCAACGAGAACCGGTCCGGGTCTGCCTGATTTTGCAATTTTGAAAGCTGTACGAAGAGTATCGGCAAGCTCTTTTATATCTTTTACTATGAAATTGTGCTTTGTTATCGGCATGGTTATTCCGACTATATCAACTTCCTGAAAACTGTCCTTGCCTATGAGGCTGCAAGGAACATTTCCGGTTATGGCGACCATCGGAACAGAGTCAAGAAAAGCTGTTGCAATACCTGTAACGAGATTTGTAGCCCCCGGTCCTGATGTTGCAATACATACACCTACTTTTCCTGTAGCTCTTGCATAGCCGTCAGCGGCATGGGAAGCACCCTGTTCGTGAGCAGTAAGTATATGATTTATTCTGTTGCTGTTGAGATACAGTTCATCAAAGAGATTTATAACCTGTCCTCCGGGATATCCGAAAACTGTATCACAACCCTGTTCAATCAGGGTCTCAACAACGATTTTAGCACCTGATATTTTCATTTTGTTTTGTCCTTTACTTATTTTTTGTTTATGAATTTAAATCCGGATTAAAAAACAAGTCCCCAGCATTCCGCCGGGGACTTAGATTTCATTGTTTACACGCACTGCGTGGATACAATAGCATCTTTCAGGCAGAATGAATAACGACAGCAGTCTGAAGTATTAATGACTGTGCCGACGATAATGATAGTACCGGAAGAGATATAAACCGTTCTCATTACGTTTCCGCTCCTTTGAAAAATGTTGTTAATATCAGTATTATATCACATTGTGACGGCAAAATCAATAAGGAGCGGAAATTTTGTTTATTATTTATAATTTCAACAGAAAAATGTGTTTATATTTGATGTTTTATTCTGTTTTTTCATTCAGCATAATATTTATAGCTGTTACAAGTGCTTTTATTGATGATACAACTATATCATTGTCAACACCTGTTCCCCACCAGCTTTTGCCGTCGGTAGTAATTTCGACATATGATACAGCTTTTGAGGCAGAGCCGACTTCCAATGAATGTTCCGCATAATTGCTGATGCTGTACTCTATACCTGTATATGAACGTATCGCATTGCTTACTGCGTCGAGTCTACCGTTGCCGGTATTGGCTGCAACAGCTTTTCTGCCATTGTAATCAATATTTACTGTAGCTTCAATGCCGTTCTGCTGTACGTAGTGAGCTTCTGTTACATTCAGCGGAGATGTAATGTCAACAAAGTGAGTTTTGAAGATTCCATAAACTTCATCGGGCATAAGTTCCTTATGTTTGTGGTCTGAAACGCCTTTGACCATATATCCTACCTTTTCACGCATTTTTTTGGGAAGGTCATATCCGAAGCGTGTTTCAAGTATATATCCGATACCTCCTTTTCCGGACTGACTGTTTATGCGGATAACGTCTGCCGAATATTCTCTGCCTACATCTTCAGGGTCAATCGGCAGATATGGTACAGTCCAGTATTCAGTGTGTCCTTCTTCACGCCATTTCATACCCTTTGCTATAGCGTCCTGATGTGAACCGCTGAATGCTGCAAATACGAGTTTTCCTGAATATGGTGAACGTTCATAGACGTTCATTCTTGTAACTCTTGTGTAGAGTTCAGTAATTTTCGGCATATTGCTGAAATCAAGTTCAGGGTCAACTCCCTGTGAATACATATTCATGGCGAGGGTAATAATATCGACATTGCCTGTACGTTCGCCGTTTCCGAACAATGTACCTTCAACACGGTCTGCCCCTGCCAAAAGTCCCATTTCTGTATCGGCTACAGCACAGCCTCTGTCATTGTGCGGATGGAGTGATATTATAACATTTTCACGGTATTTGATATTGTCGCACATATATTCAATCTGGTTTGCATAGATGTGAGGCATTGAGAGCTGTACTGTTACAGGCAGATTGAGAATAACCTTGTCATCGGTAGACGGCTGCCATATATCGAGTACAACATTGCTTATTTCGAGTGCAAACTCAGGTTCTGTACCTGTAAAGCTTTCAGGGGAGTATTCAAAACGGAAGTTGCCTTCATACTTTTCACGGTATTCCTTACAGAGCTTTGCACCCGTAACAGCAATTTTGATAATTTCCTCCTTGCTTTTGCGGAAAACCTGTTCACGCTGTGCAAGGCTTGTTGAATTGTAGAGGTGTACAATGGCATTTTTACAGCCTTTGAGGGCATTAAAAGTTTTTTCGATAATATGTTCTCTGGATTGGGTAAGAACCTGGATGGTTACATCATCGGGAATCATATTCTGTTCAATAAGAGTACGGCAGAATTCATATTCAGTTTCAGATGCAGCAGGGAAACCAATTTCAATTTCCTTGAATCCGAGTTCAACAAGGAGTTTGAAAAATTCAAGTTTTTCGCTGAGACTCATCGGAGTAACAAGTGCCTGATTACCATCTCTGAGGTCGACGCTGCACCAAATGGGTGCTTTATCAATGTAGGATTTTTTTGTCCATTTCATTTCTGTTTTTGGAGCTTCAAAAAATTGTCTTGTGTATTTGTTTACATTTTTCATAAATATTCACCTTTCAAAAAATTAATAAAAAAAGTCCCTTCCAAGCATTAAAGCAAGGAAGAGACGAAGTTACAGTTATACTCCGTGGTACCACTCTTCTTGATGCATAAAAATGCATCCACTCATCTGCGTCTGAAAAACGCATATCTCTATAACGGGAGAACCCGTTCAAACCTAATTGCAAAAAGCTTTCAGCCGACTGCTCGGGGAGGAGCTATGACTTGTATCTGTTTACCGGTTTTCACCTTATCCGGCTCTCTGAAAAACAAACTACAGGCTTTATTTCCCGTCAAAGCATTTATATATTGAATTCATTATATATTATTTTTTTCGATTTGTCAAGTCTTTTTTCAAAAAACTCATAAATATTTTATGAATTGATTTGATATTTTTCTATTGACGGATTATAATAAATATGGTAAAATAAAATTATATTTTAAATTTCAAGGAGTGTTTTTTATGAATTATGAGATTATTGGAAGTACTGTTCCTGCTGTTGAATGTACCCTCAATGCAGGCGAATCAATGTTTACACAGTCGGGCGGTATGATTTGGCAGAGCATGGGTATTAATATGTCTACAAATGCACGTGGCGGTCTTGGAAGAAGTCTGGGAAGGATATTTACAGGTGAATCAATATTCATGGCAAATTATACTGCGGAAGTCAATGGTGCAAAGATTGCATTCGGTTCAACAGTACCCGGATGCGTTGTTCCTGTTGATATTTCCAGAGGGGAGCTTATTGTTCAGAAAGGTGCGTTTCTCTGTGCAGAGCAGACTGTTGACCTGAAAGCGACTTTTACTAAAAAATTTACATCAGGGCTTTTCGGCGGCGAAGGATTTATCCTTCAGAGAATTTTCGGAAAGGGTATGGCTTTTCTTGAGGTTGACGGCGATATGGTTGAAAGAGTTCTTGCTCCGGGAGAAGTTATAAAAGTCGATACCGGAAATGTTGTTGCTTTTGAAACAAGCGTAAGCTACGATATTGAAACAGTCAAGGGTCTTGGAAACATTTTCTTCGGGGGTGAGGGCTTGTTTATAACAAAACTTACAGGTCCCGGAAAAATTATTCTCCAGACACAGAGCTTCAATGAATTTGCTATGAGAATAGCTTCCAGAATACCCGGAAAGGGTTAATATACAGTGGCAAGGGTTTATCCGCTTTTCAGCTCCAGCAATGGTAATTCAACTTTTATAGGTACAGAGAAAGGCGGTATTTTAATAGACTGCGGAGTAAGTTTCAAAAGACTTTCTTCAGCTCTTTCTCTGAATAATATTCCATTGAAGGCGGTTCAGGGAATATTTATTACTCATGAACACAATGACCATATATCCGGATTGAAAATGTTTACCAAAAATACGGGAATACCTGTTTATGGTCAGAAACGTACTCTGCAAAGACTTTATGATAAAAACAAGATAACCTGCAATTCCCCCGTAATTGATATAAACGGAAAAACTGTAGAATGCGGAGGAAATGAAGTAATATGCTTTGATACTCCACATGATACGGTTCAGAGCTGCGGCTACAGAATCAGGACGGCTGATGACAGGCTTTGTGCTGTATGTACGGATTTAGGTCATATTACTGAAACAGTCAAAAATGCACTTATGGGCTGTAGATTTGTACTGCTTGAGTCAAATTATGATGAACAAATGCTTAGATGCAGTTCTTATCCACTTTATCTGAAAGAACGCATTTTATCCGATAACGGTCATCTTTCAAATGATTTATGCGGAAAACAGGCGGAAAAACTTGTGCAGAACGGTACAACCCATATTGTTCTCGGTCATTTGAGTCTGGAAAATAATACTCCTAAAAAAGCAGTTTCAACAGTACAGTCATATCTTTCAGAATTTAAACGTGGCAGGGATTATCTTATGGGAGTTGCACCTGCCGAAACTATGGGAGGAGCTGTTGTATTTTGAATATAAATCTTATTGTTGTGGGCAAATTAAAAGAAGATTATCTCAGAAATGCCTGTGCCGAGTACATAAAGAGGCTTGGAAGATACTGCAATTTTGAAATACATGAGATTGATGAATGCCGTCTGAGTGATTCGCCTTCTGAAAAGGAAATTTCCTCTGCACTTCATAAAGAAGCCGTTCAGATTAAAAAATTTGCAAAAGGTTTCATTATTCCTATGTGCATTGAAGGAAAACAGCTTACCAGTCCTGAAATTTCAGAGAAAATTTCTTCGTCAGGAGTAAACGGATTCAGTACCATTACTTTTGTAATCGGCAGCTCGTATGGTCTTGACCCAGAAATAAAGCAAATGGGAAATTTAAAACTTTCCATGTCTAAAATGACTTTTCCGCATCAGCTTGCAAGGGTTATGCTTTTGGAACAGATTTATCGCAGTTTTCAGATTATTGAAGGAGGAAAATATCATAAATGAAAATAAACAAAGGTGGTTAATATGGATTTTAAAACCAGAGAGATACATCAGACAGAGTATGATGTTTTAAAAGATTTTTTATATGAAGCGATATTTGTTCCTGAAGGTGTTTCAGCACCGCCCAAGGAAATAATAAATAAGCCTGAATTGCAAGTGTACATAGCTGATTTCGGGAAGAAAAACGGTGATATGTGTATGGTTGCGGAGATTGACAATAAAATTATCGGTGCTGTATGGGGACGTATCATGAATGATTATGGTCATATAGATGATAAAACACCCTCATTGGCTGTTTCTGTTTACAGTGATTACAGAAATCATGGTATTGGTACTGCTTTGATGGAGAGTATACTGGAATACTATAAAAGTAATGGATATAATCAGGTTTCGTTATCTGTTCAGAAAGCCAATTATGCAGTAAAGATGTATAAAAATGTTGGTTTTGAAATAGCTGATGAAAATGAAGAAGAATATAGTATGATATGTAAGCTTTTTTGATTAAAAAGCCGTATGGATTTAAGTTTTCCATACGGCTTTTGATTTTTATTTATCTGATTTTTTAAATCTTGATTTTTGTCCTAGATTAAGAGATGCAGTCAGAATTTTATCTGATTTGAACAATTTCAGAGCAAAGAACATACATACAATAAATGCGATTGCCTGATAGACAAGCCCGCTGAAGAATATGCCCATATGACCGAACATCAGGTTGGACATTGCTGAAAATGTATGAGTAAACGGAATGGCATAAACCAGTATCCTTATAACTACAGGAAGAGTATTTATATCAGAAAACATTGATATTATATATGGAATCATTGCCATAAACATCAGGGGCATGACCATTGTCTGAGCCTGTTTTGTATCGTTTACCAATGCACCGAGCATGAGAGATATGGATAAGCATATCATTATTGTAAGGAAAAGCTGTAAACCAACCAGAATATAATCTCCTGCACCAAGAGAAAGTCCAAGCTGATTCAATGCTTCATCAACTGATATATATTGTCCTGAAATGCTGCCTGTAAGTTCTTCAGTAACCGTGCCAGCAGTACCTGACATGAACGATGAAAAACCTATTGTATAAAATGCAGCATTTAACAGGGCAACTATAGCGGCAGCAAGCATTTTTGCTCCGAGAATGGAAGTTCTTGAAACCGGTGCAGAAAGAAGCGTTTCAAGGGTTTTGTCTATTTTTTCATTTGATATTGCACTCATAAGCATCTGTGAAGTCATCATTATTAAAACGAATACTATAATGGGAAGTATCATATTCTGACTCATAAGACTGTTCATTATGCTGTCAGCACTTGCATTTGCCGATTTGTCACTTACCACGGTATGTTCTGAAACGTTCAGCGGAGAGTTGATAAGTTCTATATCTTCAGCATCAAGTCCTGCTTTGTCTGCAAGCATCATGGAAAGACAGTTTTTTATCAAACTGACTGCACCGCTGTTGTTGTTTGTCAGATTGGACATCATAGCTGCTGAATCCATACCTGCAATACTTATGATTTCAGGTGCTTCACCGTTTTCAATTTTCTCGGTAAATCCTTCCGGAATTATAATAACAGCTTCTTTTTCTGTTGTTTTGAGAATTTCTGAATAGTTGTCTCCGTCTATATCATATTCTGCAATTTCTGCATTAGCTGATTTAAGTGAGTCAATAAGATTTTTTGTCAGTTCTGTGTTGTCCCTGTCTATAAGACTTATGCTGTATTCTTTTTTTACTGCTTCTTCCATTGTTTTATTCATGACATTTCCGAGGAACATGAAAAGTGTCATTGTTACAATAAGACCAATAATTGTCTGTGCAGTTATAAGTTCAGCAAGTTCTTTTTTAAGAAGATTAAAGAATTTCATTGTTATTCACCACCCTTTCAAAAACTTCCTCAAGATTTGAGGAATTATACCGCTGTTTAAGTTCATTGGTACTTCCTGTTACAAGAAGATGCCCTTTTGATATGATTCCGACACGGTCGGAGACAAATTCGATTTCAAGCATATTATGTGATGAGAGCAGAAAAGACATATTTTCTTCTTTGGCAAGCTGTTTAATCATTTTTCGGATTTCTATAGCATTAAGAACATCAAGACCGCTTGTTGGTTCATCAAGTATAGCAAGTGCAGGTTTGGTCATAACTGCACGTGAAAGAAGCAGTTTTCTTATCATTCCTCTGCTATAGCTTCCTATTTTGTCATTCAGACGTTCGCCGAGACCGCATATTTTTTCAGCTCTTTCGGCATATCCGTTGACAGTATCAATATCTGTTGAAAAAAGTCCTGCCATAAACCTCAGATATTTTTTACCCGTCATATTTTTATAAGCACCTGCTTCATCAGGAAGATAAGTAATACACTGACGTACTTTTTCAGGTTCTTTTATAACGCTGAATCCGTTGACAACTGCATCTCCCGATGTCGGAGTAAGAAGAGTGGAAATCATGCGTATGGTAGTAGTTTTTCCTGCTCCGTTTGTTCCAATAAGTGCAAAAATTTCACCTTTTCCGATTTCAAACGATACCTTGTCAGCGGCAAGCACCTTGGTATACTGTTTTGACAGTTCTTTTACTTCAAGAACATTTTCCATAAAAAATCCCCTTTTTTAAATATTTGTAAAATTATCTTTTACTTTAAGTATTATAACATAGCTTTATGAAAAAGTAAATATATTTTTAAGACAAAACCGCACAAGGTTTCAGAAATCCTTGTGCGGTTTTTAATTGGAAATCAGCAAAACCAGATTATAGGCTGCGGAAAAAATATTTTGAACCACCACATAATATTATTCTCTTTTCCTTAAAGAGCAATACCGCACAAAGCCCGATGACTCAGTGCGGTATTCCATTAAATGAATTTGAAGAGACAGTTGAAAACGATAATAACAAGCGTAAGAAAAACCGGATTTAAGTATAAAATTGTCATTATGAAATTCCTTGTCATTTTTAAGATAATAATCTTTAGCAGCCGAGAAAAGCACGTCCGACACTTGAAACTACTGCCATCCAGACTCCACACCAGAATACAGTTGCCATAAAAACATCTCCTTTCTGAAATAATTAACGGTTTACCGTTAATCATATTATAGCACAGATAAAATAAAAAGTCAACGGTTTACCGACAAAAAATTTCTACAAAAAATGATATTATTATTTATAAGATTTAAACAAATTCTGTTTGAATCCTTATTTTAAATAAAGAAAGAGGTCATTTTTTATGAATATTTCAGAAGCGGTTTCGGAAAGAATCCTTGAACTCTGCAAACTGAATGGAATAACGGTGAATAAACTTTCAACCATTTCAGGAGTAACACAGTCAACAGTAAATGATATAGTAAACCGCAGAGCCAAAAACATAGGCATTGTAACTATCAAGAAACTTTGCGATGGTCTGAATATTTCAATAACAGATTTTTTTGATACAATCACATTCCGCAGTCTTGAACAGGAACTTTATTGAAGTGCGTTTTTCCCCGTGCATGCTTGACAATACAAAGTAAATTTGTTATACTTTTAATATGGTTAGAAAATTTTTTTGTTATTTTATTTGTTTAATATTATGCTGTTTTGTACTGAATACTGATTATGTCAGTGCTGATGAATTTGAACAATATTATTTTATTGAGCCTGAAAGCACTGATATTTCATACAGCAATTATTATGATTTGTATTCAGGTGAAAAACATCCGGAAAAGGAAATTATAATAAGGGGCATTGACTGTATTTCATCTGAAAACGGTGTGTTTTCTACCGGAAGCTATGGTGATTCTGATGATATAAAAGATAATGTTTTTATATGGGATAGCGATTCCGGAAAGATTACATATAAAATAAATGTTCCAGAAACGGGAATTTATTGTCTTGATATAAGTTATTTTCCGATTGAATCAAAGAGCAGACAGATTGAGCTTGATATGAAAATAGACGGTTCAAATCCATATGATACGGCATCAAGAATCATTCTCAACAGGGTATGGATTAATGAAACTGATATTTATACTGATTCAAGAGGAAATCAGGTTCGTCCGTTTCAGATTCAGCAGGGAAGGTGGCTGGACTGTACAGTCGGAGACCCTGACGGGCTTTTCAGTGAACCGCTTTTCTTTTATCTGGAGCAGGGAAGTCATGAGATAAGCTTTTCCTCCGAATGTGCCGGTATTGCCATTGAGAATTTTAAATTTTATAATCCTGAGGAAATCAAAACATATGAGGAATATAAAAATTCTGTTGTTTCAGAAATCACTATTGAGAAGACTGATTCAAATATTTTCAGAATAGAAGGTGAAAGTGCATATTATAAGTCTGATTCAGTACTTTCTCCGACCTATGACAATTCAAGTTATCTTGCTTCACCTGCTGACCCTGTAAAAGTTGTATATAATACAATAGGAGGCAACAGTAGCTGGGATAAGGTTTTGCAGTCACTTGAATGGGTGATTCCTGCTGATGATGTTGGAGAGGGAGGATGGTTCAGGATAGGAATAAAAGCAAGACAGAATCAGATGCGTGGATTTTATTCAAACAGAAGAATATATATTGATGATGAGATTGTATGCAGGGAACTGAATCAGGTAAAATTTTTTTATGACAATGATTGGAATATAACTGTTCCTACAACTGAAGATGGCAACGAAATTTATATATATCTTGAAGGCGGAAAAAGTCATACTATAAAGCTTGAATGTATTGCCGGAGAAATTGGTGAATACCTCCGGAAACTTGATGATACTGTAAAGAATCTGAATGATTATTATAATAAAATTGTTATGATTACAGGTGTATATCCTGACAAATATACTGATTATTATGTACATGAAAAAATTCCGGAGCTTATCGGAGAATTTGAACGGATTTCTCAGGAACTTAAAAATATTCAGTCCGGAATTGAAAGTCTTTCAAATTCGTCAGGTTCAGAAGCTTCGATACTTGAATCAACAGCAGTGATACTTGATAAATGTATTGAAAAGCCGTTGAAAATTCCGAAGTATTTACAACAGATAAAGGATAGTACAGCATCGGTTTCAGCGTGGCTCAGGGATTGCAGAAAACAGCCGCTTGAAATTGATTACATAGAATTTGCGTCACATGATAAAGATTTCAGTCCATACAAGGAGAGTTTTTTTAAGTCGGCCGGTTTCGGATTCAAATCTTTTATAGGTTCTTTTTTTGAGGACTATACTACACTTTCAGATTTTAAAAATGAAGATGCACTTAATGTATGGGTTTCACTTGGACGTGACCAGGCACAGGTTGTCAGAGAATTGACTGAAAATGATTTTATGCAGAAATATGACATACCTGTTTCAATAAGTCTTGTATCGGGCGGAGTTGTTGAAGCTGCACTTGCCGGAAAAGAACCTGATGTTGCGTTGTTTCTGGGTGGAGAGTTTCCTGTAAATCTTGCTTCAAGGGGACTTCTTGCAGATATTTCTCAATTTGATGATTTTGATGAGATATCAGAACGTTTTCAGAAAAATGCCTTTACACATTATCAGTACAATGACAAAACATATGGTTTACCAATAAGTCAGAATTTTCCCATGATGTTCTACAGAGAAGACATTCTTATTGAACTTGGTTATAGTTCTCCGCCTGAAACTTGGGAAGATTTAATGAATATGCTTCCGTCGCTGCAAAGAAATTACAGGTCAGTCGGACTTATTCTGCCATCTTCAGATGTTTCGCCTGCAACTGAATCAGGTCATACATTTGCTGTGCTGATGCTTCAGAAAGATAAGAATTATTATAATGATGATTTTTATGTTTCGTCTTTTGATTCTATTGAAGCAGTGCAGGCTTTTGAACAGTGGACTGATTTTTATACTAAATACAGCTTCCCTCAGAGTTATGACGCTTTCAGCCGGTTCAGAACAGGTGAATATCCTATAATTATTGCAGATTATACTTTTGCTAATCAGCTTTCGGCATTGTCCCCTGAAATAAACGGCTTATGGAATTTTTGTCAGGTTCCGGGGACTGTCAGAGCTGACGGAACAATATCCCATGCAGCCAACTCCACAGGTACAGGAGCTGTTATATTTGAATCTGCTGAAAATAAAGAGAATGCATGGAAGTTTATTAAATGGTTCACCCAAACGGATATTCAGGTAAAATACAGTAGTCAGCTGGAAGGGACGCTTGGTATTATGGGACGTTTTGATACTGCCAATACTGATGCTCTTGGTCAGCTTTCCTGGACTGAAAATGAGTTTCAAAGACTTGTAAAACAACAGGAACAGCTTGTTGAAATACCAATAATTCCTGCTTCTTATGCAGTTACAAGAAATATTATGAATGCTTTCAGGGAAGTAGTGAACGAAGGAAAGAATCCACGTGATACACTGATGTGGTATAACAGGGATATAAATGACGAAATAAAAAGAAAGTCCGGAAAATGACTCAGGAGCAGATTATGAAAAAATCAAATAATTTAATGAAAGATATCAAAAAAAATAAAGATTGTTATCTGATGCTTATGCCTTTTATGGTATTCTTTATTGTTTTTACCGTTCTGCCCGTTTTTATGTCGGTTCCGATTGGCTTTACTGATTTCAATATGGTTCAGCCTCCTGAATTTGTCGGACTTTCAAATTATGTAAATCTTTTTCTTTCGGATAAGATATTTATAAAATCTGTAAGAGTTACCATAATTTTCGCCCTGATTACCGGTCCGTTAAGCTATGCTCTTTGTTTTCTGATTGCATGGCTTATAAATGAGATGCCTGAAAAGTTGAGGGCGATTTTTACGCTGATTTTCTATATGCCCTCGCTTGCCAATGTTTACACTGTCTGGAAGATTATTTTCAGCGGTGATATGAACGGCTGGCTTAATTCGTTCCTGATTGACTGGGGAGTTATAAATTCACCTGTACAGTGGCTTACTGATTCAAGATATATTTTGGGGGTTACTGTCATTGTGCAGCTTTGGATTTCTCTCGGAGCAGGATTTCTTGCATTGAGTGCAGGATTCCGCAGTATTGACAGAACTCTTTATGAATCTGCTTATATTGAGGGTATGCAGAATCGGTTTCAGGAACTTGTATATATTGTTATACCGTCTATGAAACCACAAATGATGTTTGCCGCTGTGATGCAGATTGTAAATTCATTCACAGCGGGTACGATTGCACAGAATCTTGTCGGTTTTCCGAGTACCGACTATAAGGCTCATACTATCATGACCCATGCCTATGATTATGGCTGGGTTCGTTATGAAATGGGCTACGCTTCGGCAATTTGCACTGTTTTATTCATTATCATGTTTTTCTGCAATAAGCTGATAAATAAGCTGCTGAAAGATTAAGGAGCTTTAAGCTATGGGTTATATTAAGACAAGAAGTCAAAAATCGGGATCTGTTTTTATATTTATTTTTTTGATTACGGCAGGTATTTTTATGCTTATTCCGATATATCTGACTGTAGTTATGGCAATAAAGCCTGTTGAGGAAATTTTTCTGTTTCCGCCTGAGATTTATACATTTCACCCTACACTTGATAATTTCAGAGATATGTTTGAAGTCATGAATAACAGCAGAGTGTCTTTCTGGAGATATATTTTCAACAGCCTTACTGTTACGCTTTCTGTTACGGTTCTTCAGTGTGCATTTTCTTCAATGGCAGCATTTGTGCTTGCAAAGTGCAGATTTCCGGCTGATAAATTAATAAACGGAATTATAGTTGTAGCTCTGCTTTATCAGAGCAATGTCATATACATCATGCAGTATTTAATAATGTCAAAAATGGGCATTATAGATAATCCGCTTGCTTTGATATTTCCTTCCGTAGCTTCACCCATGAGCCTTTTTTTAATGCGTCAGTCAATAAGTCAGGTGCCCGATTCAGTTATAGAAGCTGCAAAAATGGACGGTGCGGGGCTTTTCAGGATATGCTGGCAGATAGTTGTACCTAATCAGAAACCGGCTCTTATGACTGTTGTAATATTTGCATTTCAATCTTCCTGGAATATGCATAGTGACAGTTTTATATTTCAGGAACAATTTAAAACGCTTCCCACTGTTGTGAATCAGGTGGCAGCATCAGGTCTTGCAAGGGCAGGAACTGCAATGGCGGCATCAGTATTTATGCTTATTCCTCCGGCTATAGTATTCATGTTCGCTCAGAAATACATTATTGAAACTATGGTATATTCAGGCATAAAATAATCGGAGGCATAACAGAATGACTTATGAATCATACAACTATGACAAATGGCATGAAGCTGTGCCGTCTCAGGCAGGATATATTGCCGAATGTTCAGTATCAGGCTGTGATTTGGGTACAGAAGATTTTAATAATATTTCTGATATTTTCTATGCCCATAATGATATTTTCTATATAGTCGATTCAGGAAATAACCGTATTGTTGCCATAGATTCGGATTTTGACAATGTTGTTGGAGTATATGATAAATTTATGATGCCTGATAATTCAGAAACGACTTTGAAAAATCCTACAGGTATTTATATTTTAGCCGAAAATAACTGTATGTATATTGCTGACAACGGAAACTCACGTATTTTAATAAGCGATTTGAACGGCAATATAATAAAAGAAATAACAAAGCCTGATTCTGAAATATATAGTCAGGATAAAACATTTCTTCCGCAGAAAGTAATCGCAGACAAGGCGGGCAATATATATGTTGTACTTAATAATATAACAACGGGAGCGGCAATGTTCAGCTCTGACGGTGATTTTACAGGATTCTACGGTGCTAACAGAGTTGAGCCGACGGCACAAATCATAAGGAATTATCTTACTGATATATTCGTTTCGGATGAGAAAAAATCAAGGCGGATAAGAAATATTCCTACAGGTATAACAAGTTTTGATATTGACGGAGATTTTATTTTTACCTGCACTTCATCATCAAGTCAGAAAACGGATACAGTAAAGAAACTGAATGCAGCCGGCGACAATATTTTTTCAGATTCGCAAATAACTTTTGGAGATTATACTCCAATGTATGATACTTCACAGAACAGACTTCTTGCACCTGCAATAGTTGATATTGATATATCAGAAGACGGAAATATAAATTGTCTCGATTTTACTACGGGACGTATTTTTCAGTATGATAAAGATTGTAATCTTCTGTTTATTACCGGTACTTCATCAGACCAGCTCGGTGGATTCGGAAATGTTTCTGCTGTTGAATCATCAGGCGATAAGCTTTATGTTACTGACTCTATGAGAAATACTGTTACTGTTTTCAGTGAGACTGATTTCGGAAAAATAGTTCATGAGGCTTCTGAACTTTATAACAGCGGATATTATGAAGAAGCGTTACAGCCATGGCAGGAAGTTTTAAAGCGTGACGGAAATTACAGACAGGCTTATATCGGAGTGGCTTTAGGATATCTTCGGAAAGGCGATTATGAAAATTCAATGAAGTATGCAAAACTTGCTGATGATTCCGATATTTATAATAAGGCATTTGAGGGCTGGAGAAATGATTTTATCAAATCAAATTTTAGAAAGATACTGATGATTATATTTACAGTTTTATTTTTTGTAGTATCTTTCCGCAGATTCAGAAATAGGAGAAGGAATAATGATTGATTTGAAACCTGTTCAGTGGGTAAAGCATATTGCAGTTCATCCATTTGAGGGCTTTGAGAATATGCGGTGGAAAAAATCAGGTTCTATTAAAATAGCATTTTTTATAGTGTTTTTGTTATTTTTATCTCTGATAGCAAAAGAAAGATTTTATGGATTCCAGTTTCATTCTTCTTATGATAAAACTTTCAATATAATACCATTTATATCCGGAAGCATTATTATTTTTACTGCATGGGTTATAGGCAACTGGTCAGTCTGTACACTTCTTGACGGTGAAGGTACTATGAAAAATATCTGTATTTACAGTGCATATGCTCTTGTACCTTATATAGCACAGAATTTTATAAATACTGTTCTTTCGCATTTGCTTATAAGAGATGAATTTGTTTTCATGCAGGCAATTGAGATAATCGGAGTTTGTTGGACTGCTCTGCTTTTGTTTTCTGCTGTAAAATCAGTGCATCAGTATACTTTCAGAAAAACTGTTCTTGCAATTATTCTGATAATGGCATCAATTATGATAATGTTTATACTTCTTGTATTGTTTTTGGCACTTATTCAGCAGATTTATAATTTTATATTGACTGTATACACTGAAATTTCCTACAGGGTGAGAGTATGATTTGTATTAAAAAATGTATACTTTGTCTACTTGCTGTTTTTATGATGATTCTGTCGGATAATGCATATGCAAACAATGAACGTTTTAACATTCAGACAGTTGAAAATGTTGAAAATTCAGTGCAGAAAAAATCATCAGGGATATTATTCAGAAAGTGTACTGAAAATGAAAACTATATATTACTTGCTGATTATAATTCAGGCATTTTAGCACTCGAAAACAAATCAACAGGTTATACATGGTATTCTTCTCCTGTTGATACTGAAAGCGATGAAACATCTTCTCCGCTGATTGCAGATGAACTTCTTTCGTCAAATATTGTACGCTATGGCATACCTGAAAAGCGTTCAGATAACAATATCCTGCGTTCCGGCACAAGTGACTGTGAAATTAGTGTGAGCGATACAAAAAATGGTATAAAAGTTATATACAATTACAGAAAAGCTGGATTCTGTTTCCCTGTTGAATATACTCTTGAATCGGATTATCTCAGGGCAAGTCTGAAAATTTCTGAAATAGAGGAAACAAACCCCAAAAATATTATTACTCAGATTACATTAATGGGAAGTTTTGGAGCAGGTTCATCAGATGAGGAAGGGTATTTTATTATACCTGATGGCTGTGGTTCACTGGTTCGCTTTAATAATAACAAGGCTGTGTCTTCTAATGCTTATTTTCAGCCTGTATATGGTTCTGATATTACAGCAGTGCCAGCAGTTAAAAAATCAGTTACGGAACAGATTTATCTTCCTGTATATGGAATTGTAAAACAGGATAATGCAATGCTTGTTGCAGCGTCAAAAGGGGATTCCAACGCATATATTTCGGCTGAAGTTTCGGGTCAGTCAAACAGTAGCTATAATCTTTGCAGCTTTACTTTTATTCTCCGTAACAGTGATACTTTCTATATGTCAGGTGAAAGCAATAAAAAATTTACAGTTTTTGAAAGCGGAGATATAAATTCAGATGATATTGAAATCAGATATTATCCTATTTCAAAGAAAAATGTTGATTACATTGATGTTGCAGAATGTTGTAGAAATTATTTAATCAGTAATGGATTTGACAAAAAAACCAAGGAAAACTATGCTCCGATTTATATCAGTCTTTATGGTGGAGTTCAAAAGAAAAAATCAGTTTTCGGAATACCTGTTACTGTAAAGCAGTCTGTTACTGATTTCGTACAGGCTTATGAAATTCTTTCAGAGCTGAAAAATAAAGGTGCTGACAGTTTAGTTGTATCATATAAAAACTGGACTGATGACGGCATCGAAAATAAAATTGATACAGGTTCAGAGCCTTCTGATACTTTAGGGGGCAATACTGAATTTTATAAGCTGAGAAATTTTATAGATGAAAGTAATTTAGAAATCTATCCTGCTGTTGATAACAGGAATTTTTATTCAGGAAATGGATATGGTGCGTTAAACAGTACATGTATAAGAATATCAGGAGCTTATTCAAGAATTGTAAGTTATGACAGAGCATATGGGATTCCTGACGGATTCAGTAAAAACAGTTCACTTCTTTCACCTGATTATTTTATTGATGTTTTTACCAAAACAGCTGAAAATTATAAAGCTTCAGATTTTGACGGTGTTTCAACGGGTACTCTTACAACTTCACTTTATGGTGATTATGGTAAAAAAAATATATCACGGTTCAAATCTATGGGTATTATCAAAGAAAGTCTTGAATCCTTGCAGAGCCTCAAAAACGGTGTTCTTGCTGACAATTCAAATGCTTATGCGTTGCCTTATGTGAATCATATAATTAATGTTCCGCTAAGTTCAAGCAAGTTTGATTTGTTTAACGAAGACATACCATTTTTACAGACAGTACTTCATGGGATTGTACCATATTCGTCAACGGCGGTAAATGCGTCGGCTAATCCTGATGATACGCTGTTAATAGCTGTAGCTACGGGAAGTTTACTTAATTATGACTTGCTTTATGAAGAAACAAGCATTCTTAAAGATACAGAGTTTGATATATATTATTATGCGAATTATTCAGGCTGGCTTGATGATATAGCTTGTGTGTATAAATTGTTTAATCCCATTTTCAGCGATATAGCTGAAAGTACGATTATAGGCTATGAGGCTGATGATAAAAAAATAAAAACATCTTATTCAAATGGTACTATTACAGTTGTTGATTTTGAAAAAAGGACTGTTGATTTCAATGGAGAAATTATAAATCTCAGGAGGTGAAGGATATTTGATTAATAAATTTAAAAAAATATCGTATCAAAAAAGAAAGAATCTTTACGGATACGGATTTATAGGACTTTGGTTTATCGGAACTGTTGTATTTTTTCTGATTCCGCTGCTTGAGTCATTGTGGTGGTCGTTTAATGAAGTAAAAATAGATACGGGAAAAGCTGTAACTGAATGGGTCGGAATTGGTAATTATACATATGCTCTGAATGTTGATGAATACTATACAAAATATTTGAAAGATATGCTTATTGAAACATTCTGGAAAACTCCGCTGGTGCTTATCTTTTCATTGTTCATGGCAGTAATACTGAATCAGAAATTTAGAGGAAGAGCATTGGCAAGAACGATATTTTTTCTGCCTGTAATCATTGCAACGGGACCTGTATATGAAATAATAAGCGGTGATTTGACTAAAACAGGGAATATAAGTTCCGAAACTTTTCAACAATGTTTTCCATTGATTTTACGGGCAAACTTCTTGAATTTCTTGGAATCTATGGAATAAATGAAAATATTGACATTATGGTTTCAGGTATAGCGGATAATATTTTCAGTGTTGTATGGTCAAGTGGTATACAGATTATTATTTTCCTTGCTGCTTTACAGAATATACCTCAATCAGCAAGGGAAGCGGCATTGATTGAAGGTGCAACGGGATGGGAATTTTTCTGGAAAATTACCTTTCCTTATGTAAGTCCGTTTATTCTTGCAAATTTTATTTTCACTGTCATAGATTTGTTTACAAGTCCTGAAAATACTGTGATGGGACGTATACTTGCAATGCGTGATGAATTTATGTTCAGCGAAGCTTCTGCTATGGCATGGATTTATTTTGCCATAATATTTGTATCAATCGGATTTATTGTTTCATTTTTGAGTAAATTTATATTTTATGAATCTGATTAGAGGTGAGTTCTTGGCGGTTAAAAAAATATGGGCTTTTTTAAGACTTCTGATTATTTCCGGAATAGGATTTATAGTTCTTTATCCACTTATTTATATGGTAAGCTGTGCTTTTCGTGACAGAATTGATATGACTGACCCGACTGTTATATGGATTCCACGTCATCCGACTCTTGCTGTGATACAGGAAACTATAAAGGCAATGGATTTCTGGAATACGCTTAAAAATACGCTTATTCTCAATATAGGATGTTCTTTTGTGCAGGTTCTTTCATGTAGTATTACAGGATATGGTTTTGCCAGATTTAAATTCAGAGGAAGAAATATGTTGTTTGCCGTTGTGATAATGATGATACTTGTTCCGCCACAAGTTATATCACTTCCTCTCTATTCACTTTTCAGGCATTTCGGTATAGGTGATTTTTCAGTAAATCTGATTGACAGTATGTTTACAATGTATCTTCCGGCAATTACCGGAAACGGTATACGTTCAGGACTGATGATACTTATTTTCCGTCAGTTTTTCAAAGGTTTGCCGAAGGAACTAGAAGATGCTGCATATATTGACGGATGCGGAGCTTTCAGAACTTTTGTTCAGATAATGATACCGAATGCTTCATCTGCCTTTCTTACTGTTTTTCTGTTTTCGGTTGTTCTTTACTGGAATGACTACTATATAAGCTCGGCTTTTTTTACTGATACAAAAACAATTGCATTAATGCTGAAAAATCTTGATACAGAACTTAAACTGCGTCTTTTTGATTCTGTATCCGCCGAACTTGACCCAAGGGAACAGATTGTCTGGAAACAGGCGGGATGTCTTATTTCTATAACACCTGTACTTATTATGTATATATTTTTACAGAAATATTTTACAGAGGGGATAGAACGTTCCGGAATTATCGGATAAGAATTTATTTTGTTTTTAATAATTAAAAAGGAAAATTCCCCGATTTTTTGTCGGGGAATTTTCCATGAAAGAGAGATATAATTATAAAGAAAATTTCTTATTATATTCATTATAGGCTCTGACGATTATTTCAGCACACAGCTCATCTCCCAATTCACTGCTGTTAAGGCACAGAGAATATATATCCTTGTCCTGCCAGCTTTTTCCGGTGTTTACATTGAAGAATGTTTCACGACGCTTGTCAGCTTTCTTCATGATTGCTTCTGCTTTATTGGGTTTTATGTTATATTCTTCGACAGCACGTTTTATTCTTGCTTCATGCGGAGCATATATATATACGCTGAAACAGCCTTTTTCTTCAAGTATATAGCTTCCACACCTACCAACAAGAACAAAGCTTTTTTCCTGTTCTGCTATTTCATTGATTATACGGCTTTCCATTAAGAAAACTTTGTCTGAAAGGGGCAAGTTTTCTTCCATCGGACGTG
>ERZ777011.1826-NODE-1826-length-19870-cov-3.593187_pt1 | contig 19870 bp, 23 predicted proteins | sample MGYA00374964_ERZ777011 | MGnify/ENA primary metagenome ERZ777011 (study PRJEB29310, sample SAMD00008975) | mouse gut metagenome | study: EMG produced TPA metagenomics assembly of the Metagenome analysis of fecal microbiota from mouse which was promoted... | reverse complement strand
CATTCCCACATAGCCGTAACGCGCGGTAAACTCCATGCCGTCCACCCCCTGAGGCGTGTAGGAGCGCTGCACGTGCCCCCGGGGAACGATCACATACCGACTGTTGAGATTACTTCCGCCCCACTCGATGGTCCGAGCCACGACATACCCGCCGTCTTTGGCTTTCAATGTGATGCCCGTGCAGGCTGCCGCCCCCTGAGGCCATACCGCCGCAGCGGCGACCGCGAGCGCGGCCGTTACGATCCGTTTCATCATAGCATAAATCTTTAATTGATATTTCCGTCATTGTCCGGCCTCCGCGGCCTCCGGGATAGACTCTGCAAATATGCCGCCGAAACCTTCGCCGCCGCCCGAAAAAAACGGGATACGAAACAGGGAGGCCCTGCCGGAACCTCCCTGTTTTTTTCGCGGGCACCGCCCGACGCATACCCTCCATCGTCACGGATGGCCGTCGTCGGAGGCATCCTCCTGCGTCACGTATCCTTTTTCGAGCGACCGCTATAATCCGCCATTCCAAAACTACACCCAAAAATCGAGATATTTCAAGGTTTCGGCTTGAAAAAACGACATAAATAACGATGCTTTAAAGGCGCCAAAAATAAATTTTGGCGCCTTTAAATTTGGAAACACCCCGACCCTCTCTCTATATTTGTTATAACTTGGGGTGTTATATGTCTTTTATTTTTCAGCCATGGTCAGGCCTGGCCGATTGCCATCCAAAAGAATGGGCATGCGGCCGTCCACACCGAACCGGTATCGGCGAGGCGGGTCGGTATCACTTCCATGCGGGTTTCCGATAGCGATCGGATGGTTAGCGTCCATAGTTCCGGCTCGGCGGCCCCGTCGATGCGTGTGAGAGATACGCCAAGCGGGTAGACCCTGAAAGCTTTGGGGAACGTGATTTGTACAGGAAGGGACGAAGGACCCGTAGCCGGGGAATATCTACCCCACTGAATCATCAGCCCGGAAGGGAGTTTTACATAACCATTCGTTCCGTAATTGAACGTTTCTGTCGCCGCCTGCCACGGCTGCGCCTGGCCGCTTACGTACATGCGTGTGTATGCCTGCGGGGTCGTCAGGCTGGAGGTTCCGCACATCGCCTCCAGACGGTAATAGCCGCTTCGCAGGCGGGTGATGCGCCCGGTACATATCTTCGCCGGGGTCGAATTGGTGGTATCCGGCCGGCCGATGGCTTCATAGCTGGAGAACGTGATGAAACCGCCATCTGGCAACTCCATCACCTCCGCTACTGCGGACGGATTGAAGGCGTCGAAATCGGTGATGGTGATGTTGGCCACCTTATCCTGCTTATCATCCAGCTGCTCGTCGGTATAGGCCGTCGCAGCGTCCAGCGCAGTATTTCCGATCTCGTCCGCATATCGCTTGAGATCCGCATCGCCGCGGTCGGCAGCCTCGGCGGCCAACCTGAGCAACAGCTCTTCGCGGCCTTTGGTGTAGCTGGTCGCGTAATGCAGAAGACGCTCCCGATCCGCCGCCGTGGTGGTCGGAAACCCGTCGAGAGATTCGGACAGCTCTACACCGTCGGGATTTATCCCGGAAGGAACATACGGCAGGTCGTTCCCCGCGCCGCTGGCATCGTACCACCGGGTGGGCGTGAGCCCGGCCGGGGAGAGGTCGAGCAGCACGCGGTCAGTTCCCGCCACGTCCCGCAACCGGTCCGGCACCGTCCACAGTTCCGGATGGCCGCCGTTCCACATTTCTGTCAACTGGTCGGCAGTAGCGGCGAAATTGAATTTCCGCACCGCAACAACGCGGAAGGTGCACAGTTTGCCGTTCGTGGAATCTCTCTCGGTACCGCCCACCAGCACGCGCTGCGGGTTATGGAGGTAGGGGTACGGTGGATTTTCGGCAACAGATATAGAACCGTTGATCGCCATGATTGCCCGGTCGTTTCGGTAGGATAAGGCGGCCATGCAAAGCGTCTGCGGAGGCACCTTAGTCGTTTTATAGTTGCCGCCGCGTATGGATACCACCACATTACCGCCCGAACACCATATGAACGTGCCGAAGCCGGTAGTCGCATCGGGGCCTTCGCCGTATACGCCCTTCATGCCCACCTCCTCCGCGGAGGGCGTGGTGAAGAGAACGACGGTAGTGTGCGGCTTTTCTTTCAGGTCGGTCGTGAGTGCCGGAGCAGAACTTTTGAACAACCCTTTTCCCATCACCGCCGAGGTGATCTGCCGCCCCAATACCGCATCGCGCACGGCCTGCTCTTCGGCGCTGTCGGCCTTCTCCTGCGCCCCGTCGGGGGTCTCCTTCGCATCCCATGCCGCCCGCTCCCGATCCGTAACGAACCGGTGCCCGGCATCCTGCACGGCGTCCGCGAAGCGCACGCCGCCGGCTGCGGTGATTTCGAGATACGACGTACCCCCGGCCGGTTTCACGGCCGATACGACGGCCTTGTAGTCGTAGGCTATGGGCTTGACCTTCCCGTCCCCATAAACGCGGGATACGGGTTGTTTTTGAGCGGTAAGATATACAGGGAGGCCGACCCCGGCAGCACCGGCAAATGGCATTACCATCACGCGCAAGGCACCCATCGTATCCTCAGCATTCAGGGCCACCATACCGGCGGTTATGTCATGCGTTCCCGCTGCGCCGGGCCGCACTTCACAGCCTTGGATAATGCAGGGACCGTGTTCCGCGAAAAAGGCATCTACCGCCTTCAACGGCTCCTCCTGCAACCCGACCAAATCATCACCGAAGTATTTACGGACTCCTGTTTGTTGTACCTGTCGTTTCATAATTTTAATTAATTCTGAACAATTCCATACTTTGTAAGCGCCTGCCGGAAGCGCTCTATATCTGCCGTAACGCGCTCTGCATCTACTCCGGCGGGCAGATAGACCACAAAATCCACGTCACCAAACCGTTCCCGCACCTCTCCCTCGAGCGGGACATCCGCCGCCGGTGCCCCCTCCGCCTCAAGAGCAAGGTCAAGCCGCTGTGCGTCGCCCTCCGCCTCCAAACACACCCCGAGCCCGCCATCCTGGTACGTTTCGATACGAATCGCGACAGGCTGGCCGTACTTCGTGCGCAAATACCCTTCGAGGATCCGCATTTGCGCAGTCACATTCACAATCCTGCGCGTGTCGGCCCGCCAACGCTCGAAGTCGGCGAAGAGTCCCGCCAGAGGCGTGGTAAGTCCCCGCAGCCACCACAGGCGGCCGGGCTGGCGCTTGTGGTCAGGAAGGAGTTGCCGGACAAGGTTCCGATAATCGATACGAATATTTCTCATTATGCGCGTTTTGAGGATGTGAATGTGAGCACGCAATCGTTCGAGTAGTCGAAATACCCGGCTTCCAGCTCTTCCGCGACGCCGACCGGTTGATAATCGGCCATGCTCGTACCCTTTCGCTCGATAGTCTTCAAATCGACCGTCACCACGCCGTCTACGGCCATGATTGCCGCAATAAATTTCTGACGATAAAACCGCGCATCGAAATCCCGACCTGTGCGGAAGGCATCCAGAGCGGCCGTAACGCGCTCCCGGACCGTGGTGAGCGGAACTACCGGATCGTAAAAAACCTCCATCGTATAACGCATTCGGTCGGCAGCGGTCGAAACGGTTGTAATCTGCGCCCCGGCGAATTTGACACTTTCGACATATCCGGTGAAGTTGCGCAGTTCGTCGGCCGTCAGGGGTACCACCTTACCGCCGTCCATTTTGGCCACTTTGATACTCAGCACCCCCGCCCCTTCGGTGACGGCCACCACGTCGATAATACGGGTGGCGGGGTCGTCTTCGGCATAATACAGTTGCGCGGAGTGCTCATCGAATAATAGTTCGTGACCATTCTGAAAGCGCCGGCACTGGTCGGCATACCACCGGGCCGTGCCCGGCGTGACCTTATCGGCCACCTCCTCCATTTCGACCCGGAAGCGGTCGAGCAGCACCTCGAAAAGATGGATGGCGGAAGCCACTACCCGCGTCCACAGCCGCCACTCGGCCACCCCGGAGGGGGAGAGGTCGGGCCGTTCTGCCAGCAGGCCGTCGATCATCGCCTGTTGTATGTCGTTCGTCGTGCGTGCCATGCCTTGTATATTATATATTGAAAGTGTTTATTTCACGACTGCGAAGCTGGCGGGCCACCTCCTGCCTGAGTAGACTGCTGCCCGTATCGATGGTCACCGTCAGCCCCGGCGCCAGCGCCACGTCCGGAAAAAAGCTATCATCCGCGAGGTAGTCTATCCCCAAAGCCGCGAGGGCCGCCGGATCGTTACGTAGGTCGGGGTTCAGGGCGAGCAGTTCCCCCACCGCGTCGGTGGTACCGTAATATTTCACAGCAACGTCGTAAATCGTTTGATTCGCCGTCGCCCTAATCGTGTTTGTAGCCGCCATCGATCACCAAATTACCGTTATTATCAAATGCTACGCGGGTAACGGTGATTCCGTCCACCTCCATGTTCCTGCGCACGTCGCGCAGGAAGAGCCCCGCATCGTCTTGTACGTACCCCGCAGCGTCCACGCCGAGGGTGGGCGCTTGGTGAAAGTCACCCGGCGCAGCGAGCAGGATATCCCGTTTATGCTGGCCGGTGGCGCGCTCGGTATATGCCGCCGACAGGTCGCCGCCCGTAAGGTCTATATCGCCAGAATCAGTCAATAGTATATCACGCATCCCTATCAATTTATTTCACAACCGAAAACCCCCGTTACCGGCCCGCCGGTAGGTGGAGCCGTCAGTCCGGACGTATAAACGATGGTTACCGAACGAATAGCCGCTATGACCGCATCGGCCAACCGATCCGCCACCTTGTCGAGAGCAGCCTCCCGGTCCTGCTCCTGGTCCATCACTTCCGCGAAGGCCGCCCGGACCGCCGTCTTGATCGTCATTTTTTCCAAAGCCATACAATCTACCTTAAATAGTTCTTCAAGTCCTCTTTAATAGCCTTGAAATCGGCCATATTTACCGGCGTTCCGGAAGGTCCTACGCCGGTCGTTACGGTCAGCGCACATAATGCGTCGAGGAGCCTCTCCAGCGTGGAAAGCAGGCCGCTTGCACCACACTCCACCACAAACCCTTCACGAGTGACGGCAAGAGTGCTGTCGCCGATGCGCAGATGCGCCGCGTCCACTTCCGAAAACATAGCCACATACAGTTCGTTACTGCCACCCAGGCGAGACACCAGAACCACGCTACCCACTTCGGGCAGCAGGTAGGCCCCCTTCCCCTCCGGGTCATCGAGAGTTGCCGCGCGCAGGAGTACCTCCTCATACGTTACCCCGGCAGCCTCGACCGTACACGTACAACGTTCGCCGTCAACCTCCCTCACCGTGGCCGGGAAGGTTTCCCCGCCCGGAGGTGTTCCCATGGCCGACAGACGCCGCCGCAGTTCCCAAATATCCGCCGCACTCATACCGCCGTCCCTATTTCTACGGTCCGCCGCCCTCCGCCGGTGCCGAAAGTGGTCGTTACCGCCGTTATGTAATAAGTTCCGGACCGGTCCTTATAGACCGGATCCACCAGGTGCGCCACCATACCGGGCGCGGCATACGGTTCGAGAAAGGTTGTGATACACCCATCGTAGCCGTCCGCCGTTTCCCGCTCCAACTCATTCTGCGCAAGCACGGCCAATTCTTGTATGTCCCGCACGTCGTAAAAATAGAGCGTGCGTGCCTGGCCGCCCTCCGTACCCTTCTTAGCCTCCACCTGCGTCCCGTCCTTTTTGAAACAAACCGCCTTTATCTGAACCTTCAAATCCTTCTTATTCAGGTACTGCAATTTGTCGTCATGGATGACGTTATAACGTAACTCGTAATTTACCGCGTCGCCGACCACCTTCTCCGGGCGGCAAGCGTATACCCTCCCGGCCAAGTCGAAAAACACCGAAAGTCCGTATTTCTTGGTCAGGTTGGCAAGGACGGAGGATACCGGCTTATCGGGTACTGCGTAGTTTGCCAGCGTCAGCCCTTCGGCATAGCCGACCTCCAGACCACATTTTGCGAGCAGGGCGGCGAGAGTGGTCGTGCCGCTACTGGTAACATTACGGCGGCGGCACTGCCAAAACTCATCCTCGCAAAGGATTTCCAGCGGCGTACATAGATTGAGAGCTTTGACGTAACCGCGGAACTCCAGCCGGTTACGACCATTGTAACCGAGGTATATCTCCACGCGGTCGCCTACCGCAACCGCTTGAGCGGTTTCCACGCGCGTAGCCGGCAAATCGGCTTGCCGGAGAACCGCCGTAACGGGAACTTTAATAGATGCTGTCGCGCCGAGGGCGTACACCGAGCGTTTGACGGTCACGCTATGAACCGCCGAAAAACGCTTGTCGCCGATACGTATGTCGCATGTCAATACCCGCATATCTACTCGATGACCAACTCCAGCGCAGAATCCGTATGCGCCTTCAATTTCACAATCTGCACATTTTCCGAACCACCCACCGCGGGGTACTCGATTTCCCCAAAAACAAACCGGTCTTCCTTATCGACCACAATATCCGTCAGCGCGGAAATGATCGTTACGGCCTCCTGAAGGTTCCACAGCGCTTGGAGCTGCCGGACGGCCTCCTCCGGATAATTACCGTTCTCGCCCACGAGGGCCGCCGTGATGCGGACTTCGTATTTTCCACCGTTCACCAACTCATTCACCGTTCCGCGCCGGCCGGTAAGGGTCGTTTCTACAATCTGTTTTTTCGAGGAGATGCTAATGGCCGCGCAGGGTATTTCTATGTCGGTTCCGAGCGCAGACGATACCAAGATCGGCATGAAGTACCAGCGTCCCAAAGCGTCCTGCCTACGAAGGGGCGTTCCGCCGGCGGTCGTTTCCGGGCGCTGCGGCGCCGGGGGCATGCCGCCATAGAAGCCTTTACCGAGGGTTCCCGGTTCCTGACCGGCGGCCGGCATACCCGGATAACCGTACCCCCGGCGCCGTACAGCCTCCAGCAATACATTCGTCACGTCGAAGCGGTGCGACATACCCGCATAATTATCACGCCTGCCCATCGGTAACCTCCATCAATGCATCTATCACTACCTGTTTGATCTCCTCGGCCCCCTTGCCGTCGGCCGAAGCAATGTTTATAACAATCTGGTCACAAAACTTGTCGGCCACGATTCGCCGGTTATCGTCCTCGTAATCCCGGCTGTCGGCCACGGCAACCGGCATAGCGGTTGCCGTATCCCCAGTGGCGCCGGATGTCGGGAGCAGCGGCGCGGCACCTACGGCAAGGGATGCGGCCGCGGCCAGTCCCGCCGCACGCACACGTCCCAGGCGGGCGGCGATAGCGGTGTAGGATGTCGTACCTTTCTCATTCACGGCCACGCTATCCAGGTCGAATACGTTCCGCGATCCGCCGCCACTCTTGCCGCCGGATAGGGCCGCCATCAATTCCTCATACGTCTTACTGCCCAAAGGATTTACCGGCGCCTGCGTGCCCTTCTCCGCGGCGAGCGGCGTGGGGATGGCGCCCGCTACAGGTGCCGGGCCATAAAGCAGATCGATACGTTCGGTGGCTGCGTTATAGTCTATCATGCCGTTGCTCAACTGGCGCAGGCGGCCGGCCACGCCGCGGTGGATTGTGAAGGTGAGACCGCGGGCCACCTCGTCCCAAATACCGCCTATGCCATACTTTCCCTGGATATCCGTCGCATCCGCCTGCCAATCCTCGCCGGCCCTCATTTTGTCGAACATCCGATTGAAATCCCCGGCAAACTGCCGCTTCTGCTCGTCGTCGACGCGCCTCGCCAGCTTATCGAAAACCTTCGTGCGGATCTTCTCAAGGTCCTCCATCGCCTCGGTCAAGGCTTGGTCGCGGAACTTGTTCAGCAGCTTCCGCTCAAGCTCGTTATTCACTCTGTCGAGCGCGTCGCGCAGGTCGTCGTTCGTGGCCGTCTCGGTCAGCAGGGCGGGCAGGTAGGTTCCGTACTGAGTATTGATCCGGTCGATAGCGGCGGCCCGTTCGTCGCTCCCTTCCGCGGCATTGAGCGCCGCGTCGAACTCCGCTTGCGTGGCGTCCCTCGACCGGGCCACCTCCGCGTTAAATGCTGCGAAGGAAGCCGTAGCCCGATCCGTTTTACCGGCTAAACTGTAAATGACCCCGGCGAGGGCTCCCACGCCGAGAATCAGCCATCCGATCGGCGACGATACGAAAGCGGAGTTAAGCATCTTGATCGCGCCGGCGAGGATGGTAGAACCGGCTGCCGCCAATTTATGTACGGCCGTTACGGCGATCACCTTAATTTGGTGGGCCGCCATGACCACTCCCAAGGCCCCCAGGCCGGCCGTAATGACGCTAATAGCCAGATTTCCCTCGCGCAACTGGTCGAACCACCACCCGCCCGCGTCGGTTACGCCACCGATCACAGCGGCCAGCACCGTCAGTACCTTACCCAAAACGGTAACCCCTATTTCGACAATCGGCAGAACGGCGGCACCCGCCTCCGAGAGATGCCCCTTGAAGGAGTTCCACAACTCCTGTACCCGCTGTACGGAGTTCCGCGAAAGTTCCAACGCCCGCTCCGTAGCGCCGGACGCATCGGCCACCTGCGTAAGCGAGGAGGAGAGTTTGTCGAGATCTGCGGACATCACCATGAAGGCGCTCTTGGCCTCCTTATCGGTAATTCCGAGGTTCTCCAGCAGGCCGGCCTTCTTCTCGTTGTTGTCGCCGAAACCGTCCATTACTGCCCGCAGGTCCTTGAATATGTCGAGGGTGGACCGGATGCGGCCGGCATCATCGAAAACGTTAATACCCGCCTTTTCCATTTTGGAAACCACCTCGCCGCGCCCCAGCACGGTAAACAGGTTCCCCATCATCGTAGCGGCACGTTCGGCACTCTGGCCCTTACCGGTCATGTATGAAAACACGCCGGCCACCTCTTTGTAATTATAGCCGAGCGCGTCCGCTCCGGCGATCAGGTCGGGCATATAACGCGCGAAGTCGGAAAACTCGCCGGCGCCTACGCGCTTGGCCTCGATGAATGTATCGAGAACCTCCTGAGCGGTGGTCTTCTCCTTGCCCACGATGGAGAGGGTACGCGCCAGGGCGCCGGAAACCACGTTCATATCCGCAAACTGCGCCTTAGAACCCTTTTGCGCGGCGTCGAGAATCGACAACGAGAGCTCCAGGTCGCCCGTTTGCGAAATGATCTGCTCCAAGGCCGCCGGGGCCATCGTTACGTCCGCCTTGTTTGCCGATGTGATGGCTTTTAGTCGCGCCGTAGCCTCGGCAAGGCTCTGTTCGTCCAGTTGGGCAGTGATGTTCACCTTCGCCATACCCTCGTCGATACTCATGGCGTTCTTAACCCCGAACCCCACGGCCGCGGCTGCGGCCGTGGCGGGATTGATGAACCGACCCAGGCCGCCCGTCAGGTCGCTGAACAACTGCCGCAGGCCGCCACCGCGGCCGGCATTCTCCAACCGGTTTATTTGGCGCGTAAGGCTGTCGATCTCTCGATTGTACCGGCGCATTTGGTTGATGTTGCGCGGGTCGATAACCTCCCGACCGGACCGGAGCATATCCAGCCGTTGACGCAGTACCGACAATGAACCGCCAAGGTCCTTTGCCGCAGCCTGCACCGTCCGGCTCTGGGTCGTCAGGCGCGAAAAGGTGCCCAGCGTCCGGTCCGATGCCCCGCTAATTTTCAACAACGGCGCAGAGGCCCGGTCGGCCACACTTAGCACATATTCAATTTTTCCAGCCATCTACCTATCCGGCAATCATTTTAGCGATTCTCTCGGCCAGGCGTCCCTCCGCCCAAGCAGCCATTTTTACATGAAAACACCACTCTTTGTCATTGAGCGTATCGGGGTCGAGGTGGAGAACCGACCGAATCAACGCACTGCCTGCGTGCAGCCATCCGCGCGTATCCTCCAGCCCAGACCCCTCTAAGCCTTTTTTAAGGAAACTTCCACAATTTCCACGATCGAATCGACCTGCGCGGCCAGGCTCAGAAAGTATTTATCCGCCTCGACAAGCTCCCGGTCGCCGCCCAGCCAGCAATTACGGATAACAATTTCTTTCTGCTTAAACCCGTCCGCACCGCCGATTACGGCCGCGGCGGCAATGGTCTGACGATCAGGTCTGCGCAGGTAGGCACGTTTGCCGTCGGCCTCGACGATGAATACATCGCCGTACTTCTTCTTCCACCCCTCGATCATTGCGGGGGTGATGTCCGCCCCCGCAGGGGCGGAAGTCATCGTGTTATTATCCATTTTCAATGGTTATTAGTTGGTAATTCAATATTGTTTCAAGGCGTGGCTTTAGATGTCGAAGTCGACATCCAACGCGATAAACGGCAAGGCGTGTTCGCTATACAGGTCGCCGCTCTTCATGCCCTTGCCGGCGTCCTTGATCGAGGCCTGGTAAATCCGATCGGTTACTACCGTGCCGTTTTCGTCGCCATAGGTTACGACTATGTCAAAATCCACGTCCAGGATATCCTTATAGCCCTTTTCGCGAGCCGTCCGGTTCAGTGCGTCGAGCTCGCTTTGCAGGATGGTGAGCGTTCCTTCGTAGGACCGCTCTCCGTGCTGGATGCCACGGGGGAGGTTCCCCGCGCCCCGGACATAGTCCTTGTTTTTGGCCGGCTTGTAGTCGATACCCCGCAGCCCGGCGATGCGCTGGCCGAAGATGTAGACGTTGATGTCGCCGTAGGCATACTCTCTCCGATTTATAACAGTTCTGCTCATCTTATGCGGTTTTAGGGTTTGAATACTCCAGTATTACGTCGAACGTGTCGACCACTCCGCGCGGAGTGATACGGCACACGACACGTATATGCTCACCGCCCAAGATGTTCTGCCCGGCGGGAAGGGTGGCCACGAAAGCGGAAATCTCATCGGTCATCTGCTGGAGTACCGCATTTTCGATCATACCTTCGTAGCTGGCACGCTGCCCGGCGGATAGGTCACCGTCATCGCCCGTTTCCACGTTGTCAAGAACCTCGGCAATCAACGTATCGTAAACGATGATCCGCGCCTTATCCACTACCCGCCCATAACGCAGCTGCGCGTAATCGTCCGTAACGGGTGCCGCCGTCGGGTCGCCATTCAGGTAGGCACCGTTCTTGCGCGGATAGGCGATCGGAATGATATACCCCGCGTCATGCAGGCTGTCGGTAAGTCCGGCCGCATCGGTGTAGCTTCGACCGTCGGTGAGGTACATCTGCGAGGCAATCGATCCGGACCTCACCCGCCCGATAGACTGGTGCACCGCCAGCGAGGCCGCCCGGCCCAGGATGCGTCCGATGGCCGCTGTATGGGTCGCCACGTCGTCCGACGCCAGTACCAGACATACCCCGTTATAAGATGCCTCCCGCGGTTTGAAAAGGTTTTCCGCCTCCGCGTCGAAGGCCGGCGCCGGCATCAAAACGCGAAAGGGATTCACCTGCCCGGTCGCATAACTCTCGATGACGGCCTGCACTTTCTCGGCGGCCGTGATTGCGTCCCCGTCGATGCCCTGCGAAGTGTCCGCCGTATAGTCGGCCGGCGGCAGTTTGTTTACGCCAACCAGCCGCACGCGACCGCCGCTGGCATCGATAAGTTTGCGAAGCGGAGAACCGGCCACACTGTCGCACATCTGCGCGAGGGTGGTCGCCTCGGCCACTACCAGCAGGTGCAGCTCCGAACCATCCCCGGCCTGTTCATAAAAGGCGGTCACCTCTTTGTAAACGAGCGGGTTATTGTCAGCCGTTACGCCGAGCGTTACCAGGTCGGCCGTCCCGGAGAGTTGGTAGTGCTTGTTCAGTTCCAATTTACCGGCAACCGCCACACCCGTGAGTACCATACCCGCCACACCGTCGGCCGTTGCCGCACTGCGGCCCATATTGCCGTTTCCAAGCGAAATATTTACGTTCGGTCTTGCCATAGCTTTACGGTTTGTAGGTTTCCACCTTGCCACCACCCGCAAGGCTATTTTGATGTATTATCGCCAACCCGAGGTCCCCCTCCAGAAAGACCATACGGTCGGTGGTGACGTGGAAGGTCTTGTTATGCGGGTAGGCAGTTATGTAGCTCGAGAGGAAGTCCGGATACTCGGTTTCCGCTTTGGCGGCAACCCTCTTTTTCGAGGCCTCCTTCACGGCCTTTTTCGGAGCCTCTGCCTCCGGCGCTTCCTCCTGACCGGGAACGTCGTCTTCAGGAGCCTCTGCCGGAGCCTCCGACGTCGGGAGGTTTTCCGGGACTTCCGGAACTTCGGGGGACGGCACCACCTGGGATATCTCGGCCTTTTCCGTATCGTTTTTTTTCATAGTCATTTACGCTTTACAAGTTTGACAATTACGTAACCTCCGACCGCCACAACGGCGGCGGTCAACACCTGCCCAAAACGCATCCAAAGCGTCTGCCAGCGCGTAAGGCGATTCACCTCGACAGTTTTTATAACCACCTCCCTCTCGGCCTTCGTTGTCGCTTGGTAGCGGTCTTTCAGCGCCAGATAGATATTCATGCTGTCGATCTCCGCCGAGGCCGTCACCACATTATCGCGGATCTTTAACCGCGGGGGCGGAAGCCGGGTCCCCGATCGGTATTCCTCCACTTCGCGCACCCGAATCTGCCCCGAGCTATCGCACTCCAGCAGGGCGCGGACCATCGAACTGTCTGCCGGAACCGTGACTACCGTGTCCCGGATAGCCTCCCGGACAAAAACGCTATCACTCTGCCGCGTCTCCCCCGAAGCCGTCACGCGGCTTTTTGCCGCGCAGCCTGGCAACATCATCGCCAGCACTGTCGCCAATAGCCAAATCATTCTTTTCATTGATAATCTCTTTTATAACATCGTCTTTTTCAGATACTTTACCACGGAACCATTTCACAATGGCGAGAAATACCGGGTGCCCTGTGCTAACTGCCATATTTTCCAAAATGGAAAGCATTTCCACCGCGCAGATGAAGGCGCCGATAGCCCGGTGGGCCACGAACCACTCCACATCAAAGGCGTGTTCGGCAGTATACGCCAGCGTCATGGCCAATATATAATTTACCAGTTTGGCCACGCTTCGACGCAGACGTCGCGAAGAACGGGGAATCCGCCGCCTTTTCGAGGCCAGTACCCCCGTCACCATATCGGCGGCAACGAAGAGCATCAGTGCCACAAACATCTCGTACAGGGGTGAGAGGTAGGCCACCACGGCCAACCCCATCACCGTTAGAAATTCCTTAATGTTGGCCATGATTCATTATTTGCCCGGTTCCTCCGCACCCCCACCACCAACGGGGGCGGTCTTTTCGGAATAGATAGCAGCGGTATATTTGCCGCGAATCGGAAGCGCCGTAAAACGCTGCTGGTATCCGAGTATGTCGCCGCGCTGTTCGGGGTCCTTGTATTTTGCGAATACTTCCGTCGTACCTACCGCACGCATCACCTCCGTGTCGCAATACATCAGAGATGCCTGCGTATCGGTGGCCTCCACAATGGCCGAACCGTAAGCCTTCTTTGCGCCGGTGGCGGCCGTATAGTAAGGCAGGACGGAGGATGTGTAGGTGCTGATGCCCCAGATTTTGCCGGAGGCCATCATATCCTTGAATAGCTTCATATCCTCGGCCAACAGGTCGGCCTCGTGTATGCTGTTGAGAACGAGCACCAGCGAATCCACCGGCACGTCGCGCCCTGTGAACCAGCTACGCAGCCGGAGAATGTCCTCGAAGGAGAGGCCTTTCTGGCCGGCGGAATTCGGAGCGCCCGTAGTAGCCCGTACAGGCGTCAGGGCCTCACTTTTCGAGGGGGCCCAATTATTGGCCGCGAACGAGGCGGTTTGCCGGTGCAAAGCGTTCCGGTGAGCACGGACCACACTCTCCATCTTTTTGTATAACGACTCCATCTCCTCGATATTGCGCACGATCGTGTTTTCCGTATCGAAGGTGTGCAACGGTAACTCCAGCGGGGTGTCTGTTCGTTGGGCGGCCGGAATCGGGAAGGTGGTGTTATCTACCAGGACTTTAGGGTCTACCCCCGCCTCGGCCAGGTTGATTTTATTATGGTCCACAAACTCGGACATATCGACCGAGCGCGAGAGGAAGGATGTGGAGGGTATAAAGCCCTCTTTAATCATCGCAATCCAGACCTGTTTTTCTATTGCCATGTTTTATAGTGATTTATGTTATACACGTCCGAGAATTTCGGCGTAGGCGTCCGGGTCTTCCGCTTTCAGTTTACGCAGACCGGCCATGTCGTTCTGCATCCAAGCGTGCAGGTTCCACGCCTTGCGCTCGGCGGGAATGCTTGTCGAGCCTGTCGCCCCTTTCACCAGTGCCGAGAGCGAGGTCTTTGCCGGGATGGCTTCCAGGGCTGCCTTCGTGGCCTCGAAGTCCGCCGCGGCCAATCTTTCGTAAGTCGGGCGCTGGTCGGCCGTGATGCGTCCCTCCTTCATGGCGAGGGCGATCATGTCGGCACTCGCCTTCTCACGGGCCGCCTTCGCTTCGGCTTCCAACCTCTCGCGGGCGGTCTTCTCTCTTTCATAATTGGCCGAAAGAGCGACCACGGCGGCCGAGATGGCCGCACTGTCCGCACCTTCCGAAATTCCCAGTGCCACCAAAGCCGGGGCGGTGAGCGATACCGTGGCGGGCGTCTGTATCCCGCCGGTGTTGATACTTGGCATATTCTTATTGTTTAGTGTTAATTGTACGATATTTTCAAGATGGGCGGCCAACTGCTCGCCCTCGACCGGCTGCCGCTCCGAATTGTAGATACACAGCGATAGAGAGCCGGAGTTGCTCGGGATGGGCGTTACCGAGAGTTCGAGCATTTCCCAACTGGTAACATATATCTCCGGCTCGCCGGTTACCGGATTCGGGCGGTATTCCGCAGCGTGGATATACAGGCCTATCGAAGCCCCTTTCAGAAAGCCCCGCTCGACCTGCCCTTTCCGCTCCCGCCCAAGCTCCGTACCCTCGTCGAACACAGGTAGGGCCGTCAGTAAGTCACCATCTACCGCAAGCCCCTCCCAGCAGCCGATAAGGCGGTCCGGGTTGTGGTTGTCGAGCATTACCGGGTTGGCGGTGAACCGCTCGAAATTCCCTCCGGCATTTTCCAAATAGAAACCGTGGGAGTTCTTTACGCGCTGGTCGTTTGCTATAAATCGTGGCAGAGGCATTCGGTTTATTTTTCGGCAAATATCGGGCGAGAAAACAGGTTCAGCAATTTATATTTGAACGGTTTAGGTGTTTTTAGTAGACGCGCCGCGAAGGGCCTTTCTTTGCAGAAAAAAGAAGAATGGCAACCCCGAAACACAAGCTATACAAGGATGCGGAAACTCTCTTTGTAGAACAGGGTATGACGTGCGCGGCGATCGCCGAACAACTATCCATTACCGAAGCCACCTTATCGAAGTGGCGCAATACTATGAAGTGGGATACCCTCCGGGAGGCGGCTCTCGCCGCGCCCGGCACCATCCGCAAGATCCTCACATGCGAATTACAACACATCGCCGCCGGCGGCGCTCCCCGCGTAGATGCCGACGCGCTGAGCAAGGTGGCCAAATCGCTCAACTATTTCGACGGCCGCGTATCGCTAAGTGTTATCATATCAGTATTTAAAGAGTTCGATACGTGGATGGCGGGCGTAGATCCTGCGCGGGCGGTCGAGATTTCCGAAGCACACCGCCTTTTCGTTAACCACCGTGCCGAAATAGACTCCAACCGATAATCCTGCGATGGCTGTAGATATCAAATTACAAAAACTCCTGGGCGACTACGACGCCCATTGCCGGCGCATCGCCCGCGCCACGGTCATCAATCTGAACGAAACGCCCGCCGAACGCATCGCCCGCATAAAGGCGTTGGAGAGCGATTACGTGGCCTGGTTTGAATACTATTTTCTAAACTTCGCCAAAGCCCCGTGCGCATGGTTTCATCGCAAGATAGCCGACGACATTACCGACAGTGACGAGATATATGAAATGTTGGAGATATATCGCTCCGGCGCCAAATCCGTGCACGCCGACATGGGTATACCTCTGTATCTCATGTTCAAAGGGCGTCTCAAATTCATGCTACTCATCGGCCAGACCGAGGAAAAGGCACAGAAACTCCTCTCGGCCTGTCAGGCGCAGCTGAAATATAACAAACGACTTATCAACGATTACGGGAACCGTTACCAGCATGGGGATTGGTCGGCCGGGAAGTTTCTCACCACCGACGGCGTGCGATTCATGTGTCTCGGTTTCGGCCAGGACGCGCGCGGTGTCCGTGAGGAGGAATGCCGACCGGACTATATAGTTGTCGACGACGTCGACAACAAAAAGCACGTCAACAACAACCGCATCATGCGCGAGGGCGTGGAATGGCTTTTCGAGGACCTCATGGGATGTTTCGACGAGGCCGACGGAAGTGTGAAACGACTCATTTATGCAAACAACAATTTTCACAAAAACAGCATCACCAATCGCCTTAAGGACAAGTTCAAAGTGCAGATCGCAAAGGCCCGCGAGGCAGGCGTACCCTCGAAATACCGGATCATATCCGTGCCGGCCGTAAAGGACCTTACCACTTTCGAGCCGAACTGGCCGGAAAAAACATCGGCCGAATATTGGCGTAACAAGTTTCAAAATACCCCGTCGCGCTCGTTCATGCGGGAATATATGCACGTCCACATGGAGGACGGGGCGGTGTTCCAGGCCGCGGACATGCAGTGGAAAAAGATGCTTCCTTACAGCGAATACGATGCCCTCGTATTTTACGGCGACCTCTCTTACAAAGCGGCCGCGTGTTTTAAGGGCATGATGCTCGTCGGGAAAAAGGGCCGCGAGTTCCACATCATCCACACCTTCCTGCGCCAGTCCACGCGGGCTGTATTGGCCAAATGGCTCTACGATCTGTACGAAGACCGTGAATTACATCGCTGCCGCAAAATCCGCTACATGATCGAAGGTCTGTTCAGTATGGACGAATTTATCAGCGATTTCGACGCCGAAGGCGATGCACGCGGGTACCATATCCCCGTGCGGGCCGACAAGCGGCCCAAGGGCGATAAGTACGATCGTATCGAGGCCACGCAATCCTATTTCGAGCGGCGAAATGTGTGGCTCAATATCGACGAGAAGGAGAGCCCCGATCAGGTAGAGCTGGTGGACCAATATCTCGCTTTTGAAAAGGGGAGCGGCTCAATGGTAGACGGCCCAGACGCCGTCGAAGGGGCCCTTTCAGAGCTCAACAGCGTGACCAGGACGCAGAAGGCTACCTACCGGGTGGGATTCAGAGATTCACGAAAATACTAAATACTAAACGACATGCGAAAAATTACAGACATCGTGCTGCATTGCAGCGCGACAAAAGAAGGGCAGCGGGTAACGGTCGGGGATATCGACCGATGGCACCGGGAGGCCGGTTATAAAAAGATCGGCTATCACTACGTAGTCTATGCCGACGGATCGATCCATACGGGGCGCCCCATTTGGGCGGTAGGTGCCCATGTACGCGGCCATAACGCCACCTCCATAGGAATCTGCTACATCGGCGGCCTGGATGCCGAGGGACGGCCGAAGGACACCCGTACCCCCGAACAGCGTGCCGCCATCTGTTACCTGCTCCAAAAGCTCCGCGAGGAGTTTCCGCGGGCACGCATCCGCGGACATCGGGATTTCTCTCCCGACAAAAACGGGAACGGGGTGATCGAGCCTTTCGAGTACATCAAAGAATGTCCCTGCTTCAATGCGGAGGACGAATATAAAGACCTGTTGTAATGTTCATTACGAGGGAAGAACTACAGACGGCCATTTACGAATACCAGGTGGCCGACATTATCGGCGGCGATGTGGACGACATCGCCGTTCGGCACGCCGTGGCCGCAGCCGTATCGGAGGCCTCCAGCTATCTGAACGCCAAATACGACATACGCGCCATCTTCTCGGCTCGAGGTGACGACCGGCACCCGCTGTTGGTGGAACACGTTAAGAGCATTGCCGTGTGGTACATCATCAAGCGTGCGAACACCGACATCATTTTTGAGCGGGCGAAAGAATATTACAAAGCCGCTATCGACTGGCTGCGGCTGGTGGCCGGAATCGGCACCGAAAACGAAACGATAGCGCCGGATCTGCCCCTTCGCAGGCACGACCGGGGGGACGGTTCCGGCGTCGCCACCCGGCTCCGTTTCGGTAGTCACCCCAAGTTCGACCACGGTCTCGATGATGCAACACCCTTTAAACACCCTTTAATCGGCTTGAATCGTGAATAAACCCACCGCACCCGACAAATCCCACGGTCGAGAAAAAAGAGGGCCGGAAAACGGCCGAAAACAGCAATCCCGGACTCCAGCCCGACGGGAGGGGTATGTTACGCGCATCGTCCCGAAATACGTTACCCGGACACGATCGGATATTGCGACGTGGAAAGCCGCCTTGCGGGCCGCCGACAGCGTGGATCATCCGCGACGCGCCCGGTTGCAGCGGCTTTATACGGACATCATGCAGGATGCCCACCTCACCTCGCTCGTCGAACTGCGCCTCCAGTCGTTGCTGGGGGCGCCCTTCACGCTGAAACGAAACGGCGAAATCGACGAAGAGAGTACCGCCCGTTTAGCATCCGCGGCATGGAAACGAGAGCTTGACAGATTTGCGTGGGAGGAGATTCTGTACGGTCATTCCCTTGTCGAACTGACCACCACGCCGGAGGGAACGCCGAAGGTGGAGTTGCTCCCGCGGACGAACGTCATACCGACGGCCGGCGTACTCCTGCTTTCCGAAGACGACGACACCGGCATCCGCTACCGAGAGGCCCGAGAGTACGGCACGTGGGTATTGGAGTTTGGAAGCCGCTCGGATTACGGATTACTGAACAAGGCCGTCCCGCATGTCTTATTTTCGCGATTCGCACAGTCGTGTTGGTCGGAGCTCTGCGAAATATACGCCATACCGCCCCGCGTTTTGAAGACCAATACGCAAGACCCGGAAATGCTCGACCGGGCCGAAATGATGATGCGCGATATGGGCGCGGCGGCCTGGTACATCATCGACACGAACGAGGCCTTCGAGTTTGCGAAGGGCGCCGATACGAACGGCGACGTGTACAACAACCTTATCCGAGTTTGCAAAGAGGCTACGTCGCTGCTCATCTGCGGTGCGCAGCTGGGACAGGACACGTTAAACGGCAATCGCTCGAAGGAGGAGAGCAGTCAGAAACTTTTCGATAAGATTATCCAGGCCGACCGCAGCCGCGTACAGGGCTATTGGAACGAATGTATTTTGCCGGCTCTCGCCCGGATTGGGGTCGTTCCCGCCGGTGTGGTATACGAATACCAGCAAGAGGAGGACCTGGAGAAGCTCTGGAAGCAGGCCCACGAGGCCATGCAGTATTACCATGTAGAGCCCGAGTGGATCCGCACGAAATTCGGCATCGAGGTTACCGCCGAGAAGGATCTGACGGCCGGAGGGCTGCAACTGGGTGCCCGCGATGCTTTTTTCGCCTGAGCCCGGCAGGTTATTACGCGGGGTTGCACGCCGCGATAAACGATCTGTACGGGCTCCCGCAAAAGCCGGTCACGCTGGCCGCCGACAACGACGCCGGGCGCCGCTTCCGGGTAGAAGTGTTCGACCGGGCCGCACGATGGGTACACGAGCGGGGCGGGTTCTCCGCCGAGATGCTGGAGGAAGGACCCGCGGCCGACATGGTGCGTGAAACTTACAGTGTTTTGCGCCGGGCGATGGCTGCGGGTGTGGCCGATAACGTCATCCCCGACGCTATGGTTCGCAAGCTGGAGAACAGTCTTTTTCTGTTCTCCGGGTTCAAGACCGCACAGGAACTGAAAGATATTTCTCTGCGCCTTCGCAATGACGACGGGACCGTAAAAGGCTTTTCCAGATTCCTCTCAGAGGTGAGGAGTATCGACCGGGCGTATAACGTCAACTACCTGCGGTCGGAGTACAATTTTGCGGTGAGTTCCTCGCAAATGGCCGCTTCGTGGGCCGAGGTGA
>ERZ777011.1824-NODE-1824-length-19878-cov-2.696464_pt1 | contig 19878 bp, 20 predicted proteins | sample MGYA00374964_ERZ777011 | MGnify/ENA primary metagenome ERZ777011 (study PRJEB29310, sample SAMD00008975) | mouse gut metagenome | study: EMG produced TPA metagenomics assembly of the Metagenome analysis of fecal microbiota from mouse which was promoted... | reverse complement strand
AAAAAATTGAAAATTAGGATGGAGATCAGAAATTAAAATTAAGAAATCATCTAAGTACATAGATCTTTATCCTCTCTTGATTTCTATATTTTTTAGAGATAATATAGATTATATTTTAGAACCGAGGTCTTCTAATGAAGCTGAAAAGTAAAAAAATAAAAATAATCATTATCTCTATTTTAGCAGTTTGTGGTATTTTTTTAGCTGCAGGCCTATATTTCTATCAGGTGGCTGTTGTTCCAGGACATAAATCATTTATTAATAATGATACTAAGCTAGTTAAAACTGATCCACTGTACAAGGAGAAGAAGTGGTATCAAAATGTGCACAAACAAAAGTGGATTATGAAATCAGCAGATGATAATTTGAGGTTAGATGCAAATTATATTCCAGTAAATAATTCTAAAAAGACAGTCATTGTACTGCACGGTTTTATGAATAATAAAGATACAATGGGGGCGTATGCTGCTATGTTTCATAGACTAGGCTACAATGTTCTTTTACCAGATGCGCGTGGTCATGGACAAAGTGAAGGAAACTATATTGGGTATGGCTGGCGTGAAAAAGTAGATATTAAAAAATGGGCTAAGAAAGTTATTAAAAGGAATGGAAAGCAGAGTCAGATTGCTATCTTTGGTGTAAGTATGGGTGGTGCTACAACAATGATGGCAAGTGGACTAAAAATGCCTAAACAAGTAAAAGCTTATATTGAAGATTGCGGTTATACTAATGTTAAAGATGAGATAGAACACGAAGCAGAAGATTTATATCATTTTCCGACTTTTCCTCGTTTTCCTCTAGTTGAAATTTTAAGTGGAATAACTAGACTTCGAGCAGGTTATTTTTTAAAAGATGCTAGCAGCGTAAACCAAGTCGCTAAAAATAAAAAGCCAATACTATTTATTCATGGTGCTAAAGATACTTTTGTACCAACAAAGATGGTCTATCAAAACTATAAGGCAGCAAATGGTCCAAAAGAACTTTGGGTTGTTCCAGGTGCTAAACATGCTAAATCATTTGCGACTCACCCGATTCAATATCAAGAAAAAGTAAATGAGTTTTTGAGTAAGTATATGTAAAAGGTTGCTAAGATTGGGTAGCAATCTTTTTTAGAATTGATTAAAAAAATTGTACTTTATACATTTGATACATGTCGTGAGCTATTATGTTAGTAGAATAATTTTTATTAAGAGGTGGAAGAGTGTTGCAGGATGTCTATATAGTAGGAATGAATCGAATTCCTTTTGGCAAGTATCGCGGATTTTATAAGGATAAAAGTGCTGTTGACTTAGGAGTGTTAGCACTTAAGGGATTATTGAAAAAGAATATTGTTCCACAAGATGAAATCGATAATATTTTAGTGGGGAATGTATTAAGTGCTGGACTAGGTCAAAATGTCGCTCGACAAATAGCTTTAAAATCAGGTTTACCTGAAGCTGTAGTGGGTACTAGTGTAGACGATGTTTGTGGTTCAAGTTTAAAGGCATTACGGTTTGCTCAAGGTCAAATGCTCCTAGGAGATTCTCAAATTGCAATTGTAGGCGGGGTAGAAAGTATGACAAATGCACCGCTTTTACTTGATAAAAGTAAAAAGCATGATGAAAATCCAGCATATCGAGATAGTTTAATGATAGATGGAATTGGGGATGCTTATTCGAGAAAGCCAATGGGAATTACAGCTGAATGTAGCTGATAAATACCATATTACGCGTCAAGATATGGATGAATTTGCGCGTGATTCCCATACCAAGGCTTATGCAGCTCAAGAGAACAGCTGGTTTGAGGAAGAGTATGCACCAATTGAACTCGATGGTAATGTTCTTGATCATGATGAAACCATTCGACCAGATTCTAGTTTAGAAGCATTAGGTCAATTAAAACCTGTATTTAAAGAAAATGGACGAGTTACGGCTGGTAATTCTTCTCCGCTAACTGATGGTGCAAGTATGTTGTTATTATCTAATCAACAAAAATTAGATGAGTTAAATTTAACCCCATTAGCATACTTAGGTGCCTATGCAGAAATTGGCTGTGATCCTGCTTATATGGGCTATGCGCCATACTTTGCCATTAAAGAACTACTTACAAAAACTAATAGCACAATTGAAGATTACGATCTTATTGAAATTAATGAAGCCTTTGCAGCTCAAGCATATGCTGTAGCCCGTGACCTAAATATTCCAAAAGAAAAATTAAATATCGCTGGAGGAGCAATTAGTTTAGGACATCCGCTTGGTGCAACCGGTACGCGCTTGGTAATGAGTGCAGTAAATGGTTTGCGTAAAATTAATGGTCGCAGAGCAATTGTATCTCTATGTATCGGCGGTGGTCAGGGAATTGCATATGAAATTAGAAGAATCATCTAACAAGAAATTTTATCAATGGCTGCCAGAGGAAAGAAGAGCCTTTTTAACAGAAAAGGGAATTAAGCTGAGTGAAATTGATCCTGAAGCCTTAGAAAGACTAAATCAACTTAGTGAAAATGTAATTGGTCAAGTCCGTCTTCCGCTGGGTGTGCTTCCCAAGTTAATAGTTAACGGGAAAGATTATCAAGTACCAATGGCCGTCGAAGAACCATCAGTTGTTGCAGCCGCAAATCATGCAGCTAAAATTTTTAATCAAAATGGTGGAGCGGTAGCTGATAGTAGACGAAATGGAATATATGGTCAAATTGTTTTAGAGGTAGCTGATAATTTTGATTTAACTAGGTTTACTACTGAATTTCCTCAATTAATTAAATTAGCTAATAAAAAATTCGACAGCTTAGTCAAGCATGGCGGAGGAGTTCGTAAAATTGAAGCTTCTCAAAAAGAAAATTTAGTTTTTCTTAGAGTTTTAGTTGATCCAGCAGAAGCCATGGGAGCTAATAAAACAAATGCTATTTTAGAATTTTTAGGAAATGAATTAGAGAAGCAGTCAGATATTGAACAAACTCTGTACGCAATTTTGTCTAATTATCCTACTCAATTGACTAGTGCAAAAGTAAGTCTTTCGCTTGATAGCGTAGGAGGATTGAAAGTTGCCAAAAAGATAGTCTTATTGAGTAAAATAGGGCAAACTGATATTTATCGGGCAGTGACTAATAATAAAGGAATTATGAATGGTATTGATAGTGTATTAGTTGCAACTGGTAATGATTATCGTGGAGTTGAAGCAGCAACCGCTGTTTGGGCTAATAAAAATGACACCTATACATCTTTAAGTAAGTGGAAAATTGAAGAAGATAAGTTAGTGGGGACGGTAACAGTTCCCTTAGCCATAGGTGTAGTAGGTGGCTCAATTAAGGCTCGTCGAGACATTCAGCAAAGCTTTAGTCTCTTAGGCAGTATCTCTGCTAAAGAGCTAGCACAAGTTATTGCGACAACTGGATTAGCCAATAACTTTTCAGCTCTTTTAGCAATTTCTACCAAGGGAATTCAAGCCGGGCATATGAAATTGCAGGCGAGAAATTTGGTAGCAACCTTAAAAGCTAATGAAGCTGAAAAAGCAATGGTTTTAAAGAAATTGCAAGAAAGTAAAAAATATACTCAAGAAGCAGCTTTTGAATTTTTAAATGAAATAAGAAAGGATTACAAGTAGATGAAGGTTGGAATTGATCAGATTGGATATTTTACTCCAAATAAGTATGTGGATATGGTGGATTTAGCACATGCTAGGAATCAAGATCCAAATAAATTTTTAATTGGAATTGGACAGAAAAAGATGAGTGTTGCCGATCAAACTCAAGATGCAGTTTCAATGGGAATTAATGCAACTTTACGCTATAGCGATAAGATTGATAAATCAAAAGTAGGACTTTTGATTTTTGGTACTGAAAGTAGTGTGGATCAATCTAAATCTGGTTCTTTATTTGTAAAATCGGCATTAGGTTTAGATCCTACTGTGAGAGCTTTTGAAGTTAAGGAAGCATGTTTTGGCTTAACTGCTGGCTTAATGATTGCCCAAGATTTTGTACGACTTCATCCTGATCAAACTGCTATTGTTATCGGCAGTGATATTGCTCGCTATGGGGTTAATACTGCTGGTGAAGTTACTCAAGGAGCTGGAAGTGTTAGTTTATTAATTTCTAGTAATCCAAGAATTTTAGAATTAAATGAGGGCCATAGTGCTTATAGTGAGGATATCAATGATTTCTGGCGGCCTAACTATTCTAAAACAGCTAAGGTAGATGGAAAGTATTCTACCCAGGTTTACTTAGACTTTTTCAAACATACTTTTTCTGCTTACAAAGAACAAAAGAATCTTGAAACAAAAGATTTTGCTGCTATTGTCTACCACTTACCTTTTACTAAGATGGGATTAAAGGCAAACAGATTAGTTGTTGAGGGAACGGATGAAGAAACAAATGCCCGTTTAATGGACAGCTTTACTGCAGCTAAAGAATTGAATGCAAATGTAGGTAATATTTACACTGGATCGTTATACTTGAGTCTACTTAGTTTACTTGAAAATGGTAGGTTAAAAGCTGGAGACTTAGTCGGTCTGTTTTCTTATGGTTCAGGTGCAATGGCTGAATTTTATTCCGCAAATGTAGTTGAAGGCTATGAAAAACAACTTGATAAGGTTGGAGATAAAGCTTTATTAGATAATCGAAGCAAGCTTAGTGTTGCCGAATATGAGGAAATCTTTTCTGCAGGTTTGGAAGATCCAGAAAATAATGTTGAGCTTATCAGTGATGAAGAAACTGGTAGATATTATTTTGCTGGTGTTCGTAATGATATCCGCCAATATCAAGTTAAATAACTTGTATTCGCTTACATAGTCGTTATAATAAGATGTGTGGAGAGGTAGAATAATTTTGTAAATAGTTTTTATCTCCAGATTGTAGTGTTTTAAAGACAAGATTCTCTTAGTAAGATCAAATAGTCGTTATTCAATACAGATGCAAACAAGTGATGTTGATCAAGTCATAATATCAAACCCAGATACTGACGTTATGGCGCTAGATAGTATTTACCTCATCCACTTGAAAAAAGGTTGTAGACCAGGCAGTCTACAACCTTTTTTTATAAGTACAAAAAAAGCAGCCATTTGACTGCTTGAATTAATATAATTACTTGTTTTTTCTTAAAACTAGTTTGGTAACGCCTTCCCAACGTGGTGTTTGTGGCATCATATCAACTGGTTGAATAACTCTGACATCATAAGCTTCACTTAAAAGAACTAAATCTTTTGCAAGAGTAGCTGGATTACAAGAAACGTAAACAAAGGTTTCAGGTTTTACTTCAAGTAGAGTTTTAATTAGCTTTTTGCTTAATCCTGTACGTGGTGGGTCGACGATTAAGGCATTAATTGGAACACCTTGATTTTTTAGTTCTGGAAGTAATTTTTCTACATTTCCTTGAATGTATTCCGCATTTCTTACATGATTTAAGCGGCAGTTTTCTTGAGCATCGATTACAGCTTCAGGAATAGATTCAATTCCAATAACCTGTCTTACTTGATCGCTAGCCAAGATTCCCAAAGTCCCAACCCCCGCATAAGCATCGATCAAAGTTTGATCAGGAGTTAAGTCAAGATATTTAAGGGCTTCTGAGTAAAGAGTAGTAGTTTGTTCAGGGTTAAGCTGGAAAAATGCGCGTGGTGAAAGCTTAAATTTTTTACCTAGTATTTCTTCTGTAATATGTGACTTTCCGAACAATTTAATGGTTTTATTGCCCCAAACTTGAGGATTTTGCCATTGAGTTTCATTTTGGAAAACAGAAACTACATTTGGAAGTTTCATAATATGACTAGCAAGTAATTTGAGATCTTTAATTTTTTTACCAATTGTAATTAAAGTTACCTGAATTTCACCAGTAGCATTGCTTTGACGAACTGCAATGGTTTTAATTCCATCGGTATGACGTCTAAAGTCGGCAATTCGGATGTGAAGTTTATCGATTAGTTTCTTAATTTCACGTTCTACTTTTTGAGTCTCGTTGGTTTGAGTAGGCATATCTGGCAGGTCAATAAGATGACGGGAATTAGGAGCATAGAGACCAAGTTTACTCTTTCCCTTATTAAATTCAATTTGATATTGAGCTTTATTTCGATAATTCCAAGCGTTTGGTGCAGGAATTGTCTTTTTAACTTTATATTTAATATAGTCTCTTGGGTGATATTTTCTAAGCGATTCTAGAATTAAATGTTGTTTAAATTCAAGTTGTTTTGGATAAGAAAGGTGGGCGAGTTCTAGCCCGCCAACTGCAGGATCAACTCCTTTAGGAAAGGTAACTCTGTCAGGAGATTTTTCTTTAATTCTTACTAATTCACCTTCCAGGTAGTGTGGATGGCGATCAACTATCTTAGCAACAACTACCTCATTTGGAAGTGCACCAGGAATAAAAATAATTTTCTTTTTATAGTATCCAATACCTTCACCATTAATACCCAAGCGTTTAATAGTGATGATAATATTTTTTTCTTGTTTGTTTTTAGTAAATTTTGTCAAAATAAGGCCCTCATTTCGATTGATTCATGAAAAAAGTGTCACAATAAGCATAAGCGTTATTTTCAAGTGATACAAGTATTTAATTTATTATAATATAGAAGAAATAAAAAAATGAAGAAGGTGCGATAATGCCAATTATTACTAAGATTAGTACGCAAAAGCGGAAGGGCCGCTATAATATTTTTATTGATAATGAATATGCCTTCAGTGTCAGTGAAAGAACATTAGCTGAAAAAAGACTGTTAAAAGGAACTGTACTAAGCCTTGAAGATATTGAAAAAATAAAAAAGGCTGAAGCAGATAGTCATGCGCTCCAGCTAGCTATGTCTTATTTAAGCTATCAGCCGCGTAGTGTATATGAAGTCTTAACTTACTTAAATAAGCAGGGGATTAGTCCAGAAGCTAGTCAAAGTGCTATAGAAAACTTAGTAGAATTAAATTATCTTGATGATAATAATTTTGCACGCTTATTTATCCAGAATAACCTTAGAGTAGGAAAAGATGGGCCAAGATCGATTAGTAGTAAATTAAAACAAAAAGGTGTAGCTAATGATATTATTCAGGATTCTCTTTATGAAGTAGAAGATGGAGAATGGACAGAAGCTGGCATTCGATTAGTACATTCAGTTACTCATCAAGTGGGAAAAATGTCGTATAAAGAGATCAGACAAAAGGCACTAAAGAAGCTGCAGACACATGGCTTTAATCAAGAATTAGGACAGTTGGTTGTTGATAGTTTAGACTTAGAAAGTACAGAGGAAGATCAGCTAGAAGCATTGAGAAAACAAGGAGTCAAAGCTTGGCGTCGGTATCGAAGAGATGATAACTTTAAGAGACGACAGAAAGTTAAAAGATACTTATTTCAACATGGCTTTTCGAGTGGAGAAATTGATAGTTTCTTAAGTGGTGAAGTAGTAAATTTAGAAGAAATAGATGAATATTAATTTGCTGGTATAATGTTTAGTTAGGAGGCGAATATCATGGAGATGCCTCGTGAAGGCGATTATATCGCAATACAAAGTTATAAACATAATGGTACGCTACACCGAAATTGGCGTGACACTATGGTAGTTAAAACAGAACAAAATATTATTATTGGCGTTAATGATCGGACTTTGATTACCGAAGAAGATGGTAGAAAGTGGATTAGTCGTGAACCAGCAATTGTTTATTTTCATCGTAAACTTTGGTTTAATGTGATAGCAATGCTTAGGCCTGATGGTGTTGCATACTATGCAAATTTAGCTAGTCCATTTATTTTAGACCGAGAAGCATTAAAATATATCGACTATGATCTAGATATTAAAGTTTTTCCAGATGGAGAAAAAAGACTTCTAGATGCTGATGAGTATGCGATGAACAAAAAACGTTGGCATTATAGCGAAGAGATTGATAGTATTTTGCGTAGTACTAGTTTTGAATTATTAGATTGGATTGATCAAAAGAAGGGGCCATTTGCTAAAAAGTTTGTACAAATTTGGTATGAACGCTATAACCAATTGCGTCCTGACTTGGATCGAAGCTTTTTTAAGGGGAGAGAAAATGAAGAAAGAAAAATACTCGGCACATAACTTTATTGGTAAGGTTTTTATGCCAAATCAGATGGATGAAAATAAAACATATACAGCTGCTATCCAAGAAATGGAAAATGATCCTGTATTCCAAAAGTTTGTCAAAGACAATGGATATGAAAATGAACGAGCAAGTTTAGTGGTATTTGGACCAGAAAACTTTATGTTTTGGTATGGAATCTTGGCTGATGACAAACAAATGCCTGTTGCAGGATTAAATAAATTTGAATTACCTGCTTCAGAAATTGCGGAAATTGATACACCAGATAGTAATTTAGCTTTCTTTAGCCAACCTTTAAATTTTGTTATTCCTACTTTTTTAGATAAATTATCAAAAGATGGCATTACTATGTACGAAAATTTAGGCGATAGTGAAAAACCATATGTTTTAGCTAAATTAAACTTAGAAACAAAAGAACTGGCCCAGATTTTATATCTAGATGCCAGTTCTGAAGAAAGTTCAAAATAATTACTTCTGTTTAGGGTCAATAGAAAGATTATCATATTCAATATAAGCGCCAATACATGTTGAAATTAGCATGATCAATAGGACTATCCCAACGGAATTGCCAATAATAAAAGATAGTGAGAAGAATTTTCTTACTAAGTCCATGGCAAGCCAGCAGAGGGCAAAGTCAACTAAACAATTACAAATAAGTAGAAATTTACGTCTACGAATACTATAAAAACGTAAAATCTGTTTAAACAAGTTATTTGGTACTTCATCAGAGACTAAATCAAGTGGACGTTGAATAGTGGCCTTAATTGCAAACATAATAATTGTACCAACTAGGGCACCGATAAAACTTCTAAAAATATCACTAGAGTGTCTGACTAGAGCATTGTAACAGATACCAATTAAAGTTAAACTGCAAAGATACGGAATTAATAGTAAAAAAGTAAAGACTAAGTAGATGTTTGGTTTTTTCATCTATAAGACCCCATTTCTTGTTCCTTATTTTATCATATATTTGCATGTGATATAATTACCGATAATTGTGATTAAATGGGCATTAATACAGCAATAGAAAGAGAGAATTTAAAGATGAGTAGTGATCCCGGTGCGGGGGATATATTTAGCAAATTAAGAGCTAAATTTCGTGGCGATGAAGATATTGATGGCCAACGTAAGTTAAATAAAATTTTAAATAAATTACATGAGCAAAAAGAAATTAGTGATCGCGAATATTCAATGATGGAAGGTATTCTTGAATTTGAGGAAAAGATGGCACGAGAAGTAATGGTGCCTCGAACGGATGCCTTTATGGTCGATATTAATGATAGTTTTCAAGAAAACTTAGATAAGATCTTAAAAGAGCCTTATTCAAGAGTGCCTGTTTATGATGGTGATAAAGATAAGATTGTCGGCGTCATTCATATTAGAACTGTTTTACGAAAAGCTCATAAAGTTGGTTTTGATAAGCTAGACTACGATCAGGTTATGTTTAAGCCTTTATTTGCACCTGAAACTATTGAATTAGGAGAATTGTTAGTCGAGATGCAGGAGACCCAAAGACAGCTTGCTATTTTGACTGATGAGTACGGCGGTGTTGTTGGACTTGCAACAATTGAAGATTTAATTGAAGAAATTGTCGGCGATATTGACGATGAAGTTGATAAGGCTGAGGTATTATTTTCAAAAATTGGTCCAAGAGAGTATGTTATTTATGGAAAAATGCCTTTGGCGGACTTCAATGAAGAATTTGGAACTGATTTGGCAATGGAAAATGTGGATACTGTTGCTGGATATGTAATTACTAAATTAGGTCTAATTCCAGCTAAGGGAGAGAAGTTGAGCGTTAAGCTTGATAACGGGATGGTTTTAACTACGAGACGAATGAAAGGTTCTCGTTTATTAACACTGCTGCTCACAATTCCAGAAAAACAAGAAAAGGAAGAAGCTAAAGATTAATGACAAAGTTAACGGATGAAGTGAAAAAAAGACGCACATTTGCGATTATTTCTCACCCTGATGCGGGTAAGACGACAATTACTGAACAAATGCTCCTTTTTGGTGGAGTAATTCGAAGTGCAGGTACAGTAAAAGCGCGTAAAAGTGGCCACTATGCAACTAGTGACTGGATGGCAATTGAAAAGAAGCGTGGTATTTCAGTTACTAGTTCAGTTATGCAATTTGAATACCAGGGGAAGAGAATTAATATTCTAGATACTCCTGGACACCAAGATTTCTCTGAAGATACTTATCGGACTTTAATGGCTGTTGACGCTGCAGTAATGGTTATTGATTCTGCTAAAGGTATCGAACCTCAAACTAAAAAGTTGTTTAAAGTTGTAAAGAAGAGAGGTATTCCGATCTTTACTTTCATGAACAAATTAGATCGGGATGGACGTGAACCACTAGACTTAATTGCTGAATTAGAAGATTTGCTAGGCATTGAAGGAGTAGCAATGAACTGGCCAATTGGTATGGGAAAGCAATTAAAAGGATTATATGATATTGCGAACAATCGAGTTGAACTCTATCGAAAAGATGATGATGATCGTTATTTGCCATTAGATGAAAATGGTAAATTAGCTGAAGATGAAGCTTTAGCCCAGGATAGTCTATATCAATCAACTTTAGATGATATTGACTTGTTGAAAGAAGCCGGAAATACTTTTGATAAAGATAAGATTTTAAGAGGAGATCAAACGCCAGTCTTCTTTGGATCGGCTTTAACTAACTTTGGGGTAGAAACTTTCTTGGATAGTTTTGTTAATTTAGCACCTGCACCTCAAGAACATGTGGTTAATGAAGATGAGAAATTAGCTGCTGATGATCCAGAATTCTCTGGTTTTGTTTTTAAAATTCAAGCAAACATGAATCCTAATCACCGTGATCGAATTGCTTTTGTAAGAATTGGAAGCGGCGAATTCAAAAAGGGGATTGATGTAACTTTAGCTCGAACTGGTAAGCCTGTTAGATTAAATAATGCAACTGAGTTTATGTCTAGCGAACGTGTACAAGTTTCTGATGCAGTAGCCGGAGATATAGTTGGTTTGTATGATACGGGTAATTTTCAGATTGGTGACTCAATTTATGCTGGGAAGAAGAAAATTGTCTATCCGGAATTACCACAATTTACCCCCGAAATTTTTATGCGAGTAACTGCTAAAAACGTTATGAAACAAAAATCATTCCATAAAGGGATGAATCAATTAGTTCAAGAAGGTGCGATTCAACTTTATCGTGGCTATTCAACTGATGATTATATTTTGGGGGCAGTTGGTCAATTACAATTTGAAGTATTCTCTTTTAGAATGAAAAATGAATACAATTCAGAAGTTGAACTCCATACGTTAGGAAACCGTGTAGCTCGTTGGATTAAACCAGATCAACTAGATCCTAAAATGTCATCATCCCGTAACTTATTAGTTAAGGATAGGGATGGTGAGCCACTATTCTTATTTGAAAATGCATTTGCTGAAAGATGGTTTAAAGACAAGTATCCTGATGTTGAATTAACTTCAAGATTATAAGATAGAAAAAAGCCGTGGAGTTGTTCCACGGCTTTTTTGCGATTTTAACGATCACAAGTGATAGAAATGATTTTTCTACTTTTATCAACTGTTATATCATAAATTCGATCTTCATGAATTAGACGCTTAATAACAAATTCTACTTCATCTTGTCTGATAGGACGTTTATGGTTTTCCATAACGATTTCAATTTTATCAGTTGTTTCGCTGTATACTACTGTGGTATTACCTAAAGAGTAAACTTTTACGAATTGACTATTAGTAGCTGCTAATTGTCTTTGGACTAAATCACGGTAGCTATTTGTAACATCAATTAAATGCATCATATTTATAACCTCGATATATAAATGTGTCTTTAAAACCCCAATTTAAGTATAACCTTTTTGCAGAATTTATAAAAATAAAAATAAGAGTCACGAAACTTGTGACTCTTATTTACTTTTAGATAATTAATTTTCACTAATTACTATTTCACCATCAACTACATCAGCCTTTAGTTCTTTAGCTGCTGAATTATCTAGTTTATAATCTGCTACTTTATCTTCAATTTCTTCTTGGATTGTACGACGAAGTGGACGAGCACCCATAGATGGATCGTAACCCTTTTCGACAAGAAGTTCTTTTGCTTCAGGCATGACTTCAATATGAAGACCTTGATCTTTTACCATGTCATTGGTATTTGCAAGCATTAAATCAACGATCTTGATTAAGTCTTTCTTATCAAGTGCATTAAATTCAACTATATCATCAAGTCTATTTAAGAATTCAGGTTTAAAGTATTGACCTAAGCTATTCTTAAATTGTTCTTGATGACTGTTTTCAGCTGCAAAGCCTACGCTAGCTTCTTTGATTCCTTGACCAGCATTAGAGGTCATAATGATGATGGTATCTTTAAATGAAACTGTGCGACCTTGCGAATCAGTTAAGCGACCATCATCGAGAATTTGCAAGAATAAGTGAAGTACATCAGGATGAGCTTTTTCAATTTCATCAAATAAAATTAAGCTATATGGATTATGGCGTACCCTTTCTGTTAATTGACCAGCTTCTTCATAACCTACATAACCTGGTGCAGATCCGATGAGCTTAGATACGGAGTATTGTTCCATATATTCACTCATATCGAACCGAATCATGGCATCTTCCGTACCAAAGATTTGTTTGGCTAATTGTTTAGCTAATTCTGTCTTACCTACACCAGTCGGTCCTACAAATAAGAAGGAACCAATTGGACGACCAGATTTGTTAAATCCAACTCGATTTCGTCTTATTGCACGAGCAACAGTTTCAACAGCTTTGTTTTGACCAATTACATTATCTTTGAGGTCAGTAGCTAAGTTTTTTAATTGTGTTTCTTCTTGTTTCTGTAAGTCGCCGACAGGAATATTAGTTTTTTCTTCAACGATCTTATTCATGATCTTTTCAGTAATTTTAGGTGTTTGATCAGGATCTACTTTCTGATCTTTTAATTTTTCATATTTTTCAATTTGATCACGATAGTAGGCAGCTTTTTCGTAATCCTCATTTTTTAAAGCATCTTGCTTTAGGCTTTCAGCAACATCAAGTCTTTCTTTGATTTTTTCACTATCAACATAGGGAATAGTGAGATTCATTCTTGAGCCAGCTTCATCTAAAAGATCGATGGCTTTATCAGGTAAGAAACGATCTTGAATGTAGCGTGAAGAAAGATCTACTGCAGCTTGTATGGATTCATCCGTATAGTGCACATGGTGGTAATCTTCGTAACGCTTCCGAATGCCTTGCAAAATCTTAATTGTTTCTTCAGTTGTAGGTTCTTTAACCTCAACTGGTTGGAATCTACGAGCAAGGGCAGAATCTTTTTCAATGTTTCGATATTCCTTAATGGTAGTAGCACCAATTAATTGGAAATCTCCCCGAGCTAAGGCGGGTTTAATAATGTTCCCCGCATCCATCCCGCCTTCAGCATTCCCCGCACCAACTAATTCGTGAATTTCATCAATAAATAGGATGATATTATCGTTTTGTTCTAATTCTTTGATTAATTGTTGCATTCTTTGTTCAAATTGGCCGCGAATTCCAGTTCCTTGAACCATTGATACCATATTTAAAGAAATGATTCTCTTGTCTTGAAGCTTAGCTGGAACTGAACCATCGACAATTTGTTGTGCTAAGCCTTCAACAACAGCAGTTTTACCAACACCGGCTTCTCCGATAAGAACAGGATTATTTTTAGTTCGTCTGTTTAAAATTTCAATAACACGAGCAATTTCTTTATCACGTCCAATAACTGGATCAATTTTGCCTTTTTTTGCTAAGTCAGTTAAATCAGTACCATATTGGTCGAGTAGGGATTTTTGACCACCGTTATTTCCACTTCGGCGCCCACCACCCATTTGCATACGTGGGTCACGGCCTTGAGAATTATTTTGTTCATTATTGTTATTATTTAAGGCGTTGAATAAATCATCAAAATCGCCAAAAAATGCATTGTTATTATTCATACTATTATTTTGTCCTTGTTGATTTTTCAATTCTTGATAACATTGTTGACATAATGAGATTTCACGATCTTGCCCATTTACATTTGTATAAAGATGAATAGAGGCAGGACGTTCATGACAGTTATCACATAGCATTAATATTTCCGCCTTTCTTATAATATTCAGGCTATATTTCTTATTTTAGCACTCTTAATGTAGGAGTGCTAACTTGCTAATATCATAGTACGGATACTTACTAATTGCAAGTGATAAACCCAGATTTTTATAGAAAATTGATATAATATGAAAAAGAATGGATTTTTTATAAAAATATAGAAACTTTAAGGAGAAAAAATATAATAAATGGATTATAAAGAAATATTAGATAAACTCATAAGCGGTGAATTGAAAGAATATAGGGTTAGTCCCAAAGATGCTTTTCAATTCCAATTGGCTCTTAGAAGCTATGGGAAGAGACAGAGCATAACTGGGATTGCCCAAAGAGGCGGGGATATAATTTATACCTTATCTAATAATGAAAATTAAGTGCTTTATAATGTAAACATTTACATTTGTATTGTTTTCATTTTGAAAACATGATAACCTAATAAACGAGTGGGTATAAAACTCCCGATTATTTTTGATTTTAAAGGAGATAATTTAAAATGGAAAAACGCGAATTTCATATTATTGCTGAAACTGGTATTCATGCTCGTCCAGCTACTTTGTTGGTACAAGCTGCTTCTAAGTTTAACTCAGATATTAACTTGGAATACAATGGTAAATCAGTAAACTTGAAGTCAATCATGGGTGTTATGTCTTTAGGTGTTGGCCAAGGTGCAGATGTAACTATTACTGCTGACGGTGACGATGCTAAAGAAGCAATTGAAGCTATTGCTGACACTATGAAAAAGGAAGGTTTAGCTGAATAATGTCGAAAACTTTAAAGGGAATTGCAGCCAGTGATGGTATTGCAGTTGCACCAGCCTACCTTTTGGTAGAACCTGACCTTTCGTTTTCTAAAACCTCAGTTAGCGATGTTGATGCTGAAGTAGCTCGCTTTAAAAAAGTTGTTGAAGAATCAACTAAAGAACTTGAAAAAGTTCGTGATAAAGCTAAGGAAAGTTTAGGACCAGAAGAAGCACAAGTTTTTGATGCTCACCTTCTATTCTTAAGCGACCCAGAATTTACTGGGGCTATTGAAACAGAAATCAAAGATCAAAAAATTAATGCTGAAGCTGCATTAGATGAAACTGCTCAAAAATTCATTACTATTTTTGAAGGTATGACTGACAATGCATATATGCAAGAACGTGCAGCTGATGTACGCGATGTTTCAAAGCGTCTTATGGCACATCTTCTTGGTAAAAAATTGCCAGATCCTGCAGCTATTGACCATGAAGTTGTAGTAGTAGCCTACGATTTAACACCAAGTGATACAGCTCAACTTAACAAGAAGTACGTTAAGGGATTTGTAACTGATGTTGGTGGTAGAACTGCTCACTCAGCAATCATGGCTCGTTCATTGGAAATTCCAGCTGTTGTTGGTACTGAAACTATTACTAAAGATGTTAAAGATGGCGATATGCTTATTGCCGATGGTTTAGACGGCGATGCTATCATTAATCCAACTGATGCTCAAATCGAAGAATACACTAAGAAAGGTAAAGCCTTCGCTAAGCAAAAGGAAGAATGGAAGAAGCTAAAGAATGAACCATCTGTAACTGCAAATGGTAAGAAGTTCATTATCGCTGCTAATATCGGTACTCCTAATGATATGAAAGGCGTAAAAGAAAACGGTGCTGAAGCAATTGGTTTGTACAGAACTGAATTCTTATACATGGATTCAAAGGACTTCCCATCCGAAGAAGCTCAATTTGATGCTTACAAGAAAGTTATCGAAGACATGGATGGTAAGCAAACTATCATTAGAACTTGTGATATTGGTGGAGATAAGCACTTAGATTACTGGGATCTTCCAGAAGAAATGAACCCATTCTTAGGTGTTCGTGCTATCCGTCTTTCAATGCAATACAAGGATATCTTTAGAACTCAATTAAGAGCTTTACTTCGTGCATCTGCATATGGTCCATTAGGAATTATGTTCCCAATGATTGGTACTTTAGCAGAATTACGTGAAGCAAAGCAAATCTTAGCTGACGAAAAAGATAAACTTGCCAAGGAAGGCGTTAAGATCGGTGACGACTTACAAGTTGGTATGATGATCGAAGTTCCAGCTGCTGCTGTATTAGCTGATCAATTTGCTAAAGAAGTTGATTTCTTCTCAATTGGAACTAACGACTTAATCCAATATACTATGGCTGCTGATCGTGGTAATGATAACGTTTCATATCTTTACCAACCATACAACCCATCTGTTTTACGTTTGATTAAGCACACTATTGATGGTGCTCATGAAAATGGTATTTGGTGTGGTATGTGTGGTGAAGCTGCTGGTGATGACATTATGTTCCCAATTCTTTTGTCAATGGGACTTGATGAATATTCAATGAGTGCAACTTCAATCTTACGTATCAGAAGTTTGATGAAGAAAATCAATACTGAAGATATTAAAGAATTAGCAAATAAAGCTTGTTTTGTTTCAGAAACTGCTGATGAAAACAAGAAATTAGTTGAAGAAACTATGAAGAAGCTTAATATTCTTGATTAGAAAAAAGAGTACTATTAGTACTCTTTTTTTTTGTTAGAACTTCACATAAACTTCAATATTTGTTGCTAGAGTATACTATGTAAGCTAATAAAAGAAATTTGATTACAACTTATAAAAGACAGGTATTTGTGTTACAATGTTTTGTGTAAGTGAAACAGTAGTTATTTTTCTACACGTAAAGGAGTGTGGAGTTAAGTGTTAAATTTATATACATCACCAAGTTGTACTTCATGTCGTAAAGCTAAAGCATGGTTGAAGGAACACGATATTTCATTTAAGGAAAGAAATATTTTCGCCAATCCGTTAAATAAAGAGGAAATCATGCAAGTTTTACGAATGACTGAAAACGGCACAGAAGAAATTATTTCTACTCGTTCTCGTACTTTCCAAAACTTAAAGATTAATTTGGATGATTTATCAATCGATCAACTAATTGATCTTGTGGAAAAGAATCCTAGTTTGTTAAGACGTCCAATTATTATGGATGATAGACGTCTACAGGTAGGCTACAATGAAGATGAAATTAGAAGATTTCTTCCTCGTAAAGTTCGTCGCTTAGAACTTGAAGAGATCCAAGCAATGACTGCTGATTTTTAATTAAAAATTGTAAAAACGTTAGCTTTTTTAAGCTAGCGTTTTTATATGAGTAGGAAAATAGGTTACAATGTATAAAAGATAGAGACTTCGAGGTGATAATAAGTGGAAGTACACAGAATAAGTGAAAATACCATTCGTGTAACAATGGACGCAGATGAACTTAAAGAACGCGGAATAACAATGCTCGACTTGTTAGGAAACAAAAGTCAAATTCAACATTTCTTCTATCAAATTTTAAGTGAAGTCGATACAGATCATACTTTTGCTAAAGGAGATCCTGTTACTTTTCAGGTTATGCCAAGTAGTTCTGGATTAGAATTACTTATTTCAAAAGTTCCTGATAGTGATGATGATAGTAGTAACAATCCGAATGATCAATTACGAGATCTTTTAAAGGGATTAGGGGCTGGAGAAGATGATCAACGCAAAACTGAAATTGATGACGATCGTGAAAAATTAGTCAGTGATAATCGTCGCGTCTTTAAGCTGGATAGTATTGATTTAGTTGCAGCCTTAGCCGATGCTTTAAAGGTTGATGGATTAGCCTCTAGTTTATATACCTATCATCATGAATACTATCTAGATTTAGCCTATTTAGATGATAATTATGTAGAATTGAAACCCGAAGATACTTGGGTAATTGCTAATGAATACGGCACTGGAATGACTGAGAAGCAATTCCAAAGAATAAAGAAAAATGCTAAGTGCCTAATTGGACAAGATGCATTAGGGAATATAAGAGAATATTTTGATTAAAAGGGAGATGGGAAAAATCATCTCCCTTTTTGCGTATATAATATTGGGCGATAAAATGTACGCGGCTATTTTAAATAGAAAATTAGTCTTAGCCATCAAGGAAGCAGAACAAGTTAATAAAGGATTTAAGAAGTTAAATCAGGATTATTATACTTGTCCGTCTTGTAGGAAACGAATGATTTTGATTATATCAGAAGAAAAGCTACCATTTTTTAAACATTTTTATCAAGTAAAAGGAACAGGAGAGAAGGAAGAACATTATCAATCTAAGCAACTTTTATGTACTGCACTAAAAGCAAATGGAATTAATGCAGAAGTTGAGGTTCCTTTATTCGATCAACAGTTGAGAGCTGATGTATTAGTAGAAAATAAATTAGCTTTTGAAGTGCAATGTGCACCTTTAAGTGAAAAAGAGTTTAATCATCGCCATAGTTTATATGAAAAATTATCTATAAAAGATATTTGGATTGTGGGTCAAAGGCATTATTTAAAAAATAAAATTAATCGTTCAAAAGAAATATTTTTAAGGTATAGTCCACGATGGCAATGGTATTATTTAGAAATTAATCCATTTAGTTGTGTAATTACACTAAAATATAATATTTTGAGAGCTGCCCTTAGTTCGGAAATAAGTTATGAAATAAAACATTTTTCTTTAGATGAGAAAGGAATTGCAAATTTATTTACTTTTACGCCAGCTACTAAACAAAATATAAAATCCTCTTCTATTCAAGATCAAAAAATATATTTGCAGAAACAAATTACTCAGAAAAGTAAATTAGGGTTAAAAATTGCAGCGCTGTTATATCAATTACATTTTTCAGTAGCAGATATACCTGATAAACTTTTTAGAGTTGAGGGGACCGAAGGAAAAGAGTCCAATAGTAGTTTATCTACAAAAAAAGCTAGATGATTCAAAAAATCATCTAGCCTAATTGAATTATAACAAGCGTAAACTATTATCACTACTAGTCTGTTTATCCCCAACGATTGCAGACTCAATTTCTTCACGATTTGCACAACCTTCGATCATCATACCAGAGTCTCCTCGATCCTCATCATAGTTAAAAATAATGGTCGTAGGAGTAGTGACGACATTTAAGTCGTCGGCGAGTTTTAAATCCTTATCCATTGAGAGCTTTATGTAGTTTGATTCTCGATTCTTTTTGAAGTTTTTAATTGAAACATCTAAAGAAGTTAGAATCTCATTAACGAGCTCTGGAGAATAAGTTTTATTCATATCATTGATAGCATGCTGCAAATTAATGATATATTGTCTAGCCTTTTTATTACCGACAATTAGTTTTAGAGTGTGATAATCTTTAGTTGCGTTGTAAGCACTTTGACTAAAAGTGTTGAAAACTTCGACATTATTTAAAGAAAGATGTCTAGCTTTGATATCGTTCCGAATTGTGTTCATCGTAGTTATGGGAATAAAGTGGTAAGAAATATTTTGATTGTAACCACTGACTGCAGCGATTATCTCCTGCTCATTTTGATAACAGTTAATCCCAATTGGATTAACAAAGAAAAATATTTCAAACATTTTGTTATTTCCTCCATCCAAGTCCATGAATACTTTATCAGAAAATGAATGAAATGGAAAAAAATTTGTTTTATTTTTTATGTTCCCAAGCGCGTTGTACTTTACTTTGATTAGTATTTTCCTTATTAACCGTAAAATTAAATTGCTTTTCTAATTGAGAAAGTATCTTTTTAATAGTATCCGGATTATCATTTTCAATTTCTAATTCAAAGTCATAATACCCATCAGGAAATTCTGTTAAATCTAAAGTTAATTCACAGTTTTCTGGGCCGTTAGCTAGTATTCTTCGAGTTTGACTCCAAGAAATTAATTTCAAAGAGTGAATTGCTTCATTAGAATAATGCTTTTGGAGGTAATCACCG
>ERZ777011.1821-NODE-1821-length-19932-cov-6.531167_pt1 | contig 19932 bp, 19 predicted proteins | sample MGYA00374964_ERZ777011 | MGnify/ENA primary metagenome ERZ777011 (study PRJEB29310, sample SAMD00008975) | mouse gut metagenome | study: EMG produced TPA metagenomics assembly of the Metagenome analysis of fecal microbiota from mouse which was promoted... | reverse complement strand
TGGAGGCCCTCAAGAACTTCATCTACCATTACGCCTACCTGGCCAATCGGGACACCTTGCAGGAGAAGTCCGCTAAGTTGCAAGAGCTACTTGGTGCAGACACTCCTATGGAGGTGGAGGACATTGCGTCTAAGGACAAGATGTTCCGCTACCCCTTCACGCCTGCCAATCACAAGAAGCTTCTGTTCGGTATGCTGGGTTATCCTGTGCTCAAGCGTAACGATAAGTCTGGTGAGCCGGCTCTGGATAAGTTCGTTCTCAAGAAGCTCATGTCTAAGAAGCGGGACACCCCTGTGGAGATTCTTCAGGAATCTCTAATGTCCGTTAGTGACCCCAATGTTGCACTCGTGGACAAGGACGAGTTCAACAGCGACGCCTTCCCTCTGGCTCGTGTCTTTTCCACCTATGCCACGTTGAACAAGGAGTACACGTCTTACTACAAGCCCATCATCGAGAACGATATGGAAGGTAAGATGTTCTATAACTTCAATATGGCACGTGCTGCTACCCGGCGTATCTTGTCCCCTGGGCAAACCATGAAGGGTTCTTTGAAGTCTTTGGTTATTGCACCGCCCGGCAAGATATTCATGTCCTTCGATGCCAGCCAGATTGAGTACCGTCACATGGCCAGTCTTGCCTATATCCGCAGTCGTGAGCTTCTGCAAAAGACGCATCCTGAGGATTGGGAGCAACGTTTGAACTCCACGGCCGTGGCCACCATCCACTCTATGATGCAGAAGGAGGAGGCCGACTACCACATCGAGACTGCCGCCACCATGACTGGTGTTCGTCAGCATCAGGTCACTCCTAAGGTTCGTAAGACCTATAAGAGCATCGGCTTCGGTATCCCCTATGGCCTGGGCGACCGCAGTATGTGCGAATCCATCTTCGGTGCTCCTAACGAGGAGAACATGGCCAAGACCAAAGACCTGCTGAATCAGTACAAGGTTAAGCAGGCAGAGATTATTGACCTGTTAGAGGAGGCCCGCGATAACGCTTTTGTGCCTGCCCAGATTTCTGACCAGCTCAGGGAGTATCTGCGGGTCGGTAAAACTCATGTGGGTATCGTAAGGAACTTCACCGGCTTCTATCGCCTGTTTGTTCTGGAGAACCTAACACGTGCCCGCACAGGTCGTATTCGCCGGCAGGCTGGTAACTGTATCATCCAGGGTGGCGCCGCCGAGCTTTTCCGTCGTATGCTCTACAACTTCCACGTTGGCTCCTGCAAGGCCGGAATCAACAACAAGATTACTTGGTTGATGACTGTGCATGATGAGTTGGATGCTATCATCGATGATGATATTGATATCGTGTTGCTCATTAAAGTTCTCTATGAGAACTGCACTCTCCGGTATGAGGGACACATCCCCTACTATATCGGTATCAACTTCGGGGCTAACTGGGAGGACGCTAAGTCCGACGATAAGGAGCTTCCCGTCATTATGGTCCAGCGGATGGTCGCCGCCTACGATGATGGCAAGTTCTCCATCCCCTCTGATGGTCATCAGGCGGAGCATCTCATGAGGTTGAAGCGGCATTATATGTGTGACCGCGTATACGAGGAGTTGCACAAGTTGATTCCTGAGCTGGAGCCTGGCTATCAGTGGACCGACGAGGCTGTCGAGCTTGTGGATGAGCACTTCTCCAACTATGTGGTTCGCGCTTATATGGCTGTGTTCTGCGCCGGTAAAAAGCCTACTCTGCGTGAGCAGCTTGAAGGATGGCAAAAGGCGCGTGAGGAGTATGGCTTCCATGTTGGCTTCCTAACTGAGAAGCTCGTGGATTACCGTGAGAACATCGGTGAGCTTGACCTCGGTACTGATGAACTGGACCTCACTGATATGGACTTCAGCCTTGGCCTGGAGCTGTTTGATAACTCCTCCGAGGAAGATGCTCTCAACCGGCGTGAGGACAACGACTGGTTCAATGAGGCCGCACTGTTCGACCAGTCTATCCCCAGCGAGGAACTTGTCATAGATGAGGGAATCGCCAACTATATCTATGCTCGAGATGGTCGCGGCGGCGACGATGACTACGTTCTGAATTCGTCTCCAACCAGTGCCTTTGATGTATTTGTCTCCACCAAATATGTCCGTACTAAAGTCCTATTGATGGGTGACAAAATGTACAGCGCCATGACCTCCGGCTCTCCCTATCAGGGTAAAGAGAAAGTCTTCGCCGCAGAAATAAAGAAACACTTTACTGCCGGTGATGGCACTATCATCATTATCGGCCGTGAGATGTTGAAGGTCACCGGAGTGAACTGTAACGAAGATGACCTTGACTGGTTAGACAAAAAGCTATGCTGTAAACAGGAGGGATAACAATGCCCGATTTGGGAGAGCCCCAAAAGAAGAAACTGGACCTAAGCGGTGCTAAGAACAAACGGCAGTCCTCCGCGTCCGGCGATAAAGGAAGCGCATCAGCGGGCGGGAGGATTCCCACGCGAACCCAGCGGGTAACCCGAGCAACCCAGCGTCAGGTGAGTGTGGATGATGAGGACGATGATGAGGAGCTCGATGACGACGATGAAATCATCTCGTCCTCTCTAAAGGCTAATCAAGGCAGTAAGTTCGATAAGCGTCTCTATGTCGCCATCGCCGCCGTGTTAGTCCTCGTGGTGGTGCTCATCTTCGTGCTCATGAATCGCGGAGGTAAGGAGCCGGTCGTTGACCCGGCTCCCACCGATACCCCCACAGTGGGAGACCCGACGCCAGTCCCCAGCGAGGACTACAGTGACCCCAATGTTGGTTTCCAGGACTTCACTGGAAACACCAACATGACCAGCGATTCCCCGTTGTCCAACCCTGATGGGTTCATTGAGGATATCAATGGCCTAACCACGCGTGTGGAGTATGAGGTCACTTCTATCCAGAGTGCAGTTGACTTTGTTAACTACACCAAGAGGCGTGGCACCTGGGGCGGTGGCCTGGAACTCTATTGGCTGGACTGCACCTACAAGGACAAGCACTACGTTGTTCAGATTCCGTTCCAGTATTATAAGGAACTGGATGATACCGGGATTGTCCCGGTGAAGATGGAAGTATTGTATAGCAAGCAACCTACGGGTGAAATGCTGACCATCATTTCCTATATGTCCTTGGATGAGCAGACTCTCAAGACTCTGCTCAAGAGCAAGAAGTAAATATAGTGGGCTGTGGAATTATCCACAGCCCACTATCGTTTATGTGTTAAGGAGACACTATCTGGAGCAACCTCCGGGCCTTAGCTTTTCCACAACTACGTCGCTAAGAAATTAGAGGAGGCGATGCTCTTTGGAGGGCCCGAGACCCTTGGGATAACTGACCTGTTATTCCGACCTCTATTGAAAGGAGCTGAGTAGCTTTGAATGAATTGTTCCGCGAAGCGTTAGACCTGTTTGCACAGCTCCTGGAGATTGGTGCAGAGCACACCGAAGTTCTCGTCGCCTCCATCATTATGGTAATCTGTATTGTCATTGCGTTGGTAGCCTTGTTGGCTTCGGTTATCCTGACGCTTCCTATCTCTATTGGCTACGGTATTGTGCGCTTATGCAGTTGGCTTTATTATCGAAAACATCCTGAGATGTACGAGTACGAAGATTACGATGACTATGAAGAGGAACCTAAGAAAGGCAAGTCGCGTAACAAGCAGGATGATTCGTTAACCCCGGTCTACCCCGACTGGATGAACCACAAAGGAGGTCGTCTATTGTGATTTGCGCTACCAAGGCTGTCGGAGACTGGACACATGTTCGGGACGTCCCTGACCCTAAAGAGCTCTTCAGAGAGATGTGCAACTGTGAATGCCGTGTGCTCGACTTGCACAGCAATGCACCCGGGCTGTCTGCTCTAACGCATAACGAACCCGACATCGACGCCGGTATCAATCTGGAGGTCAGCGGGACGCTTCTTTACGGTAGCATTGTCTTCGTCAATGTCGTGGAGGGAGAGTTGACCTCTCTAACCGATGGCCAACTGGACCTGTTGTCCCGGTATGTCAACCTCGGACGCCCGTTAGTGAAAGAGGGTGGTGGCAATGTCGGAGGGTGAGTTAACACAGCTTGTAGTCGTGTTCTTTTGCTGGGTGCTCGTCGTAGGTGTCGCCGCTATGTTCTATAAGTCCAGCGGTGATAGGGGCATCGTAACCAAGAAGCCTCCCGGCAAAGAACGGGGTGCCAGACACCCTACGGCTACTAAGGGACTTGTTACAGAGGCTACGTATGAGAAGAACCAACTGCTGACCCTCGAGGAGAAGAAGTACTATCGACTCCTCAGTGACTATGCTTACGACTACGGCTACACTGTGTTCGTGAAGGTTCCTCTGTTCTTCATTCTACAGCCAAAGCAACGCAGTAAACAATTTGCGTCGGCCATCTCCTCTCTGGCGACGTCCTATGTTGATTTCGTGCTGTGTGACCCAGCACTTAAAGTTTCTCTTGTGATTGTCATCGAGCCTACACCGAAGGCTCTGGAGGATAGCATGACCCGCGACACTCGATTAGATTCCGTGTTACAGTCTTGTGGCGTAGGTGTCCTGCACACGTTGTCTATTGATAACGATACTCGTCATTGGATTGAGGAGCAAATTAGACAAAGGCAGCTATCCTAATTAACTCGATGGGAGTGTTCTACGGTGAGTAAAAAGAAGTCCAAGCGGCATTACTGCTACGCCTTGCTGGCACTCATTATGCTGGTAATGCTCAGTGGTATTGGCACCGCGTATGCCAACACCAACCGGTATGACTCCAGTGGGGCCAGTAATCTTCCCAAGCTCTCTAAGGAGGAAATCGCTAAGCTCCTGGATGAAACGGAGTTCAAGACACCCAGCTCTATGTGGGATAGCAAGCCTGGCTTCAATCCCTATTCGGCCGGTCGTGTGAAGAACACTGTACTCCAGCAGGCTACTGACCGCCTCAATGCCATGCGTCTGTTGGCCGGCTTGCAGCCTGTGGTGCACAACAATGACCTGTCTCAGCAGGCTCAGCATGCCGCTGTGTTGTTGGCTGACGGTGGCCTGATTGTGGACAATCCGCTGAAGCCTAATGGTATGAGTGATGCTTTCTATAAGAAGGCTTTGGAAGCTGTACAGAACTCCGTGGCCTCCACGAACCCTAAGTTCAGTGAGGTCATGGATGAGTGGTTGCTCGGCCCTACCGATTCCTCTGTGGGCCTCACAGCCAGAAGGTGGCAACTCAATCCCGCTATGGCCTATGTTGGGTTTGGCTATGCCGAGAAGAACACCAGCTCCTGGTGGCTCTATAAGGAGTTCACCACCGAGCTCTGCACTAACAAGCAAGCCGGTATCCCCGCCTATGATTTTATATCCTGGCCTGCATCCGGTAACTTCCCGAATGATGTTTTCCCGGAGGACGGCTGGTGGAGCCTTCAGGTAAATCCCAAGAACTATAATCTGAGTGACCTGTCTAATATCCAGGTGGTTCTCACTCGGGTGGCTGATAACAAGTCTTGGATTTTCTATGATGGCGTTCAGCAGTATGGCCTGGGGTTCAATGTCGGCGTGGATAGCATCGGGTCCGGTTCTGTGATTGCCTTCCGTCCCGATGATGTCGCTAAGTATGTCGGCGTCTATGATGTGAAGGTGACTGGCCTACGTACCATCAACAATGTGTCTGCTGAGCTTACCTATCGTGTAGAGTTCTTCGATGCCGATGAGTATCTGAAGGCGGATGACCTCAAGCCCTCTAATACTACCGCACCGAATCCGGACACTACTCTGCCTCCCAGGGACCCCAACAAGGACCCCGACCCTGTGGTCACCCCGCCTACCTCCAGCACACATCCTACGCCTAAGCTCATTATTCCTCCTTACAATCCCGCTACGGTGGAATATACTGATGTGAGTAAGGCGCATTGGGCGCACAGCTACATTCAGAAGGCAACCAAGCATGGCATTGTGATGGGTGTTGGCGCCGACAAGTTTGAGCCTAATCGTAGTGTGACTGGCTATGAGTTCGGCGCTATCCTCCTTCGCGCCCTCTACGGTGAGGAGCTGGCCAAGGTCAAGGACACTAATCCCTGGACCATGAAGATTGACACGGTTGGTAACACCTGTGGCATCTGGTCTGGCCTGTCCGCTATGAACCGCTATCAGCCCATCAGCCGCTATCAGATGGCCACCATGATTGTTAATGCCCTGAAGGGTAGTAGGCTTTCTAAGATAAGTGCCAAGGATTATCCGCATCTTACCGGAAGGTTCTATGATTGGAACACCGTCCCTGTGGGCTACCAAGATGATGTGGCAACCTGTATCTATTGGGGAATCCTTGATGGCGTTAGCGAAGGCTATTTCGGCGGGTCCTCTAACATGGACCGTGCACAGGCCGCCACCGTCTATTCTCGCATCTACGATACCCTTTCCAAATACTAATTATTTAGGAGAGATGTTTTAATGGCCTCTAAAAGGTATTGGTTTTCCGCTAAGCAGAAGCGTATGCGCGACGCCCTGGGCGGCAACATTACGACTGTCCGCGTAGCAGGTGAGTGGCGTGAGTACACTACCACTACCGATGGCAACGAAACTCCCACCGTCTGGAACGACTTTGAGCTGGTTGCTGAGGGTAGCAACCTTGAGGTCTCTTCTATGGATGCTACATCCGTTGGTCTGCTTGTGTAGGCCGCCAGCCGTGCAATAGTGGTATGTCTGCTTATCGGAGTGGGCAAAGTGGGTTCTATTACACATCTCACTTTGCCCACTCCGCTAACAGGTTCCGCCTTCTCGGTTGGTCTTCATTTTGTCCCGATATGTCTTTGGGTCTGTGCTTTGAGTGCTTGGTGCTCAAAGCCAAATATAAGTTTAGCAATCATTCTGAGTGAGTAGATAGCGCGTCGATTATATCGGCGCGTTATTTAGTCCCCCAGAAAACTTTACTCAGGAGGGTGACACTATGAAACCTGTGATGACACTTGCAGAGTTGCAAGAGCTTACTCCGGCCTATGACGACTTCGCCGTCATTGAGAATTGTAATATTCCTGACTACTACAAAACAGTATTTCCGAGCCACTGTAAATGTGGTGCAGAGATTATTATGACGCGCGAAGGCCGCACACAGCTACAGTGTTGCAATCCTTGTTGCTGGATTAAGATGGCTCACCGGATGTCCTATTTCATTTCCTTCCACGGGTTCAAGGACTTCGGTGAGCAGACTTGTCTTTCACTGTTCTCAGCCTGCCACGACGTGTTGCCCTACTACAGCTTCTTGTCCGCCTTCTCTCTATCGGACACCCAGCTTGCCGTAGGGCTTAGCGATAATAAGATTTCTCTACTGCACGAGATTAAAGAGGAGCTCCAGCATCATGCGTTCCACTTCAGTGACGCCATCGCATCGCTGGGCATTCCTAATGTTGGACCGTTGTCTCCGCTGTTCGATGTCGTGAAGTCTCCACTGGTCCTTCTACAGTATATGTTGCAAGGCAAGACTAACGAGCTGTGCGACATGGCAGGTATCCAGGCACAGTCTACACGGTTCCATTTGAGAACCTTCGATATCGATGTGTTGCTTCTCATGCGAGATATTATGCCTAACATCATGGCAACGCCAAAGGGTGAGGTCTTTGTTGCCATTACAGGTAAGGTGTCTGTGCGTGGGCAGTCCTACACTCGCGCAGAGTTCATCGACCTCTGCGAGTCTATCAAGGACCAGTCCGGGACCCAACTGTATAAATTGGTTGAGACCAAGTCCCGTGAGAAGCTACAATATGTTATTGCAGACACCCCGTCTAACTCTGATAAGTATCAAATCGGTCGGCAGCTTGGTAAACTCATTACGGCAGATGAGTTTTATGAAGTCCTACTGTCCGCCGTTCAGAAAGAGGAGACGGCTACGAATGAGGAAAAGGAGGAGAACGCTAATGGCGCCTGATGAATTGTTTGGAGGGTTGTCGTTGTTTAGTGACAACTCTAAACCCGGTGATGATGGAAGTTCTGACCTGGACCTGGGTGGCCTGGACCTGGAGGAAGCTGAAATTGAGGGTGGCTCTCCGTTTGATAACCTTGACACACTTGGTTTCGCTGACGATGACAGTGATGACTTTGGCGACCTGGGGGACCTCGACCTCGGTGCCGAGTTGCTGTTTACTGAGAGTGATGTGTCTGCTGTGTCCTTTGATTACTACAATAGCGTCAAGTCTATGCAGGATAAGATTCAGCCGCCCTCTGCACCCACTGATGAGAACTTCACGTTGAGCTCCTCCGACTTCCCCTATCTAGATGCACGGTATCTTTCTCCCTTGCGTCTGGCTATCCTCGACCAAGCTAAGGCCCAGGCGGAGTTGAAGGAGAATGCCCGTATGTCTCCCGAGGATAATGCGGAGGAGATTTTCAACAATATCAGTAGTGCCATTCCGTTTCCTATTGGAGCCAACTATCCCCTGTTCATCGAGATGTGTGCGCGGAAGTACGAGAACTTCCTCAAGCTGGTAACGGCCTCGGCTCCCCAGGTGTCCACTAAGTTCGAGGAGCTTCTGGACCGCTCTAAGGTGGACCTCGCACAGTATGTCTTTGAAGTCAATGGATTGCTGTGGCACCAGATTTCCCTGTATGTTGGGGACGAGCGCATCTCCCGCAGCGTCCGTGTGAACTACGCCGTAGATGGTTCCATGTTCTATTCTGTGAGTGCTATCGGGAGCGCCATGGAGGCCTACAATGAATACCTCAAGAGCAATGGCAGTAAGCCTGCTGAGATTCGTACCATGACTGTGGGTGACCTGCTGGACTGCGTGAACTACACCCTGAGCTATCGTAATATGTCCAGCACCCTTCATATGTCACAGGATGATGTTACCACTCTCAGCATCGGTGAATTGCTTCGTCGATACACTTTGCTGGAGCGGGACGAGGACCTGCTCGACTTGTCTACGTTCACACCGGAGAACGTGTTCCCGCAGATTAACTCCGCTACAACAAGTATGTTTGAGCGGGTTAGCGTGAAGTTCTCCAGCGTGCCCCGGGAGATGCTTCAGCAGGTGTCCCCACTCTACCTCTACCTTCGTGCTCCCTTCTTCCGTGAGGGAGGCAATAAGGTGCATGACTATACTGATAGTATCACGCGGGAACTCCTCTATTATATCTTCGTCATCCTGGAGCTTGGTATCGATGACCGTAAGAATCAGGTGCGCGTGTCCTATGAGTATCTCATGCTCTTGACACCGTTTATGATTTCCCTCATGCTCAATGCTCCCTATGTCCGGCCGGTGATTTACTTCACGCCGAACCCTGTATCCGGAAGCGAGGGCGATTTCGAGCTTAACTTCTACCTGCATGGCAAGTACTATAGTGTGCGGGAGAATGGTCTGCTCATCAATGTGGTCGGTGACCAGCGGTCTGCCTACCTAATCCCATTTGTCTCTATTATCACGCAGGGTGCTCGGAATGTCACCTGCCATGATGATGGCGCAGAGACTGTTCGCAATTCCTGTCCGCCTTGCGTTGTGCTTCCCCTGCATCGTCTGTTCGCTGACCTGCAGAATGCCATTAAGTCGGCGGGTGCCGCATCTAAGAAGATGCGCATTGATGGCACCACCGAGTACAGGTATACGCCGTCCCTTGCCTGGGTTGTCAGTCGTTCCTACTCCTCCCAGCAGGACATTGAGGATGCTCTCGATGGTGAACAGCGCGTAAGCAGGACCTCCAATCCCTTACTCAATACCTTGCTCACCTACTCTAATAAGTTTGAGCCGGAGCGATTTCCGGTCAATGCCGGCATCGCTGACGTTGGGGATGGTCTTACTGCTCTCTATCTGGAGCAATCCACTGGCCAGCTTGCAGGCAGTTCTGTTCGTCTAATCAGTGTTATGAAGGGCGAGCAGGTCCTATCCGATAAGGGCACTCTGGCCTTCGACGAGACCGATGGTGCCCTAATCATGCGCTATTTCGTAAAAGAGAATGGGCAAGAGGAAGGCCAAACCGTTGTGACCGAGCAGGGCAAGTTCAGCCTGCGTCTGCTCGGCGATGGTAAGTCCGAGGACGTTGAGATGCCTACTGTCTCCGAGTTTGTGGATATCGGTTCTGAGAGCGCAAGGAGCTACACTTCCTGTGCTGAGCTGAGGGCTATCAATCAACGACTCTGCGCACTTAATGCATTGGACTATGAGGAGGAGCTGGAATCTGTTCAACTCATCATCATGCGTGACCTGAAGAATGTCACAGTGAATTATCATATCGACACGCTTCTGGCGCGTAATCTCCTGTTGCACTATAGCACGTATGCCGCCGCAGGCGAGGGCATGGAGCACGTGAACTTCGAATCCCTCAAGGCTCTAATCCATATCGTGCTCGGGCCTGTGCCTGAAATCGATGATAAAGCCCAATGGGACGAGGAGTGCCGTCAGGTGCTGGAACGTAGTATCGCAGAGAGCAAGATGACGGTCACGGACATTTGCATCTACCTCGACCAGTATGACCCCAACGTGATGGCACTTCAAGGACTGTCTAACAGCGAGACCTCTAACGTTGTTGAGCGTACCCGCTACATGGCCATGCATGCGCTTCCTGGTGTTCATCGAAGACTACGGGACCTTGAGGAGCGTATGCTTCTTTTGAGGGTGTTGCAGGAGATTGGTCAGGACATCGCCCCTATCCTCCGTAAGAGGAATCCCCTGCTGACCGCCTACACAAGTGTCACCACAGCGGATACACTGGATGATATCGAGTACACCCTAAAGTCTGGCATGAAGGGTGGTAAGAAGTTCGACGCCTTTCCGCTCACCCGTAAGGTCCTCCACGCGGAGGTTGGCGGCAGCACTCCTATCCTGAAGTACTTCGCACTGGAGCGGAATGTCCATGGTATCATGGCCACGGCCGCTTGTAGTGATGACCCGCAGGAGCAGGAAATCTATCAGCGCTTCTATGAAGTGTTGGGCCTCGGTGCGGAGGGTATGCCACAGATTCTGAATATGGATGAGCGGGCCTTCATGCGGGCGCCTTTCGCTGTTCCTCTGGAGACTGCCTGTAGCAAGAACCGTGGTCTCCTTCTTCGCCTCATTGAGCGTGGTATGTTGGCGGACACCAGCGCCCGTGTGAACCTCTACACCATTAAGGCGTATGATTTGTTGTGCGTCTACGGTGCGGAGTTGTTCGGTATGCGCACTCCCGAGACCGCTGGGAAGTATGCGGAGGACTTCGATGATGTGTCTGCCTATCTTCCCTACTTCTATGATTATGTCGGTTCGTTCCTGGTAAGCTATTGCTTCCTGCAAGAGGAGGCGGTCAATAGCGAAGCCACCAGTGCCGACCGCGTTATCGCTTATCGTGAAAGCCCCGGTGGTTTCATGCACGATTGCGATATGTCCTGCTTTGCAGGGTGTGACCTCGTCGACTTGCGTACTGTGATTTCTGAGTGACGCTATGAACGAAGACGAGTATATTCTGATATTGCAGGAAGTGGCATTGCACCCGCATTCCTACCTTGATAAACTGGAGGACGCTTTCGAGCGTCCTTCAGTCGTGCATATACATTCTCGGGACGGATTGCGGAGCTATACTGCCCCGCCTGTCTATGACAAAAAGTATCTAATCATCTTCGACGATGCCAAGAGCCTGGAATCTAATATCTCCTATATCCAGCTGAGTTTCATGTTCCCGGTTGTCTTGTGTCCAAGTAAAAGCAAGTCAGACGATGTTCGATATCTGTGTCAGGACAAGCATATGCCCTACAAGCTGTTCATCAATAAGTTCAAAAAGTCCGATGGGGTAGACCTCGTGATGGAACTCGCCACTGAGGAAGTCTCTAACAGCTTCTGCGATGCTTTAGTCTCCCGTGTTGGTTTGTCCCCGCAACGAATCATAAGCGCCTTAATGGTCTGTGAACAGGTTGGCTACACGACTTCTAACATCAGTAAGTATGTGGATAAGTATAGCTACATTGACCTGTATGACGCTATTGAAAGTCTTTTGCATATTTGTAAGTCGCGCGCACAGTGTAAACGCGCAGCGCTATTCTTACACCAGAATCGTTTTTGGTACCAAAAATATACACGGCAATCTTTGATTCGTGAGGTGGACTTGCTCCTAAAATTGTATCGGGATATCACCGATTGTGTATTGACAGAGTATACACTTCACACCTATATTGAGGAGCAAAAGGTTCCGAGGTATAGGGCGCTATATGCGTTTGACTTGTACGAACGCATATCCTATGTGTCCTTATTGTCACTACGACAATTTTTAGAGAAGTCTACTATGTTAGAGGTTACGCTACACCTGTCTTAGCGTGACTTAGAGGAGGTACCGTAATTGTATTTTGAAGAGCTATTAAATCAGGCATACCTCACGGCTAACCAACCCACCGATGAGGAAATCGTCTTGCTTCCTGCCGGGTGTCGTTCACAGGTTGATAAGAACATGGTGGTCCCTAAGGCAGTCTTTGAAGAGATTCTAATGAACCACCGCGCCGCCGACCCTACCTCTGAGGCCATCCTCATCACCATTGGGCGGGCCAGCCGTATGCCGGGCGACCCCATCTGGGACACTATGATACAGCGCGAGAATGTCCTCGACCGCTTCACAACGCTGTGCAACGAGGAAACTGCCGAGAAACTGTCTGCTCTCGAGACCAGCGAGCAACAGTCCGAGGACCTCTATCAGCCGCCCACCGCAGTCGAGGAGACTACGCCTGGTCCGCAAGCTGGCGGGGATGGGTGGAATGTTCCCGAACCTATCCCCCACTCTGCCTGCTTCGCAGAAGACCCATCGTGGGCTGTAGGACCCGAGGTTTCCAGTGGTCTGGATAACTTTGGGCAGGAACAGGAGCAAACATCAGAGCCTACGCTTGAGCCTGCGCAGGCTAACCCCGGTCTGGATGGATTCGGGCAAGACCCCGAACCCGTTAAGTCTGACGTGGCCCCCGCTGTGGCCGCAGCTCTGGCTCAGCCCGACTTCCTACCGGTGCCCGGTGGCTCTTGGGGTATTCCTGATTCCAAGGATGGCATGGCGGTCTACCTGGATGATGTTTCTAAGCATCAGCCCTACAATGCTGAAGTGGGGGACACTACAGGTATCGAGGATGCCCCCAATCCCGGCGAGGTAGTTGGCGAATCCGCCTACATCCCCGCGTCCGACATCACCCCCGATGTGGAGGCTGTGCCCGAAGCTGATGAGGAACCTATTCCGGTCGCCCCGCCTGAGGAGGTTGGGGAGACCTCCGTCTTTGACACCAGTGAGGTCCCCGGTAGTGATTCGGCTTGGCCACCTCCCCCGGAGGAGTTCGGGGATATGCCGGCCTACACCGAGCACAGTGCTCCTCCCGCTCCCGATGTTATGGACTCTCCTGTTATGTCCTTCCACGATGTCCCTGCGGGGGCAGTTGGGACGTATGTGGAGCCCACCACGTTCGACTACGGTATGGACCTTCCGCCTGCGGATGTTTCTGATACCCCAGTGGAGGACACCTATCCCGCACCGCCTGTGTTCCCCGAAGATACCCCGTTCCCGACCGCTCCGACGCAGGACACTAACTTGCCTCCTAATCTGGAATTGCAAGAGATTCCTGCGGAGCTCGCTAAGGAGATGGAGGGCGCGGCAGCACCCGAGGTGTCTATCTCCACTGAAGTTTCCGAGGCCGCTTCGGCCGGTGTGTTCGGTATGGACCCCGAGCCTGAGCCGGGGGCCCAAGTCGAGCAGGATAGCCCCAGCAACTATTGGGGTGATGCTCCTCAGGATGTGGAGACCGAGGATACCAGTCGCTTCTGGGGCGATGCCCCGAAAGCCGCTGAGCCTGTGGAAGAGCCCATTCCCGCTGAGCCTGTACCCGAGCCGGAGGTTGAGCCTAACCCTATCTCCGCGGACCCGACTGATGAGCCTGCGGTGGAGGCTATCCCAGAGGAACGGCCCGAGCCTATCAAGGTTAACGAGGAGCAGCTCAACTCCGTGCGTGACACTTTTGCCACGTTCAATCAGCTGGTCAAGCAATACACACTGGATAATATCCTGGGTGCTAACAACTTGGCGCCCATGCAGTTCTGTGATATGTTGGTAGAGGAGTTCCCTGAGTTCACTGACCAACTCCACGAGTCCCTACAGCGTTATAACGGTGACCATCATCGTGCTGTTCTGGACCTCGTAACCTCCCTGAAACTTGAAGCCGAGAGCGCGGTATTCAACGGCAACCTTGACAGGGCCGAGAAGTGCATCGCTCCAGTTTGCAAGCTTATTTATTCATAAGGAGTGAACACAATGGCGCGAAAGAATTCTTCTAACGGCATTAGCCCCGCAGGCAAAACTGCAATCCTGCTCGTGGTCTTTGGCATCCCGTTTCTGTTCGCAGGGGCCAGCTGGGGCCTGGACTGGCTCTTCTCGGCGGCACCTTGGGCGGTAGTTCTCGTCTTGGTGCTCGTGGCCACGGCCTACACAGCGCACACATCTAACCTGCTCTACACCTACTATGAGGTGTCTGCGCCGGTTACGCGGTTTGTTCCGTGCCTGTGTGAGGTTACCCTCATCGACCGAAAGTATCATACCCCCTGCTACATCCTGTACCTGTTGGCCATTCTATGTGGCGCCGGAGCATTCTTGCCCTACGACATTGCTAAGGTCCTGGGCGAGACCTTCGTCACTAATCATACATTTTGGTTTGGTGTCGCTTTTGCCGTTGTCATGATTATCCTTGAGGTTATTAAGGGCATTGGCATCGCCGGCTGTATGAAGGATGTTGCTGATGATTGGTATCAGCAGACTCACTCTGATGTTGGTCTCATCAAAAGATTTGTTCCGATGGGCTTCATCCCCTTCGTCCGAGTGATTGCCCTCTACTCCCTAAACAAGCCGCTGGACACCATGGTTGGTTACATGGGCGTGAGTGCCAGCGACGCTGGGGAGGATGAGGAGTTTTACGAGGAAGAGGAAGAGGAAGAATAATGCCCTTCCAATAAGTAATGGAGGAATGCACTATGTCAGATTATCTTAACGGCGGCGACCGTCAGCTCAAGAACTTCGGAGCACCGGCTGTGGCGGATTCTACTCCGTTCGGCAATGATGCCGGCCTGACTCCGACCCCGGCTTCGGACCTCGACCCTGTCTTTGCACAGGGTGGGAACCTTCCGCCGCAGACTCCTGCACCGGCATTTGAACCGGAGTTCCCCACCAGCAACTCTATGACTGCACCCGCGGTCGCGGATGGAGTGGAGACTGAGCCTGGCTTCACTATTGTGGAGCAGGACTGCACTCCATTCGCCCAGGAGTTCAGCCCGCAGATGGACCTCCTCAACTACATCGGGAACACCAATATGCTCCTGCAGTACCTCTTCACCGAGGAGCGCAAGCACAAAGTCACCATGCCTATCAAGGCCTGCGGCATTGACCCTCGCATGTTCGAGCATGTGGAGTATGCCGTGGAGGAGCCCGAGGATGGTGAGGAGGGTGCAGAGGAACCCACCAATGTGTTCACCATCTCTGTAGACGTTAATGGGGACGCCCACACCAGCCTGTATGAGTTGATTACCGTGGATGATAGTCAGTTCATGTCCTGTATGTCTGAGTGCCTGGATGAGGCGTACCTCCACCAGATTATCGCGGAGGCTACCCTCTCTATGCGTGAGAGTGGTCAGTACATTTTCCGCATGGTGGGACTGCGCCGCCTGGCTATCGACAACGGCACCACTGGTCAGCTTCTGGAGACTCTGCGTCTGAACACCTTCGAGATGTCTGCCCTCTGCTCCTACATGGAGGGCTTCGACGTGGAGCCGTCTTTCGAGGTTATCAATAAACACCAGTGCATTTGCTTCCGCTCTAAGTAAGGTCGGTGCACATGGAGGGTTCTGATTTCCTCGACCTCCCTCAGACTCCTGAAGACCTTGATATCGAATATGATATTACCGGCCTATCGTTAGACCTTGTTGATGTAACCGCCCAAGAAGGGTTTAAGTATCCCGCAATGGTGATTACAGGTGTGGTGTTTCAAGACACCCTCAAGGTTCTAAAAACACGTGTCCGGGATTCCTTCAGGGCGTTTGATGTGTGGCTCGATATGGAGGATGGTAGCTCTCCAACAAACATCGGTACACTTCCGTTAGAAATGGAGACGCTTCTTGTGATGCGTTATCTCGGGGTGAGAGTTACCGTTTACCTAACACCTGATGAGGTGGAAACGTTAGACTTGTCCGACGCATCTGTGTTGGAACGATTCATGTGAAAGTGAGTGACTCCTAATGAATATCAAGAAGTGTCTGGCTATGCTGTTGGCCCTTTGCATGGCCCTCGCGCTCTGCGCGTGTAATGCGGATGAGGGGAGCGAACCTTCTACTCCGGTCGAGCCTCCTGCCAGCATGGACCCGGGCGTCCAGCAGACTGACCCTGGGGATGCTAACCCCGATGTCTCTTTTGACCTGCAGGAGCCTCCCGCCCCCGACTTTGATTCCCCTGCGACCGGCGATGACTCCGGTAAGATTTATACCATCGAGGGTGACTACGCCTATGAGATGGACCCCGCTACTCTGAAGCCCATCGGTCCTCCGCTGGACCCCATCACCAAGGAGCCTGTGGATAATCCCGTGCTGGATGGCACCAATCCCTCTACCCCCAACAACCCGCAGTATTCCAATCCTCCGGCTTCTGAGCCGCCTGCGGAGTCCAATCCTCCCGTGCAGTCTGACCCTCCTGTGCCCACCACTCCTCCCACCGACGAGAATAAGCTTCCCAACACTGGGATGTTCCTCGAGGACGATTAAGGTTAGGAGGAGCTCATGAGGGAGTTTTTAGGAGACCTGCTTGTGCGAGCGGTCCCAGTCATGCTCCCCGCTGTTCTGATATGTAGCTTCCTAATGAACCATAACCTAATGCCATCTGGAGGTTCTAAAAAGGATAGCGGGGACAAGTCGTCCAAGAAGTCTAAGTCGGAGGATTCCTCTGACTCAACGGAGGGCTAACCATGATTGTCTTTGTAGGGTTGCTTGTCCTTTGCTGTGTGTTCACTTTATTGGGCAGTAAGGAGGCCGAGGCAAGCATTCTCTATTATGACATGGAAGAGGATGGCGAGGGCGCGGCGGAAGTAATCCCCGCAGATGATGGGGATACCGAGGCGCCCCTGCCTTCTGAGGAGCGCAAGTCTCGTACACCCGCACCGCCTCTCGCAGAACCCCAAGCCAGCTCCGGTGGCGGAACGGCCGCTGATATAGCTGGTCAGATTTACAACGATATTGAATTGTAGGCGGTGATAACTGTTGTTCACTAAGCGCAGGATACTCCTGGGAAGCTATTACCTCCCTGGGGTGGTCGTTGTCATCCGCATCGCATTCACGTTGTGGGTTCTGATTAGTAACCCGATGGGTCTGCGTCTGCCCTACTTCCAGCTAATCCCTTTAGGGGTGACGCTGTGCTCGTGCTTTGGACACTTCAAGCTCTATAGGGATTCAGTCCCTGTAATCTCGCTTGTTGTTCCAACGCTGTTGCAGGGTGTACTCATTTTTGTGTTCTTCCGGCAGGTAATGGTTGTGGAATTCCTGCCAGTGTTTATACCCGATATCCTCTATCTCATCGTTAAGGCTGTAAAGGCTAACTTGTTTCCCTTCTATATGGAGGGCGAGGAGGACGATGAGTTGGAGGAATTTCTACAACCTGAAAACGATGTGGGGTAGCCATCTGGCTACCCCACATTATTTCCCGGTTCAGTTTCTTCGGTTCTGCTGCACATCCTCTGGATTGTTGCACGTAATCTATTGCGCCATAGAGAAAAGCATGGCGTAGTAACCTTGCGTACAAAAATTAAGATAGGAGGACACGGTATGCTTGAGAAGGTAATACAGCAGCAGGGTGTTGACGATGCCCTGTTCGTCGTATCGCGTATTCACCCTGATACTACCTTTGAGTGCTATGCCTATGTTCGCGGCGGGCAACATAAGTTCACAAGGGCAGGCAAGCCCTTCATAACACTCTACCTGCAAGATACTGAGAATGTCGTAATCCCGGCCTACATCTTTGACATCGGCAACTTCAAGGGTGCGGGCCTGGAACTCACTAAGGTAATCCACTCCTTCGTAAAGGTAAGGGTTACGGAGAACTACCACCCCCGATTTGGTATGTCGGTTATCGTCGACCAAATCTCTATTGTCACCGCCCCCACCGCAGAAATGTCTGTGGCCTTCCTGGGGTCCGTGAACAATGTGCAGGCAGTCTATAATCAGCTTCGTGACGAGATTGCCGCAAGGACTGGGTGCAAAATCACCCTACCCTATGCCATCTGCACAACCTCCTATATGGACTTCTATCAGGGCCGCGTAGGCGGCCAGTGCCTTCACTACCTGAATATGCTCCATCTCCTCGATGTATGGAGGACGGACATGAATGACGAGGAGGCTTACCAGCTCTACGTTACCTTCGTGCTCTATGTCTTCGTGCACAACAATTATCTGGCGGCGGCGGAGAAGGGCGGAGACGACATTACCCTTGTCAATACTTTGACGGCTTCGGTGTCTAATTATATGAAGACACTGAAGGCAGGTGCTGGAGCACTTGAGGTAATTCATCTGTTCTTTGGGTATACGCCCAAGGACATTTTTGTGCGGATGGTTCATCAAGCGTCTGAGATGATGCTACGCACAATGAACGAACTCTCTATGTTCCGTGCCTTGCCCATCACCCGTGAAGGAGATGCTGGGTATGGAACGATTAAGAGGTACGCTTCGGAGGGCGGTTAGCCTTCTTCTGTGCTCTACAATGATGGTCACGGCGGCCGGGTGTAGTATCGCTGACTATCTGCGACCTGACCTAAATCATGGTGCGGATATCAAAGTCCTTCCGGATGAGGAGGGAATCAGTGATGAGGAAGTTATGCCCGGCCCCAATGTGGCCGTGTGGCCTAACGGCAGTCCACATAATAGTGAGTATGTCTATAACGAGCCCAACTCTATTGTTAGCTCTGACAACTTCGAGGGAACCCCAAGCGACATGATAGGTACTAACGACTATAGCACCTATCTTCGCGAGCAGGTTTACGAGAAGCTGTTAGCCATCATAGAGGAGCTTGACCCTGAGATTGCTGATAAGCTTTACATCAGGGTTGGTCACACAGGCTACGACATGGACAGCTCTACCAACACTTTGCGCAGAGCCTCCGGCTGGTCCGCTGTGACCGCTGGTAAGGCGGTTACCTCCGCCAAGAAGGTAGGCGGCGGTTCTCTTATTACTCTGGCCACTGACTGGGTAGACCATTTATCTCGCAATCAGGAGCATCAGTCTATTCAGATAGCGCAGGCCCAGGAAAACCTCATGACCTACGTAACCGAGGAGGACATGGACAAGTCGTGGCTTGAGCTGGCAGAGTCTAACATTCCTGTTCCTTACTATCGTTTGTTCGGTCGTGAGGGTTCAGGGTTCTCTACGTTTAGAGACTACTATAATGCGATTGCCACAGCTCCCTATAATAACATCCCAAACTACACGTTGTACGTTAAGACGGGCGAGACCACCTATGACACTATGGTGTTCAACAAGGTGGAGAACAATATAGCTAAACCCTATAAGCCTGGTGTCTCGCTTGACGTCGTCGATAAACTTTTTAGAACATATAATCAGTATGATACGCGTTCCCGTCAAACACTCGAGGAGACAGTGTCAGATGACGATTCTCTACTATGGTATTATCTCGATGGGTATAACAAGACCGTCGTTTTCATTGGCACCGTAGCAGGTGGCAATCTAATGGAGACCGTTGGTCAGGATGCTTATACCGAGATGTTTAATATCGTGAATGGCATCTACAGTTGCATTGACTGTGAATCTATACTGTCTATTGTCCCCACTGTGACTGAGCAGGTGACACCTTCGCCTGACCCCAGTGCGGACCCCAATGCGAGTGCGGAACCGCAGGAGCCCACTGGGCCTGACTACAGTGGATTTCCTGTGATTCCTGCGGGCACCAAGGGGGTTGATTAGTTTGGATTTTCTTACAAATGCAATCTTTTCCGATACTACCGGAATGTTGCTGGGTGCGATGATAACGCACTT
>ERZ777011.1819-NODE-1819-length-19977-cov-6.826624_pt1 | contig 19977 bp, 20 predicted proteins | sample MGYA00374964_ERZ777011 | MGnify/ENA primary metagenome ERZ777011 (study PRJEB29310, sample SAMD00008975) | mouse gut metagenome | study: EMG produced TPA metagenomics assembly of the Metagenome analysis of fecal microbiota from mouse which was promoted... | reverse complement strand
TCAATTCTATCACTATATCTTTCCGCATTTCACTTTTTTGTAGTAACTTTGCAGTGACAATTAGTAAGGAATGAGTCTATGAGAACAGTTATCAGGTGTGCCTTCTGGCTGTTAAGCCTGTTCTTAATGTCCGAAATCCAGGCCGTCACTCCACAGAAAGAATCTCTAAAATTGGGGGCTGAACGTACGGACGTCGTTACCCGTCTGTTGAAAGACAAACAGGTCGGATTAGTCGTGAATCAAACCTCCATCCTCGAAAAAAAGCAGAAGCATTTGCTGGACGCCTTATTGGAAGAGGGTATCAACGTAAAGAAAGTGTTCGCTCCCGAACATGGTTTCCGAGGAACGGCCGATGCAGGTGCAGAGATCAAAGACAGCCGTGACGTGAAAACAGGAATTCCCATTATTTCCCTCTACGGGAAAAACAAGAAGCCGACAGCCCAGCAACTCACCGGTCTGGACGTGGTCGTATTCGACATCCAGGATGTCGGTGCCCGTTTCTATACCTACATCAGCACCATGCACTATGTGATGGAAGCCTGCGCCGGGAGCGGTGTCGAATTTGTCGTCCTGGATCGTCCCAACCCGAACGATTTCATCGATGGACCCGTCCGCCAAAAAGGATTCGAATCGTTTGTCGGCATGGACCCGTTGCCCGTACTACACGGTCTGACGGTCGGCGAACTGGCTTGGATGATCAACAAGGAAGGCTGGCTGAAAAGCACACCCGACACTTGCAAGTTACATATCGTCAAAATGGAAAACTGGAGTCACGGCGACCCATACTGGTTGCCGGTAAAGCCATCTCCCAACCTGCCTAACGACCAGTCGATCCGCCTATATCCTTCGCTCTGTTTTTTCGAAGGGACCAATATCAGTGTCGGGCGCGGGACCTATTATCCATTCCAGATACTGGGAGCACCTGATCCCAAGTATGGCAACTTCACCTTTACTCCGACCTCGCTACCCGGTTTCGACACGAAACCGCTACATAAAGACAAAGAATGCTACGGCACAGACCTGCGCGAATATCCATTCACCGGAGGGCTGACGCTCAAATTCCTCCTCGATTTCTATGATAAAGCAGGTAACGAACAGGCTTTTTTCTTCACCCGTCCGCAATGGTTCGACCTGCTTGCCGGGACAAAAGAGTTGCGTTTCCAGATTGTCCGTGGCTTAAAGGAAGACGAAATACGCGCAAGTTGGCAACCGGCTTTAAACGAATACAAGAAGATACGGAAGAAATACTTATTATACCCCGATTATCGTTAAAGAGATAAAACTATAAAAACAGAGACGCACAGTCGTGCGTCTCTACATTCAAAAACATTCCACAATGAAAAATCACTTCCTTTCGATTATCATCAGTCTGGCATTGTCCGTGCCATAAAAAACAATTCTGTCGACAGGTTTCACCTCTCCCTCCGCTTCAAAACGAACAACTTTATCCAAAACTTGCAACAGTTCGCGCTCACCGCTCATATCCGGACAAGCCATACGTGTTGTCGCAACCTGCGGGAATTTAATAATATGCTTGCGGGAATCACTGTATTCGATCTTCCCCATCATCCGATTACATCCGGCTTTTCCGGAAAGGGTCTGGCGGGCAACATCAAACTCGATACTCTGGTTCGTCTCGGCAGGATTCATCGCCTTACCATTCAACTCAACAATGTTCCAACCACCATCCAAATCTGAGAAGGTCGCTTCCACACCTTTTTTCGCTTTACAGGATGCCAAGAGGCCAATACCCAATACCGCCAAGCAAAGATACATGTACTTCTTCATCGCCGCGGGTTAGTTTTTTGACAAAACCAGCAAGACATTGCCGCCAGCATCAACCAACAACATCTCATTTGCGGACTGGCCGGCCTTCACACCTTTCACGTTTCCCATCGCTTTCAAGATCGCATCTTCAGTCTCCATATCCGGACAAGCCATCATCGTTGTGGCAGCAGGATGAATCGTTATGCCAGAAACGTCATGTTCGTCCAGTAAGACAGTCGAATTGAAAATATTACATCCTGCGTTACCGTGGACTTTATTATCTTTCATGTCAAATTCAATATGAGGCAATCCTTCTTTCTGGATCTTTTCCCCTTTTACTTCCACAATATTCCATTTACCTTCCAACTTCTTTGCATCTGTTTTGGCTTCAGAACAAGAAAACAACATCCCGACAAAAGCAGGAACCATCAAAAATGTCAAAATAACTTTTTTCATCTTTTACTTTTCATTTATAATTATCACTCGTAAGGATAAGACGTCGAATCACAGCAAAAAGTTCCCGCAAGAGCGATTATTTAACCTTTCTTAATAAAGAAATATCCATTCACCACTGATATTTGGAATTTTATAGCTTCGACACCTCCTGCAAAAAACAGATACAGGGTATTGTTTTCTATCACTACAACATTACTTCCCTATCACGGGCGGATCGGAACCCCCTGATTATTATATGTAACAGGGCATAAAAGTACCTCTAACACGGCAGATAAACATCCCCGCATCCCCGCAAAGGTCTTGCCCAGACCCGGGTCTGCACCTCTCCCGCACCCGGGTCTCCGTGGTACTCACACCCGGGTCTCAAGCGTCTTTACAAGCTGTTTTTGACAAAAGAAAAGCCTGTCTTGATGAAAAAAGAAGCCGTTTTAACATATTTCGCACCTGTTTCCGGACGGTCCCTGTTTTCATCGTATAATTGACACACAGGATGTTATCGTTTTTAACTATGATAGGTGTGATAGATGAATGATAGTTCAAAATGGCAACTATCATTCCATAACATATTGGTTTGAAACAATATACATACGGATATGATAGTATGATAGTGATTTTGCAAAAACATTATATGGTTAGTCCGTATCGGTGGCGAAAGCAGATGGGCGCTTTATGATTTTGGTACGGTTGCCCTGTCGTAGTTTCCCTTGATTCTGGATGATTACGGATTAATTCGTATATTTGTTGCAATGTATAAAAAGACAACAGGATCGGAAAAAGAATGAACAAAAACATAGCCTTATATTTGTTATTCGTAGGACTACTCACTTGTTTTTCCTGCGCATATACGAAACAACAAACCGAAGAAGAAGGAGTCGACAGCGAATGGCTGGACAGTCTGCAACACGTATATCAATACGGCATCTGCATCGACTCGTTGGACGTGACGGAATACAAGATGAAAAACGGTGACAACCCCTCCTCTATCTTTTCCGCCCTCGGTTTCTCCGCCTTGAAAGCGGATAGCATCACGAAAGCCTCCATCAATATCTTGGACCCGACCAAACTCCGCGCGGGTATGAACTATTATACATTTACAACCCAAGACAGTGTAGCCGATATCCGTTATATCGCCTTTGCCAAATCACTTGTCGACTATGCCGTCATCGACCTGACAAGCGATTCGCTCCTGGCATACGAATTCAACAAACCCATTGTCATCAAACGCCATTACACGGAAGGTACGATCAATTCTTCTCTTTGGAACGTGATCAAGGCAAGCGGGGCGGACCCGTTGCTGGCAATCAAGATTTCGGATGTATATGCTTGGCAAATCGACTTCTTCGACGTGAAGGAAGGGGATTCGTTCCGGGTACTGTATGACGTCGCTTACATAGACGACACGACAGCTCTGAATATCACCTCTATCGAAGGAGCCGTCTTCACACATCAGGGAAAAGATTTTATCGCCATACCGTTTGCCCAAGATAGCGTCACCGAATATTTCGACCTCGAAGGAAACAGCCTTCGGAAGGCTTTCCTGAAAGCTCCGCTGGATTTCTTCCGCATCACTTCGCGTTTCACAAACGCCCGCTTCCATCCGATCCTGAAACGCTACCGGGCACATCATGGGGTGGACTACGCGGCTCCGGCTGGAACCGAGGTCAAAAGTATCGGAGCCGGAACCATCATCGCCAAAGGCTATATGGGTGGCGGAGGCCATACGTTGAAAGTGAAACATAACTCCGTATATACGACTTCCTACATGCACCTGAGCAAATATGCCAAAGGCATACAAGTCGGCAGCCATGTACAGCAAGGGCAGGTAATCGGATACGTCGGTTCGACAGGCCTTTCAACAGGCCCTCACCTCGACTTTCGGGTTTACAAGAACGGGCAACCGATCAACCCTTTACAAATGGAAGCACCTCCTTCCTTGCCGGTCAAACCTAATCTGCGCGACAGTTTCGCTATCGTGAAACAGAGAGTATTGGCAGAATTGGACAGCATGAAAATTATGAACAACTTATAATATATGAGCACTATGAAGTTTTTAGGAAATATCATCTGGCTTATCTGCGGCGGATTGATTACCGCAGTGGAATATCTGATATCCAGCTTGCTGCTGATGGTGACAATAATCGGCATACCTTTCGGGTTGCAGACATTAAAATTGGGAATGCTCGCCCTTTGGCCTTTCGGCAGCCAAGTAACGGACAAGGGGAATTCCGGCGGTTGCCTATGCTTGGTCATGAACGTGATCTGGATCTTCTTCGGCGGCTTCTGGATCTGCCTGACACACCTGTTTTTCGGGTTGCTGCTATGTATCACGATTATCGGTATTCCTTTCGGCCGACAGCATTTCAAGATGTCAGCATTGGCTCTCACGCCTTTCGGAAAGAATATCGTCTAAAAGAAAAAGTTCAATCTATCACCGGATAATCCTGTCGTGCCTCTGCACGAGTGCAAGCGTTGAAATGCCACCATTCGTAGGGAATGGAACGGAATCCGGCTTTTCGCATAAGCCGTCGCAGCAGACGGCGGTTTTCGTATTCGCCACGGGTAATCAGCCCGTTCTTCAACAATGCCTCTTCGTCATAGGTATGCGCCTCTTCGCCGAAATAATCGAAAGGAGTCCCCATAGGAAGAGGCATTCCTCTTTCGTCGAGAATCGTCAGATCGACAGCCAGCCCGTAGTTATGCAGGCCGCCTCCGTTTGCCGGATTGCCGACATAGTTCGTTTTATCCGTTCCACGGACAAGCGCCCACATTTTTCTTTGTACCGACATGGGACGGGCGGCGTCATAGATCATAAAGCGCCATTGGGGATGTTCCCGTTTCAACAACCGATGAGCGGCAAGCAATTTGCCGGCCGCATCGGGATGCAACCAAGCACGTGTCATACCGGAATAAACAGCTTGCCCGAGAAAATTATTCTCCGTCGCATATACCAACTCTATCCGCAACGTCGTATCCATAGAAGAGACATCCACCAAATCCAGCTTCGCCATATATCCGTCCAAACTCTGCCCCTGACAAAAAACAGAGAAAAGAAAAGATAATATGAGGCAGATATATCGGCGCATCATTCAATCAATCGAAATCTGTTCCACCTCCACCGGATAACTCAGGAAAACCGAGGCAGCATCAGAAAACTTGGTAGCGGATTCGGTAGTCAGGAAGCGGCAGTTCCCCTGCTTTGTCAAACGGATATCCATCTCGGGATGACGATACAGGTAGTCAGCCAAACTCACAGCCACATATTCCCCTTGAGAAAACAGAGTGATCCCTGCTGGCAAGAACGCTTTGATCTTTTCGATCAGTAACGGATAATGCGTACAACCCAAGACCAGTGTATCGATCTCCGGATCAGCAGCCAAAATATGCTCAATATGCTTTCGCACAAAATAATCCGCTCCGGGCGAATCATACTCATTATTCTCGACCAGCGGAACCCACATCGGACAAGCTTCACCCGTCACCTCCATATACGGAAACATTTTCTTTATTTCCAACGAATAGGAACCGGAGGTGATAGTGCCGGTCGTCCCCAAAATACCAACATGCTTACTTTTGCTGATCTTATCCATCAGCTCCACTGTCGGACGGATCACGCCCAACACCCGGCGACCAGAATCCCACAGAGGCAAGTCCTGCTGCTGGATCGTACGCAACGCCTTTGCCGATGCCGTATTGCAAGCCAGGATGACAAGCTGGCATCCTTGATTGAAAAGAGTCTCCACAGCCTGCCTCGTAAAACGATACACGACCTCAAACGAACGCGGTCCGTAGGGAGCACGAGCGTTATCGCCCAAATAAATATAATCATAACCCGGCATCGCTTCTCTGATCTTATCAAAGATGGTAAGCCCTCCGTAACCGGAGTCAAAGATGCCAATCGGACCTCGTACTGATGATAACATAGGAGAAATGGTATTTTATGATTCAGGCACGGACCACACGGGAAACACGGAAAAAAATCCGTGAAAGTCCGTGTAATCCGTGCCTGTAAAAGAAAATAGCGAGGATAAACCTCCCCGCTATTTATAATTACTAATTTATTAGTTAATACCCAACTTAGCTTTTACGAACGGAGTCGCGTCAACCGCAGCGTTCCCCTGATAAAGGACGACCTGCGGGTCCAGAATGTAAGTGTAGCCTTTTTCGTCACCGACAGCTTTGATGGCATTCTTCAACTTTTCCTGGATCGGAGTGAACAACTCACCCTGCTTCTTCTGAAAATCCTGCTGGGAAATCTGAATGAAGTTCTGTGTACGTTGTTCCATATCCTGCAATTCCTGCATTCTTCTCATTTTGATATTTTCCGTCAATGAATCCTGCTGGGCGATATAATCGGAATATTTCTTCTTATATTCATCTTCCATGACCTGCATTTCACTTCTATACTTAGCTTCCATATCCGCCATCTGCTTCTGCATATCGGCAAATTCCGGCATAGCCTGAATCACATCTTGCGTATTAACGGTCGCAATCTTGGATTCCTGAGCAAAAACACCCAACGGGAGCATCATCAACAAAAAAATAATCAGTTTCTTCATTTTTCTATAAAATATTACTTGTTATTAATCTTATTCTTTAACCGCTTCATTAAAGCGCACAAATGTAAGCATTTATTTTGAATATCCTAACTTTATCAGGACTTCATTGCTTATATCGATCTTCGGAGAAGCAAAAATGATATTCATCGACGATGCCCGGTCCATGACCATCTGATAACCTTTGTCTTCCGAGATTTCCTTCACGGCATTGTAAATCTCATCCTGTATCGGTTTCATCAGACTTTCACGCTTCTTGAACAACTCGCCCTCGGGACCGAAATACTTGCGTTTCAAATCCTGTGCCTCCTGTTCTTTCCGAACGATCGCTTCTTCACGTTTCGATTTCATCTCGGCTGACAAGAATACAAGATCACTCTGGTAAGTCTTGTACATGTTCTGCGCTTCCTGCTGGAGTGCATCCACTTCGTTCTGCCATTTCTTGGAAACCTGACTCAACTGCTCATTCGTCATTTCATAAGCCGGAATATTTTTCAATATATATTCCATATCTATCAATGCAAACTTTTGTGCGTGCCCTGCAAACGAGCAGAGAAACAACAGACAGCTTAAGGCAATAATCTTTTTCATACACATGTCATTTATTGTTATACCTTCTGACTGCAAAGATAAGAGAATTGAAAATTGAAAGCTGAAAATTGAAAATTAATAAGATACAATTAACAATTTAACAGACTTGGGATAACTTCGCAAGAAAAGCCCGAACACAAAAAGAGGCAACCGGATTTGTTTCCAGCTGCCTCTTTTATTCAATTGTCAATTTCCTAAAACTCCTGTCCGATAATGAAGTGGAAGTTACTGCCACCTCTCTGGGAACTTCCGTCGGGACGATCGAAACCGTAAGCCCAGTCGATACCCATCAAACCTATCATCGGGAGGAAGATGCGGACACCGACACCGGCCGAACGCTTCAACTGGAACGGGTTGAAATCTTTCAAATCTCTCCAGGCGTTACCCGCTTCGACAAATACCAGACCATAGATCGTCGAAGAGGGTTCCAACAAGAACGGATAGCGCAACTCCATCGACAAGCGAGAGTAAGCATACCCATACGAATTGTACCCGCCGTTACCGGCAATACTACCATTTTCATACCCTCTCAAACCGATCGTTTCGGTTGCATAAGTACTGGAATATCCACTCATACCGTCACCTCCCATATAGAACGTTTCGAACGGCGATTTCTTATACTTGTTATAAGAGCCAAGGAATCCGTATTCGATACGTGACATCAACACCGGCGTACGTTTCACTGTTATCGGAGCCAGCGGGGAGAAGATCTTCGCCTTGAATTTCCATTTATGATATTCGATCATGCGGAACTTGGCTTCGTCCTGGTCGCTCATCTTCTTGTAATCCTTGCCGTCCCACAATGACCAAGGCGGAGTGGCGGCAACCGAGAACATGAACTGAGAACCTTTACGTGTGTACAGCGGGTTATCGATAGAGTTACGCTGCAAGTTCAATTCCAAGTTGATGTTATGACAGTTTCCGTTATTTACCAAGAAATAATCCCAGTCTTTCATCATATACATCTGATAGTTCAGAGTCGCCATAAACTGGAAATAGTCATCCGGCCAGTTCAAACGCTTACCATAACCGGCAGAAAGCCCGAACATCATGATCGACTTATCCGGATCGTAGGCCAGCTCATAGTTACCGTAATTGCCATAACCGTAGCCGTAGCCATATCCGTAACCGTAGCCACCGTAGCCGCCGTAATAAGGGTAGCCGCCGTAACCGTAATACGGGTTATAACCATAGCTGTTATTGGAGATATAATTGCTACTGATATCCGTCTGTTTGGAGAAATAGGCACTCACGGACAATGTATTCGGGCGTTTGCCTCCGAACCACGGGTCCATAAATGAAATGCTGTATGCCTGGTAGTAGCGTCCGTTTGTCTGGCCGCTCAACGTCAGCGTCTGTCCCTCACCCTGCGGAATAATCCCTTTATATGTACTCGGATTCAGCAGATTCTTCATGGAGAAATTCGTAAACTTCAGACTCAACTTACCGATCACACCTGTCTGTCCCCAACCGGCAGAGAACTCGATCTGGTCGTTAGCCTTGGACACAAGGTTATACTGGATATCCACCGTTCCATTATCAGGATCGGGTATCGGTTGCGGGACCAGGTTTTCCGGGTCGAAATGTCCCATCTGTGCGATTTCACGGGTTGAACGCATCAAATCTTCACGGCTGAACAACATACCCGGTTTCGTACGGAGTTCACGACGGACGATATCTTCATACAAACGGTCGTTACCATTGATGATAACCCGATTGATCGTTGCCTGGGGGCCTTCCTGAATACGAATTTCCAAAGAGATGGAGTCGTTATCGACATCCACTTCCACAGGATCCGCACCGAAAAAGATATAACCGTTATTATAATAAAGGTTGGAAACGGCATCATCATCCGTAGTCAACCGTTCATTCAATTTCTTCTGGTTGTAGACATCGCCCGGCTTCATGTTCAGATAAGCCATCAACTGTTCCGTCGGATATTTCGTATTACCTACAAAGTTGATATCCTTCAGGTAATATTTGTCTCCTTCTTCCACTTTGAGGAAGATATCCACCCGCTTTTCGTTATAATTCGTGACGCTGTCTTCCACGAGAACGGCATCACGGTATCCTTTCTCGTTATATTTGGCGATGATGTTATTCTTGTCATTCTCATATTCCTCAGTCGTAAATTTTTTCGTACTGAAAGCTTCCAAAATACTGCTCTTCCAGTCGTTAGACAGGCTGAATTTCTCGTTCGTCTTCTTCATCGCCTTCTTCAAGTCGCGATCTGTCAACGCATGGTTCCCTTCAAAATAGATTTTATGAATCTTGGTCTTTTCGTTCTTGTTGATATTGATATCCACGATCACTTCGCCTTCATGCGCAAGATCATCCTTCTGCAGGATTTCGACATCCACGTTCTTAAAGCCCTTTCCGTCGAAAAACTTCTTGATCAGCATGGTCGCACGGTCAATCAGGTTGGGAGTCACCTGGTATCCTTTGCGCAAACCCAAACGGGCTTCCAGATCCTCACGTTCCCCTTTCTTGATGCCATGATAGTTGACTTCCGAAATACGCGGACGTTGTTTCAGTTGGATTTCCAACCAGACCTGATCTCCCTCGATCTTAGTCGCCAGAATCTTTACATCCGAGAATAGCCCATGTTTCCAAAAACGCTTTACTGCATCTGTAATCGCTCCGCCCGGCTCAGGTATCGTAACCTCATCCCCTACCGACAAGCCGGAAAAGCCTATTAACACGAAATCATCATAATCCTTAATCCCCGTCACCTTGATATCTGCAATTTTATACTTTTTGGGAAGTGACGAATAAGAAATGACCGGTACTTCTGCCGGCTCTTCAACCTTGGTAGTGTCAGTTTCCTGAGCAAAAGCCCCGAAGGCAAATCCCAGAAACATGAAAAACAGCACTATTCTTTTGTACATATAACAGCTATTGTTTATAAGATTAATTGCTCGCTTGTCTTACCGAAACGCCGTTCACGCTGCTGGTAATACAATATAGCTCCATACAACTCTTCCTCTCTAAAATCCGGCCAATACACATCGGTAAAGAAGAATTCGGCATACGACAACTGCCAAAGCAGGAAGTTGCTGACGCGTTGTTCTCCTCCGGTACGGATCAACAAATCCGGATCGGGAATACCTTTGGTTGTCAGGTGATCCGAGACGACAGCCTCGGTTATATCGTTGGGGGTTATTTTCTTCTCCACGGCCTCCATCGCCAAGCGTTTCACAGCTTCGGTTATTTCCCAACGGGACGAATAACTCAAAGCCAATATGAGCGTAACACCCGTATTGGCCGAGGTCTGTTTGATGCAATCCTGCAAGGTGGCGTATGCTTCTGCCGGCAAACGGTCCAGATTCCCGATCGCCATCAGGCGGACGTTATTTTTCATCAGGTCGGTAGTCTCGCGATGGATCGCTGCGACCAGCAAACTCATCAATGCCTGAACCTCCGCCTCCGGACGATTCCAGTTTTCCGTCGAAAACGTGTACATCGTCAGATATTTCAACCCCACAGTTGTAGCTGCTTCCACGACTTTACGGACAGAGACAACGCCCTCCTGGTGTCCGCAGGTCCGGTCTTTCCCCTTCGCTTTGGCCCAACGTCCGTTGCCATCCATAATAATCGCCACATGCTGCGGCAATCTATTTTTATCTATTTGTTCAATCAGCGACATAGTGCTTTCATCTATAACTACTGTATATTATCTATATTCCTCGCGTTGTTGCAGGTCCTGCATCGCGGACCGAAATCCCAGGAAACCGTAAACAACAAAAAAGAATACCAATCTTTATTCTTCAAAAAACTACCTTTCATATGGTAAGGGTCATCCAGAAACGCATTGCCGCCATCCGTCACGTCCAGACCATCGCCAAACAGCTTACGGAACGAGAACTCGCATCCCAGGTTGATCCTGTTCTTAATCTTATATTTCAAACCCACACCGAGCGGAATGTTCGGACCGGCAAAAGTCTTCCCGTTGCCCGGCGCCACCGTCACCCCCAATCCCATAAAAACATAGGGAGTGAAACGTCTTGCGTTTGAATACGCAAATTTATCACTGTACGGAAAGAAATTGAACTCCATCTGTCCGCCCAGTTCGACCAGGCTCCGGCTGAAAGAACCCTGTGCGTGATCCGGAAAAACATTCTCCAGCCCTTCCGTCGTACCTGAAACCTGCCCCCACATCAAGTTGCCTTTGAAAGCCCACCTGAAATTGGCATTATATCGGAAAACAGCCCCGAATGCGGGATTCAACCCCTTGAAAAAAGCATTCTTGTTGACATCGCCCATATAAAAGGCTCCGCCGGCCATTCCTCCGATCTCGTATTTATATTCTTGTGCGTGAAGACCGGTCATGCAACCGGCCAAAAGGATCAATATGAGTATGCGTTGAAAGAAAGTTGAAGTCATAATCATTTGCTGTTATAATCTATACCTTCTCTTCTAACGCCGAATATCTCATAAAATTATATGGTCCTCCACGAACTTTACTTTACGCTTAAAAACCCAAACGGTTAATACGACCGCGCCAGATTTGATTCAACACATTCGAACGGTTGGTTTCTTTTCCGCCGAAAAGATACATATAATTGTTCTTGTCCACATGAATAGAAGAGAACCCTCTTGGCTTGAATCCCTGCGGCATCACAACCAAGGTATCCGATATGCTCCAGTTCACCCCACCGTCACGTGACAGATAAATAGCCGAAGAAGCCTTGCCAGCTTCATTGATTCCGCTCAACATAAACATCTTATCGTCATATTCCACAACAGCAACCCCTTCCTGCTTATCAAAAGGAGCCACTTCGTCATCCGTCAGTTTCGCCCAGATTCTTCCGTCTTCCGTAGACCAAGCCGTATTCGTAAGTTTATTATCCTTATCTCTTCCGGCAACCACTAACAAGCGGGCACGGAACATTGAATTGTAGGAAAGACTACCGAAACCCGTCAAGGGGAAGCCTTCGTTCAATAGAGAACCTTCGCTCCACTCCATCGTACTATTCATACAACCGTAAACCAGCGTGCCGTTTTTATCGAGAACCGCACTAAGCGCAGACGGCTGTTTACCGGCTCCCGTAAAGTCATCCTTCACGTCGATAGTGCCTAAAAGCGCTTTTATCACCGGCGCGTTTTCAACAAGCGCCCAATCCTGCCCATCAGCAGAGCGATAAAGAGCGCCTTTCGTCGTTACGGCGTAGAACGCATCCTCATAAGCAGTAAGCTGGGACAGACGGACTTCTCCGGCAGGAAGACCCGCTACCGTCAACTTCGTCCAGTTCTTGCCGTCCGCGACAGCCGATCGGTACAACCGGTAGCCTTCGCTTGCATTTACAGGTTGCGTATACATATAATAGGACTCGTCATTATCCTCACCGAAAACAACGACTTTTTCTTCCTTAACCGCACCGTCCGCAATGCCTTCTTTGTAAATTCCCCAAACCATTGAATCCGGAACGACCTGATGGATATTGACTTGTGCAAGATATGCCTTGGTGGTTTCACCATCCCACAGTGTATTGACAAACTTCACAGGCTTCGAAAAGTCCAAAGAATCTTCCAAGTTCCAATAAATAGTATCTCCGGTCGCTTCTTGCATCACTTGGCAAGTATATACTGTCGAAGCCAACTTCACCGTACAGATCACTTTCTCATCCAACTTCGTACCATAAGGCATAGAGTCGATATTGAATATCTTCCCGGTTACCTGGTCAATCGTAAAAACGACATTCTTCAACTCCGGGATAGAATCATTCGACAAAGAAAAAGATAGAATCTGACAATCTCTACTCGGCTCATATTGCATATCATCCGAACCCAGGCAAGACGACAATAACAGAGCACAACATCCGGTTATAAACAGTACTATTCTATTTTTCATCAAAAATAAGTTTGTTGCATATAAAGCCACAAAAGTAGAAACATTTTTTGCTTTATACCTCATATAGGGGAATATTTATAATATTTTAGTGTCGTTACGAATTATAAAGTTCATTTTAAACCTTTTGTTTCCAGGTCTCCAACAGATGCCCTTTCCTCTGTTCCGTAGCGGCCAGCACACCGCAAACAGCAGGCGCTTTTACACCTGTGCCCAGAACCACAGGAGCCGTCTCGATCCAGGCTTCATCCCACAAACCGGCAGCAAGGAAGCTTTCCAACAACCTTGCGCCTCCTTCGACCATCAACGAATTCAAATTCTGCTCATACAAATATAGCAGAACTTGCGGCAAGACATCCTGCCCGAAGTCGATCCGCACATACTCGACATTCGGACCGCTTTCGGCTTCAACGGCCGTAAACACGAGCGTGCGCACCGTACCATCCAACACATGCGAAGCGGACGGCAATTTCAACGTCCGGTCGAGAACCACCCGGACCGGGGAATGTCCGGCCCAATGCCGAACGGTCAGCGACGGATTGTCCAACAGCGCCGTGCGCGTCCCGACCATAATGGCCGCCACTTCGGAACGAAGCCGATGAACCCTTCGGAGCGTCTCGGCAGAAGACAGAAGAAGCGGAGGTTCGGAAACATCCGCTCGCCGAGCATCCATAAAGCCATCTGCGCTCTGCGCCCATTTCAGATAGACGTAAGGACGTTTACGCATCTGAAAAGTCATAAAAGCCGGATTCAGGGCACGCGCCTCTTCCTCCAACACTCCCGTGACGACTTCGACCCCCGCCTCACGCAACATGCGTACTCCCCGCCCCGACACTTCCGGGAACGGGTCCAAAGTGCCAACCACGACACGCGGAATACCTTTCTTTATAATCAATTCCGCACAGGGAGGCGTCTTTCCGTAATGAGAGCAAGGTTCGAGACTCACGTAGATAGTAGAATCCCGCAAAAGCGCCTCATCCCGGACGGAAGCCACCGCATTCACTTCGGCATGAGCTTCGCCGCATCTGCGATGAAATCCTTCTCCGATGATCTTTCCTTTATGCACAATCACCGCCCCGACCATCGGATTCGGGGCCGTATTGCCTTCTCCTCCCCGTGCAAGCTCGATGCAACGGGCCATATATTTCTCTTCGACAACCATCATTGTAATTTATTTCACATCCGACCAGACAATAATTTGCCCGCATCCGACCCCGAATACCCTCCGGGGGTATTGCCAGCGGGTCTGCCGACAACCGTCGACAAGCGAATTATCCGCCACTAAGGTACGGAGAAATCCGCGATATTACTTCTTCCATCTATCATATTTCAGGGTAATCGCACCAAAATTTTCAATAAGCTGTTCCTCATACGAAGTTTTCGTCAAATCACCCCTCCCTATTCAACTTGGTGCGGCCGCCCTGATCATATTTTCAAAAAAACGCCTATATAAGCGAAGAATTCCATACTTTTGCAAAAAAATATATTCGCATGACTGAAACCATTGCATACATTAAGGAATCTTTGAAGGATCTATACCCGACATCCGAGATCAACAGTCTGGTTCGTTTAATCATGGAACGGGTTTGTAATATTCAGCGACATCATTTCATCCTTTGCACAGATAAACAATTGCCAGAAAACGAAAAAAGGCAGATCCACAATATAACCGAACGGCTGAGACAAATGGAACCGATCCAATATATATTGGAAACGGCCGATTTCTACAGCCTTCTGTTCGAAGTGAACCCGTCCGTCCTGATACCACGCCCCGAAACCGAAGAGCTGGTCGAGCAGGTCATCCTCGACAACACGGATAAAAAGATCCAGATCTTAGATATCGGAACAGGCAGCGGATGTATCGCCGTCACACTGCGGAAAAACCTGGAAAAAGCAACCGTAATCGCGACCGATATCTCATCCGCCGCACTCGAAACAGCCCGGCGAAACGCCAAACGCAACCATGTGCCCGTCACTTTCATACAAACCGATATCCTGAACTCGGAAAAGGCGGAAACCGATATCCCGTTCTTCGTGGACATCATCGTCAGCAACCCGCCCTACATCAAGGAGGAAGAGAAAAAGGAAATGGAAAAGAACGTGCTGGACTACGAGCCGCCTCTGGCTCTTTTCGTCCCGGACGACGACCCACTCCTGTTCTACCGGCACATCGCCCGGTTCGGACAGAAACGGTTGAACAAAAACGGGCGGATCTATTTCGAAATCAACGCGGGATGCGGCAAAATGACAGTAGACATGCTGGCGGAAGAAGGATATCACAACATCGAACTCATCCGGGATTTATCCGGAAAGGAACGAATCATAAAGGCAAACAAATGAAACAACTCAGCGAATCAGAAATGCTCCACCGGGCAGCCGCCTATTGTTCCGCCGGCGAACGATGCATCCAGGACATGGAAAAGAAAATCAAAGCAGCAGGACTGACCGAAGAAGAAAGCGACCGGATCATCGCCCGCCTACTGGAAGAACGCTTCATCGACGAAAGCCGCTTTGCCCGCTATTTCGTGAACGACAAATTGCGCTTCAACAAATGGGGACGGGTCAAGATCAATTACGAGATGCAACGCAAAGGCATCCCGTCCGGCATCCGTTCCGAAGCATTGGCCGGCATAGACGAGCAGGAATACTGTTCCATCCTCCTTTCCCTGCTGAAAAGCAAGAAAAAAGCGACCCGCGGCAAAAACGACCGGGAGATCTACGCCAAGTTACTCCGGTTCGCCTTCGGACGCGGCTTCGAGGCAAAGGAGACAAGCGGCTGCCTGAAACAGTTGTTCGACAAAAATGATTTCGAGGATGATTTTGAATGACCTCCTCAACCTGTTCTACCCCCGCCTTTGCCTGCTTTGCCAAACGCCTTTGGTAGAAGGGGAAGAGCACATTTGCCTACATTGTTCGGAACATTTGCCCTACACGCATTTTACGGATACAAAGGCCAATCCGGTTTGCCTGCTTTTCCGTGAAAAAATATCTTTCGTTGCCGCCACCGCCCTGCTCCATTTCCAGAAAGGGGGAAACGGACAAAAACTGATCCATTCCTTAAAATATCATGGGAATAAAAAACTCGGATATGAATTGGGACGCAGAGCGGCGATGGTCTATCAGGAAACAGGACTATTCGACTCCGTCGATCTCCTTCTGCCGGTTCCGCTCCATCCTGAGAGAATGAGAAAAAGAGGTTACAACCAGTCGGAATGGATCGCACGCGGCATCCAATCCGCCACCGGAATCGCAATCGACACCACGTCGCTCTCCCGTATTCAAAAGACCGAAAGCCAAACCCGCAAGCAGCTATTCGAACGGCCGGAAAACGTAGAAGACATATTTCGCCTGGACAATGCCGACGCATTAAAAAACAAGCACGTCCTGTTGCTGGACGATGTCATTACGACCGGCTCCACCCTGAGCGCATGCGCGGCAACCCTCAAAGCCATACCGGGCATCCGGATCAGCCTGTTCAGCATCGCCGTGGCATAAGCCGGCACAAACTTGCCTTAAACCTGTTATACAATGATGTCCGGTTCACTTTTTTTTCAAGAACTACAAGGTTATCTCATTCCCTTTATCTACCTTTGCGATCTGATATAAACATATTTATTAGGGTTGTATGAAAACACTGGAAAGATTAGTAGCAGAGAGATTATTAAAGATTAAGGCAGTCAAATTGCAACCGGCCAATCCTTTCACATGGGCATCCGGCTGGAAATCACCAATCTACAACGACAACAGAAAAACGCTTTCCTATCCGGAAATCAGAAGTTTCATCAAACTGGAACTGGCTCGCACAATCAGCGAAAAATATGAAAATGCCGATGCTATCGCCGGTGTTGCAACCGGAGCAATCGCGCAAGGAGCATTGGTAGCCGACCTGTTAGGTCTGCCGTTTGTGTACATTCGTTCCACTCCCAAAGACCACGGATTGGAAAACCTGATCGAGGGCGAATTGAAGCCGGGTTCAAAAGTCGTGATCGTGGAAGATTTGGTTTCTACAGGCGGCAGCAGTTTGAAGGCCGTACAGGCTGTCCGCAATTTCGGCTGCGACGTTGCCGGCATGGTCGCCATCTTCACATACGGTTTCCCTGTGGCGGTAGAAGCTTTCAAGGAAGCAAAAGTAACGTTAACGACTCTGAGCAACTACGACGCGGTCTTGGAAGAAGCGCTGCGCACCGATTACATTGACGAATCCGAAGTCGCAATCCTTCAGGAATGGCGCAAAGATCCGGCAAACTGGAATCCCGAAGCAAAGTAAGCGGACATGACTGAATTTGTTAGCGAAGTAAAAACGATCCCCTTCAACGAGGATCGTATTTTTAATATGCTGTCCGACCTCTCCAACCTGGAAAAGGTGCGGGACCGCATACCTCAGGACAAGATCAAAGATTTCGAGTTCGACAAAGACTCCTGCAGTTTCTCCGTCGCACCGGTAGGCAAGATAACCTTCGAGATCGTAGAACGTGAACCGAACAAGACAATCAAATTCACGACTACGAATTCTCCCGTTCCCCTGTTCCTCTGGATTCAATTGAAACAGGTCGCCGAAAACGACACACGGATAAAACTGACCGTTCGTGCCGAACTGAATCCGTTTATCAAACCAATGGTATCAAAACCGTTGCAGGACGCGATCGATAAAATATCGACCATACTGACAATCCTGCCCTATTAATCGTTATTTTCAATGGCTCAGAAACTTTGGGAAAAGAATGTTCAGGTAGACAAGGAAGTGGACACCTTTACGGTAGGTAAAGACCGCGAGATGGATCTCTATCTCGCCAAATACGATGTGCTCGGCTCGATGGCCCATATCACCATGCTGGAAAGCATCGGGTTACTTACCAAAGAGGAACTGACGATCCTGCTTGCCGAACTGAAAAATATCCATGCCGTTGCTGACAGCGGCCGGTTTGTAATTGAAGACGGCGTGGAAGATGTCCACTCGCAAGTGGAACTGATGCTCACACGCCGCCTGGGTGACACAGGAAAAAAAATACACAGCGGACGTTCACGCAACGATCAGGTATTGCTGGACCTTAAACTGTTTACCCGCGCACAAATCCAAGAAATCGTAGAACTCGTATCCGACCTGTTCGAAGTGTTGATCTCGCAGAGCTGCCGGTACAAGGATGTGTTACTTCCCGGATACACGCATTTGCAGATTGCCATGCCGTCGTCGTTCGGACTTTGGTTCGGTGCATACGCAGAAAGCCTGGCCGACGATTTGCAGATGATGCAGGCCGCTTACAAGGTTTGCAACCGTAATCCGCTGGGCTCTGCGGCCGGATATGGCTCTTCTTTCCCGCTGAGACGCCAGATGACAACAGATCTGCTCGGTTTCGAATCACTTGATTACAATGTCGTTTATGCCCAGATGGGACGTGGCAAGATGGAGCGTACTGTGGCTTTTGCCTTGGCGGGGATCGCTGCAACCCTTTCCAAGCTGGCTTTCGACGCTTGCATGTTCAACAGCCAGAATTTCGGTTTCATCAAGTTGCCGGACCAGTTCACGACAGGCTCCAGCATCATGCCGCACAAAAAGAATCCGGACGTATTCGAGTTGACGCGTGCCAAATGTAACAAACTCCAAGGATTGCCACAGCAGATCACACTGATTAGCAACAATCTTCCGTCAGGTTATTTTCGCGACTTGCAAATCATAAAAGAGATATTTCTTCCAGCTTTCGACGAGTTGAAAGACTGTCTTCGCATGGTCACGCACATGATGCGGGAAGTAAAAGTGAACGAACATATTTTGGACGATGACAAATACGCACTCCTCTTTAGCGTGGAAGAGGTAAACCGCCTCGTGCTGGAAGGCGTGCCTTTCCGGGATGCCTACAAGCAGGTAGGGTTGAACATCGAAGCGGGAAAATTCATCCCAGTCAAGGATGTTCGCCATACGCACGAAGGAAGTATCGGCAATTTATGTAATGACCGGATTTCCGCCCTGATGCAAAACATCATAGACGGTTTCGCGTTTAATCGGGTAAACGAAGCGGAGCAACAATTGCTATCTGAATAGACGATGAAACGATTCTTATCCTGCCTGATCATATTCTTGGCCTGCTCATGTTCCAAATTCGAGGAATCGGATATTCCACACGCTGCCGTATATCTGAAAATAGACCTGCGTTTCGAGGACAATGACCTGGTAGGCATATACAATCACAAATCCATTACAAAGGCCCGTATAGCCGGAGAAAGAACCGGATATGCGGGTGTATTGGTCGTTTGCGGAATAGACTCGTATGGCAATACGGCTTACTTTGCCTTCGACCTTTGTTGCCCTCATGAGGTCAAAAAGGACATTCTCATCGAACCCGGCAACACAGGCACGGCAACCTGCCCGGAATGCGGTACGGAATATGACATCGCGGCCTATGGCGGAAGCGGCGCACCGGTAAAAGGCATTTCCCAATACCCTTTGAGAAGATATTCCGTCTTCCCTGAGTCGGCCGACAAGCAAGTATGGATCGTCAGAAATTAAAAAAAGAAAGATAAAACGATTTTTTTTCGGAAAATATTTGCAGAAACAAAAAAAACATCTACCTTTGCACTCGCAAACGAAAACAATGCAACAACGCGGAAGTAGCTCAGTTGGTAGAGCATAACCTTGCCAAGGTTAGGGTCGCGGGTTCGAGTCCCGTCTTCCGCTCATCTCTTAAGAGAAAGAGATGCTCGAATGGTGGAATCGGTAGACACGAAGGACTTAAAATCCTTTGGCCATTGCGGCTGTGCGGGTTCAAG
>ERZ777011.1818-NODE-1818-length-19979-cov-3.503764_pt1 | contig 19979 bp, 20 predicted proteins | sample MGYA00374964_ERZ777011 | MGnify/ENA primary metagenome ERZ777011 (study PRJEB29310, sample SAMD00008975) | mouse gut metagenome | study: EMG produced TPA metagenomics assembly of the Metagenome analysis of fecal microbiota from mouse which was promoted... | reverse complement strand
TACTGGACCTCTACGACCGGGCCCCGCCCCCCGGCCTGGACCGGGACCAGGTGGCGGGATTGGAGCGGATGGGCAGGAAGTCGGCGGACAACCTGCTGGCGGCCATTGAAAGGTCCAAACAGAACGATTTGTCCAAGCTGCTCTTCGCCTTTGGCATCCGGCAGGTGGGGCAGAAGGCTGGGAAGATCCTGGCCGCCCGGTTCGGCTCCCTGGACGCTTTGGCTCGGGCCACGGAAGAGGAGCTCACCGCCATCAACGACGTGGGCGGCATTACGGCGAAATATCTGACCGAGTGGTTTGCCGCCCCCCAGAGCCAGCACCTCATCGCCGCGCTGAAGGAGGCGGGGGTGAACATGGACAGTCAGGTGGCCCCCGTGGGGGACAAGCTGGCGGGCATCACCTTCGTGCTCACCGGCGAGCTGTCCGCCTGCTCCCGCAAGGAGGCCGGAGAGAAGCTGGAGGCCCTGGGGGCCAAGGTGTCCGGCTCCGTGTCCAAAAAGACGGGCTGCGTGGTGGCCGGTGAGGCCGCGGGGTCCAAGCTGCGGAAGGCCCAGGAGCTGGGCGTGCCCGTGCTGGACGAGGAGCAGTTTCTCATTCTGGTGGGCGAACAGGACGGGGATGGCGAGGCGCTGCTTGCCCGGCTGAAAAAATAGAGAGAGGAGACGGGCCCATGAACGTGAAATTTGCCCGCCGAATGGACGGCTTTGAGCCGGGAATTTTTAATGTGCTGGACGACCGGAAAAAGGAGCGGCTGGCTCAGGGGAAGCCGGTGTACAATCTCTCCATCGGCACGCCGGACTTCCTGCCCGAACCTCACATAGTCCAGGCGCTGGCCCAGGCGGCCTCCGACCCGAACAACTACCGCTATTCTCTGGGGGAGACGGCGGAGCTGACCCAGGCGGTGCGGGACTGGTACGGCCGGCGGTACGGCGTGGAACTGGCGGCGGACGAGCTGATGTCGGTGTACGGCTCTCAGGAGGGGCTGACCCATATCGGCTGGACGCTGTGCGACCCGGGGGACGTGGTGCTGGTGCCCGACCCCGGCTACCCCATCTTTGAGCTGGGGCCCTGTCTGTGCGGAGCGAACTGCGTTCACTATCCCCTGCTGGCGGAAAACGATTACCTGCCTGATTTGGAGCGTTTTGACCCGGACCTGGCGGACAGAGCCCGGTTTATGGTGGTGTCCTACCCCGCAAATCCGCTGGGGAAGGCCGCGCCCGATGAGTTCTACCCCCGACTGATTTCCTTTGCCAGAAGACATGGGATCGCAATCCTTCATGACAACGCCTATTCCGACATCATCTTTGACGGGCGGGTGGGCAAGTCCTTTTTGGCGTTCGACGGGGCGAAAGAGGTGGGGGTGGAGTTCAACTCCCTGTCCAAAACCTATAACCTCACCGGGGCCCGGGTGTCCTTTGTGCTGGGCAATCGAGAGATTGTGGGGGCATTTAAGCGGCTGCGGTCCCAGATTGACTATGGAATGTTTCTGCCGGTGCAGGCGGCGGCGGTGGCGGCCCTCAACGGCCCCCAGGACAGCGTGGCGCGCAACCGCGCGGAGTATCAGGCCCGGCGGGACGCCCTGTGCGGCGGCCTGCGGTCTGCCGGCTGGAATGTGCCGGACAGCGAGGGCAGCATGTTCGTCTGGGCGCCGCTGCCGGCGGGGTACGCAGACTCAGTGAAGTTCTGCTTTGAGCTGCTGGACCGCACAGGGCTGCTGTGCACGCCGGGCTCCGCCTTCGGACCGCTGGGGGAGGGCCATGTTCGGTTCGCTCTGGTGCGGCCTGTGCCGGTGATGGAGGAAATCGTGTCGGCGGTGGCCGCCAGCGGAATTCTGGAGGACCGGTCATGAGCGCCCGCACGCAAAAACGCCGCCATGGGACAATCAAAAAGGAACGGCTGATTCTGGCGGCGGTTTTGATAGCCGTTGTGGTGGGACTGACCGCCTTTAGCCTGCACAAAAGCGGCTCGCTGACGCTGGATAACCTGCTGGTCGAGTTGGGGCTGAAGCCGCCGGAAGTCACGGTGGCGGATATTCCGGAATACTCCGGCGAACCCTATGTGGTCCTTCAGGAGAACCAGCCGGGTTTCGACCTGGAGGACCTGACGCTGGAGCCCTTTGAGACCTACAGCGATCTGGACAGCTTAGGCCGGTGCGGTGTGGCCTATGCCAACATCTGTCTGGAGATCATGCCCACGGAGGAACGGGGGGACATCGGACAGGTCAAGCCCACCGGCTGGCATACGGCAAAGTACGACTGCATTGAGGGGAAGTATCTGTATAACCGCTGCCATCTCATCGGCTATCAGCTGGCGGGGGAGAACGCCAACAAGCTGAATCTGATTACCGGCACCAGGTACTTAAACGTCACGGGAATGCTGCCCTTTGAGAACATGGTGGACGATTATGTGGAGGGTACAGGCAATCATGTTCTCTACCGGGTTACTCCCGTGTTTCAGGGGGAGGAGCTGGTGGCCCGGGGCGTTCAGATGGAGGCCTTCTCTGTGGAGGACGAGGGGGAGGGCGTATGCTTCAACGTCTATGTCTACAACGTCCAGCCCGGCATTGTGATTGACTACGCCACAGGGGAGAGCTGGGAGGAGGCCGCATAAGGACATCAAAAGCTCCCGGACGGGAGCTTTTGATATTTGAAAAAATTTCCCGGGAACGGAAAATAACAGGTGTCAAATGCCGTCTGATGATGTATAATATAGTTTACTGCTTTGAAGGCGATCTGTACAGATGAGGAGGAAGACTATGCAGCAGCATTGGAAACGGCTGGCGGACGGCGTGGAGCTGGCGGTGAGACAGACCGGACAGTTCAAAACCGGCCTGCTGTCGGCCACGCTGACCATACCGCTCAGGGCGGATACTGCCGCCGCCGGGGCGCTGATTCCGGAGGTGCTGAGCCGGGGCAGCAAAAATTATCCGGATATGGAGAAGCTGTCCTCCGCCGCGGACGCGCTGTACGGCGCATCCCTGGGGCCCGCGGTGCGCCAGCGCGGGGAGAGCCAGTGCGTCAGCTTTTTGTGCAACTTCATCGACGACCGCTACGCTCTGGACGGCTCGGCGGTGCTGGAGCCCGCCGCGGAGCTGATGGGGGAGATCCTGCTGAATCCCGCAGTGCGTGAGGGGATTTTCCGCCGGGACTATGTGGAATTGGAGGGGGCCAATCTGGCCGACCGCATCCGCGCCCGTATGAACGATAAGCGGGGCTGGGCCATTTTCCGCCTGATTCAGGAGATGTGCGCCGGAGAGGCCTACGCCGTGGACAAGCTGGGGGACGAGGACCAGGCCCGATCCATGACGGCTGAACGTCTGTGGGCGGCATACCAGAGCCTGCTGAGGGAGGCCAAGGTGACGTTCTATTACGGCGGGGCGGCCGAACCGGAACGGGTGGAGGATGCGGTGCGCCGGGTTTTTGGCCCGCTGCTCACCGGGCGGACCGCCCCGGTGGACTGCCGGGTGGAGGCGGAGCCCAAGGGCCCCGTGCGCACCGTAACCGATTCTATGGACGTGACCCAGGGCAAGCTGGCGCTGGGCTTCCGCACCGGCGGCGTGACCATGGCCAGCGAGGATTATCCGGCCCTGCTGGTGTGCAACGCTCTGTTCGGCGGCAGCGCCAGCTCCAAGCTGTTTCTCAATGTGCGGGAAAAAATGAGCCTGTGCTATTACGCCTCCTCGGTCGTTGACAAGATCAAAGGGCTGATGGTGGTGTCCTCCGGGGTGGAGTTTTCCCAGTTCGACCGGGCGCAGGAGGCTATTTTGGCCCAGCTGGACGCGGTAAAGCGGGGAGATTTTACCGGAGAAGAGCTGACAGCCGCCGTGCGCAGCGTGGCGAATAATCTGCGCGGACGCAGAGACAGCCAGGGGCAGATGGAGGACGACCAGCTCACCCGCCTGCTGTTTCACGCCGCCCAGGAGAGGGAGGAGCTGATTGGGGCGGTGGAGTCGGTGACGGCGGACCAGGTGGTTCAGGCGGCCCGGAGGCTGAAGCTGGACACGGTCTACCGCCTGGCGGGGAAGGAGGGATAAGGCCATGGAAAAGCTGGAATATACGGCTCTGGGCCAAACCGTCTGGCACGGCGTTCTGGCCAACGGGCTGAATGTCTATGTGGATGTGCGGCGGTCGTACAGCAGGCAATTCGCCTTTTTTGCCGCCCGGTACGGCGGAATGGACCTGCGGTTTCGGGGAGAAAACGGCCAGTGGCTGGACACTCCGGCGGGGGTGGCCCATTTCCTGGAGCACAAGACCTTTGACACCGAGGACGGCAACGCGCTCCAGCGCATGGCGGCCAACGGCACAGACCCTAACGCCTTTACCTCCTCTGCTATGACCGGCTATTACTTTGACGGGATACAGGGGTTTGAGGAAAACCTGCGCACCCTGCTGTCCTTTGTATCGGTGCCCTGGTTCACCCCCGAGAGCGTGGACAAGGAGCAGGGGATCATCGGCCAGGAGATCCGCATGTGCGAGGACGACCCCAACGACGAGGCCTATTACCGCCTGCTGGAGGCTATGTACGCGAACCACACCGTCCGCAGCCGGGTGGCCGGTACGGTGGAGTCCATCTCCCGCATTACGGCGGACACCCTCTATCAGTGCCATCGGGCGTTCTACCGGCCGGGGAATATGGTGCTGTGCGCGGCGGGGAACATCGATCCCCAGCGGGTGGCGGACATCGCCCGTGAGGTGCTTCCAGAGGAACGCTCTACGGCCACGCCCACGGACCACGGCCAGCCGGAGCCCATGCGGGTAGGGGAGCGGCTCACCCGCCGGACCATGCCGGTATCCATGCCCCTGTTTGCCCTGGGCGTCAAGGGGGAACCGGCGGAAAAGGGGAAGGGCCTTCGCCAGCGGCTGGTGGCGGAGCTGGTGTGCGACGTGCTGTTCAGCCCCTCGGCGCCGCTGTACAACCGTTTGTATGAGCAAGGTCTGCTAAACAGCTCCTTCAGCAGCTTCTACGCCTCCGGGCCGGGTTATGCGCTGATCATGGCGGAGGGAGAGAGCCGGGACCCGGAGCGGGTTCGGGACGAGGTGCTAAAGGAGGCGGTCCGTCTGGCGTCGGAGGGGATTGACGAGGAGCTGTGGGGCCGGCTGAAAAAGGCCGCCTACGGCACGATGGTTCGTCATCTCAACTCCATGGAGGACACCTGCATTGAGATGGCCGAGGCCCACTTCAGCGGGGAGGACTATCTCAGCTTTCCCCAGGTATTCCAGAGTATTGAACGGGCCGACGGCGAGGCCCTGCTGCGGGCGTGGTGCGTGGAGGAACGCACGGCTGTGTCGATCATCGACCCGGAGAATTCATAGAGATAAAGGGGAATGACCATGACAAACACCGTTTTTTTCCCGGGACTGGGGCTGGAATTCCAGCTGAACCGGGTGGCGTTCAGCCTGTTCGGCCACAATATTTATTGGTATGGCCTTATCATAGCCACAGGCTTTCTGCTGGCTGTGGCCTTTGGCCTTTGGAAGTGCAGGGAATTTGGGCTGGACCCTGACACCATCACCGACGCCATTTTCGTGGTGGTGCCCTCGGCCATTGTGGGCACCCGGGCCTACTACGTGATCTTCAATCCGCAGATCTGCTTTGACGCGGATGGGTCCTTCAGCTTTATGCGGATGATCGCCTTTTGGGACGGAGGGCTGGCCATCTACGGCGGCATCATCGGCACCGTCGTCTCCGCGCTGATTTTCTGCAAGGTGCGGAAGGTGGATTTCTGGAGCGGCATGGACATCACAGTATACGGCCTGCTGATCGGCCAGCTCATCGGCCGCTGGGGGAACTTCGTCAATGTAGAGGCCTACGGCGGCGTCACCAGCCTGCCCTGGAGGATGTGCTCGGAGTCCATCGCCAACGAGCTGTGGCGGGATGAGCTGCTGGAGTCTCAGGAGATGTATCAGAGCGTTTTGGACGGGACCTTGGGCGTCCATCCCACCTTCCTCTATGAGTCGCTGTGGAATCTGCTGGGCCTTATCATTTTATTGGTGCTGATGAAGCGGGGCCGGAAATTCAACGGTCAGATGTTCCTCAGCTATGTGATCTGGTATGGTCTGGGCAGGGCGGTGATCGAGGGAATGCGTACCGACAGCCTGTATTTCTTCGGCACCCCCATCCGTTCGTCTCAGATGCTGGGCCTGGTGTCGGCAGCGGCGGCCATCGGCCTGTATGTGGTCCGCCGCCGGACCGCCGGACCCGCGACGCCCCCGCTGCGGCCTGCGGCTGAGAAGGAGGAGGCCGGGGAAGGGGTTGAAGAGGCCCTGGAGCCCGCTCCCGAGGAAGATAGCAGCTCAAAAGCCGGGGAAGGCGCTCCGGCGGGGAAATCCGCAGATGAAGCAAAGCCCAAGGCAGAAAATAAGGAGGAGAATAATCATGGCGGCGACACTGATTGACGGAAAGGCCCTGGCGGCCAAGATTAAGGAACAGGTGCGGCTCCAGGTGGAGCTGAAGCAAAACGTCCGGGAGTCGGCGGAGGCCCTGCCCCGGAAGCCCGGCCTGGCTGTGATTCTGGTGGGGGACGACCCCGCCTCCCGAGTGTACGTGACCAGCAAGCGGAAGGACTGTGAGGAGTGCGGCTTTTACAGCGAGGAGTACGCTCTCCCGGCGGAGACCACCCAAAAGCAGCTTTTGGACCTGGTGAACGAGCTGAACGGCAGGGAGGATATCGACGGCATTCTGGTCCAGCTGCCCCTGCCAAAGGGATTGGATGAGCGGGAGGTGCTGCTGGCCATCAATCCGGCCAAGGATGTGGACTGTTTCCACCCCTATAACGTGGGCCAGCTCACCATCGGTACGCCGGTGTTCCAGCCCTGCACCCCCGGCGGCGTGATGGAGATGCTGCGGGAGTACGGCATTGACCCGGCGGGGAAGCGGTGCGTGGTGCTGGGCCGGTCCAACATCGTGGGCAAGCCCATGGCGCTGCTGCTGCTCCACGCCCACGGCACGGTGGTACTGTGCCACTCCAGGACGCCGGACATGAAGGAACTGGCGGCCTCTGCCGACATCCTGGTGTCCGCTGTGGGCAAGACTGGGCTTGTCACCGCCGGTATGGTGAAGGAGGGGGCGGTGGTGATCGACGTGGCCATGAACCGCAACGAGGCGGGCAAGCTGTGCGGCGACGTGTGTTTTGAGGAGGCTGCCGCAAAGGCGTCCTACATCACCCCGGTTCCCGGCGGCGTTGGCCCCATGACCCGGGCCATGCTGATGAAAAACACCCTGACGGCGGCAAAGCTGCATCAGGGCGTAGAGTAAAAATAGGCTCCCGGCCGAATCTTCGGCTGGGAGCTTTTTGTCAGGAACGGAGAACGGCGATCTGTTTGGGAAAAAGGACCTGGACGGGGAGGGAGAACAGCGCCCCGATGAGCACCCCCAGAAAGTTGAGGAAAATGTCGTCCACATCGAAGCTGCGCCCGGTGAGGGGCTGAAGCAGCTCGATGGTCAGGATGAGGACCAGCCCCACAGGCAGCACCCGCAGGCCCCGGAGGCGTTCCCACAGCAGAGGAGCCAGAAAGCCGAAGGGGACCAGCATGAGCACGTTGCCCGCCATCATGGCCCACACCCAATTTCCGGCGGTGTACTCCCCCCGGGTCATAGCCAGCAGGGTGGAGTTGAACTCATAGCAGCCCAGGTAGGGGGTGATGCGGAAGGGAAAGAAGGTCAAGGAGAACACCGCGCAGAGGTACAGCGCGAACAGGGCAAGTCCCGCCTCATGGGGGACAGAGCGCCGGGCAAGCACCCCCCTGCGGCATAGGAGATACCGAACAAACAGGAACAGGGCGGTCCCGGCCAGCAGGGCAGGCAACTGTTCCTGTGCAAAAGTGAGGGCGTAATCAAAAAGCATTGTCAGCATGGACATGCCTCCTTTTTCTTGAATATAGCAGAGAATTTTTAAGAAAAAAGAAAAATTCCCTGATTATTTGTTGAATTTAGTCAAGTGTATCTACGACGGGCGGGGCGGAACCGCCATAATGATTGAAAAAATCTTTCCTGCCATCAACATTTCCTCCCCCCGGATTGTGTAATAGGCAGAGAGACAAAAGGAGGCGATCCCCATGGGACGCGGGGCGTTTTCACAGGAGGAGATGGCCGGCCTCTACCAGCGGCGCTTCGGCATGGTCTATCAGATCTGCCTGGTGCTGATGAAAAACGTGCCCGACGCGGAGGACGCCGCCCAGACCGTCTTTCGCAGGGTGATGGAGCGGGGTCAGACCTTCCGTGATCCGGAGCACGAGAAGGCGTGGCTCATCGTCGCGGCCCGAAACGAGTGCCGCAACCAGCTCAAGCACTGGTGGCGCACCCGGCGGGCGGGGGAGGAGGCCATGGAGTCCCTTGCCTGGGAGGACCCCCGGGACGGGGAGATATGGGACCAGGTGGCGGACCTGCCCCAGCCCCAGCGGCTGGCGCTCTATCTCCATTATTACCAGGGCTATACCACTGGGGAGATCGCGGACATGCTGGGGGAGAACCCCTCCACGGTGCGCTCCCGGCTGGTGCAGGCCCGGAAGAAGCTGAAACTGAAGCTGGAGGAGGAAGGTTATGGACAGGCATGAGCTGAACCGGATGTTCGACGGACTGGCCCCAGACCCACGGCGGGAGCGGGAGCTATTGCGCCAGCTCCTCCAGGACGATATGAGGAGGAAACGACCGATGAAAAACTGGAAACGAGCAATGATAGGCGCGGCCGCGGCCGCTTTGCTGGTGACAGGCGCCGCGGCGGCGGTGGTTGTGCCAAGGCTGAATCAGGGGTTCCTGGACTATCTGAACGTGGAGCCGGAGGACACTGAGGCGGTGGCTCAGGCGGAGAACCTGCTGCTGCCCGGGGCGATGGAGTTGGACATCACCAAGGAAGACAACGGGGCCACGCTCCATGTGACCCAGATCCTGCGGGACCGCTGTGAGGTCATGATCCTGGCGGACTTCACCGCCCCGGAGGGGACGCAGCTGTATATGGGCGAGCCGGATCCCGATGGGTGGACGACGTACAAAGGATTTCATGATGGCTCCGGCTACTCCGTCGGTTTTCTAGACGCGGAAGGTGCGCGCATGGGCGACGGCCTGGTGTCCTCTTATGGTTGGGAGGTGCTGGAGGACGACGACCCCATGGACAACCACCTTGCCGTGATGTTCACTCTGTCCCTCCAGATGGGGGAGGACGAGGCAGTCTGGAGCGCGGCGTCCCTGCGGGTCCCGGCGGTGGACCTGGCCTATTACGACAGGGAGCAGCAGGGGACCGTGACAGTCTATGAGGGTGACTGGTCTTTCCAGACGCCCCTTCCCCAGAAGGACATCGGCTGGGCCGTACAGCTGGGCCAGGCTGTGGGGGAACTGGACGGGGCCGCCGTCACTGCGGGGGAGCTGTACCTGTCCCCCATGACGCTGGCGGTCTCCCTGCGGCGGGAGGGCGGCCTGGACTTCGTCGGAGTTGCGCTGGATGAGGAAGGCGAGGCGGCGTACAGCCGCTGGATGTCCATCGGGAACAATGTCCAGCGGCTCACCCTGACCACCGGGGACGGAGAGACGATCCCGCTGGAACTGACCAGCGGCGGCGGTGGAATCGACGAGAATGAGAAGATCGTTGTGCACCGTCTTTCCCAGGTCACCGACCCAGCCAAATTCCAGGGCGGCACCCTGACCCTGGAGTGGGACTTCCACAATTCCGAGGAATCCGGTTCCGTCACCCTCTCCCTGGACAACCTGGCGCCGGTAGCGCCGTAACATCGCGGTAAACGAAAAGAAGCCCCGTCCCAGACACCGGGACGGGGCTTTGCCTATGCCTTGAACTCCGTATTGGCGTACCTGCACCAGGGGGCGCACACGCACTCGCCGCATTTGGCCTTCCGGGCGGTGCACACTGCCCGGCCATGGAGCACCATCCGGTGGCAGAAGTTGTTGGACTCCTCCGGCGGCAGGATTTTGCGCAGCTGGGCCTCCACCTTGGCGGGGTCCTTGGTGCCGTCGGTCAGCCCCATCCGCCCGGAAATGCGGATGCAGTGGGTGTCCGCCACCACCACGCCGGGGGTGCTATGGATGTCGCCTAAAATGAGGTTGGCGGTCTTGCGGCCCACGCCGGGCAGGCGCAATAAATCCTCCATGGTGTCGGGCACCTTTCCGCCGTATTCGCTGAGCAGCATTTGGGCGCACAGCACCATGTCCCGGCTCTTGCCCCGGAAAAAACCGCAGGAGTGGATGTACTGCCCCACCTCCTCCGGGTCCGCTTCCGCGAAGCTCTCCAGGGTGGGGAAGCGCTCATACAGGGCGGGGGTGACCTTGTTCACCCGTTCGTCGGTGCACTGGGCGGACAGGCGCACGGCGAACAGCAGCTCGTAGTCCTTCTCATATTGCAGGGAGCACAGGGAATCGGGATACAGCTCCTTCAGGGCTTCCACGATAGCGCGCACGTCTTTTTTTGTCATAAAGCTCACCTCCTGAACAGGATAACATAAAAAACACCAAAAAGCGAGAGCGATTTTTTAGCTGGTGACAGTTGTGCTTTTTGGCAAAACCATGTATAATGTCAGGGACTAATTTTTTGAAAGGCGGAGACAGATATGGTTTTGGAGTATATGGATTTTGTATCCCAGCACGATCCCGAGGTGGGCGCGGCCATCCGGGCCGAGTACCAGCGCCAGTGCGACAACATTGAGCTCATCGCGTCGGAGAACATCGTGTCCGAGGCTGTGCTGGCCGCTATGGGCAGCGTGCTCACCAACAAGTACGCCGAGGGCTATCCCGGCAGGCGGTACTACGGCGGCTGCCAGTGCGTGGACATCGCGGAGAACCTGGCCATTGAGCGGGCCTGCAAGCTGTTCGGGGCCAAGTTCGCCAACGTCCAGCCCCACTCCGGCGCCCAGGCCAACTACGCCGTCTATATGGCCCTGTGCCAGCCCGGCGACACCGTGCTGGGTATGAACCTGGACCACGGCGGGCACCTGACCCACGGAAGCCCCGTGAACTTCTCCGGCAAGTATTTCAAGATGGAGGCCTACGGCGTGGACGAGGCCACCGGCCGCATCGACTACGACGCCCTGGAGGCCAAGGCCAAGGAGTGCAGGCCCAAGATGATTATCGCGGGGGCCTCCGCCTATCCCCGGATCATCGACTTTGAGCGGTGCCGCGCCATCGCCGACGAGGTGGGGGCGTATCTCTGGGTGGACATGGCCCATATCGCCGGCCTGGTGGCGGCGGGGCTCCACCCCTCTCCCATTCCCTACGCCCACGTCACCTCCACCACTACCCACAAGACCCTGCGGGGGCCCCGGGGCGGCCTGCTGCTCACCAACGACGAGGAGCTGGCCAAGAAGCTGAACTCCGCCATCTTCCCCGGCTCCCAGGGCGGTCCGCTGATGCACGTCATTGCCGCCAAGGCCGTGGCCCTGGGCGAGGCGCTGACCCCTGAGTTCAAGTCCTACCAGCAGCAGATCGTGAAGAACTCCGCCGCTTTGGCGGAGGGCCTGACCCGCCGGGGGATGAAGCTGGTGTCCGGCGGCACCGACAACCACCTGTCCCTCATCGACCTGCGGGACATGGGCGAGCTCACCGGCAAGGAGCTGGAGCGCCGCCTGGATGAGGTGCGCATCACCGCCAACAAGAACAAGGTGCCCGGGGATCCCCGCTCTCCCTTCCAGACCAGCGGCCTGCGGGTGGGTAGCCCCGCCGTCACCAGCCGCGGTTTTGTGGAGGCGGACATGGACAAGGTGGCGGAATATATTATGCTGGCGGCCACCGACTTTGAGGCGAAGGCGGACTATATCCGGGAGGGTGTAGGTGCGCTCACCGCGAAATACCCCATCTACCGCTGAGCCGCGCCGCAAAACTAACACAGAAAGGGTGATCCATGATGAAAAACAACTGCGTATGGAGGGCCCGCAGCGATTGACCCTCCAATATAAAAATGGAGGCAGTCAAGTATGACAGAGCAGCTCAATCCAAGCCAAGCGTACACGGACTTTTTGATCAGCGACTTTTTAGACCCCAGGTTTCAAAGGGCGTTCCAGCGGTATTTTGCGGAGCTTGGAATTCAGGTGAGAGACTGGGACGGCCTGTTCCGGGAGATGGACCGGGGCGACGCCGGGGAGAAAAATGCGGCCTATGTCCGGCAAGGGCCGGAGGGCGGCGTCATCGGATTTATTCTGTTTATTCCCATCCGCTTCACCAGCTGGTTTTTTGAGGGGACCTGCGGCTTCATCCGGGAGTTCTGGGTGGCGGAGGAGTATCGGGGCCGGGGCCACGGAAGCGCGCTGCTGGACCTGGCGGAGACATGGTTTGTGGGGCGGGAGCTTTACGCCGCGATTCTGACCACCAATACCGCCAAAGCTTTTTACCAGCGGCGCGGCTACGCCAAGGCTTTCGGGTGCAGGGCAAAAAACCAAGACGACGTTTTTTTGAAAAAGCTGAAATAGAGAAACGGAACGCCCCGGCGGTCTTGCCGGGGCGTTCCGCTTCCCAAAGCCCGTCTTGCGAACGTCTGTATAATGTGATATAATGCCACCGGAGCTGCGCGAAACGCGGCGCGCACCGAGAGAGACACGAAATGTCTTTGACCGCTGAGTGAAAGGAAGGGAGGGACCGCCCATGTATCAGCCGCTGGCCGACCGCATCCGTCCCCAGACCCTGGACGAGGTGCTGGGGCAGACCCACATTTTAGGCCAGGACGGCCTGCTCCGCAGGGTAATTGACAGCGGAAAAATTCCCAATATGGTTTTTTACGGCCCCTCCGGCACCGGAAAGACCACCGTGGCAAACATCATCGCCCAGCGGTCCGGCCGCGCCCTGCGAAGGCTCAACGCCACCACCGCCTCATTAGCGGATATCCGGGAGGTGATGGATCAGGTGGGCACCCTGCTGGCCCCCAACGGGGTGCTGCTGTATCTGGACGAAATTCAGTACTTCAACAAGAAGCAGCAGCAGTCGCTGTTGGAGTTTATTGAAAACGGAAAGATCACCCTGATCGCCTCCACCACGGAGAATCCCTATTTCACTATTTTTAACGCGATTTTATCCCGCTCTACGGTATTCGAGTTTAAAATGCTTACGGCGGAGGACCTGCTTCCAGCAGTGGACAGGGGAATCGCTTTACAGGCCGCGGAGCTGGGGGTGAAGGCCGCCTGCGAGGACGGCGTGCGGGAGCACCTGGCCGCCTCCTGCGGCGGGGATGTGCGCAAGGCCCTCAACGCGGTGGAGCTGCTCATGACCGCCAGCCGTATCAGGGACGGCATCCTCACCATCACGCTGGAGGACGCCCGGCTGGTAGCCCAGCGCTCCGCCATGCGCTACGACCGGGACGGGGACGACCACTTCGATATTGCCTCCGCGCTGATGAAGTCGATGCGGGGGTCCGACCCGGACGCAGCCCTCCACTACCTGGCCCGGCTGCTGGAGGCGGGGGACATGATTACCGCTATCCGGCGGATTTTGTGCTCCGCCAGCGAGGATATCGGCATGGCCTACCCCCAGGCGGCCTCCATTGTGAAATCCTGCGTGGACAGCGCCCTCCAGCTTGGGCTGCCGGAGGCGCGGCTGCCTCTGGCTCAGGCGGTGATCTTACTGGCCACCGCGCCCAAATCCAACAGCGTGCTCAACGCCATCGACGCGGCCATGGCGGACGTGCGGGCGGGGCGGACAGGGGACTATCCCCGGCATCTGCAAAACGTCCACGCCGATGGGGCGGGCTTTGAGCGGGAACAGGGCTATCTCTACCCCCATATGTTCCCCGGGCACTGGGTGGAGCAGCAGTACCTCCCGGACGCCATCAAAGACCGCGTCTACTATGAGTACGGCCCAAACAAAACAGAACAGGCGGCAAAGGCCTATTGGGATAAGGTCAAAAACCAAGGAAAGAGGGCGGATTGAAATGCCCATGAATATTCAAGTCGGTGATGTGCTGGAACTGAAAAAGCTCCATCCCTGTGGCAGCAGGGAGTGGAAGGTGCTCCGGGTGGGGATGGATTTTAAGCTGAAGTGCCTGGGCTGCGGCCATGAGGTGATGACGCCCAGGGCCAAAGCGGAGAAGTCCGTCAAAAAAATCAGGCGGGAGGAACAGACGCAATGAATCAGTTTTGGAGCAGACGAATTCGGGACATCGTCCCCTATACGCCGGGAGAGCAGCCCCGGGACCGCAATTTCATCAAGCTGAACACCAATGAGTGTCCTTACCCGCCCTCTCCCAAGGTAATTGAGGCCATTCAGGCGGCGGCGGGAGACGCCCTGCGGCTCTACCCGGACCCGGAGTGCATGGAGCTGCGCTCCGCCATCGCGGAGCGGGAGGGTCTTGGGGTGGAGCAGGTGTTCTGCGGCAACGGCTCGGATGAAATTCTGGCCTTCGCTTTCCAGGCGTTTTTTAATCCGGACCGGGAGGTGGTGTTTCCCAAAATTACCTATAGCTTTTACCCGGTCTATACCGACTTTTTTGGGCTGAGCCGCCGGGAAGTGACGATGAATCCGGATTTTTCCAACCCCATCGGTCTTTTGTGCGGCTTAAATGGGGGCGTGGTGCTGGCCAACCCCAACGCTCCTACCGGCATCGCGGTGGGGCTGGACGCGGTGGAGCGGCTGCTTGAAGCCAACCCGGACGTGGTGGTCATTGTGGACGAGGCATATGTGGATTTCGGAGCGGAGAGCGCGGTGAGGCTCATCAACCAGTATCCCAACCTGCTGGTGGTCCAGACCACTTCCAAATCCCGGGCGCTGGCAGGGCTGCGGGTGGGCTGGGCCATGGGAGACCCGGGATTGATTGACGGCCTGCGCTGTGTGCGGGACTCCGTCAACTCCTACACAGTGGATCGGCTGGCGCAGGCGGGCGCGGCGGCGGCCATCCGGGATGAGGAATACTTTCAATCCATCTGCCGGAGGGTGATGCGCACGCGGGAGCGGACCGAAAAAGCACTCAAGGAGAAAGGCTTTACAGTGCTCCCATCTCAAGCGAATTTTCTGTTTGTCAGCCTTCCGGGACGGGATGGAAGGGAACTGCTGGACGGCCTGCGGAAGCGGGGCGTCCTGGTGCGCTGGTGGGACAAGCCGGAGATCAGGGACTGGCTGCGCATCAGTGTCGGCAGCGACGGAGATATGACGGCGCTGCTGGAGGCGCTGGACGAGCTTGTTAGCAAATGAACAGGAAAAGCGGTCTGCCAGGAATCCGGCAGGCCGCTTTTTATTTTGTTTTGGACTTGCTTCGGCTTTTTTTGATGGCCGGTAGGGCTATAATTTGGGACAGACTCTGGGAAAGGAGCGCGGCTTATGACGGTGGTATATGTCGATCTGCTGTTTTTGCTGAACCTGATCGCCAATTATCTGCTGCTTTTGGCGGCGGGCCGGATGGCGGGGGCGGTGCTGGTCCGCTGGCGCATTGCCGCGGGCGCGGCGGCGGGAGCCCTGTATGCGGTGCTTGTTTTCCTGCCCGGACTGGAGTGGCTGGCGCCCTGGCCCTGCAAGCTGGCGGCGGGAGTGGGGATGGTCCTTATCTCCTATGGCGGGGAGCGGTATCTGCTGCGGGTAACGGTGCTGTTTTTTGGCGCGTCCGCCGGACTGGCGGGAGCGGTGTTGGGCCTGGAGCTGCTGGGGAGCGTGCCGCTTACTCTGGAACGTGGGGTATTCTATACGCCGGTTGATATCCGCCTGCTGCTGCTCATGTTTGTGGCGTGTTATTTTGTGCTCTCCCTGTTTTTCCGCCGGGTGGGACGGCATGGAGGAGAGCTGGCTCAGCTGAACATTGACCTGGGCGGCGGCGCGGTCAACCTTACGGCGCTGCATGATACCGGCCATACCCTCACTGACCCGGTGGACAACCGACCGGTGGTGGTGGCCAGCTGGGACGCCGTGAAAAGGGCGGCTCCCACGTGGGCCGATCCCGCCGATCCCATCCGCTCTGTGGAGCGCTGCCGAGAAGCGGGGTCCGCGCAGGCCCGGCTGGTGCCCTATCGGGCGGTGGGGGTGGAATGCGGGGTGCTGCTGGCCCTGCGCGCCAGGCAGGTGGTTGTGGACGGTAGGCCTCAGGGTCCGCTGCTGGTGGCGCTCTCACCCACGCCGGTGGACGATGGCGGCGGGTATCAGGCGCTGATTGGAGGCATATAACATGATTTTAACCGATACATATCTTTGGCTGTGCCGGCTGATGGCCCGTCTGGGTGTCCGGCATTACGGGGCGCTGCACTACATTGGCGGAAGCGATACGCTGCCCGCGCCGCTCACCCGAGAGGAGGAGGGACGGCTGCTGGCCCGGATGGAGGGGGAGGAGACCCGGCAGGAGGCCCGCTCCCGGCTCATTGAGCACAATCTGAGGCTGGTGGTGTATATCGCCCGGAGGTTTGAAAATACCGGGGTGGGGCTTGAGGACCTGATTTCCATCGGCACCATCGGTCTCATCAAGGCGGTGGAGACCTATAAGCCCGCTAAGAACATCAAGCTGGCCACCTATGCCTCCCGGTGCATTGAAAACGAAATCCTGATGTACCTGCGCAAAAACGCCAACCGCAGGGGAGAGGTGTCCCTGGATGAGCCGCTGAACACGGACTGGGACGGCAACGAGCTGCTGCTGTCCGACGTGCTGGGCACCGAGGGCGACAGCATTGAAAAGCCCCTGGAGGACGATGTGGACCGTGACCTTCTGCTCACCGCCATCACCCGTCTGTCGGAGCGGGAGCGCACCATCATCACGATGCGCTTTGGACTGGACGGCAGGCGGGAGCGGACTCAAAAGGAGGTGGCCGACCAGCTGGGAATCAGCCAGTCCTACATCTCCCGACTGGAAAAGCGCATTATTGACCGGCTGAAAAAGGAGATTCTGCGGATGATGTGATTCAAAAAATTTGAAAATAAGAAGTCCATCGAAAGTGGTCTGACGATAAAAAATATAGCCCGTCCCGCCACCGTATGAAAGAGCGCCCACCGGAAATACTGATTTTGAATCCATTCCGAGCGAGGTGTTTTGCGGTGCAGGGCAAGGTGGAGATATGCGGCGTCAATACGGCCAAGCTGAAGGTGCTGAAAAGCGAGGAGAGCATGGAACTGCTGCGCCGGGCCAGGGCGGGGGACATGCAGGCCAGGGAGGAGCTGATCTCCGGCAACCTGCGGCTGGTGCTGTCGGTCATTCAAAAATTCGCGGGCAGGGGAGAGAATGTGGACGACCTCTTTCAGGTGGGCTGTATCGGGCTCATCAAGGCCATCGACAACTTTAACATCGACATGGACGTGCGGTTCAGCACCTATGGCGTGCCCATGATTGTGGGAGAGATCCGCCGCTATCTTCGGGACAACAGCGCCATCCGGGTGTCCCGGTCAGTGCGGGACACGGCCTACCGGGTGCTCCAAGCCAAGGAGAAATATATGGCGGAACACCAGAAGGAGCCCACTGTGGATGAGATTGCCCAGATCCTGGAGCTGAAGCGGGAGGACGTGGTGATGGCCCTGGACGCGGTGGTAGACCCGGTGTCCCTGTTCGAGCCGGTGTACTCCGACGGGGGGGATACGGTGTGCGTCATGGACCAGGTAAAGGATAAGAAAAACACCGACGAGGCGTGGCTGGAGCACATCGCGCTGGGCGACGCCATCGGCAAGCTGGACGAACGGGAGCGGCGCATTCTGGCCCTGCGTTTTTTTCAGGGAAAAACCCAGATGGAGGTGTCCGCCGAGGTGGGCATATCTCAGGCCCAGGTATCCCGGCTGGAGAAAAACGCGCTGAACCGGATCCGAAAAGAGCTTTGACGCCGCGCGTTGCCGCGCGGCGTCAAAGCAGACTGCCTATGGAGCGGTCCGGCGAAGGCGCCGGAGGCTTTGTGTTCAGTGGAGCTGGGCGCCCCGCTCACAGCGGTTGCCCCAGAAGTCGATCAGCTCGCTGCCCCGGTAGACGCAGATGATCTCACAGTGGTTGGAGCAGCCCCCGCAGCTGGCCTCCCGGGTGCGGAACTCCATGTTTTCCACGGAGAAGTCGAAATCCCGCCGTCCGCTGCCCCGGCGGGCCAGGATGGCCACCCCCAGCGCCCCCATCAGGTGCCCGTTGGGGTCCACGATGACCTTGCAGCCCAGGGTGCGCTCAAAGGCGGCCACCACGCCCTGATTTTTGCTCACGCCTCCCTGGAACACCACCGGGGAGACGATTTTTTTGCCCTTGCCCACGTTGTTCAGGTAGTTGGCGGCCACTGCGTTGCATACGCCGGCGATGATGTCCTCCCGAGGATGGCCCATCTGAATCTTATGCACCAGATCGGACTCGGCGAACACAGTGCACCGGGCGGCGATCTGGGTGGGGTGGGTGGAGCGCAGGGCGTAGTCGCCGATCTCCTCCACCTCGATGCCCAGCCGCTTGGCCTGGCTGGACAGGAAGGCCCCGGTGCCCGCCGCGCACAGAGTATTCATGGCGTAGTCCACGGCCACGCCGTTTTCCACCAGGATGATCTTGGAGTCCTGACCGCCGATCTCCAGGATGGTGCGCACGTCGGGGTAAAAGGTGGTGGTGCCCACGGCATGGGCGGTGATCTCGTTCTTCACCATGGTGGCGCCCAGGATGACCCCCACCAGCTTCCGGGCCGAGCCGGTGGTGCCGGTGGCCACGATCTTATAGTTCGACCGGTCAAACTGTTCCTCCAGCAGGCCAACCAGCTTTTTCACCGCGCCGATGGGGTCCCCCTGAGTCCAGATATACTGGCTGGCAAGGATATTGTTTTTCTTGTCGATGATGACGCCCTTGGTGGAGATAGACCCCACGTCAATGCCCATATATGCGTGTTCCAAGTCAGATTACCTTCTTTCTCATGTCAATCATGTCGTAAAACGCCTCAAGCCGGGTCATCAGCCCCACGTCGCTGGTCTGGGCGTCATAGGTCAGGTAGAGCACGGGGATTTTGTAATCCGCGCTGATGTTTTGCAGCACCGGCATCACGTCGATCTCCGGGGTGCAGGTGGCGGACTTGATGTGGATGAGTCCGTCATAGCCCCGTTCGGCGCACTCCCGGGCGTACCAGATGTTTGCGGTGGAGGTGGGGCCCATGTCGTATTGGCACAGGTCCTGGATTTTCACCCGCAGGTTTTTCTGACCGCTGCCATAGCGCAGGAACTGGTTGGTGACGTTCATCCAACGGTGGACCTCCACCCCCATATCCGCCAGCTTCTGCTCCAGCTCCAGATTGGAGAAGGCGTCCATGGCGGTATAGAACTCGCCCACAATGCCAACCCGCAGAGGCCGCTGGGGCTTGTCCAGCGGAACGGACTGGAGCGCCCGCTTGGCCGCCCGGTAGCCGGTCTCGACATCGTTTCTTCCCTGAGCGGTATACATGGCGGTGAGAAAATCCTGGTACGCCTGCTTATACTGTCCCTTGGTGGCGTCAAAGCCGCAGTTTTTGTAGTATTCACAGGTGATCTCGTCCACATACTCCGTCATCCGCAGCCCCTCCATAAACTGGACCAGAAAGCGGGCGTAGTTCACCTTGGGATTAAACCGCCGGACAATGCGGATATATTCCTTTTTCTTGCTCATATCGTAGGACGACAGATTGATGAAGTCGAACTGATAGCCCATGTCCCGCAAAATCTGCTCCAGCAGCTCCCCATAGTAGCCCAGGCGGCACAGGCCATGGGTCATAAACAGGGTGTCCGCTCCCGCCTCCAGCGCTTCGATCATGCTGCCAAGCATGGTTTTGAAGGGGGTGCACACAAAGTCCGGGCTGTGCTTGGTGCCCAGCTCCATGGTCCGCTTCGTAAGGGCGGGGGGCATGACATATTTACAGCCCAGGGCCTGCTCAATGATGTATTTGAAGGCGCAGTTATACTCCGCGTACCGGGGGAAGGATACGTTTCTGGTTTTTGCCTCTGCCATTACAGCTTGCCCTCCTTAAAGCGGATGATGTCGATAAAGCTCTCCAGCCGGGTCTCCACCCCGGCGGTGCCGCTCTGGCTGTCCAGCACCAGGTTCAGCATGGGCACGCCCTTCACCCGCCGGGCGATGAGCTCGTTGACCATGGCGTCGGGGCCGCAGGGGAAGGCGCTGAGCA
>ERZ777011.1816-NODE-1816-length-19998-cov-2.544953_pt1 | contig 19998 bp, 24 predicted proteins | sample MGYA00374964_ERZ777011 | MGnify/ENA primary metagenome ERZ777011 (study PRJEB29310, sample SAMD00008975) | mouse gut metagenome | study: EMG produced TPA metagenomics assembly of the Metagenome analysis of fecal microbiota from mouse which was promoted... | reverse complement strand
ACTATCCCAACTACCACCGCCCCAGTCGCTTCCGCTATCATAGGACTCGAACGAGCCTACATCAGCAAAAACAGGGCGAGCCAGTAGCAGAATAGTAAGGGGTATTAGGCAAATTATCTTTTTTCCATTTATTTTTTTCTTCATTTTTCTTTCCCCTTCTACTCAAAATTATATCTTTTTTCGTAGAGTTGTGTCAATAAAAACCGAAAAAGAAAAGACTGGTAATCTTTTCTTTCTATTTGTTTTTAATTCATGACTTGCAAAGCCGCGCCTTGGTCCGTTCCCTCTAGGTTATAATAGGTGGACGGGATTTCTCCTACAATAACCGCTTCTGCCAGTAGCACCTGGCTATTTACGGTTTCAGTTGTACTGTGAAAAGGAGTATATACTGTCGTTGTAGAAATCACATTGATATAGATACGGTGCAGGGTTTGGTTAATCCCTTGTGTCGTGAATTCACTTTTTAATTCAGTTTGAACATGTCCTGCTGTTTGCACTTGGTAATTTACCTTCGGCCCTTTTCCGGCAAGCAATTTACTTCCCGTAAAACTCCCCAAACGAATGGCAAAACTCTCTTCATCGTATTGGTCTAGTCCTTCTTGCACTCCATTTTCAACTTGTGCCATAATTTGATTGACAAGTCCTACATCAATTTGGATCATTTTAATATTACTTTTTTCGTCTTTTTCCACTCTCGCAATATCTGCATAATGGTATTGGTCTGCCATTTTTTGTACTTCTATACTCGCAAATTCGGAGGAAATAGAAATCGCAATATCTTTACATTTTTCTTCAATGATTGGCTGAATGGAATAATAGGAAATGGAGAAGGTTAAAATGGCAATGAGTAAGATTAGCATACCAGTTATTATTCTTTTTTTCTTCTTGGCATGAAATCTGCTCTTCCTTCTCCCTGCATAAATTCTCTCAACTTTATTAGGGTCAGTCATATGTTATCCAGCACATTTACTAGCATAACTTGGAATGTATAACTTTTGCCCAATTTTCAAATTCTTTTCCTGTTCAATTTGATTAACTCGCTTGATTTCCTCCACCGTTGAGCAAAATCTTTTGGCAATTTCCCACAAAGTATCTTTTGGCTTAACAAAATAGATTACCATTCCATGCTTTTCTAATTCTTCCTCGGTTTCTTCTATTGTTTCAAGCAAGTTGAGTTCGGTTACATTGGAAATATCTACTGAAAATTCGAGTTCGATTTTAATGGCAATTTGGTCATCGGTTTCAATGACAAATTGGTCGTTTAATACCGTAATGTTACTCTTTATCTTAGAGCCTGCTTCAATTCTTGCATTTTCAATGGTGTAATCAAACGGTAGTACAATTTTTTTGCTTTCTACACTGCTTGAATTTTCTCCTCGGTAGATAAACTCAACCTCTACTTCTCCAATAGTTTCCATCCTACCATTCATTTTCTCTACTTCATTTAACCTAGTGGTTACTTTGGCGTCATAAATATTTTGTCCTACCAATTCCTCAATTCGTTGTTTTTCTTGCAAAGTAAACTTTTCTTTGACTGGCTCGGTTCTTTCTAGCACACGAATTTGTTTGCTTTGATAAGCAAGTTTCTTTTCTGTGCTGTATAGGTCTTGGATTAGCTCTACTTGGGCATTATGGTAGATTTTTAGTTCCGCTTCTAGCTCACATTCTACATAAATGGAATGTTCCTCAACTGGGTTTGGCTTTAAGATGACATTTCGAGTTTCATAGCGTACATCGCAAAAATCTTCTTCCTTGACATCTTGAATATCTACAAACCCCATAACCGGAATACGATTTTCGATGGTTTTCATGCGTTTATCTTCTGTTAAATAGAGGATTTTGACCATTAAATCTGCCTTTAGCAATACTTTATGATAACTTACTTTATAGTCGTGGTTGATTAACTTCATTTCTGCTTTCAAAATTTCGGCTAAATCATCTGCATTGTCTATCATGAAAGTATCTTTGGCAAAAATCTTCGTGTTCCCTTCTCCGACCAAAGAACTAATCTTGGTTGGAATTGCCATTTTTTGAATATTGGCGACTTCCTCTAAACTTTCGATTACTTCTACATTTTCATTTTGGTAAATGGTGCTACTTGCTTCTAAAATGGCTTTTACACGCACTTTTCTTCCATTTAGAATTTTACACTCAATGCTCTTTACTTTGACCTCTACTTCGCAGGAAGCATTTGGTTCAACCTCTTCAAATTCCATGCTTTCGGTAAAGTCTAAATTGGTTTGTAGCCCACGTACTTTTCCCTCTTCTTCGTCTGCTAAATACATAATATATGTTTGTAAAGTTCCATCAAACCTTAACTTGTTTTGGTTCATTTCTTTTTTATACAAGCATACCATCCCACTTGTTGTAATGGTATTTAAGATGTCCGGTTTGATGTCTGGAATAATGACATCTGCCTCAATTACAAAGTTTTCACTTTTTTGGTCTGTCATTCGGTTCATATTTAGATTTGTCTTTTTTGTAACGATTTCCATTTCGTAACCTCCCTATTTTCTTTTAGTTCCATTGTATGGGAGGAGTCAAAAAAAAATTCCTATTTCTAGGAATTTTTGTATTCTCTTTTATTTTCTAAACCACTCTTGTCTTTTTTATATCTGGCATTGGTGGTACCAAGGAATAGTATCCTTCTCCATCAAACACAGATACATCAATGGTTCTGGTCAACACATCCGCATAATTGAAAGACTCTGTTTTATTGGCTGAGTCGTCTGCGTATTTTACGCGGAAAAAACAAGGGTATGCTTTTTCGATTGTAGCCTCTTTTTCAAAGACTTTGCTTCTTCCTCTGGAACCTTTGATGATTACTTTTTGTCCTACCTTTTCCTCAATTCCAGATTTTAGATTTGCAATGTTAATCATATTATCACCTACACTCTTATTTGATACTGGCATTATATCATCGGGACTGCCTAATGTCAAAAAAGCAATTCTATTGTCGATTGTTCAAATTCGCTTGTTTTACCTGTTTGCCGTTTTCATTACTATTTTGTTACATTTTTGTAACAAAATAGTAATATTGTAAATTACTGGATGTATTTTACTTCTTTTTTCCCCATGCTTCCAATTCCGTTAATCCCTCGTCTACCATCTCTTAACTCGTCTTCAAAGTCCTGTATCATTAAGAATTGGTGGCAGTCTGTCATAGCAATTTTACACGCCACCACTAATGGGTCTTTGAAATCGATTAAAATACGGGCAGGGGAAGAAGCAAAATTGGCTCCTACTTCGATTAGTCCTTCATAATAACTTTGGCAGGCACCTGCAAAGATGACAATATCTTGACTGCACTTGCGAACTTCTTTGACTGCTTCCATAAAAAAGCGAGAATTACGATAATTGTTCATATCGTTATATCCCACTTTCTTTTTTAACATCCCATCGTGTCCTGTAATCACAACAACATCTGGACGATATTTTTCGACAAATTTTCGGATGAGTCTGGCTTGCTCGCTTTCTTTAATATTCTTTACAACCGCTTCTAAGCCATTTTTGAGATAATATCGTTCGGACTTTTCTGCATAACGACGGTCCCCATCTAAATGCAAAATTCGTCCTGTCTGCTCTACTTTCTCCCATCTGGTTTTAGCGCCTTTTTTCTCTTTTTCTCCTAATATTTTTTCGTCCCAAGAACGTAAGGTTTCTTTTACTTCTTTAACAGCTACCTTTTCTAAGTCTTCTAATAGACTATCTGCTGTAATACGAATGGTTAGCCCTTTTAGAATTGCTAACTTCCCGATTGGCAATTCTCGAATTTCCTCTACACAAAATAGAATGTCTTTTCCATAAGATTTTCTTACAACAATATCGCCTTCACGAATTCGACCTAACATCTTCTCACCTCTTCATTTTGCATAATATATTTTATGTCGAAACTTGGAAAATGTGCTTGAGAGATACTTGAGAAAAATGTTTTTTGGTAGTATACTGTTAAGCAGAAATTTGAAAAAGGAGTTTTTTTATGGATTTTGAAAAAGAAATTAAACAGATACAAGAACGAAATACAAGAGTGGAATTAGACAAAAGATGGGAAACTTGTTGGACAAGACGAGTTTGTATCTGCATTTTAACCTATCTTGTTGTTGTGATTTATTCTTATGTAATCCGCTATTGGTCTAACATTTTCCTTAGTTCTCTTGTTCCAGTCATTGGCTTTACTTTGTCTACTTTATCTTTACGATTTGTACGCAAACTATGGGAAAAGAAATTGAAATAGAGAAAAGATGCTTGGCACAAAATGTGTAAGCATCTTTTTTTGTTATGTTTCTATTTAGCCATACCATACCACGCCTTCTTTATGCACATTCCTATAGAATGGTACAACGTCAATTCTTTTGTTATATTTTTCAATATTTTTTACAAGCGGAGATAAGGCAATTTTGAAGTTTCTTTTCCATTCAATTTCCCATGAATAGTCAACTATTTTTATTTTATACTTCTCTATCTCTACTTCATTTAAGTCTGTTAATACCATAATGTCGATATCTGAACTCTCATTATAATCCCCTCTTGCATAAGATCCATACAAAATAACCTTCTGTAAATGTTCTCCCAAGATTTGCTTTGCTCCCTCCACAAAACAATCTAATATTTCTTTTACATCAGGTGGCATTTCCTTTTTCATACCTTTTTACCTCTCTCCTGTTTTTCCAGTCTTAGTATATTACATTTTTTTATATTTTTCTACTACATATTATCCTGTATCTTTTCTTGACAATACGTTACGTATTATTGTATAATAATTTCAGCCTAATATGAAAGGAGAATTTTTATTCTATGACGATAACTCCGAAAAAGTTAGTAAAACTTTTGAAGAGAAATCGGTTGGTATGAAGTAAAACAAGAAGGGTCGCACTTACGTCTAAGAAAAGAACGGTTTTACAGATATCATTGTTCCTATGCACAATAAAGACCTGCCCACAGGCTTGCTGAAAAAACTATTAAAGCAGTCTGGGCTCGAATAGTTTTTGTTCTTACGTTCATATTATAATAGAAAGAGGTGTAATCATGAAGAAAGAAGTATTGTTCACTTATCCTGCAATTTTTCATTTTGAAGACGGACAGTATTGGTGCGAATTTATCGATTTGAAAGGTTGCTTTAGTTCCGGAACTACTTTACCAGAAGCAATGGAGAACTCCAAAGAGGCTATGGGCTTATACCTAGAAGGCTTAGAGGAATATCCAAAATGTACTACGAATATACAAAATATAAAATTAGAAGATAACCAATTTATTTCCTTTGTTACGATTAACATGGAAGAACATTGTAAAAAATATGCCACAAAATCTGTCAAAAAAACACTATCCATCCCTGCTTGGCTCAATACACTTGCTGAAAAAGAGCACATCAATTTTTCCCAAGTGCTCCAAAAGGCTTTGATGGATCTATTAGACACAAGCCAAATAAAAAGATAGAAATTACGCCTAAACTTCGTAATAAAATCAATCGAAGACTTGATTTACCAATCGTTTTGTCTTCTAACAAAAACAAGGACCTTGCCTTTTCGTGCAAAGTCCTTTTCTTTTTAATCAATGCTAAATCCAATCTTGCCACTTCTTCCCGTCATATTTTTCAAATTGTTTTCTGCAATCTCGGAATCAATATCTTTTTCCGTCATACAGGTTAAATCCTTTTGATTATATAAATTCTTAGTGTTACGTGCATGAAGTAGTAAAGATTTTTCAAACAAGTTAATCATAAAACGAGCATTACCAAAGTTTTCAATTTTCATAGCAGTTTCTAATACTTGTTTTACCTTTTCAATCGCTTTTTCATCCAAGGTAAGTCCTCGTTTTTCTACGGTCTTTTCAAAGATTTCCAACAACTGCTCTTGGGTATAATCCTTGAATTCAATATCATAGCCGATACGAGATAAAATTCCAGGGTTTAATTTCACAAAGTTGTTCATTTCTTCCTTGTATCCCGCAAAGATAATAATAATTCTGCCTTTGTAATCTTCCATCGACTTAATTAAAGTGGAAATACACTCAGAAGCATAATCTGCACTACCTCTTGCATTCACTAAGGTATATGCCTCGTCAATGAAAAGTACGCCATCTAATGCTCTTTCCACCACACGGTAAGTCTTTGGTGCCGTTTGTCCTAAATATTCTCCAATTAAATCCTTTGCCTCTACCTCAATCAGTTTGTTCGTATTGATATACCCTAACTGATGGAAGATATCTGCTAAAATGCGTGCAACAGTTGTCTTGCCCGTTCCTGGATTTCCTTTGAAAAGCATGTGCAAGTTAATATCTGCAAGTCCTCTTTTTTCTAATTTTTTATTGAATTCGAGTAAATCGATTAAATGATTAATTTCTTCTTTAATATTTTCTAATCCAGTTAAATCATTTAATTCGGCTAAAATGTCTTCAATTTTTCTTTTCTTCTCATAGGCTGGTAACACTTCTTTCGTAATACATTCGGCTAAGTTGCGTTTTTTTAAGTAATTGAAAGTAATACGGTTGGATAAATCAAAAGCATATTCTTTGCTCTTTAAGTCGCTTTCCATATAAGTAGTCATAATATATTCTTTTAACTCATCCTTAAAGTTTTCCTGTAATTTACCGAGTCGCTCTACATTTTTGAGAACAATATCGTAAACTTCGGTTTCTTCTAAATCACGAAACTCAAAGCAAATGTTGAACAAATGCTTTAAGGACGCATTTTCTGCTAGAATTTCTTGAATCGTTTCCTTTTTTCCCGTAACCACAGTAATAATATCATAGGAAGAGTTTTTGATCGACTCTTCTAGTAAATTCAAGATACGCATACGAAAATCTTCTTTTTCATGGCGCAACAATCCTAAGTCTGAAATAAGGAGCATTCCGCGGTTCGGCTCCGTTACTTCTTGTGTATTTTGGTCTGTGGTACGAACATATTGCCTTTTAATCGTTCGGTAATCACTGATAATCGTATTGGTAGATAAGCTGGTAATCTTTGAATTTTGCACATAACCATAATAGAAGATGACGCCATTTAGAAAAGAAGTAACCTCTTGTACAATGTTGTTATCGGTCGTGTACAAAATAATGTTAAGTGGAATTTTCAAATGTTTTCTTCCATTTTTGGTATTGTTTTGTACAAAGTTTAGGAAGTTCGTTAATTGATTTTTCACTTCTTCATTGTATGGCATATTTTTGATAATATATTGCGTGTTACGGTAATAGTAAATATCCCTTTGTGCCTTCATGTTTGGCTCTTCTTTGGCATAGAAACTGTATAGGTCAATCCCTTCTTTTTGGCAGAACCATAATACATAGGCTGCTAAATGGTAAGGAGATTGGACAAAATACTCGCTGTCAATATGCAAGTCTGCTGTGATGTCGTTTTTATGAAGGACACCCTCTTTTTTCTCGCCTTCCCATAAATAGTTTAGAAAATCTTGCTCTTGGACGGTTTCTAAATCTAAATAGCGGAAATGGATTTCTTCTTCCGTTTCTTCCGTTATTTGGACAAAATCATTTTTTGCTAAAATCTCACTTGCTTTTAAGGCAATGTAATCGATAAAATCGAGTGGTAATTGCTGTGTTACAGTTACAATCTCATGCTTTTCGTTTAAGATGAGTTCCATCATTTCTTCAAAAGAAATGCCTTCTGTTTTCTCTAAGTAAATTAAATTTGCCAAAATCTTAAATGGACATTCTTCTTCTACATCTAGTAAACAACGACTGCACTTTTGCTTACGGTTTGTTTCTAGCTGATTACAAAGTAGCACCCAGTTAATACGGTTATATGCTTTTTCAATGTTGAATACTTGGGATAGTACAATTCTCCAGAAGGAGTCTAATTTTTGGTTGTCGCAAAGGCGTGCAAAAGAGAATTTTAGGCTATCTTGTTTTGATTGGTCTTCAATGGATAACATTCCAAATAAAGCATAGAGTTTTAGCATTTTTTTGTTGTTTTCGGAAATATTGGTTAATCCATATTTTTCTAAAACACTTTGTGCTGTTTTTATTTTTAACTCGCCAATAATCGTATCTTCTTTTTTTGTAGTTTCTTCAATCCTTGGCTCTTTTTCTTTATTTTCTACATTTGGATTTTCATTTTCTTCCATCTTATTCTTTCCTCTTTCTATTTTATCTTGTGTTTTTCTCTTTTTTGATTGTATCATACCGCCTTTCATAAGTACAACAAAAAATATGCTTTTTCGACAATTTTAGCATTTTTTTCTCTGTATCATATATTAAGAATGGGAGGTGAATTTTATGTGTTTCAAAAATACCACTTGTATCCTTAGCCTTTTCCTTAGTATTTTGCTTGGAGTTGGTGCTGGTGTAGCCCTCTTTTTTGGTGCTTTACCAGTGATTGTAGGGCTTCCTCTTCTTGTTTTCCTAACTGCTGCATCTGCTTTGGTTGGTTTTTCGTTCTTACTTGGTATGAACCGCCATTCCGTTTGCATTTGCCGTTATGGTCGTTGCATTTTAATTGGCTCTTTCTTTAGTATTATTCTATCTGCCATTAGTCGTGTTTTAACCATTGTAGTTGCTAATGTTGGTTTTGCGGTTCTAATTGCTCTTTTAGTAGCTGCGTTTTTCTTTACGATTTTTACTTTTTTTGCTTTTCTTTTCTGTTTAATAAAGGAAAATTGCTGTTCTTGTTGTGAATAGAATTGGTAGGAAAAAACTTGAGGTCGCAAATTGCGACCTCAAGTTCTATTTGTTTTGTTCATATTTTAGTTTCACGGTATCCCGTTAAATTAAAAGTTTCATTATTCAGTTTCTCTCATAAAATAATATATACAGCTATATCTTTGTTACTTAATGAGTAGATTATCGTCTTTTATTTTTTCTATTTCTTCCATACTTTTACTGCATAAATAGCAACACCAATTCCTAAAACACCAATAATACTTACAACTGCAATGATGAGCCATGTGTAGTTTTCGGCATCTTGCTTTTCTGCAAAAGTTGGCATTTCTAGTTCGTTTGAGATTGTATTTCCCTTTTCCTGTCCTAATACCAAAATATTTTCTGTAACAAAATTGGCTAGTACTGAATTGGCTACCACCTCATTTTGAACTGGTGCTTCTTCAACCGGCTCTTGTACAGGTGGCGTTTCTTCTACTCTTGTTTCCTCTTGTATTGTTGGCTTTTTATTGGTTGTGCTTGGTCGATTATTGTTCGGAGTACTTGGTTTAGTGGTAGTAGTTGGCGGTTCTTCGGCTGGTGGCTCCTCTTCTACTGGTGGTTCTGGCTGTTTTGTCTGGATGGAAATGTTGGCATTTCCGCTTCCAATGACACTTTCTTCGCTTCCATTGGAAATCTCAAAATTGCGAACACGGACCCATGCAGAATCTCCTGCACTTTCTTTTACACGAAACGTAACTTTGAAGATATTTTCGCTCGCATTCGAAGCCTTATTTCTTGTTGCTGTTAATTTACCATTGGCTTCATTATGGAATGGTGCTGACCATTTGCCTTCTCCATCAATATCTACAAAAGTTAGTGCATTGGTATCATATTCGAGTGTTGTTCCGATTGCAATAATTCCCTTTCCTGCTTGTAAATTAGAGACGTGTGCATAAACATAAATCTCTTCGCCCTTTGTGGCACTCCCTGGTGCTTGTAGCGATATATTTCCAGAAATAGCGGCATAGGACTTGGTGCACAAAAGCCCAAATAGTAAAAGGATTAGGCTCATATATATTTTCACTTGTTTCTTCATCAAAAATTCTCCTTATTTCATGTTGTTTCGGTAAAAAGAATTAGCGGAAAAAATCTGCTAATTCTTTTTCTTTATTCAGCTGGTTCTGGCTCTGTTACTTCTTTAGCTGTTATTTTCACATTCGCATCAATCGGGCAGATTTGGAAGAAGGTATTACCATCATTGACTTGAATTTCTTCTCCTGCTTCATTACGGTAAATGGTTTTTCCTGCTCTTGTGGTTTTCTCACAAGTGATTTTAATTGCTTTTCCATTGGTAATGTAGTAACCATTTAATGTTTTCACATTGTCTAGATTTTGTCTGTCTTTGTTTTCGCCATCATTCAATGTTGTATTTTTCGCAAAGGTAATGATAATATTCTTAGTTGTTACCGTTTCGTCTGTATCCCAGTCCTTTTGTAGTTTTCCTTTGCTGTATCTAGTATATCTTTGTGTTTCTGCATCATATTCATATTTTACAAGATTGCTTTTCGAATATGGAATTTCAATGGTATCTGCTCCTACTCCATTTTCTAATTTTACCTCGTCAACGGTATATTTTAGGACTGCCTCTTCTGTGGATGTCGTACGATAGCCTTTTTTGTCTTTGGCAAGTGTTAAGATATTTTTCGTGCTAGTTACTGCATTATGTGGTGCTTTTTTATCTTTAACACGCCAGAAATCTTTACTGCTATATACCAATCCATTTACATTCTGTACATTTAATTTGGAAATGTCTCTTTCTGCTTGTGGGCTCCAGCCATAATGTACATAGATGGCATCATTTTCAAGTGCATAGTCTAAGAAATAGTGTCTTGCACTACGAATTGGTCCAATTTTGGCTAAGTCTTTTCCTTTGAATATTGCCATTAAACGGGACTCTCCGCCTTCTACAATAATCTCATAGACCGCATAGGCTTCATTTAATCCTGCATGTGGTTGTGCAGATTTATGGTTATCTATCATAACGGCGATTGGTCTATCGGTTCCTTGGTAAATCTCTACTTTTTTGGTTACGACTGGTGCTACTGGTGGCTCTTCTGCCTTTTGTTCTACGTCATTTTGGCTTGCTTCTTGGACGGATTGGTCTTTCCAAATTTTGAAGGCAAGTAACCCACCTGCTCCTAAGATACAAACAATCAAAAGAATTACTAATACTTTTAATCCAACATTCTTACTTTTATTTTCTTCGTTCATTTTTCTTCCTCCTTACATACGAAAAATGGTAATTCCATAGAGTAGTAATATGATTAAAACGCCCATCGTTGAACTATACATGACTTCAGCAAAGGAATGGGCATCATTTCGCATTCGGTTGCCAATCACAAGGCAAGATAACACTAAAGCGAGGGCAAATACAATAATATTTCTTGTATTGAGCCAAATAGCCGTTAAAATCGCAAAGGCTAAAATAGTTTGCCCACTTGGATTAAAAATTCGCTTACCGACTTGCTTTTTGTGGTTGATGTATGCCTTTCCTGCTAAAATTCCAATCACTGCTAAGATAATTCCAACAAATGCAATGTGCATTGGAGATGCTACCACATAGTCTAATATGGTTGTTCCCATTTGCGAAAGTTCCGTTTCTCGGAAGAATAGGAAATATGCTACAACACAAGCGTTGATGGCAACGAGCACCACAGCTCCTGCTGCTACATCTTTGGCAATCTTGGCTTTTGGATGGTATTGGTCTGTAAATAAATCCACTACTGTTTCAATCGCTGTATTTATCATTTCAGCAAAAATAACAAGAAATACAGCAAAGGTAAGACATAAAAACTCAGATGTGGTAAAGTTATAAAATAGACTTAAAATCATAACCGTTACCGCAATAACTAACTGCTTTCGTACATTACTTTGTGTGGTTGTTGCATATAAAATTCCATTAACTGCATTGTTGCAAGCATCGATAAAATTGGTATTATGTAATTTTTTCTTTTCTTTTTCTTCTTCTTCTTTCATACGCTATTCCCTTGTTATCTTTAATTGTTCCAAAATATATTCTTCTTTTGGTCGCATTTTCTTTTTGTCTTCTTCCTTGATATGGTCATATCCCATCAAGTGATAGAACCCGTGTACCAATAGATAGGCAAGTTCTCTTTGGAAGGAATGCCCATATTCTTTGGCTTGTTCCTCTACTTTTTCGGTTGCTATGATAATATCTCCTAGCACTTCTTCCACTGGATTTTCTCCTTGTTTTAGTACCTCAATTTCTGCTGGTTCAAACATTGGAAAAGAAAGAACATCGGTTGGTTTATCCAGATTACGATAGGTTCGGTTAATTTCTTGGATTCCTGCTAAATTCGTAAAAATAACATTGACATAGAGTTTTGTTTTGGTTAAGGCTTCCGTGGCAAAACACATCTTCAGAACCTTTTTCACTGTTTTCTCATTCTCTTTTTGTTCTTCCATTTGGTCGTACTCAATTTCAACAACTTTTTTCATGATTTCTCCATAACTTAAGGCGAACAAAGAATTTGCCCGCCTCATGAGTTTATACATATTGTTTCTGTTTTACAAATCTTCCTTGTATGGTTCGTACTTGATTTGGCATTTGTCTCATAACCCCTAGTTCTACTAAACGATTACGATAAAATGCAATAATTTTGGCATAACGCTCTGGATTGCAAAGTACTTTTTCTAAATCTCCACGGATAAATAAAATTTCTTTTTGTTTCTTGTATTCGACACGGTCTGTATCTTTGATTTGGTTAATCGCTTGGTAAGAGTCCCAGAATTTCTTGTAACTGTCACGGTCTGCTGGTTTTTCCCAGTAGATTTTAGTTGATAAAAGTCGGATATTATACTCTTCGATTAGTTTGATTAAAAGTGCATAAGCTTTTTCTTGTTTTTTCTCTACTCTCGTATCGACAATTAAAGCACGGATATCTTTTAGCAATTTGATGTAGCATTGTTCTGCTACGATAAGTGGTAAACTATGCGTAAATAGTTTACGGCTAATACCAAGTAAAATCATCGATTTTTCAATGGAGTCATTTTGATCTAATTTTCCAACTGTAAAGTTTTCAAATTTCTCGTATTCTTCTAAGATGGACGCATAGGTTTCGTCTGCACTTACCTCTAGTTTTAGTGGTAGTACCTGTGTGATGTATTCTTCTAAGGCTACAAAGATTTTTCCATAAACTTCTTCTTTATTGGCATAACTTAAATTATCTGACAATTTTACCGAATAGTGTTTGAGAAGTCCTTTGTAAAGTGCCTCTACTTTTTCTAAGTAAAATCTTTTATATCTTTCAAAAAACCTTGGCTTGCCACTTTCTTTCACAGCTTCATAATCTAGCCTTAACAAGTATCTTTGTTTTTTGTATTTGTATTCAATGTACTCACTATCCTTCAAGTGAATGATGTTATAGTAATTGGCTAGTGCTTCTTTTTCAAAAATTGACGCAGTTTCATTACGTACTTTATTATAGATTGAGTCCATAATGTGTTTATCGATTGCCTCTAAGTATAAGGCATACATATCTTCTTGTTTTTTGCGATATTCTTCTTGCTTGATTTCATCTTTTGCGTATTGCTTTTGTAACTCAAAAGCCTTTATCACATTGTTTCTTTTCATCGCAATGAGCACGCTATTGATACCAACTTTGGTTGGTATGAGTAGTTTTGTAATCGTGCTGGAGATTTTCGCAAAAAAGGTCTTGTCGGCACGATAGACTCTTACGCTTCTTTCTTCCATTGCTATCCATCCTTTCAAAATACGATTTTTTCTTTTGTCCCAATTTCTTCTAGTACCTCATAGGTTAATTCAATCTCGACACCGTTTTTTTGCGGATTGATTTGAATTTTTCGATCTAAAATATTTTCTTTTTGCTTAACCTCTGTATCGAGCTGTTCCGTTAGGTTTTGGATTCCTTGTTTCTTCAATTCCTCGATTCCGTAAGGAAATTCGCTGTAATTCGTATTCTTGATTTTGCAAAGTCGTGAGTTCTAGCGGAAGATAGAAGTTCGAAAATATTTTGCATTTTTGATTTACTTTTATTGTATCATACTTTTCAAATTTTGAAAGGGTTTTATATAAATTTATTTGAAAATTATTTAATTTTATTTCATACTTTTTTTCCTCCCTACCGGTTAGTACCTTTTTTTCTTGTTCAAATGGATAAAATTCTTTTTTGGTATACCAGGTTCGTGCCCAAACTTCTCCGGATCGCGTGCACATTTCTTACGCCAGTATATTTTCCTTCCATTGTGCCAGAAATGAGCACATCTCCTGGTTTTACCAAATCTCCCACGGTTACTTGGATAGTTCCGTTTTGTGCTTGAATTCGTTGAATAGCCCCTTCTTTTGTAGCAACAATCTGGCAATATTCATCTGCTGCTATCATCTCGGGTTTCTTTTCTGCTTCCACTACTTTGATGGTAATGTTGGTACCTTGCAACTCTACCCCTACCCAAGCAAGTTCTTCTTTTTCAAGTCGCATGCGATTGGTAAACGCATGGGTATCAATTTTCCCTTTCCAAGTTCCTTGGTCAATCCCACATTCTTTCGCCAGTTGCAAGATTTCCTCTGTGGAAATTTCTTCATTTCCGTCTACTTCTACATTCCACACAAACTGGGAAAGAAGCAGTATTCCTAAGGAAACTAAGCCAAGAAAGACCACAAAGATTTTTCGCTTTCGGTATTTACGAAGAAAGAACGGAAGTCCTTTTTTCTCTTCAATTTGAATACCACATCTCGTTTTTCGTGCAATTTTTCGGATACGTTTGAAATCTCGAATTCCGATTTTAGCTTTTAAGATGGTGTTTCTTTTTCGATCTAAATCCCATAGGAAAATGCCTTTTCTTCTGGCTTGGTTAATTAGTTTTTCAATAGAATATCCCTCAATGGTAATGATAAGATATCCCGTTAAGGTATGTGATATGGTAGCAATTTGCACAGGTTATCCCTCCTCAATGGATTTTTCAAATTCAATTTTTTCAATTTCTCCTGTGATTTTTAGGTCGTCTTCTGTCATCGCTATCATTTCTAGTTTTTGCCCACCAATTCCTAAAATGCCTGTATGGGTATGAATTCGAATATATACTTCTTGATAGTCCAAAATGGAGCGGTAATTTTCCACTAAGAGTTCGTGAAAGCCAAGACAGGAAAGTCTGGTTTCGTTGGAATATACCTCTTGTGGAATTTCTAGGATACGGTCTAATTTGGAACTTTTTTTCTTTCTCATTTTTTCACCTCATAAAAATAAGAGCTCTAGAAACAGTATATTTCTATTGCTCTTGTTTTATGAGATATTTAGTCTTTCTTTTTCGTTTTGCAAGAATTACAAATTCCTTCAAAAGATAGATTAACTTTTTCAATTTTTCCCTTTACTTTTTTCTCAATCATTTTCATTTCATCGTCGAGTGCTTCAAATTCGTTGTTATATGGCATTGCATTTTCAATTTTTCCACATACTGTACACTCAAAGTGGATATGTGGTTGAGCAATTCCATCAAAACGGTCTGGTCCAATTTTCGCTTTTATTTTACGAACAACACCTTCTTCGCAAAGTTCGCCCAGATTACGGTAAACAGTTGCCATTCCAATTTCTGGTAACTCCTCTTTTAATTCTGCAAATAACTCTTCTGCAGTTGGATGATCTGCTCTTGTGGTTAAATTTTGAATAATCAATTCTCTTTGTTTGCTATACTTTTTCATTTGTTTTCTCCTATCTTTTTTGATACTTGTTCTCATTTCTTTCTACCATATTACTAAAGTCTTTGACTTTTTTCAAGTATTTTTCTTTTTTTCTTTCTTTTTTTTTTCGATTATGATACAATGATTTTAGATTTTAAGTTTTGCAAGGAAAGGAGTTTTCCGATTTTTATTGGAAAGAATATGCTTATGCAATTAAATCGTTGTTATCGTTGTGGTTGCTTTTTTGCTTCTCAAGGAGAAGTATGTCCAAGATGTCAACCAAAAGATTTGAATGAACAAACTAATTTATCGAATTATTTACAAGAAAATGGCTTGCCTGGTTCAGTAGAAGAACTTGCTACTCAAACCAATATTTCGACACGCAACCTAAATCGTTTTCTTGGAAAAGAACAATTTGCAGACTACCAATTTCCAGTTCAACAATAGGGCTTGAAAACAGGAAAGCAAGAACGGAAGAGAATAATCTCTTCCGTTTTATTTTCTTGAAATTTATTGCTAATTTCTCTTTTTTCGTATATACTATAAAGTAAGGAATACAAGGAATTCACGGAAAGGAGGGATTTTATGGAACTAGCCAAAATAACTTCTAAAGGTCAAATCACTTTACCGATTTCCATTCGAAGGATGCTTAACTTAAAGGATGGCGATAAAGTTGCTTTTATTGAAAAAGATGGTTATTACATTCTTGTAAATCCGGTTTCTTTTGCAATAGACGAAGTCCGCGAGGCTTTTGATGGCGAAGCAAAAAGGTTAGGTCTTGAAACAGAAGCAGACGTTGTAAAAATGATAAAAGATTTTAGAAAAGAAAGGAAATAAGAATTGCATGAGAATTATGCTAGATACGAATATCTTAATTTCTATTGCAATTTTTCATAGCAACACTCTAAAGGAACTATTAGTCAATATCTGTGACCATCATACATTAGTATTAAGTTCCTATATAATAGAAGAATTAAAAGATGTAGTAAAGAAAAAATTTCCTAATCAATCAAATCATTTGAACCAATTTTTATATCAAATACCTTATGAACTAAATTATATCCCACTTGAAGTACTTAGCAATTGCGATATTAGAATAAGAGATAAAAAAGACTTACCAATACTCCATTCAGCCATACTGTCAGATGTAGACATCTTTATTACAGGAGATAAAGACTTTAAGTATATATCTATTGAAAGACCAGAGATTTTGACAGCAAGCGAGTTTTTAGAAAAATATTAACAAATATAAAATAAAACGGAAGAGATTATTCTCTTCCGTTTTTCTTTATTAGTATTTTTCATAATCTGAAAAGTCTGGCATTTGTACATCTGCATCTGTTACAATTCCAAATTTATAAGAGTAATTTTTCGTCGTATTTACATTTAATTCTCTTACGACTAGCCCGGTTTCTTTTTCTACCCAAATAATTAAGTCTTTTGCCAATCGAACTTCGTAGCAATCTTTTCCATTACATTCAGTTGAAATAATCTTACTTTCAACTGCTGTTTGCCATAGAAACTCTGGTTGTATATATAGCGTTATGGTTCGGATTAGTGATATGTATTTTCCTTGTTGCTCAAGGTATGTCTTTTGTCCTACTTTTTGAAAATCTGTTGCCATGTATGCTACGCCTTCAAATTCTCCATAATAGTTAAAGGTATCATTTGGTTGCTTATCGATTGCCTTAAAGTTATCTCCTTTTACATAGGCTTCTACGTCCCCGTTTCCGTCTATTTGTACATAACAGTTTGTATTTTTGTCTGTTTCTGCTGCCGTTGCAAGCAATTCCTTAATAATACTAACTTTGCGAATGGTCAAAACAAGTAAAACTGCAAGAATAAGTGCAATAACAGTTAGGATAGATACGACAATTTTTTTCACTGGTACTTTTTTCTGTTCCATATTTTTTGCCCTTTCTGTTGTTTTAATCTGACTATATCATTCTTTTTTATGATTGGATTGTGCTCGTACTAGTTGCTGGCTCTAACACCCAAGGGTTAGTTTCTGTTCCACTGCTATCTTTGTTCATCATATCTACTTTTAAGTTCATCTCTAATTCTACAACTGGTCGCAAGTACGACATATTCATAACCTCACCTGGCTTGAAATACAAAGCGTCCCCACTAACAAGTCCACTGCGAATACGCATCTCTCCAAATTTCGGATACTCTTTTGTGGTATCCGTACAGCGTGTTGCTAGATAATATTCTTTCTCACTGCTCATAGATAGTTCATAATAGATTGGTAAGATAAAATCACTGGCTTGTAATTCTTTTTTCCAGAAAGTTTGCTTAACTGTTAAATTTTGACTTGCCTTTTTCGCACCATTCATAATATTTTTTTGCTCGCTTGCCGTCAAGCCTTTTCCTTCTTTTCCATCGATGGTTTGTCCCGTTTCTTTTTCAAAAATGGCTGGGTATCTCATTGCATCTTCTTGGGTGTATTCCATTGTTTCACCATACTTGGTAACTCCGTTATCATAAGAAGCAAAATCGAAGTCTGGACTGAAATAAGCTTGTACATCTTCTAGTTTAATACTGCGTGCTGTTCCAAGTTCCGGATTGCTATATAAAGTATCGCAAACATCATTTAGCACATACACAATATTGTTGTATCCGTCAATCCCCTTAAATGTAACATAATCTCCATCTGCTGGTTTATCGCTGATTAAAATGAGTTGGGTTTTATCTTTGGAAAGTCCTAACACTCTCCATTTGAGGTTCGTATCTCTTTCGACTGTTTGGCTGAGGTCTGCTCCTGTATTGCTTTTTCCCAATGGATAACTGCTTTCTCCTTTTGGGGTATAACTTACATAGTCTCCCACATGGATTTTTCCCTCTACTTTTCCAGTTTCGTCAAAATTACGAATAAGCGATTGATAATCTGTTTTGACTGGCTCTACCTCTGCTTCTTTTAATAGTTCAAACACAGGTGTTCCACCGTCTTGTCGGTATTTCCAATAGAAAAATCCGCCGGCTATTAGAATGACAAGTAGTAGCAATAATACAAAGGTCGTATCTCCACTTCTTTTCTTCATTTTTTCCCCCTTATATAATATCTAAAATAACTGGTTGTTTTGCTTGTTCTTCTGGTACAATTTGATAGATTTGTGTCAGTTCTTCTTGTGCTTTTTTTGCTCGTTCTTCGTCGTTTGCGTGAATATAGGCAAGGACTTCTCCTTGTCCTACTTTGTCCCCTCTTTTTTTGACCAATTGTAGCCCTACTTCTGGCAAGATAGTATCTTCTTTGCGAACTCTCCCTGCACCTAGTTGCATTGATACTTTTCCAACTGCCTCTGCATTTAATTCTGCTATCCAGCCATTTTCTTGTGCTATCACTGGTAAGATAACATTGGCCTTTGGAAATTTCTCTGGATTCGTTAGATAGCTACTATCTCCACCTTGGTTTTCGACTAATTCTTGAAATTTAGCAAATGCCTTTCCGCCTGCAATACACGCTTTCATGACTTGTTTGTTTTCGGCAATATCCTCGCCTTTTCCGGCTAATTTTAGCATATATGCACCCAAGGTTAGTACCACTTCTTCTACATCTTGCTCCATATTACCATGCAATGCTTCGATTGCCTCTACTACTTCTAGTGCATTTCCCACATAAGTTCCAAGTGGCTCCTCCATATTGGTTAATACACACACGGTTTCTTTTTCGGCTAATTTTCCGATTTTGTTCATTTCAATTGCAAGGCTTGTCGCTTGCTCACGTGTTTTCATAAATGCACCAGAGCCACAAGTTACATCCAGTACAATCTTGCTAGCTCCTGCAGCAATCTTTTTGCTCATAATGCTAGATGCAATCAGTGGAATACTTTCGGTACAACTAATGGTATCTCGTAAAGCATAGAGCTTTTTATCTGCTGGTGCTAGATTAAGCGTTTGTCCGATTAAACTAATTCCAATTTTTTGCACATTGGCTAAAAACTCTTCTACTTCAATCCCAGTTCGGTATCCTGGAATGGCCTCAAGTTTGTCAATGGTTCCTCCGGTATAGCCAAGCCCTCTTCCAGACATTTTAGCAACAGGAACCCCAAGAGCTGCAATGGTTGGCATCAAAATAAGGCTAACTTTATCTCCAATTCCTCCAGTTGAGTGTTTGTCTACAACCGTTCCAAAAGAAGATAAATCTAGCACATCACCAGAATATGCCATTTCCATTGTTAAATTCGTGGTTTCTTCTTCATTCATTCCGTTGAGATAAATGGCCATCATAAGTGCTGCTGCTTGATAATCGGTAATAGTTTCTTCGGTATAACCATGTACAAAATATGCAATCTCGTCTTTCGAAAGTACCTGTTTATCTCGTTTCTTTGCTATGATTTCTTGAATATTCATCGATTTCTCCTTTGTTTATCTTACAATATTTTTGGTAAAACTTCTACGGTGAATTGGACAGAGTCCGTGTTCTCGAATAGCTTGAATATGTGCTGCTGTTCCATATCCTTTGTGTTTTTCAAACCCGTACACAGGATATCTTTCGTCCATTTGACGCATAATGCGATCCCTGGTTACTTTTGCCAAAATAGAGGCAGCTGCTATGCTATAGCATTTCGCATCTCCTTTAATAATGGAATCGTAAGGAACACCACAAGTATCGATTCCGGTTAGGGCATCTACTAAGATACGGTCTGATTTCACGCTTAGTCCTTGAATAGCAGTCGTTACTCCTACTTTGGTAG
>ERZ777011.1815-NODE-1815-length-20007-cov-6.427225_pt1 | contig 20007 bp, 24 predicted proteins | sample MGYA00374964_ERZ777011 | MGnify/ENA primary metagenome ERZ777011 (study PRJEB29310, sample SAMD00008975) | mouse gut metagenome | study: EMG produced TPA metagenomics assembly of the Metagenome analysis of fecal microbiota from mouse which was promoted... | reverse complement strand
GTTGTCAAGTGCGTGGGAGGATATCCGCCCCGAAAATATCTCTGCAGACAGTCTCGATGTGGAAAAGATTATCGCCGGGGTGGGGCGGCCGAGGTACGAGTTCGACCGAACCGCGCCCGGCCGGAGTTCTGCGAAGGACTTCATCTACCTCACGACTGAGGTTTGCTTAGTAACTCGCTATGGCAACAAGAGCCTGGAGGCTATCAAGCTTAAGCGGGATGAGTTCGATAAGGTCGTACTTACACAGGTGCGAAAGAGTCCTCGCCTTCGCAATAAGCCGGAGCTGTGTGAGATGTTGTATGTCAGGGGAATCGATGTAAATCCTGATGGTCTCTCTTTGACCGCGCATGTCGGCTTCAGAGAGTGTGACCGTGAGCGGGCGAGAGAACTTCAGCTCGCACCTAAAAAGAAGACCATGTCAGTTAGTTAACAGACAATAATTGGAGTGAGTTGTGTGTTATCGGTTGAATCCACTTTGTATAATATATTGAAACAGATTGAAAAGCAGTGTGAGGAAGACAGTGACCCATCAAGTCTACTTTATTGTGATGCACTGCTCTTCTCCGCCGTACATTATCTGCATGGTTATCTACGTGCACTTTTAGGTAAGCGTGAAGACCCCGGCCCCGCAGTTACTCCACAGAGTATGCTGTATTATTTATCGAAACTCCACGTGTATGTCCCAGATGCGATTGCTTTGTATATCAAAGCTCTGGAGGGAAGATACCTAACGTCGGAGCGTCCACGTCAGGCTGTGACTATTGATTGCCTTGCTGTTGTGTCTATACGCGCGAACTGTGATGACCTGTCTGGTGTGATAGACTATTTGTTCTCAGACAATGTAGCGAACACACTGTCTAAATCATCGGCAAGATACTTCTACCTGTATCGGAAAAATAGAGAAAGTAACGGCCTTTATGTGCCCGTCTATATGGTGGAGAAGTATTCTGGTGACCCCCGTGTAAGACATATTCTCCGTTCTCTCGATATCTTCACTCTGGCCTTGCGTGCACCTGAGAACTGGCGGGAGGAAGCGATTCATTTCCTGAAGGCCATTGAACCATTCCGTATGCATCTTTACGCTTATGCAAGGGGTGTATGTCTGAAGGCAGGTCAAGATATGGTCTACGTGAACACCTTTGATAAGATGAAAATCTCACGCTATGACTGTCGCGTATCTCAGAGTAAGTATGCGCAGGACTTAAAGATGTGTGACTTTAACACTCTGCTCGAATCGCGTGCCACCTTTAGGAATACCGTATGCAATTTGGCATTGTTCGAAATGCCTGAGGGTATGTGTATTACCGATTCTGATTGCGACTATGTCGAAGTAGTTGCACAGGTTCTTTATCTAATTTGGAACTACTACAGAACACGACACGATAACGCGGCGGCGTCAGTGATAACGGGTTATGTCCGGTCACTCTTTGTAGAGAAGCTTGTCAATGGCAGACTGTGTTTCGATGAAGTTACGTCCCTCTCCGCGTTAACCCTGGGTGATGTACTTGGTACCATTGATAAGCCACAGTTTGAGAGATACCGAGATAAAGCTCATCGCAGAAAGTACACCTTTGATTATATTACCGTGGACGTGTCGCTTCTCACACGTTATGGTAAACAGTCGCTACAGGTGGCGCGCAAGCATCTACCTGAGCTTAAGGCACGTGTCATGGAGGCGGTACGCGCCACGAAGAGGCTGGCCGACAAGCCTCTATTGCAGGACTTGCTCTATGTTAAGGAGTTTAGTGTGTCGGGCAGTGGGTACATCATCACAGCTCTGGTAGAATTTAAACCTGGGGCTGAGGAGGCCCTTTCCGAGGGCAAGCCCGAAGAGAATCAGGAGAGTAAAACAGGCGTGCAGAATCTCGACCTAAAATAGAGGACAAATGCTAAGGCCCCTGGGTTCATTAAAACCCAGGGGCCTTCTCTTACCTTGTATTTGTATACGGAAACAGATATAGACCAATACTTCTTGATTGGATGTGAGGTTGTGTCTGTTTGGTTTGGCAAGTTCAAGTTGCCAGAGATTGAGCAATTAAAGTTCAAAGCACCTTCTGAGGCGGAGACTATACATATAAGGAACTCAGGACTGGAACCCACGGAGTGGTTAGTAACGGCAAGTCCGACAGGCTTCCCCTTCATGCTACTGCGCAAGAGGGGAGGCGATTCTATTGCTGTGCTTGCTAACATAGAAAGGAATGAGCAATGACGTGAAATCGATGAATCTGGGGGACTCCGCACGTAGGAGTGAGTGGCCCGAGTGTACCCGGGGTACACTCGTTACTTTAGGGCTGTGGCTTCACAGCCAGGCACATATAGTGAAAAGTATCGGTATTCCGGGTGCCGAAGGTATGTCACAGGTTTATAGTGACCTTGCAGCACGCATTGATATCTTCATTGAAGAGGGGCCTGAAAGTCTTGATACGGCGTTTGAGGCTGCCACGAGGAAGGCTACAGCTTTCAGTCAAGTCTTCGGCTCCACGGAGATGCGCAACTCTAAATAAAGTAACAGCGGGTGATTGGGATGAGAATTGTATCTTGGAATGTAGCTGGCCTTCGCGCCTGTATCAGAAAGGGCTTTTGGGGCATAATGCGCGACCTTGACCCGGATATTATTTGTCTGCAAGAGGTTAAGGCTACCTCGGCCCAAGTCGACATTGAGCTGGGTGGCTACACAGCCATCTGGAATCCCGCGGAGAAGGCCGGCTACTCCGGGACGCTCATTCTGTCCCGTGTTCTGCTTCAGGACCAGCTCTTAGGAATCGGAGTCCAAGAGCACCAACTTGAGGGCCGCGTCATTACCGTAGACTGCGGCCCTTATTATCTTGTCACCAGCTATACACCCAACTCTAAGAAGGACTTGGTTCGGCTGGATTATCGCCTGCAGTGGGAAGAGGACTTCCAGCGATTCCTACATCTGCTGGACAAGCAGAAGCCAGTCATTCTTTGCGGTGACCTAAACGTCGCGCATGAAGAGATTGACTTGGCACACCCCAATACTAACCGTTACAGCCCGGGCTTCTCTGCTGAAGAGCGGCAGGCAATGTCCAAGCTGTTGTCCTCCGGCTTCACCGATACGTTCAGAAAGATGCATCCCAGCGATGAGACCTATTCATTCTGGACTTACTTCGGGAATGCCAGAGCGAACAATACTGGATGGCGTCTGGATTACTTCATTGTATCTAACCGCCTCATGTCTTCCATTACACGCTCCGATATCTTAACCGATATTCAGGGGAGTGACCATTGCCCTATTTTGCTCGAGTTGGGCTATTAGGAAATAAGTAGGAATTATTATGAACCTCATTAGTCATAACATTTTGTTCCCTGCCCTTGTGAAGGATGCGTCCCACCCGTACTACGACGAGTGTTGTGGGCTTCTGTCTGGAGGTGGTTTGGTTATTCGGGAGATTCAGGCAGAGCTGGTGTGGATGTACTTTGGCTCTGTCACCTCAGGGGGCACCGACGTAAGGAGCTGTGCGGTGATAGAATCATTCTTGCGGACGAAACTGATTGCGCTACCTTTTTAGTGGAGGGCTATCAAGATGACACCACTTGGAGGTATTTATGTTTGATATTGAATTAGATGTTGCCAAGATAGGAGTTATCGATAAGCTAAATGCTGCTATCTCTCTTGGTGAAATTAGTCGTGAGGAAGTAATAGACTTCTTTACCAAGAGACTCCCTGAGCTCCTCTACAAGCCTAAGAAGGTTACCGCAGAGGGGAAGACACTTTTCCTGATTTCGTTACGATAGAAGCTGCAGAGCCCATTTATCCTTTAGAGGATTTTCCAACCACTCCAGAGGACATAATGAAGCTTATCCGGGAGACAAACAGCATTCCAGGTTGCGATATTATGTCCGCCGAAGAAGCTATGGAGATTCTCTGAATACTCAATTTTGTGTTATAGCATAATGGAGGTAACTATGTCTAATTTAGAAATTGAAATGCAGCGCCGCGGTATTCCGGATGCTTTGAATGATATCATATCGCGGGGTGTAGCCTCATCTACAGAAATATTGAATTTCATTCGCAGCGTGTTACCTAAAGATGCTGACCAGGGAATCAATTTACCACTGAAAAGGGTTGGACCGTCTGAGATGGTATGGACTCGTCCACTGACTCCGGAGGAGATGGATGCCTTAATGGAACAACATCTTCGGAGAGGGACTTTTCGTATTTCCTCTGGCGAGGAGGCCCGGGAGTTGCTTTAGATTCTCAGTTTATATCAAGAAATAAATGGAGGTATTTATGTCTAATATTGAACTGGAGTTTGCTAAGTCTAACCTTATAGAGACAGTAGGCGCACTTATTTCCTGTGGCGAGATTTCGATTGAGGAAGCTGTTTCTCTCTTTGCAGAGAGACTGTCCGCCTTCGTCCGTAAGCCCAAGGAGACTGCCGTGGCTGAAGAGGATACTTTCCCTGACTTTGGTGTCTTAGAGCAAAGGGACTCAAATGACACGATTGCTTTAAACGAAATTCCTTCGACAGCTGATGGTGTCTTGGCGTTAATTAGAACGTTGGATGACGTTCCTGGGTTTGACGTTATTACTGGCGATGAGGTGCGTGGAATGCTATGATATTATTTGATACTAATGTACTTTTACGCGTGCTCCTTTCCGACAGGAGACACCCCGCTTTTGGTGCCTGTCAAGAGCTACTGGCAGCTGGTGGTTTTGTGAGTGACGCCATTATGTCTGAGGTTGTCTTTAATTACACCCTCAGGGTTAAAGGCGCTATAGCGAAGGAGTATGCAGCTTCTCATGGGGACCTTGAGATTTTTAATAAATCTCCCAGAGCATACACTGCGTGGTTTAAGAGGCTACCGTCTGGATGGAAGCATGAAGTTTATGTGGCATTCGAGGAGGCCTGGGACCGCCTTATTGCTAATTATCCAGATGTTAAGCTGGTTAACGAGGAACTGTTTCGTTCAGCTCTTGCTATTGCCCAAAAGCGCGGCCACGATTGGCCTGATTGCCTTCTGCTGGCGGCGCACGAGGTTTACGGTCATGGTGTAAGCAGTGTAGACAAGGATGTGGGTTGCCTTCCGGACAGGAGCAACCTCGCGCAGGACTCGGGTAACTCAAGTAGGAATAAATCTTCCACAGACAGTAAGCCCTCCCTTGAGCCCGAGCAGGCGGGTACTAGGCCAGAAGATCTAACCGTGGTCCTTGAGTGTGATGATACTAAAACCGCTCTTGCGGTTTGGAAGCTTTGGGAGGGCCAGTTCTCATCGACTGCTACCAAAGTCTACAATGTATTTCAGGCTTGCAAAATCAAAATTTGTCATTTGCGCGGCAGGTTTGCGTATATCTATTGTCAGGGTTCTGCACTTGATGTGTACAGCGCCTTCGCAAATTGGGTAAGCCTTGAGGTTTCAAAGGTGGCCTTTATTGGAATTCTCAAGGGGTATGGGGTTGAGAATCCCTTCAACATTGAGCTGTTAGAAAACGCTAAGGACTTTCTCAGCGAGACTGCCGCCTACGTGGCAGCTCGTGATAATCTGTTCAGGGGCTACTTATCCTTCTGTGATACTACTAAGCATACCTATGAGAAGATTGAGCAGGTTTGTTCTGTATGCCGAATTGGATGCGAACGCTACGAAAGTGAAAGCTTTATCGCAAAGCGCCTCTCCTTCTGGACACCCCGGCAATACCCTGATGTTGAGATTATCCCGCAGCTCTCGAATCTCAGCAGAGACTATCAGGCTCATCTTAATGCTTCCAGTCAGGGAATAGATGGCACCAACATGCTACCGCGGGTGTTGCTACACCTTCTTCTGTTGGAGCATTTGGAGCTTGCGCACACCAACGCGCCTGAGAAGTTGCAGAAGCTAAGGCTGTCCTAACAGGTCCTGACACTAAAACAAACCGAGGACTGATAGTATGTTCTATGAACGGTTTAGGCGCATGTGCGCTGAGCAAGGCCTGCCACTCTGTACCGTGTGCGAGCGTGCGGGCCTTAATCGCTCCACGTGGGTGGCGTGGTCTAAAGGCAAGGCGCCCTCCAGTAAGTCAGCAGCTAAGTTGGCTGCGTACTTCGGGGTTAACACCAATTACATCCTTTACGGAATTGAAAGTGGTAACAGTCTCGGAGGGCTTAACCAGAAGCTCCGGGTTCTTTGGGAAGGGGTTTCCAGGATGTCTCCGGCTCAGGTGGACACATTAACCGAGGCTATGCACGAGATTCTGCAGGGTGGTCAATCGCCCTAAAGCAAAGATATGGAGGGTCTAACATGAAAGAAAAAGACCCAAGAGTAGTTAAGAGGATTCCCGAAGAGGTAAGATATCTTCCTGAGGACTCAATTGTCCGTGGTCTACCTCTTGAATCTTTCGTCATTAAGCCTTCCCGGCCGGGAGGGGGTGTTGACAATGGATACCCTAACACGTCGTTATGACGAGTGTGACAACTTCGCCTTCCTTGAGTTTGTAAATGAAGGGGTCAGGGATGAAGTTGCTGAGCACTTTAAATCCCTCAGGCATGGTACTCTAACCGCGCAGGGTATGAACCCCATTATGATTTGTGAGGTTGTCACAGATGTGCCTGAGAGGTTTCTGCTCATACTGTTTAATGGTGATGTTCTTAGTGGTTATGGTGCCTTCTTTCAGTGGTGTGAGCAGCGACTTCACGAGGCCGCGTTGCTGAGTGTAGGTGCCATAGGTGACCCCTCTGGGGTCGGTATCTACGCCATGTGTGGCCAGTTGGAGGTAGCGGTACTGCAGGATGAGCTGTCAATGTGCGGTCAGTCAGAGTACTACCAGAAGTGTGAGCGAAAGCTTATTACTTCTTTCCTCAGAGAGGTAACCCTGAATAACTATTCGGAGACCTCCATAAACCGCATTATCGAGATGTGCTGTCTTGGCGAGGACCCTAATGATAAACGTTCTGTTGTCCGGTCTATATTCCGGGACTGGGCACCGCCTGTTGGATGTAATGTTAGTTACAATGCGCTCCACTGGGCAGACGCTATACAGAAGTGTCACACTACGGGTACGGACTATGATAGCAAGACCTGGAGTGAAGGGGACAACTTACTGGCTCGGGTTCTTGTACATTTAGTTCATGCTGAGCGCATGAATCCTACACCGATGATGGTCAAGTTCAAGAATCGCTACTCTGGTGTTAAACGCCTAAATTTGAAATAAGGAGTGATGTTAACCGTGAACATGATGAATCTCGGAGCAACCTCTCAGGGTTGGAGCGACGAGACTGTGCAGTGTCTCAGTTCGCTCAATCTTCTATTCTCCACCCTGGGAGAGCTGTCTGAGCTGGCGGGCCTGCCTGGGGGTAAGGCAACCTACTCCGGTATCTGCGACATGTTGTCTGTTGTGTCCTGCGGAGGACCGCAGACCTTGGAGGCAATGGTATCCGAGAAGTGCGTCAGGGTCTCACAGCTAACCCAATCCCGGAACATTCACACATTCTAAACACGTCGTCTCTTCTAATGTAGATAGATAAAATGGGAGGTGCGGTCAAGTGACCGACTGCGTTCAATTCTTTAATGCGGATGGAACCATCGTAGAGAAGTTCACCGCGATTGCCCCTCAGTACAAAGTTGTATGGGGCGTGGACCGTTCCTGTACACTGTACCGTCTTACCCGTGAGTGCGCCTACGAGAAGGTGTCCGAGGGTGAGTTCTTCAATTGCTTCTTTGCGATGCTTAAGGACTCCCGCCGGGTGAACGCTAAGCGGTACAAGCTGAACTGGACCCACAAGCACGACCTCGATGGTGCGGCCAACGAGAAAGAGCTGACGAGAAAGCCAATGTACTGCACTATCTCCGGCGAGCCTTGTTTCACCCTGGCCGTGGCTGTGTGGAAGGTGGAGTATGAGGGTGATGATATCTATACCGTGAGCCGCCACCTTGAGGGCAATGTCTGGGTGAAGGTCTACAGCGACCATCTCTTTGCCTGTAAGAGGTTTGTGCAGGACCCGGCGTCTGCTGTGCATGAGCGGCTCATCGAGCTCTATAGGTGTAATGCTCGGCTTGGCCTCTACAAGTTCGTTGCAGAGTGTCATAGGAATAACACTACATCTACCTTCGGCTGGGTGCCGATGGCCGAAGTTGTGGAGCAAGCTATCAATTACACTCGCTCTTGGACGCAGCGAGCTATTCGTATCGGAACTGACTTCATCGCCCCAGGCGGAAAGAAGACTACCCTTCCCAGACCTGCGGGTACTTCCTTTGACTGGAATGTTACCCAGCTTCAGCATTTATGTCGCCTCCATAAAGAAGAGGTTGAGTTCCTGGTTCGCAAGGGACACATTAGTCCTGTCATGACCGGCGATGAGATTTGCGGCGTCGTAAGGGACTATTTGGAGGACCCCGAACTGAGGTTAATGAACGAGTTCAGGACCTCCCGCAACCAGAGCGAAGAGTAAGAATATGATAAGCCACGATGCATATGGTTCCTACCTAAATCCACTGTCGGTCATACTCGACCATCAGAGAAAGTGGTGGCCGACGGATGGTGATGACACAGAGGCTTTCTATACAGCCCTGCGTCATTCTTCAATGGTGTCTCCTTTCCTGTTGACTAAGGAGTTGTCCGTCGGTGAGGTAGCGGACAGGCTCTCTAAGGCAGGAGCCACTATCTCAGGTGTGTGGACACCCAACTGTATCTTTGGTGCTGGTGCCCCGCACATCGACTTGCTGTCAGTGCTTGGGTCTGAGCCGCTCTCTAACAAGTGCTCGCAGATTTATTTTGTCAACAATGTAGACCAGCTCCGCGGCAACAAGCTATGGGCAGATGTCTGCAAAGCCGCGTATATGGTCATCATAGACTCGCAGTGGAGAGCATACTCTGGAGCTAATGTCATGTCTGTGCGGGAGAGTGATGTTCCTGAACAGGTCGTGCCTAAGCTGGATTCTCTCAGTAAAGCGATACGGTCCTACTGTAGAAATATGGGAACAGATGCCCCTATCACCTCAGCTACCATCTATGATGTCTCAAGGAACTTTGATATGCGGGATGTACTTGCGGCAGTTGAATCAGCAGGCATCTTCAACGGTACTGTGAAGGATATCAATTATTCAAGCAGTGCCTGTGGTGCATTCAATATGCGACTGCCGTTCGGATATTCGTTCCTCTGGGGAGCTGGCTTGAACATAATTCTCGTGGACAGGTTCTCCAGCATAGTGCCTACTGAGGTAACGGAGGGTGCAAGAATTCTTTTCGTGGATAAGGATTTCAGGGTGCGTGGTATTGAGAATATTCAGTCACCCTATAAGGACTGGCCTCAGCAAGTCCAGATATATGATAACCTCATCGATGATGTACCTCTCCCCATGTCTACCGTGGGCAACCTTCTTGTCACTGCGACTGAGATGTGTAGCCGTTCCGTTAGCGGTCCGTCACTCAATACGGAGATGCGAGCAACCATCGTCAAGTCCATCTACAATGCCGGGCTCCTTGTGGACGCAGTAATGCGCCAAAGCTCTAATCGCCTTGGTGATTTCTCATCCAAGAGTATCCGCCTGGCCGTACTTGAGTTAGGCCTGGAGGAGATAGCGTCAGACTTAGGTGTCTTCCCGGGCGGCATATTGGTGGGTGATATCAGGTTGCAAAAGGATATCCCTTACGATGTTCTGCTCTATGTGTACACATTTACGCGAGAACTATGTGAGCGCAACTATGCTACCTACTGCCCTTGGCTAAGTAGAGTGGCCCTTCCTCTGCGGTGCTGGTAGATAGGGGTGTTGCTATGTTTGAGAATTTGTTAGGTCGGTTTCGTGGCATCGAGTTGGAGACACAGAACGGGCAGTTCGTCAGTAAGCCTGGAAGGATTCCTCTCGATTCTATCTTTCTGGAGAGCTATGCCGAATGGATATGTTTCGGTATTAACCGAGTGACCTTCCTCGAGTACATTGAGTTCAGGGCTATGGCGGAAGTAGCTCAGGAGCTAAGACTCCCTAATTACTATTCCGAAGATATCCGAAAGTACCTGTTCCTGGCCGCATCTCACATTGCAGGTATGGGTTCCAACGACACTGTGAAGACTGAGAACTCCGAGTACGGCCATTACGCCAAGGAGCTGTTCAAGCTGTTCTACCATCCGATGGTCTGTACCTGGGGTTGCTTTGATAGCATAACCACGGACATAGACCGCGCCAGTTTGAGGATGCCGGAGTATCAGTATAACTCTCTTGTGTCCCTGATAAAAGATAATGGCGTGGAGATAACCAATTGCAGCCTGGTCCGCGAGGGTAAGCCCCTCCAACCTAACCCCATTCTAAAGGTGACCATCGACTATAATATCCTCCTCGGTGAGATAGCAGGGTTCTCTGCTCCTATAAGGGACACCTATGGTCTCAGGTATGTTAAGACTAAGATTGCACTCGCCTACTGTGCCGGCTTGCTTACTATGCAACAGCGCATGAGTTTAGAGCGAGAGCTTGAGCGTGTAGACCCTCCAGCTGATGCCGTCTATAATCCTCCGCATGGCGGACTGCACAACCTGAACTTGTAGCACCCTGCAAGGACGTACTGTGGACGAGCGCCTTCAGATGTTCTGTTGGAAGTACAATAATGATAAGATAGGTAACTAACATTCAACACGTGGAGGTGTCTCTATGTACAAGAAACCCGTAGGACAAGAGCAATCGAAGATTCACACCAGCATTATGTATACGGGTGTCCCTTACCTGGACGCCGTCATTCAGTTCGCCAAGCCGAGCTACAAGGCGGCTGGTGTCAAGTTCAGGTCGGATGGCATCTCGCTATACCAGGCCCTTAACCGGGAGATTCACTGTAGCTCCATTCGGGCGGTGGATTATAAGACACCTTTCGAGGGCGTCTTTGCCCTATTCAATGCCGCTGGCATCACGAGGGGCACCGCAGCTGATGGCTCTGACTTCGATGGAAGGTTCCTAAAGCTGGATGCTTCTGTTATCACCTGTGACCTGCATGACGTGTGCCCGTCTCTACAGGTTAAGTTCAACAGAGTACTATTTACCTTTGAGGCGCTGGGTGCCTGTGTCTTCAACTCCTATCCTCTCGGGATGTGGACGGACCAAACATGACCCGCCAGTGCGTTCATTGGCACCAGGGCAGGCAATCTATGCCTGCCCATTTGGGCCCTTAGCTCAGTAGGTTAGAGCAGCTGACTCATAATCAGCAGGTCCAGGGTTCGATTCCCTGAGGGCCCACCATTGTCATCTCGTAGCGATGGTCCCACTCACAGTTAGGCGAACGGCCGTAGTCTACTGTGTTTGCCCCATGAGATGGCAGATAGCTGTCGCGGGCCCGACGGCTATCACTAAATTAAAGTTTCCAGCAAGAATATGGAGGGTCGGGTTGATACCCGACCCTTTCTATTCCGCGTTAACAGTTCTGCTCTGGCCGCGTGAGGAATGTTCCCTGCAACTAAGTCTTGTTCAACAAAGAGAAGAGAGGAGGCATTATGTAATGCCAGTATCCATCGTAGTAGGGGGCCAGTATGGCTCTGAAGGTAAGGGAAAGGTTGTACACCATTTTGCTAAGGAGTTCAAGGTCAAGGCCGCCGTCAAGGTGAGCGGAACTAACTCCGGGCATACCTTTATCGATGAGGACGGGAAGGCCCACATTCACCGTGTTCTCCCGTCAGCCTCCACACTGCCCGGTGTCCACAGTATCATTCCAGCCGGTGCTGTGTTTGACCCCGAGCTTCTTTTCAAGGAAATGGAAGAGGCGGACCTGTCGCCATCCAGTGTCTATATCCATCCTAATGCCGGTATCATCACCGAGGAAATCAAGCAAGAGGAGAAGTGGTCGGGCCTGGCATCTTCCATCGGCTCTACCGTCTCCGGAACTGGCTATGCTACAGTGCATCGCATTTTGGCGGATGGCAAGTTCATGCGCGCCTGCGAAGTTCCGGAGCTGGATAGCTATCTCATCGACACCACCAAGCTGATGCGCCGCTGGCTCGATAATGGCGACCATATTATTATCGAGGGCGGTCAAGGATTTGGATTGTCCCTCCTACACTGTAACTGCTATCCCTTCTGTACAAGTCGTGACACAACCGCATCTGCTTTCTTGTCTGAGGCAGGATTAAGTCCCTTCGATGTCACCAATGTAATCCAGGTCCTGCGCACCTATGAGATTCGAGTGGGTGGCAGCTCCGGTCCTATGAAGCATGAGATTACGTGGGAAGAAGTTACGCGGAGGGCTAAGGCAAAAGAGCCTATAATTGAAAGAACCTCGGTGACCAAGAAGGTGCGCAGGGTTGGTGAGTTTGATTCCCAGCTTGTTAAGCGGGCAAACATCGCGAATCACCCTAACATTGTGGTGATGAATTTTATGGATTACATCGCCGAAATAGACAACGAGGAGTACGCCAACATGCTTGGCTTTAACAGGCTGTCCTTCCTTAACATGGTAGCGGAGACTACTGGGATGCGTGTCACCCATGTAGGCTTTGGGCCTAATGATGTACGCACCGTAGGGGAAGCCTGTGCGCCTAATAGTCTTCTCTATAAGTAGGTGGTAATCAATGGCCATATGGACTGCTGAGTTCTTAAAGCTCCTTCGCGAGAAGTATCCTGAGCAAGGCCCTAACATTCCAGAGTTGCTAATGCACTTCACTCCAAAGGCGATTAAAATCAAGGCTGGCAAGGAAGGTATACTGATGCGCAGTGCCAACTGGACTGCAGAGGAGGACCGTATACTTCGGGAGCAGTACCCAACATCAGGTACTGAGATTTCTGCGCTCCTGACTAACCGCACGCGGACAAGCATAAAGCGAAGGGCATCCTTCTTGGGAGTCAATTCCAGGGACGCCTATGTTCCTTTCACTGAAGAGGAAGATGCTATTATCCGGGAGAAGTTTCCCACGCAGGGTTCTAACATTCCTGAACTGCGAGCAACAAGGAATGTGAACAGTATCTGTGCTCGTGCCCGGAGGCTTGGCGTGGATAAGCCTATCCGAGAATGGTCGGCCGAAGAGGATGCTATCCTCCGCGAGAAGTACCCAACCTGCGGTCGGGATATTCCCGAGCTGCTTTCTGCCCGCACAGAGAATGCTATCAAGGGTCGTGCGAAAGTCCTCGGCCTATTACCAGTAAGGGCCTTTTGGACCGATGGGGATATTGCTATCCTAAAGGAGAAGTACCCTGTCCTTGGTTCTGATATTCCAGAGCTCCTCACGAAGTTCAAGGAATCCAGTATCTACACTAAGGCCAGAGCATTAGGTTTGCCTAAGTTGCCAGATGAGACTACCGGTTTCCGTAGAGACAGTTGGGATGATGCGGAGCTTAAAGCTCTGGCTGAGGAGTATCCCGTCTATGGTTCTCTCGCTCCATCACTCGTCGCTACTCGCTCCGCGGAGGCAATACGAGGCAAAGCATCCGCCTTAGGAATTAAGGCACCCGCCGCCTGGAGCGAAGAGGACCTTGCGATTCTCAGGAAGGAGTATCTCGAAAACGGCCCGGCCATTCCACAACTTCGTGAACGATTCAAGACCTCACAGATTACTTACATGGCCAAGAGCTTAGGGCTTAGTCAACTCAATCCTACGAGGTGTGACTGGTCTGAGGAAGATGATAATCTTATCCGCAAGTATTATCCAACGTTAGGTACAAATATACCCGGTCTAATCGAAACACGGTCCGCATCATCTATCACACATCGCGCGAGCAGACTCGGGGTAGGAGCACGTGTAACTTGGTCACAGGAGGATATAGATATCCTTCGTGACCAGTATCCGACTTGTGGTAAGCAGATTCCGGAGCTACTTGAGAAGTACACCGGGTCCCAGATACAGAAGAAAGCGAATGCACTCGGTCTAACCACCAACTGGTCTAATCGGTCATGGACTCCGGAGGAAGAGAAAATCCTCCAGGAGAACTATAGTAACTGCACAGCAGAGGAGTTGCGTAAGCTACTGCCAGGCAGGACTGTTGCTGGCATCTATGCCTATGTAAATAAAACGGAGGCAGTCAAGTCTAAGGCGCAGTCCATCGTGTGGAAGAATAAGAATATTGCAAGTGCTTCCTCCGCCTATACTGGTGTGGATGGTAAGCAATATTTCTTCGTGCGATGTGCACAGTGCGGCGCAGTTATTCTAATCCCGGAGGATGTGATTGCCAGTTTTATCCATGGTGATACCTGCACTGAGCGCGAGGTTCCGGAGGGCTTCGCTCTACCTCTTGCCATCACTCGCTCAGGCGATTGCTAAAGCAACCCCTTATGAAAGTGTATAATTATCGCCAACTTCACTCCTATAAGATAACAATCAGGGAGAGTGGTTTCTCAAATGAAGCACATGGACCTGAATAATAAACAGGCTGACTTGCAGGGAGGGCAGCCTAAAAGTGCATCTCATATCCTTAACCCTAAGAAGCTGGCCGAGGTGCAAGACCGCACCTATATTGAGATGTTGCAGTGTCTCATGCTCTATGGTGAATGTAACCTGGAGCGCCCGACTGGTTTTGGCAAGACTAAGATATTCATGCAGCTCGCCAGCGAATACCCGCATGAGAGATTCCTCTACATCTATGATGTGAACAACGTCGTGACTGATATCATGGCGACCTATAATCCGAAGAACGTTGAGTTTCTTTCTTACGCTGCCCTAAGTAGAATCACTTCTCGCGACCGTATAGTTCAGCGAATTGTTGGTGGTGAGTTCTTTGTAGTCATCTTCGATGAATCCCATCTAATGGGAGGTGAGAACATCCGTACAACCATCGAGCTTTTCCTCCCTATATTGCGTCAGATAGGTTGCAAGATTCTTGGTGGCACCGCTACTTCAATCAGGACCGACGGTCACAATGTCACAGCAGAGTTCTTCAATGGGCATACCGTTAGCAAGTATACTCTCGAGGATGCTTTCGATGATGGCATTATGCTCGAGCCGGTGACGGTCCTGATGCTTGGTACTCTGCAAAGAGCTGAGCTTCTAAAGAAAACCAATGCGGACAATCCCTATCTCGTGAGACGAATCAATCAGCTTGAGCACGCGTATGCTGACCGCATTGGGGCGCCCGCTGTCTACCGTAGAAAGATAACAGAGTTGTATGATGGCAAGCTCCCACCGTATATGCGGTTCATTATCTTCTATCCCACGATAAAGTCTATGCAGGATAATGCCATTAAGGTTCAGAAGGATTTCCAAAAGGCTTTCCCGACCTACGGTGTAGGTCTAACCTATATCTCCTCTTATGCTGAGCACGACAAGGCGGTAAATCATCTCGATGATTCCATCGTGGATTACACGATTGACCTGATTGCCAGCGTGGATATGCTGAACCAAGCGTATCATTCTCGTTACCTCAATGGTATCATCCAGATGCGCTATACAATGTCTAACATCATCTACACCCAAGAGTATGGTCGAGCGTGTAGCGTAGCTTCTAATCAGCGTACCATCGTATTCGATAATGTAGGTAATGCTTGCGTTGACCCTGGTGTTGAGTTGAATCAGCTTCTGGGCGAAGGGATTCCTGACGACAGAGGTGGGTTCTTCTGGTCCCGTAAAGATAGCAAGCGTTTGAGGTTCCATGTATCTGCTGAAGACATCTCTATCGAGCAGGCCCTGCAGAGGATACGTCAGACGTCCAGTGTGACGGAGGAGTTCCGCAATAACGCTAAGAAGCTAATGGGCCCGCTGTTCAATGCTCCGGATGATGCAGTCGTTAAGATAACCCGCTTGCCACTGTGGTTCGTGAAGGAGATACGTTCGGAGTTGGAAACTGAATCTCACAGTAGTGTTAGCCTAACTTAAGTACTATAAATAAATTAGCCCTGGTGAGGAAGTCTCACCAGGGCTAATTTATTTCTAAAGATGGGAGTTGTCTTCTGTGATTGGACACTTGATGGGTAAATGGGTACTGCAGGATGTTCATCGTCGTGTGCTTCCTGCAATGCAGTTGTATCGAGCTGTAGACGCTATTGTCTTCGTATCGGTAGTGTTTACTGCCGGTGTGCTTTATGTAACAAACACCCTGTTGTTTTGTGTATTATCAACTGTAATGATTCTACAAAGATTATACGCCTCATTTTACCTTACACCAAAGGTTCGGTGTAAAGAGTATGATATGTTTCCCGAAGACCTTCCGATTCCTTACATTGGTGAGGATGAAATGACCTTCAAGTACCAATCTATCGAGGAACTTGTTAAACAGTGTCATAAGTTGATTGTAACTCAATTGAACTCGTATACAGATAGTACGTTGATAATAGCACCGTGTTCTAACGTGTATACTGGTAGTCGTGAAGATATAAATCGCTTGCATGCAAAGACTTCGGGCAACAGCATAGTAAGTGGGTTCTTCTTAAAGACTATGGACTTGGCCTTTGTTAGTGTTCAGTCTCGTGCCTCGGCTACTGCCGAAACTATGCTCCATGAAATGATTCATCGCTACACATCAGATGAGGGTTTGTGCTCCTACCTGACTTACTGTATAGCAGGGCATTTACATCAAGATGTTCAATTGATGGCCCTGTGGAATATTGTATCACACTCAGACTATGATGTGTATGGTACCGCCAGGAAGTATTTTACTCCGAAGCAAGTATCAGAGTTAAGGTCATGGTGTGCAGAAACTATGGCTAAGTATAAAGTTGGCATACGGGAGGGCGATTAATATATGAATAGGTATTTATTAAAGGTAGGTAATCTATATTATGTGGGTTCCGCCAAGGATGGAAAAGAACTCTTTACTGTTGACATGAAGGACGCATGTGTCTTTAATGAGGGCGCTATAAATATGCGGGCACTCAAGTCTCTCGCCAAAGAGTTTGGTGGTGCAATATTGACGGTCAGTGGTGACTCTACAGAATTGCCTGAAGGTGGGCCAGTAGAAGTGATTGAGGATATCACTGCGTGGCTTGAGGCTAACAAGCGTGCCATTCTTGGAAGCCGTGCCAGCGCGGCTACTATTGCCCAGTATGTACAGTGGCTCTCTAACCGCCACAGTCCCGCTATTGTTTCGTGTTGGATGAGTGGCGTTCCCACCTGCCTTAATGTATCAGCGTTTGAGACGAAGGGTGGTCAGTCTAAGGGTTTCAGCTTCTGCTTTATATTGCAGGCCATCGGTAAGCTGAACGAAGTTCAGCAGGCAAAGTGGGACGCCATGCAATATGGCATTCCCCTTAGGGATAATCGGCGTGTTTTGATTAAGGATGAACATCAGGTTGTCTTTGGCCAGGACGAGCGTGATACCCGTGAGACTGTCCTGAAAGGCAATAGGAAGTCGGGTGTGTCCTCCATGAACTTGAAGTAACTTTGTCTATCGCGTGCCTCACTATAAGCAGTGTAGTATAACACCTATTTCATTTTATAGTGAAATAGTAAATAGGAGGTGGGCCTATGTCTGAAAGTGCATATTTTAGTCGGACAGAGCAGAGCATTGTGGCTAAGCTGTGGCAGAATGCTGAGGCTGCAGGAATGAGCCCTCAGGATTTTATTAAAGGGATTCGCGATGTAATGTCAGCCGGTATTAGTGTGAGGGCACCGGTTGTCGAGGTGGCGCAGGACAATGAACGAGTATTGGTTACTGCTCCGTCTGGTTTCGTAGTGGACCTTACACCAATGCCGCGTAGTGTGGTGGAGGAAGCAAAAGCATTTTTCTGCGAAGGCGGCCCAGGCTATCTGGACTCTGGTCTTGAAGAGCGTACTCTTCTTGGGATGGAGGAAGCGCATGGCATCTAATGTTTTCACGGTACCGAAGTGACTTAGCTGAATTAGGGTATCATTATAAATAGAGTGCTGCAACTCTTATTTCATTTCAGAGTTAATAATAGCCAGGAGGTGTTTCTATGCCTGAAATTGCCCACACAACCGAGAACTACGGTGAAATTAAGAAGTTTATGGCGTTATCTTGGAGAGCAGCACAGCTATCTGGTGTAAGCCCTACTGATTTTGTCAAGCTTGCTAAAGAATTCTCCGGAGCCATCAGCGTGAGTGAAAACTCTATTGAGAGGATATACACCATAGACCCAGACCCCCGCTTAGAATTCAAAGCAACAATGGCACTACCAACACAGGAAGAAATCCAGGATGCTTTAAGATTCTTTGGTTTCGATAAACCGGGTAGCCCGTACGAAGACTTAGGCGCGGCTGTTAATAGGGGAAGAGAGATATGGTATGAGGAGCATGGGCGCTAATATTTGTCTACGTATAATTCACAATACAGAATCAATATTTAGGGTGGTGCAATTTGCACCACCCTGTTTCTTTTCGTCTAAACTATTTCTCAGGAAGATTCCTCATTTTTCCATGTTGCGCTACATGAGTGCGCCATTTTGTATTAGGAAGCAATTAGCTTCCTGTCGTGTGTTGTAAGCTGTACCAGTGGCGTGACTACTTGTTGTAGGCGCGTACATCAAACAGAAAGAGAGTGTTTTACGTGCAAAACAACACCCAGGAGAAAGAGAATGCCCTGAACACCGATACCCAAAAGCTGCTCCTCCGCTCTCTGGTGGGCAACGTCTATGATGCGCAGAGCGTACGCATCGCGATGGGCAACCGGTTGGTGGCCAGCCTGCGGGACATGGGCGTTATCCCCAACGCCCCGGAGAAGCCCACCAAGACTAAAAGCAAGAACAAGAATGCCACGGCCGATGAGCGCGCGGACGAGGACAATGCCGCTTCTTCCAAGGAGGAAGAGGAGAAGGAGAATAACAAGATTCTGGTCCAGGTGCTGAACGAGTTCAAGCTTGTATCTGACGTCTATGCCAACAAGTTCAACAACAAGGGCTCTATCGTGAAGGCCCTAGTGGCTGAGGATGTTGACCACGTTTTCATCCGCACTGAACTCACCTACAGCATGGTGGAATCCTTCACCCAGATGTCCAAGACCGAGAAGCGGATGATTGACATCTGCTCTCGTGAGATGAAGAAACATCCGCTGTGGGATGCGTTCTTTGAGGATGTGAAGGGCTGTGGGCCTCTTATGGCCGCCGTGTGTGTTGCCTATCTCGACCCCTATAAGGCTCGCTGGCCTTCTTCCTTCTACAAGTACTGCGGCCTGGACGTCGTTGTGGACGAGCAGGGTGCCCACGGCCGGAGCCGCAAAGATGCCTACATGGCTCCCTACATCGACCGAGACGGCAACGAGACTGAAAAGCGAACCCTCGGCTACAACCCCGTGGTGAAGGCTAAACTGGTGGGTGTGCTTGGCACCTCCTTCTTGCGTGCTGGCGCCAACGGCAAGTATGCTAAGATATACTACGATTACAAGAACCGCATCCAGAACCGTGGAGACACCCAGGACCTGCGAGCCGTTGTTATTCACCGGCGGGCTGTTCGTTATGCCGTAAAGATGTTTCTCAAGGACCTTTGGTATGCTTGGCGTACCCTCGAGGGGCTCCCTACCGGCGATGACTATGCCGTCGCCAAGTTGGGAATGGCGCCGCATCATGACCCGCGGGATGAGGTGTCGGCTGATGACGTTCTGGAGACTGCCCTGGGCGTGGCGCTCTAATACATCTAAGATAAGAAGGGAGCTTTCTCCTACTACATCATCCGTAGGAGAAAGCTCCCTTCTTGCGCCCTACTGTAAATCGTGTCTATGAGAGAATAGTGTATCGTCGGAAACAAGCGTGTCAAGGTTACGTAGTAAACCACTTATGACAAGCGAGCCAAAAGATTGTAGTAATCCATTGATGCAAAGCGTACCTTAAATATAAAGGAACCCAATTCTTTGTAGTGTGCCATATCCCTGAATTTCTTCTTACTGTCCGAGCGAGCCAAAAATAGATAGAAACCCCGAGAAGCTGAGCGAGTCTATAACATACAGAAACCCTTAAGTATTGAGCGAGCCACAGTGGCCACAGTAATCCTGAAGTGTCGAGCGAGCCCAAAACTTTTAGTAACCCTGAGTTGTCAAGTGAACCTAAAAGCGAAAGTAACCCTAAATTTTTAGTGCACCTGATGCCCATAGTACCCCTATATAGACAAGTGTACCCGATGGTTGAAGTACCCCTATATAACCTAGTGTACCAAATCAGCTAAGTAATCCGGAGCCGTTAGTGTACCATAATCCACAATTGTGCACCCAGTGCTATAAAGTGTACCGCAT
>ERZ777011.1814-NODE-1814-length-20031-cov-25.644824_pt1 | contig 20031 bp, 19 predicted proteins | sample MGYA00374964_ERZ777011 | MGnify/ENA primary metagenome ERZ777011 (study PRJEB29310, sample SAMD00008975) | mouse gut metagenome | study: EMG produced TPA metagenomics assembly of the Metagenome analysis of fecal microbiota from mouse which was promoted... | reverse complement strand
ATGATGCGCGATCCATCAACTGCGTATCTTGTCGATGACGCGGAGTTTGACCGTCAGATTGACGAACTTGGCGTGACTGAGGTAGGTACGGCGGCGGGTATGTATATCGAGCGCGGTATGTATAAAGTGAAGAAGGCCATTCAGAATTTCTTTCGTGAGCTTCTGGAACTGCTTTTTCAGGCTGCGTCGCTGACTATCGACACGATAAGGACTTTCTTCCTGATAGTTCTCGCCATACTCGGTCCGATAAGTTTTGCGATTTCGGTGTGGGACGGATTCCAGAACACCCTTGTCCAGTGGATATGCCGCTATATACAGACCTATCTATGGCTGCCTGTGGCGGACCTGTTTTCGACAATTCTGGCGAAAATACAGGTGCTGATGTTGCAGAACGACATTTCGGAGCTGACCAACAACCCTAATGTCGATATTGACGGAAGCAACACCGCGTATATCCTATTTATGATCATCGGAATCATCGGGTATTTCACAATCCCGACGGTTGCCGGATGGATCATACAGGCCGGAGGCATGGGCAGCTACAACCGTGCGGTCAACAATACGGCTATGCAGGCAGGTTCCGCCGCCGGAAGTGTCGGCGGCGCGGTTGCCGGGAATGTGGCCGGTCGTGTCGGCAAATTATTGAAATAAAATTCTGATACGGATTAAATGGAATTCAAGTCATTAAAAAACATCGAGACATCCTTCCGTCAGATACGCCTGTTCGGAATAGTGTTCGTGGCGATGTGCGCGGTGGTGGTCTCGGTGGCGCTGGTGGCTGCTTTCAATTTCGCCGAGAAGCAGCGGGAAAAGATTTATGTCCTTGACAACGGCAAGAGCCTGATGCTGGCTCTGTCGCAGGACATGAGCCAGAACCGTCCGGCGGAGGCGCGGGAACACGTGCGCCGCTTCCATGAGCTGTTCTTCTCGTTATCCCCGGACAAGTCGGCAATCGAGCATAACATCAACCGTGCGCTGATTCTCTCCGACAAAAGCGCCTACAACTATTATTCGGATTATTCCGAGAAAGGTTACTACAACCGCATAATTTCGGGAAACATCAATCAGGTGTGTCAGGTTGACAGCGTGGTGTGCGATTTCAACAACTACCCCTATGTGGCCCGGACTTATGCCCGACAGATGATTATCCGCGAGAGTAACGTGACTCAGAGAAGCCTCGTGACGGTATGCCGCCTCACAAACTCCTCGCGTTCCGACGACAATCCAAACGGATTCATCATCGAGAATTTCAATATCCTTGAGAACAAGGACATATCAACGGTAAAGCGATAACCGATGAATAAATTTCAATCAATGCGCTCCGCTATATATAATAAGGTGTGGGGCAAACCGAAATCGGCGCTGGGCGAGTATCTGCGACGCAAGTGCGACGGCATCCCGGCAAACCGCAGACTTACAATTATAACCGTCCTGCTTTCACTGTTCATCATCACGGCTTTCTTCGTGTTCGGCAACGCCTGTTACCGAATAGGGCGCGGACAGGCCCTGATGGAGAGAATAGAGCCGGAACATATAGAGGGGCTGGAACTTCCTTCCCTCGACAACGGCGATACGCCGGATATTTGGCAATTCAAGGATTCCGAATATGAACTTTCAGGAACTGAGAACGAAAATCAATGACTGGTTTGAGTCCAAATCGGCTGCCGAAAGGCAGAAAATGAAGAAATACCTGCTTGTCATTCCCGGCGCGGCAATCATCTTCCTCGGCTCGATGTGGCTTATCTTCGGCTCGTATATGTCTGATGACGGTGCGGAAAAGGGAAAGGCCAACATGGAGCTGCCCGACGGAGACAGCGACAAGTTGCAGGGCAACAAGCTCAAAGCGCTTGCCGAGGCGGAGATGCAGAAGGAGAAGGCCCGACTGGACAGCATTTTGAGTGCCGCATCCATAAGGCAGGATTCCGTACCGACTGACACGATGGCTGCATCTGAACCTTCCCCGATTGAACAGTCTGCCTTGCAGTATCAGGAGGTACAGGCTTCGCTCGATGACTTCTATGTGCCGGAAAACTCCGATGCCGTCCGTATGGCGGAATTGCAGGAGCGTATTGACGAGCTGGAGGCGCAGAACGCTATGGCGGCTGAGCAGGCGGCGCAGCCGGACCAGATGGAGCTTCTGGAACGCTCCTATCAGCTCGCGGCGCAGTATATGGGCAACGGCAATGCCGTGAATCCCGCTCCGGCGCAGACGGTGGAGGAAAAGGGTAAAAGGAATGTCCAGCCTGTCGCGCAAGTAAAGCGGAATGTCGTATCGACGCTTTCATCTTCTGCCGCCGGTCGCGGTTTCAATACTTCTGTCGGGGCGAAGGCTTCAACCCAGAAGAACACCATCGCCGCTGTCGTGGCAGGTAACCAGAGCGTTACCGACGGTCAGACAGTAAGACTCCGGATTGTGGAACCGATGTGGATAGGAAGCCGCCTTGTTCCGCGCAACACAACAGTTGTCGGTGCCGCGAGATTGCAGGGAGAGAGACTTGAGATCGCCGTGTCATCGGTGGAGTGCGAAGGCTCCGTGTATGAGGTGGAGCTGACAGTATATGACACCGACGGACAGGAAGGAGTTAATATTCCCAACTCAATGGAGTCGGACGCTCTGCATGAGATTGGCGCCAACATGGGGTCAACGATGGGCAGTTCGATAAATATCTCCACCGATGCCGGTGCGCAGATTGCCTCCGATGTGGGGCGAGGACTTATCAACGGTGTCAGCCAGTATCTGACAAAGAAAATGCGGACCGTGAAAGTCCACCTGAAATCCGGATACCGGGTAATGCTTCATCAGCCCGAAGATGTGTAACTAAAAACAGAAAACCGTTATGAATTTCAAGACTATAATTCTTTCCCTTGCCGCCGTTATAGGCATGGCTTCCCCGGCGTTTGCCAAAAACAAAGCGGTCAAAAACACCGATAACAGTGTGTCGTCCGACACTGAACAGGTGGCGGAACACGACATCAACGTGTACGGCTCAGGCTACACTGACGGGGACAAGTTCGAGGGTCTGACGCGGAAGGTCGGTTTTGACCGCATGATTCCCCCTCACGCTCTGGAAGTGGCGTTCAACAAGACTACTCATGTCATTTTTCCGTCGGAAATCGTGTACGTCGATTTGGGCGACGAGAATCTTGTCGCGGGGCTGGCCGACGGCGCGAAGAACGTGCTGCGTGTGAAGTCGGCTGTCAAGTCGTTCAAGTCCGAGACGAATCTCACGGTCATCACCGATGACGGATGTTTCTTCACCTTTAATGTGAAATTCGCAAAGGAGCCTCTTTTGCTCAATATAGAGATGACCGACTTTATCCACGACGGGGAGGCGGTCAACCGTCCCAACAATGCGCAGGAGATATACTTGGAGCGTCTGGGTCAGGAGTCGCCGATGCTTGTAAAGCTGATCATGAAGTCAATCTACAAGCAGAACAAACGCGAGATAAAGCATATCGGCTCAAAGCGTTTCGGTGTGCAGTTCATTCTGAAAAGCATATATACCAACAACGGCCTTCTCTACTTTCACACTGAACTGAAGAACACATCGAACATCGCTTTCGATATTGATTACATCTCGTTCAAGATAGTCGATAAGAAAGTGGTCAAGCGTACAGCCATGCAGGAGCAGGTATTGGAACCGCTCCGCGCCCAGAACTATGTGACTGTGGTCAACGGCAAGAAATCGGAAAGGACTGTCTTTGCCCTTGAAAAATTCACTATCCCCGACGACAAGCAGCTTGTCATCGAGGTCGCGGAGAAGGAAGGTGGCCGCAATCAGTCTTTCGTGGTCGAGAACGGAGATATTGTCCGCGCGAATGTAATTGACGAACTTTCAATTCAGTAAACATCAGCTTATGAAGAAGATTCTTATAATCTTCGCTGCCATGCTCACCCTCTTCGGAGGGCGGGCAATGGCCCAGCGATGCCTCCCGGGAATGTCGGCTGTAGAAGTCCGCGCAGATATGGTAAACGGTTTCTATACCGGCGACTCACGCAACTGCGGCTATGATTTCGGAGTATTCTATTCCGTTTTCAAGGGCAATGCCAACACATGGAGCTTCGGAGGCGAATATCTCCAGACTTACAGACCCTACGGGGAGAAGGGCCGCATCCCCGTTGCGCAGTTCACGGGTGAGGTCGGATATAATCTCCATATCGTCAGCGACTATTCACAGACATTCCATCTATATGGAGGTGTGTCGGCTCTCGGCGGATATGAGACGGTCAACTGGGGTAAGCATACCCTTTCCGACGGCTCCACAATTAGGAACGGCGACGCCTTCATCTATGGCGGCGCGTTGACCTTGTCGGCAGACTTTTATCTTTCGGACAGGCTGGCACTCGGCGCCCATGTAAAGGAACGGTTCGTGTTTGGCAACGACACCGGCCATTTCCTGACCCAGTTCGGGGTACACGTTAAACTCACAATCGAATAATCCATGCCTACAATAGTAGATCTTGACATAAAGAATATTCAACTTACGGAGTTTATGAAGGCTCTTGGACAGGAACACCCGGTGGCAGCCGACGGCAATCTGCGCGTTTACAATGCTCCATACGATGACAATCACGCCGCGACTATGGTCATAAACACTGAAACAAATTTGTGGCGTGATACAAAATCAGGAGCTTATGGCGGAATATATGACCTTGCATACGAAATTATGGGCAGTTGCAGTATGTCGGAGCTGAACCGGTTTATCGCCTCTGAAATGTCTGCCATCCGCAAGTTTGACATCCGTCATGAGCCTGATGTACCGAAGCCACAACGAAAATTCCGTATGTAAGACATGGACAAGGAATATTTCAAGGGAATATCCCTGCTTGATTTCATGCTGCATTTAGGTGCGGAGATGAAAGGGAAAGACCGCAAGGGGTTCTGGTTTCTGGCCCCGTACCGCAGTGAGAGAAACGCCTCCCTGCATATCGGCTATAATAATCTGTGGTACGACTATGGTATCGGAAAGGGCGGCGATATCTTCACTCTGGCTGGGGAGATGATCGGCAGTGGCGATTTCATCCGGCAGGCCGAATATATCTCGCAAGTTATGAAGATTCCGATGCCCGACGGTTACAGACCGGAACCTATGCCGAAAGTCAGACCGGAACCGGCATTTGAGAATATCGAGGTGGGACCGCTGTGTTCCCGGAGGTTGCTTAACTATCTCGCGGGACGCGGAATCCCGGAGAATCTGGCCCGAAGGTATTGTGTTCAGGTCGATTACAGGCTGCACGGCAGGGATTATTATGCCGTCGGCTTTGAAAATGTCGAACATGGATTTGAGCTGCGGAATCCCTTTGCCAAGCTCTCTTATCCTCCGAAGGCAATATCTCATATTGCCGGTGGAAATGCCCGATGCAACGTGTTCGAGGGGTTCATCGACTTTCTTTCGGCTGAGAGGCTGGGCTTCAATGACGGTGTGGATTCGGTGGTACTTAACTCGGTTGCCAATGTCGGCAATGCGATAACGCCTCTTTCAGATTACTCACTGATTCTGTGCTATCTCGACAATGACGATGCAGGGCGAAACGCCCTTTCAAGACTCCGCCGGGAGTTCGGCGGCAAAGTGGCTGACAAGTCGGCTCTATATCCTGACCATAAGGATTTGAATGATTACCTGATGGCTACACAGCCTAAAATCTCCAACAATTCAAAATTAAGACTCTGAATTATGAAAACAATCCTCAATAAGATTGGCGCGGTGCGCCTTACTCCTGCCCGGTTCTTCGGGTTCTGGATAACTCTGTTTGCAATCGTCCTCGCGCTAACTTCATGCTCCGATGACCTTGATGTGCAGCAGTCGTATCCGTTCACGGTAGAGGTGATGCCCCATACTGACAAAATCGTAAAGGGTCAGACCGTGGAGCTGCGTTTCGAGATTAAGCCGGAAGGCAACTATTCCAACACTCTCTACACCATCCGATATTTCCAGTATGACGGAGAGGGAACACTGAAGCTGGTGGATGGACCGGTGCTTGTCAACAACGACCGTGTGCTTCTCGAAAGTAAGACTTTCCGGTTGAACTACACGGCCCGTTCATCGGAGGCTCACAAACTCCTGATAGTGATTGAGGACAACTTCGGCTCGACGCCGTGGGAGCAGACCTTTGAGTTCAACGGCAAGGACAGCGGCGATGATGGTGGCGACACTCCCGGAATCGTCGGCCCTATTGTTGGACCTGTAACCCCCGTTATACGATGAGAAAGATTTTAATCCTGTTTATGGCGATAGTGGCGCTGGCCGTCACTTCGCCTGCCTTCGCCGCAAAGAAATCAATAATGGAGTTACCTCCGTATGAGAGAGCCGTTCTGATTATCAAGCACCATGAGACCTTACATGATTCCCGCCGTCACTGGCCATATCTGGGCTACGGACATAGAAAACTCCCCGGCGAAAAATATTTCCGAGGCTATAAGATGAGTGAACGGGAGGCTGATATGCTTCTACGCAAAGACCTCAATAAGTTTATAGGTATCTTCAATGACCTCAGACCGATGGATGCGCTGCTTATGGGCGTACTATCCTACAATATCGGACCGGGTGCGGTAAAGAAAAGCACGGTATATAGGAAACTGAAAGCCGGAGACCGCAACATATTCAAAGCCTATACCGCCCACTGTAAATATAAGGGCAGATTCCATAAAGGACTTTATAAGCGCCGCTGTCAGGAGCTTGCAGCTCTCTTCATTCCATGACAATTTGATAATTGTTCGTCGGGCTATACTTTTTTTGAAGTGTGGTCCGACATTTTTCATTTACCTATTCTGAGATTCGGTATATCAGTACAAAGACTAAAAACAAGAGTTAATATGAAGACACGAATATCACTTCTATGTCTGGTCATTATAACCATTAGCACATATACTGGTGCCTATTTCTGTTCCAAACAGATTTACGGCGAAAGCTATATAGGTATCACAATTCAACTCCTTATCATCGGAATGGTTATCGCAACAATGGGATACTTTTTAATGCTGATGCTGAAAGACGAGATGAGGAAGAAGCTCCCTCCTGTAAGATTTAGCCGGAGCCTCTTGGCGTCATTGGACTCTTGCGTCTATTCAAATAATATATCCTGAATGGGCTAAAATGGTAGATATTAATGGATACAAGTAAAAAATACAGTCATTGTTTAAGAGCGTTTGACGAAATTTTTGTAACTTTGCATTTGCGGTGCGCCCTCTTCAGAGCGAATCGCAGACATACTGAAGATGAGCGTCAAACACTCGGTTATCTGATACTGAAAATCTGGACAATTTTCAAAACTATGCAGATGACAAGCAATGACGCTCACGCTGAAGTGTATATCTCAGTTTTCAACGACTGTCATATATACCAAAAGCGTGAGCTTTTTACTTGTTACTCATAGTTGGCAGTCCAGAGCCTCAGTATAGTAACAGGGATATGAAGTTCACGCTTCTTTGTTGAATGTGCCAATAATAAACAATCATTATATATGACATGAAAACTACATTAACAACACTAATCCTTATCCTGACCTCATTCTTGTGGGGGCAGGCTCAGACCTACACCTTGGAGGATAAGTGGGTGGATTGCGGAAACCACACGCAATTATTAGACCCATACTATTCTCCGGGAGTCACGTTTACATGGACTGGTTCATCCAAAGGAGGCAAAGCAAATGGCCAAGGAGTTGCCACCAAGTACAAGAACGGGAAATTTGAATCTAAGTATGAGGGATTTTACCGTAACGGTATACGTGATGGTAAAGGAACTTTTACTCACATGGATGGCTCGGTTAAAACCGGAACTTTCGTCAATGGTCAATTAACCGGCAAAGGTATATGCAGAGACGAGAATGGCAACTCTTATGAAGGTGATTTTATCAATTACCGTATGCATGGCAATGGCACCCTTAGATGGGGCAATGGCTCCACCTTTGTCGGTTATATGGTCGATGATGCGCCATACACGGGAAAATTCACCTCCTACACTGGGGAAGTAACCTACATTCAGAAAGGACAGCCTGTTGAGCGTATCACAGAGACGAAATCCGGTTATTCTCCTAAAATTGGTCAGCAAGTCAGGGAGTACTTTGACGAACATTGGAATCGTTGTGATCCCAAGCAAGCGGCATACTATAGACTTATCACTTATTCCGCTCCCAACAAACCTAAAGGGGTTGTAAAAGATTACTACATTAGCGGCGAATTGCAGTCCGAACAATATCCTATATTCATTGATTATGACGATGAGGGAAAGACTTTCTTGGAAGGGAAACAGACCTTTTACCACAAAAATGGTAAAGTTTCCGGAGAAAAGTATTTTTATAATAACCAGCCAAACGGACCTCAAACGGAATATTATCCGGATGGTAAGATAGCGTCAGAATCTTTTTGGGTGATGGGTGTTCCTAACGGTGATGTTATTCAATATTATCCAGACGGGAAATACGCTACGGTTGCCAAATACGAGAACGGGCAGCTCCATAACAACAAATATCTTCAGATAACTGAAGACCAGATGGTATTCTTGGTTTATAATGAGGATTTTGTGCGCAACAGGGAAGCATGGGAATTTCAAGGACAGCCGGGTATAGTTCAGGTTAATGACGCGGAATCAATTTCGATGCAGGCTAATCCGGAACGTACCGTTTCAGGTGGTATATACACCGGATTTGCTCCGATGAGCGATAATATAATAAGTGTTCTTACCAACCAAAGAAATCCCGGTCAAGGAATCGTGACACTTCTTTTCGGGTTCAAAGATTGGGATAATCTTTGCGCATTCTCCATTGCAGGCGATGAATACTCATTCACTTACAAGAAGAACGGAGTTGTGGTTCAGAACGACAAATGGGCAAAATCATCAGCAATTAAGCCGGATGTTAATAAACTTACTGTCGTGAACAATGGTGATAAAATCACTATGTATGTAAACGATGAGCCTCTTGTTCAGACAGGCCGAATATATTACGATGGTTCACTTTGCGGCATCTCTCTCTACAATGGCTCGTCACAACCTATTGTTATTGATGCAGCACAGTTAGCAGTTCAAGAGGTACTGGATCCTCGAAATATTGCACAGGAGTATCTGCCATCGGAAAATAGAGATCCGGACGCATGGAAAGGTAATGGCTCAGGTTTCTTCTTGAATCCACAGGGTTATATCGCCACCAACTACCATGTAGTTGAAGGGACAACAGCACTTCAGGCAAACTTTACTCGTAATGGGAAGACTGAATCTTATCCGGCTACTGTAGTGGTGACGGATCCGCAGAATGACCTCGCAATAATTAAAATTGATGATAGTTCATTCAAAGGGAATGATGCATTACCCTATGGGTTAATGACCAGAACAAAAGACACCGGTAGTGAAGTGTTTGCTATGGGCTATCCGATTGCCGATGTTATGGGTACGGAAGTGAAATTCACTGACGGAAAGATTAGCTCAAAAAGCGGTATAGGCGGAGATGTACGAGTATATCAAATTTCAGTGCCAATCCAGCCCGGTAATAGCGGAGGTCCCTTGTTTGATATGGGTGGCAATGTCGTAGGTATAACCAGTTCCGGTCTTAACCGTGACTACTTTAAGTCTGAAAACGTAAACTATGCCATCAAAGCATCCTATTTGAAGAATCTTATGGAGGCTTGCCCCGAAGCCATAGTTCTTGAAGAGAAAGTCGAAACGCCTGTTTCTTCAATGTCTCTTACAGACCGAATCAAGCAATATGAGGGGTTCGTTGTATTAATTTTAACAAAATAAATAACACAAGATATGAAAAAAATAATCCTATTCATGGCTATGGTTGCCGTTGCAATCAGCGGCGTAGCCCAGACAGTAGAGGAGAAGCCGGAAGTAAAAGGCGAAACCTCAGAATCCCTCGCAGCCGTAAAGTTGGCTAATCAGATTCTTCGTTACGGCTACGAGAACAAGTCAACTCTCGCACTCCTCGACGCTCTCCAGATTTTTTCGGAGAATCCTACCCAGGCTCTCAATGCTACAAAGAACGGGGCGGCTGTCGATGAATCGAAAAACGAAGGTAAGAAGGCCAGTGTTTCGTTTGATTACGATTCTGTATTAGCTGATGCCAAGGCATTTGCAGACGGCGATCCCAATCTGCTTGCTCTTATAGACAATATTGATGCCGAAGCCAAAGGCGCACAGCGAGGTAATATCAACGGTCCATCGCGTGATTATGCAGCGGTAAATGGAAACAGTTACATGGATTATACCGCAAGTTTTGTGGCTAATCAATTAGCGGAAGTCCTTGTTTCGGGAGACGGAGACACAGACCTTGACCTCTATGTGTATGACTCTAATGGCAACCCAATTGCCAGCGACACTGATTACAGCGATGACTGCTATGTACGTTGGGTTCCTGCATGGACAGGACGTTACACAATCCGTATAGTCAATCGTGGTCCCGTTTACAACCGATTCGTGATACTCACAAATTAACCTTGGCAATGGAGAAACTGTATTTCTCCTCCTATCATTAAATGGGAAAGAAAAAGTCAATCTTTAGAATAATAACACGGGTGGCAGTTTTACTGCCATCTGTGTTCTGCGCTTTTATGGCAGTTGCTCAAACCTCTTTGCCGGATCGTCTTACCCATGTATTGGAGACGCAGGACATGGAGATGGGGATAAAATTATATAACGAAATCACAAAAGCTGATTTAGAGCAACTGCCGGATAGCGTTTTGTTTGACTACCACTATCTGGGAGGTTACATAAACAGTGAGATACCAAACCATAACAAAGCTATTGCTCATCTTTTAGAAGCTAAGAGACTATGTGATACATCGCTTGGCACACATAGTGGTGTATATATGGAGATAATGCGAGGATTAGGCGATGAATATGTTGAAGTAGGGCAATATGAAGAAGCCTTAGCTATTTATCAGGAAGGTATTGTTAAATCCACATATATGCGCGTTGCTGCATCTCATGATTTTGGGAATCTGATTATGGGAGTGCAGGAGTGTTATGAACGAATGGGTTGGTATAACGAAGTACCGGCACACCTAATGGACGCTTGGTCTTTTTGGAATAAAGAAGAAAAGCCAGTGGTTACATACACCTATTATCCATTATGGTGTTTGCATCAGTTCTATCGTCGGTACGAGATGTATGATAATGCAATACGAGTAAGTGACGAAATTGTTAAGTTTATTACTGAAAAAGAGGGCCCTAACTATCCTATATTAGCAGAAGAGCTGTATTTTAGAGGTAATACTTTATCCGATATGGGCAGAACTGATGACGCTATTGAAACTTATCGTAAAGCGTTGCTAATTTTGGAAAGTAATAAACTGGAATACAATGAGGAGTATAGTTATAATTCTATTCTTGGCAATCTTCTCATAGCACTCATTAAAGCTGAACAGTGGGACGACAGTGATATTGTCTTGAATAAGATAAAGAATTATGGAACGGTTATGAGCAATGACGACATTTATACGTCTGCGTTGACCGCCATTGCCTTTGTTTTATACAACAATGGATATTATGACCGAGCGCTTAAATTCAATACCGAATTATTGGGATACCCTCTGTCCCCGGAAAGAAAGCAAACTGCGGACAGACAACAGGAAGAAATATTATATAGTCAAGAAGTACTAAATGCTATTCCAGAATTGGTAAACTTGATGAATAACAATACAGTTGCGTCTGACGAATGGTTTGAGGCAGCATTCAAACTTACCAGTGCTTATTTCCGCAAGAAAGAAACCGAAAAGTATATGGTGCTATTGGACAGCATGTATCAAGCGATTCCATCCAATAGCTCGGCAAGAGATGAGTATTTAGTTGCGATACTCGGAACACTATTTAATGTATCTCTTGACAATGCTCATTATGATCTGGCATTGAAGTACGCAAATGAGAAATGGGAATATGTTTCTACACTACAAGATGTTCCAGAACGATATAAATTCGATTGTATCAACAATATAGTCGTTGCCAAATTGAAATCTAACAAATTAGATGGCATATATTACGATTTAGATAGAGCTATCGAATTATGTCGCGCTGTTTTTGGAGAAGAATCAGAGGCGTATGCTATTCAACTGCACAATCGAGGACGAGCATTTCAGTTGGATGGCAAATATGATGAAGCAAAGCAGAATTACCTTGATGCGATAGCCTTACATACAAAAGTGAAAGGTTCTCCTATGGCTAAGACTGTTCAATATCTTATGGAGACCAACAACCAGATAACCGATGCGGAACTCGATTTATAAGGTCATAATAACTTGGATGATATTACTTGTGCCTTTTAGTTGGATAGAAGCACAAGTTAGTGATGATGTGTTTTCACGAGAATGTGAGAACGCTTTTAGGTTGTCTTTAGCACAAAGATATGATGAAGCTATACCTGTATATGAAAGAATTATTGCCACACTAAAGAATCAGAATGATGCTCCGGACTTAATAGCCATGTGGCTTAAAGGTTTAGGAACGTGTAAACTATATACAGGTAAAACTGGCGATGCAGAAGCATTATATTTTGAGGCTTTAAATCTCTTAAATTCACCTGAATATGCGAATCACAAGTTAGTTCGTCAGCTATATGATGCACTTGCAGTTCTATATGTCCAAACACATAATTATGCTAAGGCTGATGAGTATAATGATCGCGCTAAGGTCGCTTATGAAAAGAATGTAGATTATGGAGATGACTACGTGAGATGTATGGCTAACGGAGCATTGGTTAAATCAAGTATTGGGTTAAATACTCATGCAAAAATGCTCATCGATGTAGCCATGCGTCAAGCTCAATCAAATTATAAAGACAGGGGCGATATGGATGAAAACTCATTTATTACGTTCAGGGTCATCCCTTACATTACTATATTAAACAATGCATCACAGATTTATCAGACTTTGGGTTACTATACCGATGCTATAAAGGTTTTAAAGAAGTCGATTGAAATAGCAGAAGAATATAGTCTAAATGAGCCTCTACCATATAATAATTTAGGATGCTTGTATCTCGCAAAGTCAAGATTTGCTAAGGCGTCTGAATGGTTCCGAAAGTCATACGAATTATGCCGAGTACCTTACGAAATTGATGAGGTCGGAATGAATACAGCTTTAGGATTATTCTTATCAAAGGATTCATCTGCGCCAGAGTTTTGTGCGGAGTTCTCCAATAGAATGAGGCAGAATATTCAAGAGATGTTCGCATTTATGAGTGGTGCAGAACGTGCTATATATTGGAAGCACTTTGAGAATTACCTGCCAATGGTAAATCTGATTATTCATGAATCAGGAAATTCGGAATATTATGGAACAATATATGATAACATATTAGAAGCAAAAGGCTTGTTGCTTCGCTCCACTAATGAGATTCGTGACGCCATATTAAATTCGGGCAATGAAACCGATAGACAAGATTATACGCGTATCGGAGAACTCAAACAGCAATTACTGACAGAGAAAGATGAAAGTGTCAGAACATCTATAATAAAGGAAATCGAAGAAATAGATAAGCGATTGACCTTACATGTCAATGCCTATGCTGATTTCCTTTCGTCTAAAAATATCAGCTGGCAAAATGTTCGTGATGTCCTTTCTGATAAGGATATAGCTATCGAGTTTTATAATATTCCTGTTGTATGGGGACTTGATTCCGTGCAAACAATGAATGGTGAGCCTCGTTACTGTGCAGTGATTTTGAAAAAAGATTACAAAAAACCACTCATAATTTCATTGTGCAAAGAAAGTGAGATTGATGGCCTTGAACGTGAAGATATGTACGAAACTGACTTAATCTATAATCTTATATGGAAACCGTTGGCAGAAGAACTTCACGGCATTGAAAACATATATTTTGCCGCCGATCGGGAACTCCACAAGATAGGAATCGAGTATGCTCCATTGCCTGATGGAAGTAACATTGCGGATAAATATAACTTGCATCGTCTTTCCTCAACACGAGTATTGGCTGAAAATAAATCAGGAAGAACATCTGACAATGCAGTCCTTTATGGCGGTCTCCGTTATGACTTGGACAAAGAAGACTTGATTGCTGAAAGTCGTACCGGCGACTATCATCCGACAGGGGCAGCAAGAGCTTTCACTGGCGATGATAGTCGTTATGGAGTAAAATATCTCCCCGGAACGCTAAAGGAAGTAACTGAAATATCTCAGAATTTTCATGCTACTCCACGGGTTATAACGGACATAAGCGGAACGGAAGAATCATTTAAATCTCTTGCCGGTTCTGCCATCGACATTATCCACCTCGCCACTCATGGTTTTTTCTGGAGTGAGGAGGACGCTCAAAAGCGTGACTATGTTACATTCCTGAACCAAAACAGTAATAAGGTAAGAGCCGAAGACAAGGCTCTCATGCGTTCAGGGCTATTTTTCAGCGGTGCCAACATAGGGTTGAAAGGAGAAACTTTGCCTGATGATGTTGATGACGGCGTGTTGACAGCACTGGAACTGTCAAATATGAATCTTGGCAATGTCGATATGGTTGTAATGTCCGCTTGTGAAAGCGGTTTGGGCGAAACTTCCGGTGAAGGTGTCTTTGGTCTCCAGCGTGGATTCAAACTTGCTGGAGCAAATACCCTGTTGATGTCGCTGTGGAAGGTTGACGACACGGCAACACAAAAGCTAATGATTGAGTTCTATCGCCATTATCTTTCCGGTAAATCAAAACAGGAAAGTCTGAACCTTGCCCAGCAATCGTTAAGAAATGACTCACAATATTCTGACCCAGAGTATTGGGCCGCATTCATTTTGCTCGACGCTCTAAACTAAAAGAAGACAATCATTGAAAATGAATAAATTGAACGTAAAATATCAGGCTATTATCAAAAGTCGAAAGAAAGCATTATGGTTTTCTGCCTTTAATGCAATCCTCCTGCTTTTGGTATGCTATTTTGCGGACAATCTAAAGTATTCAATTTTGTCAGGCCCGTCAATCGGACAACGTATTGAGCAATTCAGAGAAGTTGCTGGATTTGCAAAAGACAGTATCCCGGAGGACTATGTTTTCATCAACATCGCTTACGACCGAGAGCTAATCCCTGTGCTTGACGAATATGGTTTGCCACAAGGCAATATTGATATTACTGACAGAGAAAAGTTGGCTACATTTCTTCAACAATTTAATGACGCCCATAAGTATATTCTTATGGATGTCTTACTGTCAGACAAATATAAATCTGAGGCTGACTCGGCCTTAATTCATACGCTACTTAATACCGATAGGATTTCTGTCTCACGGTCAAATACTGCAACTTTGATTGATAAGCGATTGAACGAGAAAGCAGGTTATATAGATTATTCGACCGATATTTATGAAACAAACTTTGTCAAGTATGAATTTATAAATGAAGGTAAGCCGACGATGCCGTATATGGCATTTATGGCAACCGAAGAGTGTCGTCCCGTTCATTCATTAGGGCCAATCTATTGGAGTAACTGGCATTTCTATTGGAATAGCCTTACTCTTCGATTCCCCATAAAATTGTGGGATAGCCATACTTCAGGAAATAAGGGATGTGCTACTGATTGGCAAGAAAAGAGAATTCTTAATCTTGGGGCCGACATTCTTGATCTGGGTATTGACATTCCAACACTTGTCAAAGATAAAATCGTTGTCATCGGTGATTTTTCAGAAGATGATATACATGACACATATCTCGGTAAGATTGCCGGGCCGGTTATAAATGTCAATGCGTTAGAAGCATTGAGAAACAATGAACTGGAAATCCCTTGGATATTGATAATATTCCTCATTTCTCTTTATAGCGCTGTGTGCTATCAGACAATAAGACGACCCATTTCGACGAACAAACTATTGAAAAGATTACACCTCGACAATAAGTTCTTCAGATACATATTGTCGTTCATAGGATATTCCTTTCTTTTTGCCGTTATAAGCGGAAGCATATACCTTATATGTGGAATTGACATCAATATTATAATCCCTTCGCTATGGTTTACATTTCTGCGAGGATACACAAATACATTTGCATCATGAACATAACAAAACTAAATATTATCTTCTGTTTCTTGCTGACAGCTCTGACTGTATCAGCAATGAAATATCAGATAAAGGTGCTTAACACTCCAACCATTACCATAGACAACAAAGCGGCAAAAGTTGGGGACTGGTTTGACGACCAATCAGTCATTGTCTGGAGCCGAGACAATCAGGCAATGCGTGTGGTGTCAGAAGACAACAAAGTTTACACCCTATCAGCTAAACTCTACAAAGAGAGCAAGTCAAAAAAGTTCTCTGACTTCATTATATACACCAAGCCCCTAGCCGCACGAGGCACTAATGACCACTCTCTCATCGCTAAGCTACAAGAACGATTCGATCAAGACTTCATTATGCTTGATGAAATTGTCATAGACCTGTCGGATATTGATATACCTCAGAATATAACCTTTCATTTTTCAGTTAAAAACAAGAATGAGGATTCCTGTTATTTTGAGGTTAAGCCTGAAAAGGGTGTTGTCCTTATCCCACGTTCATCCATTTCAAGTTTTTATAGTCCTGATATTTCGGAATTGCTGTTCAATGTTTACTGGGGCACTGCTCCTAACAAAGTTGATAAGATTAGTGATTCGTTCACCGTTCTAATGCTCCCTATTTCCATAGATTAAATTATATTGGTCAATGAATATTCTCCGCTTTATCGTATATGTTTGTATTTTGAGTACCTCATTCTTGAGCTACTCCCAAAGTGCATTTTATAATTTAGGTAAAAGTTATGCGGAGGACAGTAATTATGATGAAGCCATACGACTTACTCACCAAAGTATAGATTTGGATTTCAATAATATCGACAAGTATAATTTACTATTGGATTACAATGCTTTATGCGAATACTTCTCTTATAAGAATCAACCTGACAGTTGTCAATTATATGCACAAAAGGTAATCGACTTATGGGAGGTAGTTGAAGGTGTGGAATATTCTGATATTTTGCGGAACCTATCTAACCACTTTCATCGCGTGGGATTGATTCACCAAGCCATAGAGTGCCGCAATGAACTTGTGGAAATTGTAAAAGGACGATACGGTGTTACATCACCGAGACTTGTTAGTGAATATCGCATCTTATCAAGCTTCTCTCGGGAATTAGAGGATAAGACCAATGCAATTGAGTATGCAAAAAAAGAAGAAAATTTAGCGTATTCTTCAAGATTCTCAGAAGACAATTATGAGGGTAAGATACCTTTTGAAGAAAGTTTCAGTTGGCTACGCTTTATTTTGCAAGAATATGAGGACCCAATTGCCGGGATTCATTATCTTCTGAAATGTCTGAATGATCATAGGGATGCAATCGACAAGGAAAATCGAGACCATACTCTAAATGCAATATGGGCGATGAGCCGAGATAATAATTTTTTAGATGGTTGTTTGGCTGTTTATAAGGAGCAGGCTCTATATGGAAATCTTTATGAAAAGTTTACTAATCTCATTAATATTTTTGTTGAAGATAAGAATATTCAGAATGATGTTAATGCTGCAAGTTATGCACAATCTTTATATAACGTTGCTCTGAAAGACGAATTGTCTATATATTTTAACGGTGATGACATAGAGCATTTATTATCATTTTTGCCAGACTATTACTCCACAATTGGATTAACTCGCCAGTCTTACGAAATGGCGAGAAAAAATTATGAATATCGTATAGCCAATGGGCTTGAAATAATCTATGAAGACGTTAAAGTCCTTATAGCAGCGTCGGCTTTAAAAGAAGAATCAATTTACGCAATTCAGTTGGGTGAGAATATTATTAAAAGTAATCGATATTCAAATGATGACGAAGTTATTCGTATAATATATGAAAAATTAGCTGGAATCTATCTGAGTTTAGGTGATGAGACAAACGCTGATATATACCTAAATAGAATCGGCAATAGCAGTGACTTTCAAACACTTTATTCTAAAGCCGGAGTCTACCTGTATAATGGCGATATGAAATCACTCCTTCCAGTGGCATTAGAGTTAAATCAATGTAAAGACGTGCCGGAAAAGAACCGAGAGCTTGTATTATGGATGTTAATGTGTGCAGCAAGAGAGAGTCGCAACCAAGATGTTCTTTTGAGTCACGCAGAAGAATATGTAAATACTTATCGTACTCATTTATTGAACAACCTCCCTTTAATGAGTGAGGATGAACAAATACAATTCATTAAAAGCAGCGTTTTCTCACGCTCAATATCTTTCGATTTTTTTATTGGAATAGATAGCTGTAAGATTGATTGGTCTGCTGCTAAAGAAGCATATGACTACGTTTTACTTAGCAAAGGCGTTATACTTACAAGTCAAAATGAGTTTAGGAATGTAATAAAAAATAGCCCGGATAGTATAATCCAAGCGAAGTGGAGTATCTTACAACAAAGTAATGGCGCATTTACTCTCCAAGATGAAATTATAAAACGAGAACTTATAAAATATGCTTCACAATCAAATTCCTATCTAAAAAAATTGTCTTATAAATGGCAAGATGTTAGGAACGCACTAAAAAAGGATGAGACCGCGATAGAAATTATTAAATGTTATAATTTCCACGAATTAACTGATTCATATCCCTCACCCTATTATGTTGCACTGATTCTTAGAAGTGATTATAATATACCGCAAACAGTAATCTTGTCATCTACGGATTTTACAGGAGACCTTACAAACGAAGATTTATTAGATATTGATGATTCAAAGATTTTTGAAAGTTTATGGAAACCATTGGAACCCTATATTGAAGATGCTAATGCTATTTATTTTTCTCCTGTTGAAGAACTAAATTCTATTGCAATGGAATACGCATCAATGGGAGATGGAAAACGTGTTTGCGACAAATGGAATCTTATTCGTTTATCCTCAACAAGAGAGATTATTGACCGCAGGGATATGCCGGATAGACAAAATGCAGTTTTATATGGAGGTCTGCAATATGATGTTGACAGAGATAATCTAATAGCTGAAAGCCGAGCTGGAAGCTATCATCCAACATCTTCACATAGAGTCGTTACGTTAGATAATTTACGCTACGGAGTAGAGGATTTGCCTGGCACATTAGAAGAGGTAAATGAAATATATAATCTGTTCTCCAGTAAGCCTAATTTAATCACAGGTATATCTGGGACAGAGGAATCTTTTAAATCTCTTGGAGGATCTAACTTTGATATTATCCATCTTGCCACTCATGGATTCTTTTGGACACAACAAAAAGCTGAAAAAAGAAAATATGCTACTTTTATAAAAAATGCACATCTGCAAGATGTTACTTTTGAAGATAACGCAATGATACGCTCGGGCCTCATCTTTAGTGGCGCTAATATAGGATTGATGGGTAAGGATTTACCTGATGACGTCGAGGACGGAGTTCTTACGGCACGTGAACTTTCAAGTATGAATTTGGGCAATGTTGATATGGTTGTAATGTCCGCCTGTGAAAGCGGATTAGGTGCTATTTCAGGAGAAGGTGTTTTTGGTCTTCAACGTGGATTCAAACTCGCAGGAGCAAAATCTCTCCTAATGTCTTTATGGAAGGTTGATGATAAGGCAACTAAGAAATTGATGATAGAATTTTATCGTCATTATCTTTTAGGCATGACTAAAAGAGAATCATTGTATCTTGCCCAACAATCACTTAGAAATAGTGTCGATTACTCTGATCCTAAGTATTGGGCTGCTTTCATCCTCTTAGATGGATTAAATTGAAATTTTAAACAAACATAAATATGAGAGATTTTATTAAAACATCAATTATTGCAATCGTGGCTCTCTTCGTAGGAGGTCAAACGATTAAAGCAGAGACAAAGCGTGCGTTGCTGGTTGGCATTTCCGACTATGGTAACTCAATGGAAGACCCTAACAAGTGGGCCAACATCAGTGGAGCAAATGATGTTCTGCTCCTATCGCCATTGTTCTCTGAACACGGATATACCGTGACTAGTCTTGTTGACGCTCAGGCTACTCATGCAGGTATAACCAAAGCTCTTTCAGAATTGGCTAAAGACAGTAAGAAAGTCACTATGTTTGCATCAGATTAGCTGACGGGGCGCTCAACGGGGGCT
>ERZ777011.1812-NODE-1812-length-20052-cov-3.176977_pt1 | contig 20052 bp, 15 predicted proteins | sample MGYA00374964_ERZ777011 | MGnify/ENA primary metagenome ERZ777011 (study PRJEB29310, sample SAMD00008975) | mouse gut metagenome | study: EMG produced TPA metagenomics assembly of the Metagenome analysis of fecal microbiota from mouse which was promoted... | reverse complement strand
CTTGATTTTACCGTCCGCTATAAGCGGATAATAATATACTTCGTCCTGATATTCATTAAAATTGTATACGATATAGGGAGTTCCAAGTTCAATCGCATTTGACATACAATTTTTATCCGATGAATCCGCCATAACCTCTGTTATCGAGGAAAAATTACCGTCGATAAATCCATTTACGGAGGCAGGAATGTTCTCGGCGAGAGTGGGAAACGGCGTTTCAGAGGTATCTGTTTTTGTACCTCCGTACGCCGGAAACGCAGAGAAAATAAGACATATCCCGACCAAAAAGGCGATTAAATTTTTTGAGCATTGTTTTTTTATAACGAATCCTTCCTCGAACAAACCTTATACTATTATTATATTCTATGTCAGAAATTAAAGCAATATATGTTTTAGGATAAAATCAATTTAATACTCCATTCCCTCCTACCAATCCTGTTTGAGACATCAATTTTCCTTCTAACTAATATATATCATCAAAGTATCTCTTTCGCGAACCGCCTTGGCGTCATCCCCGTAAACTCCTTAAATTCCCGCTGAAAATGCGCCTGATCGGCATAGCTCAGGCTTTCTATAAACTGCGAATTTTCCCGCTCATGACACCTGATCATCTCGCGCAATGCGTTATGAAATCTCACGAAACGGCAGAACGTTTTCGGCGGACATCCGGCACCCTCCCTGAAAAGGTTACCGACATGCCTTGCCGTATATCCGAATTTTGCGGCAAGCTCCGCCACCGCGCATCTCCCGCGAGTTTCGTATACCATACCAGTCATATCCTCCCATACGGGAGCGGAATACTTTTTCTCAATAAAAGGCAATGTCGCTCCCAACAGCATACCGCGCGCCTCCGATTGGCTTTTTACCGAGGCAAGCCGTGAGCTTATTTCCTCCGCCTCGTCCCCATTCATATTTACCGTAAAACCCGGTTCAAGGCGGATTCCGCACAGCCCCGTACACTTAGCGGGCGGCTCAAGCCATGTGCGTGCCGTTTTATCGGGACGAGCGTAATATTTCCGCCAAAGCCCCAAGACATTATAAGCTCCTCACAGCCGTCCGGCACAAACAGTATCTTATCTGCCTGATAGAAACCGTAAGCGGTTATTCTGCATATATCTTCTTTGATTTCAAAAGAATATTGGTCCGTTTTATATTCTATCCAAGGTTGAAGCATCGGATAATCCATAATAAATTCGCCTTTTTCATGTATTTGCTTAATATTATTAAGAATAGCTTTGCAAGTCTGTGGTGTCAAGAATTTATTTCCGATTTTTTCAATAATGTCCTCTTTTAATGTGCTAGATTACATTTAAAATTCAAGAACGCTGATTGACACGACGAAGTGCTCACCCCCTTGCGGGAGGAGCGCTTTTTTGTTTTATAAGGTCTGAAAATTTCGGCTTTACTTGATAAAAAAGGAGGAAAAAGATATGGGATTATTCGGTACTGACGGCGTATGGTTTCTGATGGGAGCCGCCCTTGTGTTTTTTATGCAGGCTGGCTTCGCCATGGTGGAGGCAGGCTTTACCAGAGCCAAAAACGCCGGAAACATTATTATGAAAAACCTGATGGACTTTTGTCTGGGCACTGTGGCTTTTATTTTTGTAGGCTACTCGTTTCTGTGCGGGGAGGGCAGCGGCTTTATCGGCTGGAGCAAGTTTCCTCTGAATCCCGCCAATTTTGGTACGGACGCTATCAACTGGGGCAGCTTCGTATTTAACCTCGTCTTCTGCGCGACTGCGGCGACCATCGTTTCAGGCGCAATGGCTGAGAGGACCAAGTTCATATCCTACTGCATTTACAGCTTTATCATCAGCCTTGTCGTATATCCTATCGAGGCGCACTGGACATGGGGGCCCGGCGGCTGGCTCGCAGAAAAAGGCTTCATTGATTTTGCAGGCTCCTGCTGCATACATATGGTAGGCGGAATCTCAGCGTTCATCGGCGCGAAAATGCTCGGACCGAGAATCGGCAAGTATGACGAAAACGGCAAGCCCCGCCCCATACTCGGACACAATATCGTACTCGGCGCGCTCGGCTGCTTCATCCTGTGGTTCGGATGGTACGGCTTCAACGGCGCGGCGGCTACGAGCAACACGAATCTCGCCTCGATCTTTGCGACGACGACCATTGCCGCGGCAGTGGCGACAGTCACCGTCATGGTAATAACATGGATACAGAACGGTAAACCAGACGTTTCCATGAGTCTGAACGGCTCACTTGCCGGACTCGTCGCGATAACCGCGGGCTGCGCCTGCGTGGACGCGCTCGGAGCAACGATAATAGGAATTCTAGCAGGAGCCGTCGTAGTGTTCGTCGTATGGTTCAACGATCACGTTACCAAGGTTGATGACCCCGTGGGCGCAGTCGCCGTACACGGAGCCTGCGGAATGTTAGGAACCCTGTGCGTTGGGCTTTTCGCCTGCGGCAAGGGCGAGTACGACGCGCTCGGTCTTTTCTACGGCGGAGGCTTCAAGCTTCTCGGCACACAGGCGCTCGGCGTGCTTGCGGTAGGCGGATGGACCGCGGTGACTATGACGCTCGTATTTCTGTTCATCAAGAAAACCGTGGGGCTTAGGGTTAAACCCTCCGAAGAGATCGAAGGTCTTGACCCCACCGAGCACGGTCTTGAGAACGCTTACGCTGATTTCATCGTAAAGAAGTAATTTACTCTTTACATTGAAATATCATATATTCACAACCATTAACGACGGAAATGCTGGGGCTGCCGAAACCCAGCTTTTCCGCCGTTTTTACGGACGGCGTATTGTCGGAGCTTGTTACTATATAAAGGACTTCCGCTCCGAGTTTTTCAAACGCGTAGTCCTTTATCGCTGCGCATACCTCATAAGCATATCCTTTGCGCCTGTATTCGCGCGCTATAACATACCCCATTTCGAGCCTGTCTTCACCATTGATTTCTCGCAGGCTTATTCCGGCGCGTCCTATCAGCCTTCCGCTTCCGCGCGCGACAACGGACCAAAGTCCAAAACCGCAGAAACCGTACATATTGCGTATATAGCTTTCGACAGACTTTTTTTCCTGCTCATACTCCATAAGCGGCTCCACATATCTGCGGACGTCGCGGTCATCATATATCGCATAAAGCTCCGGAAGGTCGGACACGCTCATTTCTCTTATAACTGTGCGTTCCGTTTCAAGCACAGTAAGAGGCAGCTCCTTCATGCGGCAGTAAGCCTTATGCGCGAATTCATAATCGACAGCCGTCGCGCTCTCCGCCACATACTCCGCTCCGTCCGTAAATTTTTCGCCGTCAGAGCAGAATATCGCCGCGAAACCGCTTTCTCTCGTACTGCGAAAAGTTTCCTTATCATCCGTCACGACAATCGCCCCCTCCGGCGACTCCGGCAGCGAGTAAAAGACTCCGGCGGGCGAAAGCGCGCTCAAGTCAGGCTCTTCATATTTATTTAATAAAAAAATAATACTTTTTAACATTGACTTGACTCCTGAATATGGTAAGATTATCTTATATAAAAACAAAACGCAGGCATACCGCTATGCGCAGAAAGAAGGACAAACACAATGGCACAGAATCCTATCGTAACATTTGAAATGACGGACGGCAGCGTTTTTGAAGCGGAGCTTTACCCCGAAATAGCCCCGAACACTGTAAATAACTTTATCAGCCTTGTCAAAAAGGGGTTTTACGACGGACTTATTTTTCACCGCGTCATAAAAGGTTTCATGATTCAGGGCGGCGATCCCGAAGGTTCGGGAATGGGCGGTCCCGGATATTCCATAAAAGGAGAATTTGATCTCAACGGCTTTACCAATAATTTAAAGCACACTCCTGGAGTGCTCTCAATGGCGCGTTCCATGGACCCCGATTCGGCAGGCTCACAGTTTTTCGTTATGCACGAGACTTCGCCTCATCTTGACGGCTCCTACGCCGCTTTCGGCAAAGTTATAAAAGGAATGGATGTCGTAAATCAGATCGCCGAGGTAAATACTGACTGGAACGACCGTCCCATGCAGGAGCAGAAGCTCTCCAAGGTAACGGTCGATACCTTCGGCGCGGATTATCCCGAACCTGAAACAGTGTGATTTATGATGTCAGGCTTGTTGAAATAAAGAGCTTCTTGATTCCATACGGCATATGCTTTAGCAGTCCTCGCGTTACCGGGGCAGGACCGCGAACCCATATGCCGTATTTATATTACGCCCGCTCATCTGTCACAGCTCCTTTCCCATAAAACGCAGAGGTGTCTTACCGTAATTTACCGCTCTGACAGCCTCGACGATTTCATTTTTGCGCTCCTCCCCGTCCGGCAGATCGCAGACAATATCGTTGAGGTCATACGGACCGTTTCGGAAATGTCCGACCGAGGCTCCGTGAAATTCTCCGTCGATCAGAAGGTACTGCAAAGGCTCATGGTCATACTCTAACCCCTCCGTCCACTTTTTTGCCGATTCCTTCAGTATATGCTCGTGCGCCTTGTAAAGGAAATCGTTGCGGTGCATGGCGTAAACGGATCTTACAGATTCAGGCTCATAACCTTCAAGCAGTTTCGCATCGTCTGTCAGCATATATCCCGTATCAGACTCAGTCAGCTTACCCTCGTCTGTCAGCTCGCCCACGGCAAGTCTTATCTCCTTCTCAGGTATCTTATAAAAAGACTTCGCCATGGCGGTATCGAACCATACTATCCTGTACGCAAAGCGCAAAAGCACTGTTTTAAGCGCCTCGTGCCGCGTATATCTTTCAGTATCGACCTCCGGAAACATTTCCACGAATTTATACCACCCGCGGTCCCACTCGCCGTCATACTGGTCCTCGTATATCAGAAAAGCCTCCTGCAAACGGTGAAGTACAGGAGTTATCTGCTTTACAAGCAGTCCCGTCTCCTCCTTGAGCTGCTGGATATTAAAAGGGCCGGCATTTTCAATAAGCTCAAGAATCTTCTGTTGTTCAGGCGTGGGATCGGTAAGCGGTTTACGGTACAGCGCCGCGAAAAGCTCCATATCCCCGGGAACGATCCACCCAAGATTCCCGCCGCCAAAACGTCCCTTTATAAGCTCACGCTCCATCTGGCGTTTTCTGTTAAACTCTATTTCGTTAAAATCAGCGCGAAACGAAAGCGTGGGCGGCTGACCGAAGCCGTTCCAGTAAACATTCTGTCCCGGCTGGGTATCGCGGTACAATTTTATGTATTCCTCCTCGTCCGCCTTGTTTACAAGGCACTGACGCTCCATTCGCAGAGAGATTATCCTTTTATCCATTTTATCGCCTTTCTTTCAGAATATATGTAAACCGGCCGCCGGTCACCCCATGACCAGCGCCGTCAAAACATCTACCATTTTTTCCATGGACTCAATGGGAATATATTCAAATTTTCCGTGAAAATTATGTCCTCCCGTCGAAAGATTAGGACACGGAAGCCCCATATACGAGAGCCTCGCCCCGTCCGTGCCGCCTCTTATCGGCTGAACCTTAGGCTCGACCCCGTTGTCGAGAAAGGCTTTCCTCGCGCGCTCCACAATATCCATACGCGATATTATTTTTTCTTTCATATTATAGTAAGAATCCTTAAGCTCAAGCGCGACCGTATCCTCGCCGTATTTTGCATTAAGATACCCGGCTATTCTTTGAAGCGCTGTCTTTCTGTCCTCAAAGCTTTCCCTGTCATGGTCGCGGATAATGTATCGCATAACGGTTTTTTCTTCACTTCCTTCAATGTCCGTGACATGATAAAAGCCCTCGTAGCCCTCCGTATGCGCGGGAACCTCGGCGGGCGGCAGCATGGAATTGAACTCCATAGCCATGAGTACGGCGTTTTTCATGCGGTTCTTTCCCTCTCCGGGATGTATGCAGCTGCCGTTCACCGTTACGGTCGCACCCGCCGCGTTGAAATTCTCATATTCAAGCTCTCCTAGCGCGCCTCCGTCGACCGTATACGCATAATCAGCATCAAAACCGTCAACGTCAAAATGATCCGCTCCCTCGCCGATTTCCTCATCGGGCGTAAACGCCACGCGTATCGCGGGATGCTCTATATTTTCTTTTATAATGCGCTCAAGCGCCGTCATTATCTCAGCGACCCCCGCCTTGTCGTCCGCGCCTAGAAGCGTCGTTCCGTCCGTGACAGCAAGCGTCTGTCCCTTATAATTCGTAAGCTCCGGGAAAACCTCCGTCCGCATCACTATATTAAGATCGGCGTTAAGTACGATGTCCTCCCCGTCATAATTTTCTATCAGGCGCGGATTTACACCGCTCCCGTTAAACGCCGGAGCAGTATCCATATGGGCGATAAGCCCTATTTTATCCTCATCCTCCATTCCGGGCGAGGCGGGAACCGACGCGTACACATAGCATTTTTCATCAACTCTCGCGTCCCTTGCACCAAGCTCCTTAAGCTCCTTTACAAGGCATTCAGCCATATCAAACTGCCCCTTGGAGCTCGGATGCGTTCCGGACCTTTCGTCCGACTGCGAGTTTATTTTTACATATTTCAGAAAACGTTCGCAAACCTTCATTTTGGGTTCTCCTTATTTTTTATTTTATCATACCATAAAAAGTTTGTTAAATACATATTTTTGTGTTATACTGTTCTCAATGGGCGGATTATATACGTTTTTTCGCGTTATTTTTTGCCGCAATAATTTTTTCGGAGGTAAAATAATGTTAGTAACAGCAGAAGAAATGCTCAAAAAGGCCGTAGCGGGCAAGTACGCGGTAGGGCAGTTCAATATTAACAATCTTGAATGGACAAAGGCTGTCCTTCTCACTGCACAGGAGTGCAATTCCCCTGTAATTCTCGGTGTTTCCGAGGGCGCGGGCAAATATATGACGGGCTTTAAGACCGTTGCCGATATGGTCAAGGCAATGATAGACGAGCTTAAAATAACAGTTCCCGTCGCTCTTCATCTCGACCACGGAACATATGACGGATGCTACAAGTGCATTGAAGCAGGCTTCTCTTCTATAATGTTCGACGGTTCACACTATCCCATTGACGAGAACATCGCCAAGACCAAGGAGCTGGTTGCCGTTTGCAAGGAAAAGGGAATGTCTCTTGAGGCTGAGGTAGGCTCCATCGGCGGAGAAGAGGACGGCGTTGTCGGAATGGGCGAGTGCGCTGACCCCGCGGAGTGCAAGCAGATCGCCGACCTCGGCGTTACGATGCTTGCCGCAGGAATCGGCAATATCCACGGCAAATATCCCGCCAACTGGCAGGGACTTAGCTTTGAGACGCTTGCCGCTATCAAGGAGCTTACGGGCGATATGCCTCTCGTTCTCCACGGCGGTACGGGAATTCCCGCCGATATGATAAAGAAAGCGATCTCGCTCGGAGTAGGCAAAATAAACGTCAATACCGAATGCCAGCTTGCATTTGCAGACGCGACGCGCAAATATATCGAGGCAGGCAAGGACCTTGAGGGCAAGGGCTTCGACCCCCGCAAGCTTCTCGCTCCCGGCTTTGAGGCTATCAAGGCTACCGTCAAAGAGAAAATGGAGCTTTTCGGCTCTGTCGGCAAAGCCTGAAACATACGGGATTTCCGCGTGAAATATCAGGAGGTATGACATGAGCAAACCGAAAACCAAATCAGACATAATCCGCTATGTGATTATGGGCGTGGCTCTCTGTGTTTTTATAGTATGCGGCGTTATGCTTATCAGGATCGGTATAAGGTACAAAAATGACAGAAACAACAACAGCAGCGCCAACAAATTTGTTGAGACCGCGGCAGACCCCACAGGCAACGATCCTACCAAGGATACAGAAGCGTCAACAGACGGAGAAACCAAGCCGCAGCTTCCCTCCTTCAGCGCCAATAAAGTCATTGATTTTTCCGGTCTCAAGGAGGAAGCCCCCTCAGTGCAAGGCTGGATAGACGTACCCTCGGCGGGCATAAGCTATCCCATTGTGCAGGCAGGCGACAACGAATATTATCTGACGCACGCGTACAACGATGTGGAGGCATGGTCGGGAGCGATATTCCTCGATCATACCAACAACCCCGACTTCACGGACGATCACACCTTTGTATACGGTCACAACATGAATGACGGCTCAATGTTCCACGGTCTGCTCCAGTATGAAGGCAAGACCGACGGCAAGAAGTTCTATGACAAGCAGATGACCGACAACGGCAACTACTTTTACGTCTACCTTGAGGACAGCGTAAGGGTCTATCAGATATTCAGCGTTTCTGTCGTGAACATAAAAGACAATTACGACGCGTTCCGCTATCTTACCGACAGCTTTAAGCTCAAGGATTATGTGGATTATGTAACGTCCATCGAACAGTATGACACAGGAATCAGTTATGACGGAAAGTCGCCGGTGCTTACTCTTTATACCTGCCAGAGCGATTCCGCTTCGGGCATAAGACTTATGGTTCACGGGCAGCTTGTAGAGGTCGTTGATCCTAAATATTGATCCGGTTTAAATTTTTTCAAAAAAAGACTTGATTTTTACCGGAGGTTATAGTATTTTATTAGCAAGGTGACAAAGACGTTCCTTTTAGCAGAGGAGCGTCTTTTTTTGCGTTAAAAAACGGCGCAATATCAAGGAAAGGAAAGGAAGAAGAATATGAACAGTGAAGCATTTAAAATCGAGGACATTTTCGCGGACAACGTTTTTACGGTCGGCAAAATGAAGGAATGCCTGCCCAAAAAGGTATTTGCAAATCTTAAATCAGTAATGGACAGCGGCGGTCAGCTCTCAATGGAGGACGCGGACGTTATCGCAAAGGCTATGAAGGACTGGGCGCAGGAAAGGGGCGCGACGCACTACACGCATTGGTTCCACCCTCTTATCGTCAGCCACACCGCCGAAAAGCATGATTCCTTCGTAACGCATCCTGACGAGGACGGCAATATAATCTCCTCGTTTACCGGAAAACAGCTTATCATGGGAGAGCCGGACGCTTCCTCGTTCCCTTCGGGCGGCGTCAGGGCGACCTGCGCGGCAAGGGGCTACACGGTATGGGACGTGACTTCTCCTGCCTTCGTAAGGAAAAACAGTATCGGAGCCGTGCTCTGCATTCCCACCGTTTTCTGCTCGTACACAGGCGAGGCTCTCGACACCAAGATACCGCTCCTGCGCTCGATGGACGCGCTTAACAGGGAAGGAATGAGGATCGTCAGGCTTTTTGACCCCAACACCTTGGCTACGAACGTATCGGCATCAGTCGGACCGGAGCAGGAATATTTTCTTATAACCAAAAAAAGCTTTCACGCGAGGAAGGACTTAAAATACACCGGACGGACGCTCTTCGGCGCGCCCGCGCCCAAAGGACAGGAGCTTGAGGACCAGTATTTCGGAAGGATCCCCGAAAACGTCGGCGCTTTTATGAAGGACCTCAACAGAGAGCTGTGGAAAATGGGAATAACCGCTACCACACAGCATAACGAGGTCGCTCCCGCGCAGCACGAGATGGCTCCTATCTATATGCCCGCCGACGTCGCCGTGGACAACAATCTGCTCGCAATGGAGATAATGCAGAAGGTTGCGGAGCGTCACGACATGGTATGTCTTCTTCACGAAAAGCCATTCGCGGGGGTAAACGGCTCCGGCAAGCACAACAACTGGTCTCTCGGAACCAACACCGGAATGAATCTCCTCGATCCCGGCAAAACGCCGCATAAAAACAGACAGTTCCTCCTTGTGCTCGCGTGCATTATAAAAGCCGTAGATACTCATGCCGATCTTCTCCGCCAATCAGCCTCCGACGTGGGCAACGACCACAGGCTCGGAGCAAATGAGGCGCCCCCCGCTATCATCTCCATCTACCTCGGAGACCAGCTTGACGACATAGTAAAGCAGATCATTGAAAAAGGCTCCGCTTCGGACTGCATAGACGGCGGAATGCTCGACCTCGGCATAAGCACGGTTCCCGTAGTTCCAAAGGACGCTACCGACCGCAACAGGACCTCTCCCTTTGCCTTCACCGGAAATAAATTTGAATTCCGTATGGTAGGAGCAAACGATTCGATCGCCATGCCCAATATTACGCTCAACGCAATCGTCGCGGAAGCCTTCAAGGAGGCCGCCGACGAGCTTGAGAACGCCGACGATTTTGAAAAAGCCTGCGACGAGCTTACCGCCAGATACATGAGAAACCACGAAAGGATAATTTTCAACGGGAACGGCTATTCCGACGAATGGGTCGAGGAGGCGGCAAGGCGCGGACTTCCGAATCTGACCTCAATGGTCGCCGCGACAGAAGCCCTCACAACCGACAAAGCCGTTAAGCTTTTCGGCGATTTCGGCATAATGAACAGGACAGAGCTTGAGTTGAGAGCCGAAATACTCTACGAAACCTATTCGCTGGTAATCAATATCGAAGCCCTCACCATGATAGATATGGCGTCAAGAGACATTCTTCCTGCCGTAGTAAAATACACGGCAAAACTTGCCTCCTCGATAAACGAGATCACCGCCGCCGGAGCCGACGCGGGAGTTCAGAAGGAAATGCTTGACGAGATCAGCAAGTATCTCAGAGAGGCAAAGGATGCTCTGAACCGTCTGAAAAGCGACAGGGACAACGCGCAGAAGGAATGCGTGAAATGCACCGCCGAATATTACAGGGACGTTATCAAAGCCGATATGCTGGCGTTAAGAGCGCCCGTAGATAAGCTTGAGACCCTTGTAGATTCGGAATACTGGCCCATCGCTACATACGGCGAGCTGCTCTTTGAAGCGTAAAATATGAATTTGATTTACTCGTAATAAACAAAAAGCTGTGCGTCCGGCATATCGGCGCACAGCTTTTTATAATACTATCTTAAATATTTCAGTCTACCACATATCTGTCTATATTTTCCTCTGTAAATTCATGCCATTCAAGCGGAGTCAGTCCGCCGATAAGCTCCTCGACGTAAGCGTCATGCTCCTCCTTGGTAACGTCCTTACCCTTAACTTTATATATATAACTATCCGAATTCATACCCTCGGCAACCCATTCATATGCCAACTGTTCATGGTATGTAGCTCCTTTTCTCGGATATATTTTGTAGAACTGCCGGTCAAACGCCCCCATTAAAGTTTCCCATACTCCGTTTTCATAAATATAGGCAGGACGAAACTTTGAATATATGCTCGTCATATAGACCTCGTCCCCGACAAAGTGCAGAATCACCGTTACATCCGAACCTTCGCCGCTTACAAGAACCTCCTCCTTGCCGTCTCCGTCCAAGTCAACGCACACAAAACTTCCCCATGTTACATAAAACGGACATATCGCGCCTGCGAGACCGCTTCTGTTATAATGAAGCATATCCACTCTGGCAAGACCTGTGTCCGGTCTGTCCTCTATGCTTTCGGCTACAAGTGTAAAAGAAGATACTTCTTTCGGATCTATATTCACCCAAAAAAATTTCTCACCTTCAAACAACTCCAGCACGGAATGCTTGCCCTTCATCACGCTTCTGTAAGCCTCAGCCGGGCTCATTTCCTTGCCGTCGTCCTCAAGCGACTCCACCGTATTAAGCTTATATTTCCCCGTATCGTCAACCGAAAATTCTGTTTCACCCTGTGTCTCTGTCTGTGTCTCCGTTTCTCTGGGCGCTTCGGTTTCGGTACTCTGTTCTTTGGAGGTTTCGGTCTCCGTAGTCTGCGGTTCCGACAGACTTTCTCCATCCGATGCTCTGTCTGCCCCGTTCTGCGTCGAGCTGCTCTTAGTGCAGGCGGCAAATACCGCGCCCATAATACATATCAGTAAATAAACTATTAATCTTCTCATTTTTGTCCCCTCCGCTAACATATTGCCTGATAGATAATACTGGAATAATTTCTCCGTATCTTATCCGAATCATCGGTACATTCTTCAATTTTTTCAAAGAAAAAATCCGACACCCCGTAAAAATCATACTGATAATCGCTTTTAAGCTTCCTCCAGCTATCTACATAATTAGAGTTTTGCGCATATCCTCCCGTACAGTCCGTCTTCCATGTGGCGCTTACCTCATATCTGAAATATGCTAACTGTACGCCCATGTTTTTATATGAATATCCGCCTTTTGAGGCAAAATCCTCCAAAAAAATTCTTCGGTTGTCTCTCCACTGGAGGATCCCGAATGCCCCTGTACTGTTCTCAGTTTTGGGGTTGAAGCTGCATTCCTGCTTTATGTTCCCCATTATTCCGGCGACCTGAAATTTAGTGCAGCCCATTCCTTTTTGCAAAAATGTCTGTATACGGGCGAAATTCTGCCTGCCCTCGCCTATATTTGTGTTGTCAAAACCAAGTTTCCTGAGCGCGTCGTTAAGTCTGCTGTTGGAAAGATTTGTGTAATATGCAGTTCCGACATCCTCAATATGGCTCCTCAGCATATCGGGAATACCGTTTTTTACGTCGCAGCGTTCGCTTCCCCAGTATGCCTGCTGAAAGCATTTGAGAGCTTTTTTGAATTCTTCGGTATAGCTGCCGCTCATTTCTCCGTCATAGAAGCCCAAAGCGTTTAAATATGTTTTCATCTTTGAGTTGAGGGCGCTTTCGGGCAACGACGCGGACCGTGCCTGATTTACGCTGTATGTACCGAAATCGTATGTCCCGCTTTTCTCATAGATTGCCGCGGTTTCCGGAAAGCCTCCGCTTTCAGCCTTTGACTTCTCATCTGTCAAAGCGTTTTGCTTCCGACTTGTTTGTCCCGTATGCAAATATTGAGGGTTCGGACAATTATATTCGTTCCCGCTTATTTTCATGCCCACTTTCTTTTGTCTTCCTTCTTATTTTGCAGAATTTCCATTGGTTATATTAATCATATCGTCTGGTTCTTGCTTTGTCAATACCATAACTATAGTTATGTATTTTATTTAGTTAGGTAGATTTGAAACGAATTATAATATAATTTATGATACTTTTTATAAGTCGGTTGAAGTGTACCGAAAGCAATAAAAAGGCAGCCGCCTTACGGATTTTTGATCCGTAAAAGCAGCCGCCTATTTACATAAAATGAACACAAAGTATTACTCCGGATAATTCAGCCTCTCCGCAGTTATATTGTCAAGCACCTCTCTTTTGTATTTTGCGGCGTAATACTGCGCCACAGAAAGGTTGTTGTCAAGATAGTTGCCGCAGTCCCTCGGCGAATATCCGGGTATAACGCCCTCATAGCAGATTATAAAATCTATCAGCTCACGCACGAGCGGCACGATTTCCTCAGAGGTAAGATCGCCAGCGAGAATCAAATAAAATCCGGTGCGGCATCCCATAGGCCCGAAATAGACCACTCTGTCCTTCCACAGTTCATGGTTCCTTAAAAACGTGGCGCCAAGATGCTCGATGGAATGTATACCGCAGGTGTCCATAACCGGCTCTTTATTGGGGCAGGTAAATCTCAGGTCAAAGGTCGTCAGCACCTCCTCTCCAATATGATCCTTACGGGACACATATATTCCCGCCAGCAGATCAAGATGATTGACAGTAAAACTAGCTATTTTTTCCATTTACGCCTCCCGAAGTACGGCTAAATATTGTTTTTTAAGCTGTACTCTCTCTTTTTATTTTCTTTTTTATTCGCGTACATAAGAGCGTCAGCGCATTTGATGTATAAATCAAGCGTATCGGATTTCTCCGCGGTCTTGGAGTACATTCCGACGCTCATATTTACATAATAAGGCTTCTGGCTGTACGAATTGAATTCCCTTAGCTTAACGCGCATCTCCTCTATTATTTCGTTTCCCCGCTCCTCACCCCTTTTATCGCAAAAAGCAATGACAAATTCGTCTCCGCCGAAGCGCGCGCATATCTCCTCGGGTGATGTCGAAAGCCTCATGCATTCGGCGATTTTTTTAAGAGCAAAATCACCCTCGGCGTGACCGTAGGTATCGTTTATCTGCTTGAGCCCGTCCATGTCTATGGAAATAAGCGTAAGCGGCTGCTCTTCCCTTCTGCTCCGCTTCATTATCTCCCCTATGTTGCGGTAAAAACCGTGACGGTTGTATATCTGCGTGAGCATATCCCTGATATACATCTGCTCGGTCGCGCAACGGCTCACATACATTTCGATAACATGCCTGAAATCAAGTATAAACGTCTGATAAAAACTGAATTTAAATCTGTCGATATCGAATGTATTCGCCATATATCCCATAGTAACGCCCTGCAAATGAACGGGAACGAACATTATGTAAAAATTATCGTCAAGAACTTTTTCAATATCCGGAAGCATATCGATCTGGGCAAAATCCGCCTCCGGACGCGACTTATCGCCGATAACGTGAGCCGGAACCCTCATTATATCAGTATATCCCGAATGCCCCTGCTCGGTTCTGTCAAAATCAAAAGAAATATCCATATTACAGTCAAGCGCAACTTCATTAAAACACATCCACATTTCTTTCAAAAGGATCGGTTCAACGCATTCCGGCAGCATAGAAAAAATATAATGCATCAAAGGATAATTAGCAAGTCGCGCAATCATATTGTACATGTCGGTAAGGAACTGGTCCCGCTGGTCCTTCGCAAGTTTTTCTATTATGAGCTTTTCCTCCACATTATCGGCAGACATTTCCTTGCAGCCGCAGGATTCGCCTATCCTGTTTTTATAACTTATTAGTATCCTGCTCTCGCCCTTTTTGCCGTCAACATTATCATGTACGGAGCGAAATATCGCCTCGCCTAACGCGTCAATATCAAATTCCGAAGTGGTAAGACGGGGAGAGTAATATTTTTCCAGCTCGACTCCGTCATAGCCCGTGACAATAATGTCCTCCGGAATCCTGTATCCGTGGCTTTTAAGCACTCTCATGCACTCGATCGCCATTATGTCGTTCGCGCATATAAAAGCCTCCGGCATGCTAAGTCCTGAAGCAATAAATTCCTCAACAGCAGCCCTCGTCGGATTTGCCCAGAAATCTCCGTAAAGCACCCTTCGCTCGTCAAACTCAAGTCCGTTCTCAAAAAGGACCTTCTTAAAACAGTCTATCCTTTCGTCCGAGAACGAATTGCCCCTGATTCCCGCAATAAAATTTATAGTGCGCGCCTTATGGAATTCGACGACATGCTTTACGATCTTTTCAAAGGAACCGCTGTAATCAAATACGATATTGATACAGCCGTCGATCTCCCTGTCAACGGATATGACCGGGACTTTGTCGGCAAGAGTTCTCTGAACCAGTTTGTTAAGGACCTCGTCACGCTTGAAGGTTTCCGACATAACGATAACCGCGTCAAACCGTTTGACATCAAAAGAGGAGAAAATCTGAGCCTCGCCTATATCGTTCACGCCGCCGGCATAAAGATCCGTAACGCTCGTAAAAATCATCAGCCTTACGTTATTTTTTTCGCAGTCATGGCAAAGCTTCGTAAGGATCCTGACCTGGTCGTCGTCCTTAAAGCTTGTCATACACAATGCTACTACTTTATATGGCTTACCCTCCGAAAATTTGAGTCCCATGATGATTTCTCCTCACACTTTAGAATATTTTCATTTCTCAAATCTGAACCATTCAAAATCAAAGCGGCTTCCCGGCAGAAAAACAAATGTCACCTTATTAAGTCCGCTTACTTTTTCAATGTCAAAAGACTTCTCCTCCGGTCCGTCGGTACGCTCAAAACCGATCATCTGTCTGGTCTGACCGCCTTTTGCGTCGGTAAATATAACATTGAGCGTATTGACCTCGATATATGAATTTCCTTTTATAACAAGTTTGCTTACACCGTCGCCGAAATCCATTCCGTCAAAGTCTATCGAAACGTTATTGCCGATGCCGTTTACGGAATCTTCGCATACTTCGTATTCGTCTCCGTAAATTTTATCGTGCATAGCGGCGGAGATGCGTTCAAGTCCTTTCGAGGGGCTTATAAAACGGAAGTCCTTTATATTTATAAAGTCATCAGTACGGATACAAATCGTGTGTACTCCGCGGACTCTGTGTTTAAGCTTAAAACTCTCGTTCTGATAAACGTCCCATATAACCGGCTTGTTATATATTCCGTCCGCGAGCAGCTCGCTGTCCTTTCCTCCCGGTATTCCCGACCATATCTGAATTCTGTAATCCCTTTCCTCGAAAGTAAAAATACCTATCTCTATCTCGTCGCTTCCGAAGCTTCCGAAATCCACATTACTGTAACCGATATACGCATCCGTGTTTTTCGGAGTTGAAATACCGTGATCGACCGCATTTCCCATCTCGCCGCAGCTCAGATTATAAAGCGCCGCCGCAACGCCCGAATACGGGTTTACAAACGCCTCTCCAAGCCCGCCCGCGTCAAATCCAAGCTGTGATACAACGCTGACTTTTTCACCGCCGTTTCTAGTAAAGCACTTCACGTTAAAATGTCCGTCTCCCTTTACGCTAAGCGCTGCCTCGCCGTCCGCCCCAGCAGAGATATCCGCAAGATGGCTTTCAACTCCTGAATCGGTAGTCACGATCCACTCAAGTTCCTTATATGTGCAGTCAGCCGGATAAAGAACCGCTTTAAGTTTTGTCTCTTCATTTCCTTTTGTAAAACTTGTTCCGCCGCTGCTTACCAGTTCTATCTTGCGCACCGGTATCTCATCCGTAACAGCCCACGCCGCATTCGATGTCAATGCGGAGATCCCCTCCGGCACCTCCGCCTCCACCGCCTGTACGGTAACGGACGAGGTATTCATTCCCTTGGAGCCGACCTCTATTATTATATCGCCTTTTTGACAATTTGTCGCAACGATCGCAAGCAGTTTTCCCATAAAAAGCCTGCGGGAAACGCCTTTATAGGAATCGTAGTCTGTGCTGTCGCCATTGTCCAGTCCGACAAGTCTTCCCACGCCACGCACATTGACCGTAACGCGGTTATTAGCGTTTCTGACCTCTTTCCCGTCCTTGTCAAGCATATTTATCTCGACAAAAACAAGGTCCTGACCGTCGGCAAGAGCCGTGGTTTTATTCGGTTTGAGAAGTATAGATTCCGCATCTCCGAAGGATTCCTGTGTATCCCTCGCTATTATATTACCGTTCTCGTCATAAGCCACCGCGTCAAGCCTTCCCTTTGAATAAGGAATCATCCAGTGTCCGAGAAGTTCTTTTCCTCTCGCGTGGTCGATGTCAAACCTTCCCTGAGACTCTCCGTTGAAAAAAAGCTCCACCTGAGGCGCGTTTGATGTCACGCGAACATCGATCATCTGTCCTTCGTTAAAATCCCAGTGCGGGAAAATATGCACCATCGGATTCTGTCTGTAATCCGTCCACTCCGCCTGATAGATATAAAAATTATCCTTCTTAAAGCCCGCCGTGTCCACCTGTCCGAAATAGGAATTCTTGGTGGAGTACGGAGTAGGCTCGCCTATATAATCAAAACCCGTCCACAAAAACTGCCCGGCGGAATATTCTGTATCCCTTTCGGTTATTATACAGAATTCCGCGTTCTTCGCTCCCCAGCTGCATGTACTGTTTCCGAGCGACGAACACTGCTCGTCGATGTCGGTGAGAATAGCCTCGGAATAAGGGAAATGGTATATTCCCCTGCTTTGCAAAGTGGACGCTGTTTCGCTGCCGTAGATCGCCCAGCGGGGATGCTTTGCATGGTGCGCACCGTAAAGACGCTCGGCATAATTATATCCGACGACGTCAAGAAGCTCAGCGCACCGCTGCGTCGGCTCCCCCTCCATGAAATTGGACGCAAAAGTAACCAACGCGTTGCCGTCAGGGTCATGCTCGCGCACAGCCTCGACAAGCATCTTTGTCGATTCGTAACCGCCCTCCGGGTCCGCGTGCGTGTCGTATATCTCGTTTCCAATGCTCCACATAATAAGGCTCGGATGGTTGCGGTCCCTGCGCACATAATTGCGTATGTCTTTTTTTGCCCACGCGTCAAAAAATCTTGAATAGTCAAATTCTCTTTTTACGAATTTCCACATATCAAAGGCTTCTCCGTCCACCAGAAAGCCCATCTCGTCGCAAAGGTCCATAAGCTCGACGGCAGGCATATTATGCGAGGTCCTTATCGCGTTGACTCCCATCGACTTCATTATTTCAAGCTGCCTTTTTATAGCCGCCTTATTTACTGCCGCACCCAGCGCTCCGAGGTCGTGGTGCATACACACTCCGTTCAGCTTTATATGCTCGCCGTTGAGGAAAAAGCCCTTATTAGCGTCAAATTTAATGGTTCTGAACCCGAATTTAGTGTCAACGTAATCCACGACCGTATTGACCTTTATCAGCTCCGTCCTCAGAGTATAGAGGTACGGCTTTTCAAGGCTCCACAATTCGGGACTGCGCACAAAGATAACCTTCGTACCTCCGGGCATATATTCCTGCGAAGCCACCGTTTTTCCCTGCGCGTCAAGAATATGGTACATGATGCTCATATCCTTGTCCCTGTCGATACCGCTTACCTCCGCGGATACCTTGACATTAAAGCCCTTTGACGCGCGCTCCGTCCTTATATAGATGCCGTCGGACACAATATGCACCTTCGGCATTTTTTTGAACCATATATTACGATAAATACCCGCACCGGAATACCAGCGTGAATTGGGATTCCGGTGAAGCACGCGTACGCTTACCTCGTTAGCGCCGTGCTTTAACAGGTCCGTGATCTCTATCTCAAAAGTATTATAACCGTATTTCCATTCGCCCGCCTTTATCCCGTTGATATAGACTGTCGGCTCCATATATACGCCGTCAAAGCGCAGGGCGTACCTGCGGTCGTCCTCCGGCTCAAGGTCAAAGCTCTTGCGGTACCAGCCTTCGCTGTCCTCATACAGATCGTTGCTGTTATATATCAGCCAGTCGTGGGGAATATCCACCTTCTCCCACTCCCCGGACGGCATATTTCCCTGTCCGGGCTTGACCTTCATAAATTCCCATCCTTCGTTGAATAATTTTGTCTGTCTCATTTTCCCACCTGTAAAATACAGGCGGAAACCCTTACGATTTCCGCCCGTAAAAGTATTTTACTTATTATGCAAAAGGATTCTCCGTCTTATACATCATTCCCTTAGGCTGATTGAAGTTGATCTCGTCAGCCGGAACCCCGAGATATTTGAATACCTCGTAAAGCTCCTTGCCGAAATGACCGAAGGCGACCGCGCCGTGATGAGGATAATTCTTCTCGATAAGAACATGGCGGTAGAATCTGTCCATCTCTGGTATCGCGAAAATACCGATCGAGCCGAACGATCTCGTAGCCACAGGAAGCACCTCGCCCTGCGCTATATACGCGCGTATCTGCGCGTCGGCAGTGCTCTGAAGTCTGAAGAACGTTATCTCTCCCGGAGCGATGTCTCCCTCAAGCGTTCCGTTCGTAACCTCCTCCGGCAGCGCTCTCGCCATTATCATCTGATTGCGCATCTCGCAGAAGGAAAGCTTGGAGGAGGCTGTGTTACCGCAATGGAAGCCCATGAAGATTTCCTTGTCGGTATATCTGAATTTGCCGTCTATATCCTCCTTGAATATATCCGAAGGAACGGTATTATTGATATCAAGCAGCGTAACCGTGTCGTTGCTTACTACCGTACCGATGAACTCGCTAAGCGCTCCGTAAATATCCACCTCACAGGATACGGGTATTCCCATTTTGGTAAGGCGGCTGTTCACATAACAGGGTACGAAGCCGAACTGCGTCTGAAAAGCGGGCCAGCATTTTCCGGCGATAGCGACATACTTTCTGTAGCCCTTGTGCGCCTCGACCCAGTCAAGAAGCGTAAGCTCGTACTGCGCGAGCTTAGCGAGCACCTCGGGCTTCTTATTGCCGACTCCAAGCTCCGCCTCCATATCCTTGACCACATCCGTTATTCTTTCGTCTCCCTCATGCTTATTGAAGGCTTCAAAAAGATCAAGCTCCGAATTTTCCTCGATCTCAACTCCGAGATTGTAAAGCTGCTTTATAGGCGCGTTGCAGGCAAGGAAGTTAAGCGGTCTGGGACCGAAGGATATTATTTTCAAATCTCTTACGGCGATTATCGCCCTCGCGATGGGAGCGAATCCGTTTATCATGTCTGCGCATTCCTCCGCGGTTCCCACCGGATATTCCGGAATATACGCGCGCACATTCCGGAGCTTCAGGTTATAGCTTGCGTTGAGCATTCCGCAGTAAGCGTCTCCTCTTCCCTGAATAAGTCCGCCGTCAGCCGACGTTTCCTCGGCAGCCGCAATAAACATC
>ERZ777011.1807-NODE-1807-length-20088-cov-18.745220_pt1 | contig 20088 bp, 16 predicted proteins | sample MGYA00374964_ERZ777011 | MGnify/ENA primary metagenome ERZ777011 (study PRJEB29310, sample SAMD00008975) | mouse gut metagenome | study: EMG produced TPA metagenomics assembly of the Metagenome analysis of fecal microbiota from mouse which was promoted... | reverse complement strand
AGGCTGAGGTGGTAAAGATATAAATACAATGCCAAAAACAAACATAAGATACATCATGTCGCTCATAGCAGCGATATTCGCCATAAACGCACCCGGATGGACAGTAAATAAATATCCATACCACGGAAAGAGCGTCTCATACACATACGGAGCAGACGACGAGGTACAAAGGTATAAGTATAACGGCAAGGAACTCGACAGGCTGCTCGGACTCGACTGGTATGACTACGGGGCGAGGATGTATGACCCGATATTATGCAGGTGGAACAGGCCGGACCCGCTCGCGGACGATTATCTGAATGTCAGTCCGTATGTATATTGTCTGAATAATCCGATAAAGCTGATTGATATTGACGGGTTGAAACCGGGAGACTTTTTCAGAACGGCAGATGAAGCGGCTATAGATTTCGGATTGTATTACAATGATAATTCTATACGGGAAGGAGTAGAGTATGGCAGCAGCATATTCAAAGTAATGAATAACAAAGGCGAAATCGGATATACTTATACAATTGCCAATAGAGGTAATAAAGATGTGGTTATTTCAAGCAAGGCTCCTTGGGGATTTAAAACCGTTGCCACTACTCATACACATGGGCGCAGTACTGCTAATGATTCAAAGTCTTTTTATGACAATTACTATTCAGGAATGAGGGATAAAAAACATTATATCCTACCTCCCCATAAATTAAAAAAAGTAAAAACGCTTGATACCGATATTGGCAATGCAAATATAGATAAAATAGATTCATATTTAGCAAGTCCGAACGGGGAACTGCAAAAATACAACCATAGGACTGGTAAAATAAAAGTATTATCAAACGAAATGCCAAGCGACCCCAATGACCCTGATAGGCAAAATAGCATTTCACCTTTCTTTGAAAAGGATAAAAGTATGTTTCTTGACATAAAAGATTTTCCTTCATTCAATCAATATTTAATGACACCATAACATATTACAATTATGAAAAAGAACAATAAATACTATATAGGAATACTTTTTTTTATTTCTATTGTTATATGTCTGATAATAATAGGAACAACACAAGAAAATCAAAAGCCTAAGCCTCAACCTAAATTATATGAATTTAACGGTATTAGGAAACACGAAAGACCTCAGGAACAAGCTCCTGATTTCGGAGAATTACCCATGGATATATTTATAGACGCTTCAATAGTTCCCAAAGTTACAACACCTGGTTTAGCTGTCCAAATAAGCTCAATCATATTTAAGGCTATACATGGAGAGAATTTAGTAGCGACATATAAAAGATATAAAGTCACATTGATAAACAATAGGGTGTGGTTGGTTCGTGGATATAACACCATTGTTCATAGTACATTAATGATACAAAAAAATGATGGAAGAGTTCTGCATATCTCAATGAATCCAAATAAGAAGCAAAACAAGCAATACAAAGAAGATATAGAGAGACTATTAATACAGATTAACAGATTTAAAAAAGATAATAATTATATCTCAAAATATGGATATACGCCAGATAGCACAGTGTATGAATTACCGAATGGCGTTATAAAAGATGCTCGGACGGCAGCCGAAGTTGGGTATGAAATAATAGATTTTCATAAAAGCCAACCTATTCAGATAGAATTGTATGATAAAACTTTGTGGTATATCAGAGGGACTCTTTCTGGTGGAGGAACCGGAAATCTTAGTATTCAAAAATCAGATGGAAGAATAATCGCTATTTATTATGAAAAGAACTGAATAGTATACAAAATTAGACGGATATTCCAAAGGATTGGAAACAAACCAGTACTATCCGTTCGGAACATTATACTTAAACGACAAAGAGTATGAGTTACAAAGGTATAAGTATAACGTAAAAGAGCCGGACTGGCTGCCCATGACTCGGAAACTTTTTATGATAATTACTTTTCAGGAATAATGGATAATGGCCAGATCCTACCACCTCATAAAATGAAAAAAGTTACAAATTCAAATAAAAACATAACCGACATTGGAACCGCAAATACACACCAAATAGATTCATATTTAGCAAGTCCGAACGGGGAACTGCAAAAATACAACCATAGGACCGGTAAAATAAAAGTATTATCAAACGAAATGCCAAGCGACCCTAATGATCCTGAACGATTGAACCGGAAGCAATCATTTCTTGAACAAAATCCCTATAGTATTATTGACATAAATAACATATTTTTATACAATCAATATTTAACAATACCATAATACATTAAAATCATGAGAAAAAGAATATATATATATGGAGTTATACTTTTAATATCAGGTACAATATGCTTAATAATATTAGGGGGTATGTCATCCAAAAGTACTATCAAAAGATCAAAAAACGAACAGAGGCCTAAACTTCAAACCAAACTCTATGAATATAGAGATTCTAAAGATAATCCGGACATATTATATTGGGACTCGGCTCCTGATAATGGATATTTGCCAATAAGAGTAGAAATAAATACCATGAGATATTTGGGAATAGAGACGGCAAATAAAGCCGTTCAAACAAGTAATATACTATTCAAGGCTTTCCATGGAGAGAAATTAACAGCGACATACAAAAGATATAAAGTGACCTTGATAAACGATAATGTATGGCTTGTCCGTGGATACAATACTTTTGTCCATAGCACATTAATGATACAGAAATCGGATGGACGTGTATTGCATTTGTCTATAAATCCTAATCAGAAAGGAAATAAGCATTATCATGAGGATATGAAGAAATTGCTATCAGGGATTAATAAATTCAAAAGGGACAAGAGCTATATTGAAAAATACGGATACACACCGGACAATACAATATCAGACCTACCGAACGGTATAATCGAAGATGCAAAAACAGCTGCTGAGATAGGATTTAAAATATTATATTCCAACGAAGGAAATGATATATATAAACGGCTACCTCTCATTGTAAAGCTACGCAACAAAGAAGATATATGGGAGGTTTGCTTGTTTTACGATGGATGGCTGGGATGGGGTGGCGTTTTTATACAAAAATCAGATGGCAGAATACTTCATGGTTACGCATATAAATAACATCAAAGACCAGAATCATTATGAAACTTAGATTATAGAAACCGCTAAACAATTTGATGGAATTTTAATAACAAGATAAAATCGTGAAGCAGGAGAGGACAGATATGAATCTGTTATAACACATAAAGAACCGGCGGGAAAGAATGCAAGAGAAAAGATTTATAATTATGAAAGAGAGAGAGCTAAAAAATTGAAAGACCAAGGATTTTTAAAAGATAATAATAAACATCAAATACTGTAGATGTCATGAATTTAAGATACATTTATTTAAACATAAGCCATGAACACTATTCAGGCATAAATGAAGATTTTAGTAACAAGTTTGGCTATAACACCTGTTTTATAGGCTATTATCTGTCAAAGGCTGTGCGTAAAGAAAAGATAGAAACTGGCATTTATAATATGATTTACGTTTTACTATCCGCAAAGATTAAGGAGCCGACAGTCAAGCTAAGCGAATGTTTTAAGACAATAGAGATTACAATACCTTTTGATGAAGCTGAACAAAGCCGTTATATAGCAATGGACATCGAGGAACGATATGAGTTTTACCTGGCAATGCTGGAAAAAGGATATTATCTGGCAAATATCGTGTGTGACGTAAAACCGGAGATACTTATCGGACTTCACGAAAAGTTCAGACAGGGTGGATACAGAAACGAGTGGCTGTTCAAGAAAAAGAGGATAAAGGAATATGGAATAAACGTTGTGCTTGACTGCGTGTTCACATCGTTCGAATTCAAACTAATGCTGACAGTTCTCGACTTGAAAAAGAACCCGATAGCAAAAGGATGTATATATCATACGTATCCGGATTATACTTTCTTTTATAAGACAATAAAGCACTTGGTCATAACAGATAAAAAACTGATTATAACGGATTTTCTTGATTATAAGATAATTGAATGTAAACTTGAAGACCTCGCGAAAGGAATAATAAAAGCAAAGTGTATAAATAAGAATGCTTCACTTTACATATACAGTGACGAGACAAAGGAAGATTTTGAAAGGCTGAGGTGGTAAAGATATAAATACAATGCCAAAAACAAACATAAGATACATCCTGTCGCTCATAGCGGCGATATTCGCCATAAACGCATGTGGACATATGGAATATATCAATGTGAAATGAGTCATTTCACATTGATATACCTATATTCAAATTCATTTCAAAACCTTTTCAAAGAATTCGAGCACACGCTCTTGGGCTTTCAAGCCGCATGAGTGGGGGATATCCCATATCTCGGTTTCAAGATCGCCAGACGCCCCTTGGCTGTCCCACACGGCGTGCATGGTGTCGAACGCATTCCGCACACCGTCAACAGGGAAGAGATGGTCACGGCTGCCGTTGATGAACAGCATCGGTTTGGGGCAGGCCAAAGAGGCAATGTGAGGATAGTCGAGATACTGCCGCAGGGCGGGAATGCAATTGGCAAAACCGCCGTACTCCCGCTTTTTGTCTTTCACTGACATCTGAACATCGGTGGTCACCATCCAACAGATGGCAGCACCGGCCTTTACCCTGTCGCTGAGGGCTGAGAGCATCCACGCCCGATAGGCTCCCATGGAACATCCGGCGCACCCTATGCGCGAGGCATCGACACAAGGCAGCGTTGACAGGAAATCGGTACCGGCGATATCGTCGTAGGTCATGAACGCACTGAGATCACGGCCGAGCATCATCATGTTGCCGGCGATGATGTCGTACTTGCTACGATCGACCCCTTCCTCACGGCCGCGTTCGCCCCACATCGGGGCATCGGCAGAGAACACCACATAACCGTGACGGGCAAGGAAATCACCGAAATAGCTGCTGTCGTAGAGCCGCTCCACCCAGCGGTCGGCATCGTTTGTGACAACGGTATCTTCATCAAACGGGCGTATCATCTTCTCCTTTCCTATAAAAAGATGCCCCCCGTGGTCGTGCAGCATGTTGACGGCCGGGAACGGTCCTTTGCCGTCGGGCACGAGCAGATAAGCCACTATGCGCGAGTAGGCATTTACGTTGAACTCTACCTTGCGTGCCGTATATCCGTCGCGGCGCTCCTCGGCAATGACTTTCATATCGTAGGCGGCCGCTTTCAGCGGTGGCGCCATCATGCACTCGAAAACTTTTGCACGGGCTTCTTTCTTCCACTTTCCGAAGTTACGGGTGTGGCTGTTGCCCCAGGCCATCGGGTACGTCAGTTCTTTTTTAAGCTGTTCGACATAGCATGGCAGGTCGAACGAAAACTCATACTTGCCGCGCTTCTGCGGCTTACGCGACTTCTGGGCATCCGCGCACACACAGACCACCAGCAAGAGAGCCGCAAGGGATAGTCTTTTGATTAAATTTGTCATCGGTTATCTATTGTTCGTTTTCTATAAGCAACAGTTCATAGTCGGCCACATCAAGCAGGCTGCCATGTTTAAAACCCACGCTCCGGAACAGAGATACCTGACGGAAACCGAGTCGCTCGTGAAAAGCGCGGCTGGCGGTATTGCAAGCCGTGATACATGCTATCAGAGCATGGCAACCGCAAAGACGGCACTCAGCGATGAGCCGTTCCATCAGCCGCCGCCCCACCCCACGGCCGCGGCACTGCGGTGAAAGGTATACCGTGGTCTCGAACGTATGTGCGTATGCAGCACGCTCTTTCCATGCGTGGGCATAGCAATAGCCTGCTATCACCCCCTCTTCCTCACAGACGAAATAGGGATAGTCGGCCGACAGGCTCCCGATACGCCGCCGCATGGCCTCGACCGTGACCGGCTCCGTCTCGAAAGATACCACCGTGTTCACCACATAATGGTTGTAAATGTCCGCTATCGCCGGCGCATCAGCCGGTGTCACCCGTCTTATCATGAAACAGTTTATACTACGATTGATGGTGCAAAGTTACGATTTATTCATATATCACAAAAATATATCTTTGCCTAACATGCCGTTTTTCATGTAAAAACGACAATAAACGGCCGAAAGGCCCTGAGGCTTCACAAAAAGAACAATTAATTATACTTAACCACGGAAGCCGGGAAGACAAGAATGGAAAGTATGATAATACGAACAGACGCAGTGTAAATAAAATATCACAGATTTAACATTTTTGTTTTACGCGAAATAGAACAATCAGTACGATACACAATGCGATATGTCGCATTGTGCAAAATGATAATCTTGCAGATTTTCTGCAACGGGATACTCATTGGAATGCGTTTAGCAACACTTTGCGATGCGTTTAGCAGCCCGTTGCAATCCATTTAGCGTCCCGTTACGATGCAGCGGGACGCTAAACGGACCACAACGGGTATCCTAATGCAGTGGCCGTTAATGGAAAGTAATATCACACCCACGGCAAACCACAGTATTATATTGACCTACAGCAACTTACATTAAGAACCGAAATACATGGATATTTCCGGCCGCAGATTTTAAATTTCAGAACAATCGAGTATTCAAGATGTTTTTGTAATAATTATTCCTAATTATCAACACTTCATTTTTCAAGGCAGGAAGACACTTTCAACAAAGATTTATTTTTTTTATACAAAAACCGTTTTTAACTGACATAAAAGCGTGAATAACAGGCTTTGAAAACAAAATGAAATGGTACATTGAAACATGCCGCCTCACGCACCATAAACAAGTCATGGCCTTGCACCAATATGCAAGAACCGTCATCACACTACGTATATATATACAACATCAGGAACATAATCGCCGAAAAAAACGAATATGTATGTAGAAAAAGTTTTATGTACAGCATACATTTGTCATGAAATCCGTTTAACGGACTATACTGTCATCAAACAGAACAATTGACAAAACCATACACCGCCCGACGTTCGCCTGAATTTTAGAACATGGATTGAATACCATAAATAAAAAAGAACTGATATATAAATACCCATACAAGAGCAAAAATGGCGGCGGATAATGATAAGGCAACCGGTGAAAGGATAAAAAAAGAATTCGACGCGGAGACAACCAAACATCACATTATGGAAGAAACACGAAAATAAAACCGCTGACAAGAAAAAGTCCCCCCCCAAAAAAACAAGGGCAAATCCCATGATGGGATTTGCCCTTGTTTACAGATATAAAATGATTGTTTTTTTATTCCTTTGCGGCTTCCACCGCCTCCTCGGCGAAGTCAAGAACATTCTTGCGGTTGGCCTGAATACGGTCGTACTCCTCCTTCGAACCCACAATAATCTTCTCATACTCGCGCAGACCGGTACCGGCCGGGATAAGGTGACCGCAGATAACGTTCTCTTTCATACCTTCGAGACGGTCCACCTTTCCACGGATAGCGGCCTCGTTGAGCACCTTGGTCGTCTCCTGGAACGAGGCGGCAGACATGAAACTCTTTGTCTGAAGGGCGGCACGGGTGATACCTTGAAGTATCTGCGTAGACGTTGCGGGCACCGCGTCGCGCACCTGAACGACACGAAGGTCACGGCGTTTGAGCGACGAGTTCTCGTCGCGGAGCTTACGTGCAGTGACAATCTGGCCTGCCTTCATGTTCTCGCTGTCGCCCGCGTCGACAACCACTTTCTTGCCCCAGATACGGTCGTTCTCCTCGGCAAAGTCGAGCTTGTCGACGATTTCGAGTTCGAGGAACGATGTATCGCCCGGATCGTTAATCTGTACCTTGCGCATCATCTGACGCACAATTATCTCGAAGTGCTTATCGTTAATCTTCACACCCTGCAAGCGGTAAACGTCCTGCACCTCATTTACGATGTACTCCTGAACGGCTGTCGGACCCTTGATGGCAAGGATGTCGGCCGGAGTGATTACGCCGTCGGAAAGCGGAGTTCCCGCACGCACGGCATCGTGCTCCTGTACAAGTATCTGCTTAGACAACGACACGAGGTACTTGCGCTGCTCACCGGTCTTTGACGTAACGATAATCTCACGGTTACCACGCTTGACTTTGCCCATGGTGACCTCACCGTCGATTTCTGAAACGACAGCTGGATTGGACGGATTACGAGCCTCGAACAGCTCTGTGACACGGGGAAGACCTCCGGTGATGTCACCGGCCTTTCCTACGGCACGTGGTATCTTTACGAGAGTCTCACCGGTCTTGACAGTCTGACCGTCTTCCACCACCACGTGGCCACCCACGGGGAAGTTATATGTACCGACCTTTTTGCCATTGGCATCAATAACGTCACAGGTAGGTACTTTCGACTTATCCTTTGATTCGGTGATAATCTTCTCGGTCAAACCTGTGGTTTCGTCGGTTTCCGAACGGAATGTCACACCCTCGATAACGTCATTGAACTTCAATGTCCCGGAGTACTCGGTAACGATAACGGCATTGAACGGGTCCCACTGGGCTATCTTGTCGCCCTTGGCAACCACGTCACCGGTCTTGTAATATAGCGAAGAACCATAAGGTACGTTCATCGTCGACAATACGATATTGGTATTTGCGTCCACAAAACGAACCTCACCAAGACGGCTGACAACCATCTCGCACTTGCGGCCTTCTTCTTCAAAAGGCACCGTACGCAATTCTTCAAACTCTATCCGGCTGTCGTTCTTTGCCACGATAGACGCATTGGCGGCAGCATTGGCAGCCACACCACCGGCGTGGAAAGTACGAAGAGTAAGCTGTGTACCCGGCTCACCGATGGCCTGAGCGGCTATGACACCGACAGCCTCACCTTTCTGAACCATACGGCGGGTAGCAAGGTTACGTCCGTAACACTTCATGCAGACTCCATGCTTGCTCTCACATGTAAGCACGGAACGGATCTCAACACTCTCGATGGGAGAGTCTTCGATTATCTGAGCTGCGGCCTCGTTTATCTCTTCGCCTGCCGACAATATTGTTTCACCCGTATTAGGATGGATAATGTCATGCACTGTAACACGGCCGAGAATACGCTCATAAAGAGTTGATATTACCTCATCACCGTTTTTCAACGCCGTGCAGACAAGTCCGCGAAGTGTTCCACAATCCTCCTCATTGATGATGACATCATGAGAGACATCCACAAGACGACGTGTCAGGTATCCGGCATCGGCTGTCTTCATGGCCGTATCGGCAAGACCCTTACGAGCACCGTGTGTAGAGATGAAGTATTCAAGCACCGACATTCCTTCCTTAAAGTTAGAAAGAATAGGATTTTCGATAATCTGCGCACCCTCGGCTCCTGCCTTTTGTGGTTTTGCCATAAGTCCGCGCATACCCGACAACTGGCGAATCTGGTCTTTTGAACCACGGGCACCCGAGTCAAGCATCATGAATACGGCGTTAAATCCTTGATCAGCCTCGGTCATCTCTTTCATCAAGACATTTCCAAGGTCGTTATTGATATGAGTCCACGTGTCGATAACCTGATTATAACGCTCGGTATCGGTAATGAATCCCATATTATAGTTTTCAGTAATCTGACGGATTTCCTCGTTTCCTCTTTCTACAAGCGCCACCTTTTCTTCCGGTATGATTATATCGTCGAGGTTGAAAGAAAGTCCGGCGAGATATGCCATCCGGTAACCAAGGTTCTTTATACCGTCAAGGAACTCGCACGCCTCGGCAAAACCGACGGACTTAATAACGTCAGCGATAATGTCGCGAAGACTCTTCTTGGATATGACCTTATTGACAAATCCGACTTCCTCAGGGATAATTCCGTTTACAATCACACGGCCGACAGATGTCTCTACCATCTTGTCCACAAGGCTACCACTCTCGTCAAGGTCCTTGACGATGACACGAACCTGGGCATGCAAATCGCAACGACCCTCATTATGAGCGATTATCGCCTCCTCTGGACCATAGAACGTAAGTCCCTCTCCCTTTGCGCCCGGACGGATTTTGGTGATATAATAAAGACCAAGCACCATGTCCTGAGAAGGCACTGTGATAGGAGCGCCGTTAGCCGGGTTAAGGATATTATGGCTCTGAAGCATCAATATCTGGGCTTCGAGAACAGCCTCGTTGCTCAATGGGAGGTGGACAGCCATCTGGTCTCCGTCGAAATCGGCATTGAACGCCGTACATGCCAACGGGTGCAACTGAATAGCCTTACCTTCGATAAGTTTCGGCTGGAAAGCCTGAATACCGAGACGGTGAAGTGTCGGGGCACGGTTAAGGAGTACGGGATGACCTTTCATCACGTTTTCAAGAATATCCCAAATAACCGGCTCACGGCGATCCACGATTTTCTTTGCGCTCTTTACAGTCTTTACAATTCCACGTTCGATGAGTTTACGGATAATGAATGGTTTATAGAGTTCGGCTGCCATCAATTTCGGCAAACCGCACTCACCCATTTTCAATTCAGGGCCTACAACGATAACCGAACGAGCGGAATAGTCTACACGCTTACCAAGAAGATTTTGACGGAAACGACCCTGCTTACCTTTCAATGAGTCTGAAAGTGATTTCAGCGGTCGGTTGCTGTCGCTCTTCACCGCACTGCTCTTACGGGAGTTGTCGAACAAACTGTCGACAGCTTCCTGCAACATACGTTTTTCGTTTCGGAGAATGACCTCGGGAGCCTTTATCTCAACAAGTCTCTTCAAACGATTGTTACGTATGATAACACGGCGATAAAGGTCGTTAAGGTCTGTAGTGGCGAAACGTCCGCCATCCAGTGGTACCAAAGGACGGAGTTCTGGCGGGATAACCGGAATTATTTTCATAATCATCCATTCGGGATGATTTACCTCTTTACTCGTACGGAACGCCTCTACAACCTGCAAACGCTTCAGGGCTTCATTCTTACGTTGAACGGAAGTGTCGCTATTGGCACGGTCACGAAGTTCATACGACAATGAGTCCAGATCTATTCTGAGCAAAAGGTCGTAAATAGCTTCCGCACCCATCTTTGCTATAAACTTATTCGGGTCATTATCATCAAGATAAGCATTCTCAAGAGGAAGCTGGTTATCCAATATGTTATTATATTCATCCTCTGAAAGAAGGTCGAACATATTTGAACCCGGCATATCATTGCCTTCCGCGTCTTTCTTGCCGGCCATCAAACCGGGCTGTATGACAACATAACGTTCATAATAAATAATGGCATCGAGTTTCTTCGTTGGTAAACCGAGCAAATAACCTATCTTGTTAGGTAAAGAACGGAAATACCAAATATGAGCTACCGGAACAACTAATTCGATATGACCGGTACGCTCTCTACGAACTTTCTTTTCTGTAACCTCAACACCACATCTGTCACAAACGATGCCCTTGTAGCGGATACGTTTATATTTACCGCAAGCACACTCGTAATCCTTTGTCGGACCAAAAATACGCTCACAAAACAAGCCGTCACGCTCAGGCTTGTATGTACGGTAATTGATTGTTTCCGGTTTGGTCACCTCACCAAAAGAACTTTCCAAAATCTCTTCAGGAGACGCAAGTCCTATGGTAATCTTGGTGAAATTACTCTTTATCTTTGAATCTTTTTTGAAAGCCATATTTTCTTTATTCTATATTATTTATGTAAAGAGTTTCTGATTAATCGAGAGTTACACTCAAACCGAGACCCTTCAACTCATGTAAAAGTACATTGAGTGACTCCGGAATACCGGGGGTCGGCATGGATTCTCCTTTGACAATTGCTTCATAAGCCCTGCTACGACCCACAACATCATCAGATTTGACTGTAAGTATCTCTTGAAGGACATGACTTGCGCCAAATGCCTCAAGTGCCCAAACCTCCATCTCTCCGAAACGCTGTCCACCGAATTGCGCCTTACCACCAAGCGGCTGCTGTGTAATAAGTGAGTAAGGACCGATGGAACGGGCATGCATCTTGTCTTCAACCATGTGGCCAAGCTTCAGGAAGTAAGTGATTCCCACTGTCGCCGGCTGGTCAAAACGCTCTCCTGTCTCACCATCATAAAGATGGGTTGAACACAAATGAGGAAGCCCGGCCTTGTCTGTCCACTCTGCAAGATCTTCAAGTTTTGCGCCATCAAAAATAGGAGTAGCAAACTTAACTCCGAGTTTTTTACCGGCAGCACCAAGAATGGCTTCAAATATCTGGCCAAGGTTCATACGAGATGGCACACCCAGCGGGTTCAAGACCAAATCCACAGGACGACCATCCTCAAGGAAAGGCATATCTTCCTGACGAACAACTTTTGATACAATACCTTTATTTCCATGACGACCGGCAAGCTTGTCACCCACACCAATCTTACGCTTCTTGGCTACATAAACCTTAGCCATCTGCAAAATACCGGATGGCAACTCGTCACCGATTGTTATAGCAAACTTCTTGCGCTTCATCTCAGCATCAAGGAGTTTGTATTTCTTCATGTAATTTATAATCAACTTGGCAATAAGCTCGTTATTATGCTCGTCATCAGTCCAATTACTGATCTGAATATCTCCATATTCAAGATTTTTCAAATTGGTCATCGTAAACTTACTACCTTTTGTTATAATCTCCGCTCCGGTATAGTCCTTCACTCCTTGTGACACCTTATTATCTGTCAAGGCAAGCAGTTTATCAACCAGAATATCTTTCAAGTCTTCTACCTTTGCCTCATATTCCTCGTCTATTTTGGCAAGAACTGCCTTATCCTGTTGCTTGGTCTGACGATTTTTTATCGCACGGGCAAACAATTTCTTATCAATGACAACACCAGTCAAAGATGGATTTGCTTTGAGCGAAGAATCCTTTACGTCACCGGCTTTATCACCGAATATGGCACGAAGTAATTTCTCTTCTGGAGAAGGATCGCTTTCTCCCTTCGGAGATATCTTACCGATAAGTATATCGCCCGGCTCAACACGTGCACCAACACGGATAATACCGTTATCATCCAAATCCTTCGTAGCCTCTTCGCTAACGTTCGGTATATCGCTGGTAAACTCTTCTACACCGCGTTTGGTCTCACGAACATCAAGAGAATACTCGTCTACATGAACCGAAGTCAATACGTCTTCACGTACAATTCGTTCATTAAGAACAATCGCATCCTCATAGTTATATCCTTTCCAAGGCATATAAGCAACAAGAAGATTACGTCCGAGGGCAAGCTCACCGTTTTCGGTTGCATATCCTTCTGTAAGGATATCGCCTTTTTTCACGCGCTGTCCCTTGTTACATATAGGCCTAAGGTCTATTGTCATATTTTGGTTCGTACGACGGAATTTTGATATTCTGTATTCTTTCAGAGCCGGCTCAAAACTTACAAACTCTTCATCTTCCGTACGATCATAGAGAATACGTATTGTCGTTGCGTCTACATACTCCACGACTCCCTCACCTTCCGCCGTAACCATAGTACGAGAATTCTCACAAACCTGCTTCTCTATACCGGTTCCGACTATAGGCGCTTCATTGTGAAGCAATGGTACAGCCTGGCGCATCATGTTGGATCCCATCAAAGCGCGGTGAGCGTCATCATGCTCCAAGAAAGGAATGAGAGATGCCGCAATCGAAGCAATCTGCTGTGGAGATACGTCCATAAGATCCACCTGCGATGGCGGAACAACCGGAAAATCGGCATCCTGACGGCATTTTACCACATCACGGATAAATGTTCCATCATCATTGAGCGGTGCATTTCCCTGACCTATTATATGGTCTTCCTCTTCTTCTGCCGTGAGGTATACTATATCATCATTATTGAGATCCGCAACCCCATTGTCAATCTTTCTATATGGTGTTTCTATGAAACCAAGTTCATTAATCTTAGCATACACACAGAGAGAAGAGATTAGTCCAATGTTAGGACCTTCCGGACTCTCGATAGGACATAAACGACCATAGTGTGTATAATGAACGTCACGCACCTCAAATCCCGCACGTTCACGAGAAAGACCACCGGGACCCAAAGCAGACAAACGGCGTTTATGAGTAACTTCTGCCAACGGGTTCGTCTGATCCATAAATTGTGACAGTGGGTTCGTTCCGAAGAATGAATTTATAACACTTGAAACAGTCTTGGCATTTATTAAGTCGGTAGGAGTGAACACTTCATTATCACGCACGTTCATTCGCTCGCGAATCGTACGACTCATACGGGCAAGACCTATGGAGAACTGATTGCTCAACTGCTCACCAACCGTACGGACACGGCGGTTTGACAAATGGTCGATATCATCCACCGTAGCCTTTGAGTTTATCAATTGTATAAGATACTTGATAATCTCGATTATGTCTTCTTTCGTAAGGACGCGAATATCCATCTCGGTATTGAGTCCCAACTTCTTATTTATACGGTAACGGCCAACATCGCCAAGATCATAACGCTTGTCAGAGAAGAACAAATTCTGTATGACTTCACGTGCACTTGCGTCATCTGCCGGATCTGCATTACGCAACTGACGATAAATATATAAAACGGCTTCCTTCTCAGAGTTACTCGGGTCTTTCTGCAATGTGTTAAATATAATGGAGTAGTCTTGTGCCACCGTCTCATCCTTATGAACCAATATGGTCTGAGCACCGCTTTCCAAAATCTCATCCATGTTATCCTCGGTAATCTCTGTCTCACGCTCCATGATGACCTCATTACGTTCGATAGAAACGACCTCACCTGTATCCTCATCAACAAAGTCTTCGTTCCAGCTCTTAAGGACACGTGCAGCCAATTTACTTCCGATATACTTCTTCATATTGGCTTTATTGACTTTTACTTCATCAGCCAAATCAAAGATACGGAGAATATCTTTATCTGCTTCAAAACCTATGGCACGAAGAAGGGTCGTAACCGGCAACTTCTTCTTTCTGTCGATGTAAGCATACATCACGTTGTTAATATCTGTGGCAAATTCTATCCAAGAACCCTTGAAAGGAATAATACGCGCAGAATACAACAAAGAACCATTGGCATGCACACTCTGACCGAAAAACACACCCGGCGAGCGATGCAACTGTGAAACAACAACTCTCTCTGCCCCATTAATAACAAACGTACCGTTTGCCGTCATATAAGGGATTGGGCCGAGAAATACATCTTGGATGACAGTACCGAAATCCTCATGATCCGGATCCGTACAATATAGTTTTAACTTAGCCTTCAAAGGTACGCTATATGTAAGACCACGCTCCAAACACTCATCAATTGTATAACGAGGCGGGTCAATATAGTAATCCAAGAACTCAAGAACGAAATTATTTCTCGTATCAGTGATAGGGAAGTTCTCTGAGAACACCTTATACAAACCGTCATTCTTGCGTTCTTCAGGCGGAGTGTCTAATTGCAGGAAGTCCTTGAAAGACTTTAATTGTACATCGAGAAAATCCGGAAACGGCATCGGATTCTTGACGCTGCCAAAATTTACTCTGTTGTCTATTAATTTTGAAGCCATAAAATGAATTTATCTTAATGGACCTATTGTCCCGTTTTTGTCTTATTATTATGTAAAAGACACAAAAAGGTTAAGAATCTCCTACTGAGAGATTCTTAACCATTAACTATTGTTGTGCACTATATTACTTGAGCTCAACTACGGCACCTGAAGCCTCGATTGTCTTCTTCAGGTTCTCAGCCTCGTCCTTAGACATGCCTTCTTTCAATGTAGAAGGAGCACCGTCCACGAGATCCTTAGCCTCTTTCAGACCAAGACCGCAAGCTTCCTTAACAGCCTTTACAACCTGCAATTTAGCAGAACCGGCTTCTTTCAGAACTACATCAAAAGAAGTCTTTTCCTCAGCTGCGGCAGCAGCGCCACCAGCAGCAGGACCGGCAGCAACAGCAACAGCTGCAGCGGCGGGCTCAATTCCATACTCGTCCTTCAGGACTGTTGCCAACTCGTTTACTTCCTTAACTGTAAGATTTACTAACTCTTCAGCAATAGCTTTAATATCTGCCATTTTATTCTAAATTTTAATGTTTTTTAATGTTGAATTATTTGACTTTTAAACTTTAATGCCTAAGGCCAAGTTTTATTCAGGACGCTCGCCTAAAGTCTTCAGCACACCATGAATGGTGTTTGCTCCTGACTGGAGAGCAGAAACAACGTTCTTTGCCGGAGATTGCAGCAATGCCACAACGTCTGCAATAAGTTCGTTCTTGCTCTTTAGAGAAGCTAATTCCTCAAGTTTATCGGCACCTACGAACAAACTCTCTTCCGCATAAGCAGCTTTAAGCGCAGGTATACCCTCCTTTGTATATTCCTTGAGCAATTTAGCTGGTACATTTGCCGTATTTGTGAACATTACGGCCGTATTTCCTTTCAAACAACCGTAAAACGGTTCGAAATCAACATCAGCTGCCATGAAAGCTCTATGAAGAAGAGTATTCTTCACGACAATCATCTTGATATCGCTCTTGAAACACTTACGGCGAAGATCGCTTGTTTTCTCTGCATTCAATCCGGATATGTCAACCAAATAGAAATGCGGATACTCTTTCAACTTCTCTCCAAGTTCTACAATTATAGTATCTTTTAATTCCTTTTTCATTTTACTAAACTTTTAACGAGTTATTCAACTGATTTAGGATCTACTTTTACACCCTTACTCATGGTGCTTGAGATAAAGATACTCTTAATATATGTACCTTTAGCAGCAGCGGGTTTTAATTTGATAATGGTCTGGATGAATTCCTTCGCGTTATCATAGATTTTATCAGCGGTAAACGAAACCTTGCCGATTGACGTATGCACAATACCGGCCTTATCAACCTTAAAGTCTATCTTACCTTGCTTAACTTCCTTAACTGCCTTAGCAACGTCCATTGTCACAGTACCACTCTTTGGGTTAGGCATCAATCCGCGAGGACCGAGAACACGACCCAGCGCACCAATCTTACCCATACATGACGGCATTGTTATGATAACATCAACATCAGTCCAACCACCTTTAATCTTTTCGATATACTCGTCAAGACCAACGTAGTCTGCACCTGCTTCCTTAGCAGCAGCTTCAGCGTCCGGTGTACAGAGGCAGAGCACACGGGTAACCTTACCTGTTCCGTGGGGCAATGAAACCACGCCACGAACCATTTGGTTTGCCTTACGCGGATCTACACCCAAGCGTACGTCAATATCAAGCGATGCATCAAACTTGGTGGTAGTTATTTCTTTCACCAACTCTGCTGCCTCTTTCAAAGAGTATGCTTTCCCTGCTTCAACCTTATCAGCTACTAACTTTTGATTTTTTGTCAGTTTACTCATTTTCTTGAAGTTATTAATTATTTACCAGGGAACTCCCCTTGTACAGTGATACCCATACTTCTTGCTGTTCCGGCAATCAGCTTCATAGCTGCTTCCACAGTGAAGCAATTCAAGTCGCTCATTTTATCCTCTGCAATAGCTTTCACCTGCTCCCAAGTCACAGTTGCGACTTTTTTACGGTTTGGCTGCGCAGAACCGCTCTTAACCTTGGCTACCTCTTTAAGCTGTACAGCTGCAGGAGGAGTCTTGATTATAAAGCTGAATGACTTGTCAGTGTAGTAAGTGATAACAACAGGAAGAATCTTACCTGCCTTATCCTGGGTTCTGGCGTTGAACTCTTTGCAGAATCCCATAATATTAATACCCTTAGAACCCAATGCAGGTCCTACTGGAGGTGAAGGATTCGCAGCGCCACCTTTAATCTGTAATTTGATTAATCCAGCAACTTCTTTAGCCATTTCTTTATTAATAATTAATTTGATTATAGATGCGTCACAGACTTACATCTGTTCTGCTATATACGAAAGAATCAGGCACACCGTAACAATTTGTACCTTACTCTTTCTCTACTTGCATAAAACTTAATTCCAACGGAGTCTTACGTCCGAAAATCTTGACCATAACTTTCAACTTTCGCTTCTCGGCATTTACTTCTTCGATAATACCGCTAAATCCGCTGAAAGGTCCTTCCGTCACCTTCACTGTCTCATCAACACTATAAGGAATGTTCAAATCCACACTCTCTATATTTGTCTCTTCGGCAGTGCCAAGGATACGGTTCACATCAGCCTGTCTTAAAGGAGTTGGATTATCCAAACCACCCAAGAAGCCCAAAACATTCGGCATGAAGCGCAACGTATGCGCGACTTCGCCTTGAAGGTTTGCCTCTATAAGCACATAACCGGGAAGAAATAATTTCTCCTTGATAACGCGCTTGCCGTTACGAAGCATGGCATACTTTTCCATAGGCAGGAGAACCTGACTCACATTGGCAGCCAATACATCGTCGTGTTTGATTGCAGCCTCAAGATATTCCTTGACTTTTGCTTCCTTTCCACTAACGGCACGAAGAACATACCATTTCATTCCTGTTTCAGACATCTCAAATAGTAATGATTAATTAGGATAAACAGAACTCATGACAAACTTGAAAACCAAATCCATTGCCCAAACCACCAATGCGATAACCAAGGAAGCTGATAATACGATCACCGCACTATGTGTGAGTTGAGGCCACGTCGGCCAAGTAGTCTTATGCGCAAGTTCGTCGTAACAAGCCTTGCAATAATTTACAAATCTTTTAAACATGACGTTCTTTCTTTTTAGCACGGGATGAGAGGCTCGAACTCCCGACACCTGGTTTTGGAGACCAGTGCTCTACCAACTGAGCTAATCCCGTAAAATAGATTCCCGCCGTAAAAGAACGGGAATCTTTTTGATATTTCTCCATCGGCACCACACGGATGCCGATTTTAAGGATGCCGATTAATCGTCGATAATCTCTGTAATCTGACCTGCACCTACCGTACGGCCACCTTCGCGGATAGCGAAACGAAGACCAACGTTCAGGGCAACAGCGTAGATAAGCTCAACAGTGATAGTTACGTTGTCACCGGGCATTACCATCTCTACGCCTTCCGGCAGAGTGATTTCACCTGTACAGTCCATTGTACGGAGGTAGAACTGAGGACGATACTTGTTTCCGAACGGAGTGTGACGTCCACCCTCTTCCTTCTTCAATACATAGATCTGAGCCTTGAACTTCTTGAACGGCTTAATCTGACCCGGGTGGCAAAGTACCATACCGCGCTTGATTTCTGCCTTGTCGATACCGCGGAGCAACAGACCTACGTTGTCACCGGCCTGACCCTCGTCAAGGAGCTTGCGGAACATCTCAACGCCTGTTACGACAGACTTCTTGTCCTCACCGAGACCGAGCAACTCAACCTCATCACCTACGTGGATAACACCAGTCTCGATACGACCTGTGGCAACAGTACCACGACCGGTAATTGAGAATACGTCCTCAACAGGCATCAAGAAAGGCTTATCTGTATCACGCGGAGGCAGCGGAATCCACTCGTCCACCTGTGCCATAAGCTCCATTACCTTCTCTTCCCACTTAGCGACACCGTTCAGTGCACCAAGGGCAGAACCGCGGATGATAGGAGTGTTGTCGCCATCATACTCGTACTGGTCGAGAAGCTCGCGCATTTCCATTTCCACGAGTTCGAGCATTTCCTCGTCCTCAACCATATCGCACTTGTTCAGGAACACAACCAAGCGGGGAACGTTCACCTGACGAGCGAGCAGCACGTGCTCACGTGTCTGGGGCATAGGACCGTCAGTAGCGGCAACCACGATAATCGCACCGTCCATCTGAGCGGCACCTGTTACCATGTTCTTCACATAGTCAGCGTGACCCGGGCAGTCTACGTGAGCATAGTGACGGTTAGCTGTCTCATACTCAACGTGAGAAGTGTTGATGGTGATACCACGCTCTTTTTCCTCAGGAGCATTGTCAATCTGATCAAAAGACTTAATCTCTGAAAGACCGGCCTTAGCCAAAACGGTTGTGATGGCAGCCGTCAGAGTGGTCTTACCATGGTCAACGTGACCGATAGTTCCAATGTTTACGTGCGGTTTGGTACGCACAAAACTTTCTTTAGCCATAGCTTATTGTTTTAATTTTAATGAATAATCTTGATTTATTGTTTTAGAGCTGTAACTGAGAGTTGAACTCAGGACCTCTTCCTTACCAAGGAAGTGCTCTACCACTGAGCTATTACAGCGACAAAGAGCGGAAAACGGGGCTCAAACCCGCGACCCCCAGCTTGGAAGGCTAGTGCTCTATCAACTGAGCTATTTCCGCAAAACTTCCTTTTCAGAAAGAGAGTGGGTGGTGATGGATTCGAACCACCGAAGTCGAAAGACAGCAGATTTACAGTCTGCCCCATT
>ERZ777011.1806-NODE-1806-length-20091-cov-16.403174_pt1 | contig 20091 bp, 14 predicted proteins | sample MGYA00374964_ERZ777011 | MGnify/ENA primary metagenome ERZ777011 (study PRJEB29310, sample SAMD00008975) | mouse gut metagenome | study: EMG produced TPA metagenomics assembly of the Metagenome analysis of fecal microbiota from mouse which was promoted... | reverse complement strand
GGTATTAAGGGATTATTTGCAGTCGGTGTAACATATGTTTGACAAACCTACAAAATTAGCACTCATTTTATGCGAGTGCTAATAATGTATAAAAAATGCCTGTTTTACGGGCTTTTATCATTTCTAAAATTTTTGTAAATTTCATTTTTCCTCTGGGAAATACTCCATATATACGTCAAAAAAATCAGAGGTTTTCACATTTTCATCATGAATAAAACTGACTTCTTCCCATACTTTGTCATTGAGTTTCCGGGTCAGCGTATCCACAAACACGTCATACTCCTGCCCAAACACTTCTTTTTTTCGTTCCTCTATAATCGCAAGCTTATTCTGGTCCGTTTCTTCCCTGTTAAAGGTATTGATACATTTGATAATGTGATATCCAAATTCGCTTTCTACAATGCCGCTTATCTCACCCGCCCCAAGGTTGAATGCCGCCTCCTCAAATGCGGCATCCATTTCCCCCTTTCCAAAGGAGTAAGTGGCAATATTATCCTCGCTGTACTGTGTTATCAGGCTCTCAAAGTCATGCTCCCCGTCCGTGGCAAGAAGCAGCGCCTCCGTAGCCCTTTCATAAGCGGCTGCCCTGGCGGAATCCGTATATTCCACTTTCCTGCCGCTTCCGTCAGTAGTATAAGTCTTAATCAAGATATGCTGCACGGTTATGATTCTGGCTTCATCGTCACTGATTTCCGGATTAATATCCTTGATGATATGCGCATACACTTTTTCTGCAAGCGCATACTCTGCATAAAGCTGTTCTATCGTTTCCTCCGTGATGCCAAGCAGTTCTATTTCAGTCTCATTCAGGGACGAAAAATACGCTTTTGCCGCCAGCTTCACCTTCTCTTCTTCCGTTTCATCCAGCTCTACCTGCATGGACTCCGCCAGAAGGTTGAGCGTCTTAATCTGGGCTATTTTGGCAAGCACGGTTTCCTTTACGTTTTCCTCCAGCGTCACGCCGTCCAGGCTTGTCTGCCAAATTTCCTCCCCATACACTTCTTCATACTGGTTCTGGGTTGTCGTCAGATAAACCATTATTTCGGGCACCCTGCATGACATATTTTCTATCCTGAACACTTCATCATTTGCAAGTCCCGTGGTAAACACAACCCTGGTGCCGGAGCCTCCTTTTCCACAGGCGCCGAGACAGACTGCCATTACTAACAGGGCTGCTGCCGCAAACCTGCCCGCATTTGTACTTTTCCTTTTTCTTCCTGCCTTATTTTTCATGCGTCCTTCCTTTTGTACCTTCCCTGCTTATTATACATGAACTTTCACGCTGCTTCCACTGTTTGTTTTTTCCACGATTAACTGGCAGTCTATCCGTTCCTGCAATTCCGGCACATGGGAAATAATGCCAATCAGACGGTTGTTTTCCACAAGACCCGCCAGCGCTTCACATGACTGGTCCAGGGACTGCGCGTCCAACGCGCCGAACCCCTCGTCAATAAACAACGTGTCTACCTTGATGCCGCCGTTCATTGCCTGAATCACATCACTCATTCCCAATGCCAGGGAAAGGGACGCCTTAAAACTTTCCCCGCCGGATAAAGTCTTGACCAAACGGGGCTTACCCGTATAATAATCCATCACCTGTATTTCCAGACTATCCTTTACCCTGCCGTCCCCGGCCTCCTCCACTCGCGACATTTCAAACCGGCCGGCCGTCATTTTCAGGAAACGCAGGTTGGCAGCGCGCAAAATTTCCTCAAAGTAACCGGCCAGCACATACTGTTCAAAAACAAGACGTTTTTTATTGCTGCCGGAAGCCAGCTTATTGAGGTCTTCTACATAACCGTACTCTGCTTCCGCCTCTTTCATCTTTTTATAGGTCTTTTCAAATCCTGCTCTCGTCTTTTTAACCTCTGTGTAAAAAGCATGGGAAGCCTTTAACGCCCCCTGTGCGTCTTCCAGTTTTTGACGGCAGTTATTTAATTCCTCCTCCAAAAGCTCCACTTCATGCTTCTGCCTGTTATGCAGGGCTCCTTCCAGATGCTCTTTTACTACCAGCGCCCTTGTCTGCCGCTCCTCATAATCTGCAATTTCCTTCTCCAAAGCCTGTCTGTCCCTTTGGGAAATCCGGGCTTTCTCACATTCCTCTTCATTTTCAAACCCTTCCCGGGATAACGCTTTTTTCCATGCTTCTTTGCTGCTCTCCGATTCCTCTTTCCCTTTTTCAATCTCCCCTTTTATTTCTTCCATCCTGTCTGCCATGGATTGAAGCATGGCGTTTAACTTTGTCAGCCTGTTTGTCTTCTCCCAGACAAATTCCTTTTTTTGCAGATAATCTGCCTGCAAAAAACCGCTGTCCGAGAAAACGGCCTCCGTAAATTGACGGCCATACTCTCCGACCGCTTTCTCCAATCTTTCCTTTTCCTTCAGCAAGTCTTCAAGACGCCTTTCCAAATCAACCGCTTTATTTTTGCAGGATATCGCTTTCTCATGCTCTTTCTGCAATGCCCTTTCCGCCTCTTTTGCTTCTTTCTGCAATCCGGCCAATGCCTCCTCGGAAAGCAGACCCGGTTCTTCTTTTGCCGGATTCGGGTGGTCCAGGGAGCCGCATACCGGGCAGGGCAGACCCGGCTTTAACATTCTGGCGGCAATCCCCGCCGCCGCATGTCTGTATACACGGTCAGCTTCCCTGAACGCATCCTGTTTTTCATCCCTTTCCTTTTCTGCCTTCAGGTAAGCAGATTTGGCTTTGTCCCATTCCCTGCCTGCTTTTTCACACTCTTTTTTACCCTCTTCCAAATGCAGGCTGCTTTCTTCCAACTGCCTGCAATGCTCCAGATACTGCTGTAACTCGTCCTGCTTTATTAAAAGAGGCTTCAGTTCTTCTATCTCCTCCTCCAGCATTCTCCAGTCTGCTTCCTGCCTTTTCTGCTTTTCCTGCGCCTCTTCCCATGTTTTTTTCGCCTTTTGGAACGTAAGCTTCAGGGGCATAAGCGTTTCTGCTGCACACGCACGCAAAAACACTTTCCTTTTCTCTTCCACAAGACACTTTTGTGCTTCCAGTTCTGTTAACGTCTGCTCATTTTTCTGCCATCTGTCAATTTCTTCATTTTCCCGTTTTTTCTTTGTAACCTCTTCTATCAGCTCATTATTCTTGTCACTCAGCCGATTACAGTCCTCCTGCTGCTCTTGCTCCGTTTCCTCAGCCTGCAGGCACAAGCTTTCAAGCTCCTCCAGAACAGCAGCATAATTCCAGTTATCCCCTTCCGTCAGCCCGGCAAGTCTTTCCGGCATCTGTTTTTCCCGCCCGTCCGCAAGCAGCCTGACATCTTCTTCCAATTTGTGTCTCTGTTCCTTCACCTTATCAAAAAGAACAGCCGCCTTTGCCCGCAGGGACTGTGCGAACTGTCCGTAAATGCCTGTCCCGAAAATATCTCTGAAAATATCTGTCTTTTCTTTGGGCGATGCCAGAAGAAGCTTTGCAAATTCTCCCTGCGCTATCATGGTAATCTTTTTAAACTGCGCATAATTCAGCACCAGGATTTCCTGTATCCTGGCGTTAACCTCCCTGTTTCCCTCCACTATCTTCCCATCGGGCAGGTATAATACAGCATTTTCCTTTTCCTTTGTTGTCTTTCCCTGCTTTCCTTTTTTCTTAAGCCGGACATACTCCGGGTTTCTGACAATATGATACTCTTTACCCGCATGGCGCATAAAAAGTTCTACAAAAGTAGGCGTATCCACACCGGCAAAATCACTGCGGACGCTTCCCTTTTCACGCACCTCTCCCGAAAGATTTCCGTAAAGCGCATAAGTAATGGCATCAAATATCGTGGTCTTTCCCGCGCCGGTAGCGCCTGTTATCAGAAACAGCCCCCTCCCGTCAAACGCGTTAAAATCTATCTCCACCCTGTCCTTGTATGGTCCCCACCCGCTGATAATCAGTTTCTCCGGTCTCATCCTTCGCCGTCCAGCTCCCTTTCTATCTCTTCCACCAGTTTCGCCCGTTTACCGTCCATAGGCTCTCCCCTTAACATTTCATAAAACTGTGCAAAAAGCTCGCCTGTGCTTTTTTGCGCCATAAATACCGCAGGCCGGTATTCCTCCCCTTCCTTTTGTCCGTCTTTGTCCGGCGCTATCTGCATGACATTGGGATAAACGCTCCTTAACGTCCCGATAGGGTCAATCAGCTCTTCCGTGTCGGTAAGCACCGCCTTAATATAATCCTCAAAGTCTGCCGCCTGCACTACCTCAGGAGCAATCAGCTGCTCCAGCTTTCCTTTTATTACTCTCATTTCATGCAGGGGCGTCAGCTTCTTTTTTTCAACGGATATATTTCCCTTCTCCCCAAGCGTTACCAGATTAATGCTCTTTTCCTGATTTGCTTCCGAAAAAGAATACTTAAGGGGAGCCCCTGCATACCATACCTCCCCCGTGCCAATTTTCTGCCTTTTGTGGATGTGTCCGAGCGCCACATAATCAAACATTGCAAAAAGGGACGCCGGTACATTGTCCAGACCTCCTACATTCACCCTGTTTTCAGAATCGGACAGTTCAGGCTCCTGTCCGTTTTCCCCTGTCACAAAATAATGCGTCACCAACACATGACGGCTATGCAAATCCAGCGTCATGGGCGTCCTTGCCAGCATGTCCTCCGGACTTGCAACGGCAGGCTTCACAAACGGCATACAGACAAAATCCACATATCCCCATTCATCTTCAAGCAGAACCCTTTTTAATTCCCCGTCATATCCACCGGCAATGTAAAGCCCTTGTTTTTCCAGTATCCTATCCGCAAAAGCCACCCGCTCCGCCGAGTCATGATTGCCGCTAATCATAATGACGGGAATCTGCTCCCCAAGAAGCGCCGTCAGGAAATCATCCAAAAGCGTCACTGCCTCAGCAGACGGAACAGGCCTGTCGTAAACATCCCCTGCAATCACAACCGCATCTGCTTTTTCAGCCTTTGCCATGTCAAGTATCTGTCGAAGAATATATTTCTGGTCCTCAATCATGGAAAACTCATTTACGATTTTCCCTATGTGCAAATCTCCCGTGTGCAAAAACTTCATAACGGCGCCCCCGCTTTATGAGGCAGCAGTTCCTTCCTCGCCCGGTCATAATCCTCAACGGTTGTGCCGACGCCCTCGCAGGCTTTTTGCAGGCTGACCTGAAACTTCTGCATGACTGACTCCACACTTTTTATCAAGGTTTCAGCCTTTCCTTCTTCCTTCCCTTCCTGATAACCTGTTTCCATGCCCTCTTCAAAAAAAGTTTTACGCACATATTCTTCGTTATACTCATAAAGCGACATGGCAATCACCTCCGATTTCTGCTCCGTTAAAAAATCTTTTAGTATATTTTTTTCGATGCATTCATCCACTGCTTTCTCAACTGCCTCCTGCATCCCCATATTTTTTAAATTTTGCCTTACAATATCCACAAAACAGGCATATCCGTACAAGGGACTGCACTTTTCCATCAATTCTTTATTATGTCCCAGATTGACATTAATCGTCCGCACCGTAAGTTGGATGCACCCTTCACCGTCATCCTCAAATGCATCTGACAACTGCTGCGTAAATTCTTCTTCCTCTTTTTCTGTCCCATTATAAAAAACAATATAATGCGGAGTCGGTATTTTTATCTGCCTGCCCGCACTTAAATCCACACCTTGTAACAGTTTCTTATACAAATCCGCAAAATACAGAAATCCCCTAAGCGGCATATTCGGACAATAAGTCGATTGATGCTCATACAAGCACAAATTACAGTCAATGATAAAGGAAATATCATTTTTCATCTTAATAAAAATGGCATTTTCCAAAGTGTTAATTGTTAGGTCTGTATCGTCTGTATAATTTGTATTATTCAGCGCATTATAAATCTCCAACAAACGCTTTTTGTCGTTGCACAACAGACGAAACACCCTGTCTTTGTACGTCTTGTAAATCGGTCTTTTACTACATAGATTATCCATAGGCATCTCCCTTCCTTCGTTTTGCAGGAAGGTGATAATCTAAAAGACTTCTGTTTTCTCCCTGCTTTATATTTGGATGAAAAGCAAGGATTCTAAAACAGACAATGCTGCCTGAAATTACAGGCTCATAATAGAATAATAAGATTATAGAACGAATTTCCGTTAGAATTTCTGTGCTTTGACATTATTATACAAACTTTTCACGAAGTAGTCAAATATTTTCTTACTTTAGTAAAAAACAGGTTTCGGGAAAATACCCCGAAACCTGTTTTCTCTCTTTTGCCACAGCGTCTTTTATTCCGCCCTGCTCATTGCCTGTTTGAAGTCTTTCTGGTCCGTAAAAATTTCGTTTGTATACGGATTCTTCTTCTGAAGTTTTGCCCGTCGCAGAATAACCGCAAATACCGCAATATTCACAAGGATGGAGATAATAGAGATAATTCCCTGTGCAGTAGGATTTGCCACGGACGGCATGGTCTCTCCAAATGCTGCAGCTGCCCCGCCGGAGCCGTAAACGGCAGATACGGTTGTGAACCTGCTTCCATCCTGGAACAACGGGAATACCTGTGCAAACATGCACCAGAGCGCCAGCGTGTTGGCACGGTTCTGAATCCATCCGCCTTTATTCCAGAGCGCATTGGCTATTGTGGGCGCCAGAAGCAGCGCAAAACCGCAGTACCATGCGTGGGTCGGCAAATTCAGGTAAGTGTACTGGAAATTCCAGATGTCATATGCAAGGATAAAGCACCATGTCATATCCGGCCAGAGCATATCCTTTTTGTCTTTGGAAGAATAGATTCCCCACCAGCCGGTCATACAGAGAATATTAATCAATCCGGCAACGCCGTTTAAAATATTCCACCAGCCGCCGTAAAGCCATACGCCCTCTGAAGACTTCCACCAGCCGCCCATAATGGAGCCTGCCCTGACAACAGATTCAAAATCAGACACCACGGCAATCATAATATTGATGGCAACAATCACAAAGGGAAATACCTTAAAAGCATGGGACTTGCCCAATTTTCCCCAATGGTATTTGATAATCATAAAACCGATACAGCCTGCCAGCGCCGCATACAGCTTCGCATAGTGAAACCAGCTGTTCATATGCACATAGGTCTGGTTGTTCAATGCCCACTCCGCGCCCTGCGCCGCCCCGATGTAAATTGCAATGAAATACACTGTAAGGGCTGCGGGAAGCGCAAAGAAACACGCCATTCCGCCAACCTTGGTGCGGCGGGCTATTTCATTCATCAAAACAAGCCCGGCAAACACCAGAATCCAGCCTAAAATCTGCCACATGGTCATCCCGTCATAAATTTGAAAAATCATAAACCTTCCCTCCCTTTTCTTTTAGTATACTTCTATTTCTTTTATATTAAATTCATTCCCCTGTAAAAGCCATGTATCAGGACTTTGACAGTGGGGACAAATTTTTCCGTACTCCACGGTAGGATATGTCTGCCCACAGCCTTCGCAGTAGGTGAGGGCAGGAAGCCTTTCCACCAAAAGCTCTGCCTCCCGGAACAAATCCCTTTTCCCGGCAGCCCATCCCCAGCACTTTTGCAGATAAGGCTCCAGCACCGTGGACACTTCGCCCAGCTCCAGAACCACCTTGGAAATGCCCTTTACCTCATTTTGGGCGGCAACTGTTTCCAGACTGTCCATAATGTGAAATACAACTCCGAGTTCATGCATGTTAATCTCCCTGCGTATGACAAAAACTATTTTTTCCGTTTAAATGTAACCTTTAAGGACTGCTTCACCATATTGGGCAGTATGTATTTCAGCTTATCTTCCGACTTCACCATTTCAGAACAGCCCGGCAGTTCCCTGTGCAGGGTAATCGCGCCAAATTCACACTTGGTCGTGCAGATACCGCATCCGATACACTTGTTTTCGTCCACCACGGATGCCCCGCAGCTTAAACAACGGGAAGTTTCCGCTTTCACCTGCTCTTCCGTCAGGGTATGGGACAAGTCGCGGAAGGATTTTGCCTGCTCTTCACCCGGTTTTTCCGGTCGCTGTCTGTCCGAATTGTCATAACTGGCAACGGAAATATCGTCCTTATCCAGTTCGATAAAGTCCCTCCTGTTCCTGCCTATGGTCAGCGTACAATGCTCCTGCACGAAGCGGTGCAGGGAAACAGCGCCTTCCCGTCCCGCTGCAATGGCATCTATGGCAAATTTAGGACCCGTGTAGACATCCCCGCCTGCAAAAATATCCGGTTCTGCCGTCTGGCAGGTCAGCTTGTCGGCAATAATGCCGCCATTGGGACGCAGCTCCACTTTGGTTCCCTTTAACAAATCTCCCCACCGGATGCCCTGTCCCACACTGAAAATAACACCGGAGCAGGCAACCGTCATGGTATCTTCTTCATCGTAAAGAGGGGCAAATCTGCGGTCTTCATCATAAACACGGGTACACTTCTTAAATACCACGCCTACGGCCCTTCCGTTTTCCGTAAGGATTTCCTTCGGTCCCCATCCGTTGTTCATGCTGACATGCTCTTCTGCTGCTTCCAAAATCTCTTCTTCGCTTGCCGGCATTTCCTCACGGCTTTCCAGACAGAACATGGACACTTTGCCGTCCGTACAGCGGGTGCTTGTTCTCGCCGCATCGATGGCTACGTTACCGCCGCCGATAACCACCACGTCACCGCCCAGCGCAAAAGCTTCCTTCGCTGCTGCCTCACGCAAAAACTCCACAGCCGTATAAACACCCTCCGCGTCTTCGCCGGGAACGCCCGCTTTCCTGCCATCCTGACATCCGATGGCAATATAAAAGCCCTTATACCCCTGTTCCCTGAGCTGCTGAATCGTTACATCTTTTCCTACTTCAATGCCGCAGCGGATTTCAACGCCCATAGCCTTTATTACATCTATCTCCGCTACAATCAAATCCTTCTCCAGTTTATAAGATGGGATTCCATACGTCAGCATACCGCCCGGTTTTTCACTCTTTTCAAATATAGTCGGCTTATATCCCTTATCTGCCAGAAAATATGCGCAGGAAAGCCCCGCCGGTCCGGCGCCGATGATGGCAATCTTCTCCTCAAAGCTGCCCTTTAGGGACGGAACCGTAGGCTTCGGAATATAACGGGTTTCGGCATGTAAATCCTGCTCCGCCACAAAACGTTTTACATCGTCAATGGCAACCGCTTCATCCAGCGTTGCACGAGTGCAGGCATCCTCACAGCGGCGGTTACAGATACGTCCGCAGATTGCAGGCAGAGGGTTATCCTTTTTAATGAGAGCCAGCGCTTCCCCGTAACGTCCTTCCTTGGCCATCTGCAAATACCCCTGAATGGCAATATGCGCCGGACACGCCGTTTTACAAGGCGCAGTCCCCGTATCATAACAGTTAATCCTGTTCACATCCCGGTAATTGTGGGTCCACATATGCTCACCCCATTTTTGCTCCTGTGGAAGCGGTTTCTTGGGATATGTAACCTCACTGCCATCTTTTTTGCACAGCTTTTGTCCGAGCTTAACCGCACCGGCAGGACAAGCCTCCACGCATTTGCCGCAGGCAACGCATTTAGACTTATCTACCTTCGCTATATAAGCGGAACGCGACATATTCGGCGTGTTAAAAAGCTGTGACGTCCGCAGGGCATAACATACATTGACGTTACAGTTACAGATTGCAAAAATCTTATCTTTTCCGTCTATATTGGTTATCTGATGGACAAAACCGTTGTCCTCCGCCTGCTTAAAAATAGCAAGCGCCTCTTCCTTTGTGATATAGCGTCCGTCCTTTTCGGTTTCCACTACATAATCCGCCATATCGCCTACCGCAACACACCAGCCTTCCGGGTCATCCCCGCAGCCTTCATCATGGAACTGTCGAGAACGGCGGCAGGAACACGGACTGGCTGCATATTTGCCTTCATACTTGGACAGCCAGTAGGATATATGCTCCAAATCGATGGATTCGCTCTCCATCTCAATTGCTTTCTCCACGGGAATTACATGCATACCGATGCCGTTTCCGCCCTCCCCCACAAAAGGCGTCACATGCTCCAGCGGCAGTCTGGACATATGCTCAAAAAATAACGTCACTTCGGGATGCTGCTCCATGACTTTAGCATTCATGTTGAAAAACTCCGCCGAACCGGGCACATACATGGGAAGCACATACTGCTTTTCATGCTGCGGGTTTTCCCAGTTGTACTCCAGAATCCCTTTCACCGACATCTGCTGCAGCTTCGGCTCCAGTTCCTGCTCGGGGATGCCCGTAAGCTTCACCATTTCCTGCAGGGTCTTTGGCTTCCTTACCCCCATCTTCAGCGCTATTTCCGCCTCTTCATCGGTCAGCACTCCGGCAAGCCCCCAGTACTCCGGGTCATCCTGGGTAATCTTTTTGATTCCCAGCTTCTGGGGGATGCGGTCGGTTATCATTTTGCCAAGCTTCATAATACTCTTGCGGGGAGGCTCGTCGTGGGCCGCCTCATGCTCCGGATACACATAATCCGGATATAAATCTTTGTCCAAATTCTCCATACCTTCCTCCTTTGTCTATCATTATTCGTTTCTTTATCAGACTATTCCTTCGCTTCACAGAATCCCACAGAACTAAAATTTCGACGAGAAATGCCCTCTGGCATGAGCTTTAGAAGTACTTTTCACGCTGCCAATTCTTCACTTCCCCTAAAAGCCAGTCCGCCCATTCCCCAATTCCCTCTCCTGTCTTTGCACATATGGGAATTATCTTTGCCATGGGATTCCGCATATGGATGTACTCCCTGCACTTTTCCAAATCAAAATCAAAGTAAGGCAAAACGTCAATCTTGTTGATGAGTACCACGTCACAGACAGAAAACATCAACGGGTACTTTAACGGCTTGTCATCCCCCTCCGGCACCGAAAGAATCATGGCGTTCTTAGACGCACCGGTATCAAATTCCGCCGGGCAGACCAGATTTCCCACATTCTCAAGGATTGCCAAATCCACATCGCCTGTCTGAAGCCCTTCAAGCCCCTGCCTTGTCATCTCCGCGTCCAGATGGCACATCCCGCCGGTATGAAGCTGTATCACCTTGACGCCGGACTGCTGAATCGTCCTTGCATCCACATCCGAATCAATATCCGCTTCCATAATGCCGATTTTCAGCGTATCATGCAATGCTTCAACCGTACGCAGCAGGGTGGTTGTCTTACCGGAACCGGGAGATGACATAAGGTTTAGAAGAAAAACCCCTTTTGCCTTTAAATCCTGCCGCAAAAGCTCTGCCTGCCTGTCATTGTCCGCAAAAACGCTTTGTTTGATTTCCAACACCCTTACTTCCCTCATCTGCCCTCCAATCTGCCGTTTCGGCGGTGTATTTTTTGCTGTTTTTATATCCGTTTTATATGTCTATATTTTACCACTGATGTGAACGGAACGTCAATAAGCAGCGAATAGCGTACTGCATATTTTGGAATCAAATGCACGCCCCGGCAGCCGCCATCCAAAATATGCAGCACTTCCGACACCCGGTATAAATAGGATTGACAATTATACATGAAATTGTTAAAATTATTTGAGTGACCATGTGGTCATTTATTTAAAATATAGGGTGACCGCATGGTCACCAAAAAGGAGGATTATGCCAGCGAAATTGTTTTTTGAGTTAAATCCTGACAAGCGAAACAGAATTGTAGCAGCCGGAATAGAAGAGTTTTCCAATTACGGCTATGAGGGCAGTTCCACAAACCGGATTGTCCGTACATGCGAAATCAGCAAGGGCAGCTTATTTAAGTATTTTGCAAATAAAGAGGACTTTTATTTTTATATACTTGACAATGTATCCGCTGAGCTGATTGGGGATTTGGAGAAGAAAACATGCGCCCTCTCACCGGATTTGTTCCAACGGGTTTTGGAATATGCAGCCCTTGAATTTCAGTGGTATATGGAAAATCCCCTGAAAGCAAAATTAATCATACGGGCATTCGCCAAAGACGACACCGAAATTTACCGGAAGACAATACAGCGGTATGGCGCAAAAGAAATGACAATATTTAACAGGCTGACAGAATCTGCAGACACACATGATTTCCGTTGGGATAAAGAAAAAACAATTGCTGTTTTAAGATGGGTTTTGAAAGGTTTTAACGCTGACTTTTTAGAAAATATTTCGGATAAAAACCGTTCATTTGCACAGCTTCACGATGAATATGTACAAGGTTTCACTCTGTATCTGGAAATGTTAAAAAAAGGACTGACAAAGTAAGGAAAGGGAATGCTGATATGTTTTGGAATGCCGGAAACGGAAACGTCCGTATTGACGATACCGATATGGACTATGTTACTTTCGGAAAAGGAAATAACGTTCTGATAATGATTCCCGGGCTGGGCGACGGCATAACCACCGTTAAGGGAATGGCCATACCCATGGCAATGGCCTACCGGATGTATGCTAAAAATTACAAGGTATACATCTTCAGCAGAAAAAACAGACTGGAAGAAAACGCCTCTACAAAAACCATGGCAGATGACATGGCGGAAGCGATGAAAGCGCTGGGTATTCAAAAGGCTCATGTATTGGGAATTTCGCAAGGAGGAATGATTGCGCAGTACCTTGCCGTTAATTACCCCGAATCTGTCAAAAAGCTGATACTGGCGGTCACTTCTCCCACACAGAATGCACTGATGCAAGGCGTTCTTACAAAGTGGATTTCCATGGCAGAGCAAAATGACTATAAGAGTTTAATCATTGACACGGCGGAAAAATCCTACTCGGAAAGATACCTGAAAAAATACAGATTATTATATCCTGTGCTGGGAAAAATAGGAAAGCCTAAAGATTTCATCCGGTTTCTCATACAGGCAAAATCGTGTATTTGCCATGACGCCCTTTCGGAATTACATAAAATCATCTGTCCTACCCTCATTATCGGAGGCGGCTGCGACAAAATCGTCGGCGCTGAATCTTCCGTTAAGTTGGCAGAACACATAAGAATGAGTGAATTATTTATCTATGAAAAACTCGGCCATGCCGCTTATGAGGAGGCGGCGGATTTTCATACACGGGTATTGGCATTTTTGTCAAAATAAAGGGTATCCGTCAGGATACCCTCTGTGTTTCTGCTTACTCTATTACATGAATCCAGCCTTTGGGCGCTTCCAGCCTGCCCATCTGAATGCCCGTCAGCGTATCGTATAGCTTTTTGGTGACAGGACCCATCTCAGCCATACCGCTCGGCAGACAGATTTCCCTGCCATGGTCCACTATTTTGCCTACGGGTGAAATAACCGCTGCCGTGCCGCACAGGCCGCATTCTGCCATTTCGTCCAGTTCTTTTAAATATACTTCCCTTTCCTCAACCTCAAGACCCAGATACTCTTTTGCCACATGCACAAGGGAACGTCTGGTGATGGAGGGAAGAATGCTGTCAGACTTGGGTGTAACTACTTTTCCGTCCTTTGTCACAAACAGGAAGTTTGCGCCGCCGGTTTCCTCCACCTTAGTCCTGGTGCCGGGGTCTAAGTACATGTTTTCATCATAGCCTTCTTTATGCGCTGTCACAATTGCGTGCAGACTCATTGCGTAGTTGAGCCCTGCCTTGATATTGCCTGTACCATGGGGTGCCGCACGGTCAAAATCGCTTACTTTAATGGTAAGGGGCTTTGCACCGCCTTTAAAGTACGGTCCAACCGGCGTACAGAATGCCCTGAACTGATACTCGTCTGCGGGCTTCACTCCGATAACAGAATTGATACCGAACATATACGGTCTAATATAGAGGGTTGCACCTGAGCCATAGGGCGGCACATAAGCGGCATTGGCCTTTACCACCTGCTCAATGGCATCCACAAATCTCGCTTTTTCAAACACAGGCATTTCCAGTCTTTTTGCGGAATTTTCCATCCTCTCCCCGTTTAAATCGGGACGGAAAGTCACAATATGCCCATCCTCCGTGGTGTAAGCCTTTAAGCCTTCAAATATCGTCTGTGCATACTGCAACACACATGCACATTCATTCATCACAATATTGGCATCATCGACCAGCGCGCCTGCATCCCATGCTCCATCCTTAAAATTTGAAACATACCTCTTCTCAGTCTGGATATAGCCAAATCCCAGATTCGCCCAATCAATGTTTTTCTTCTCCATGACCCGTACTTCCTCTCTGTTTTATTTTTATACATTATTATCCTTTTTTTAGTAAAAGTCAACACTTATATGTCTTGGAGTTTTCGTATTCTGCATGGCGCAGGAGTTTTCCCTCCGCAGCAGGGCCGGCACACCAATCAGATGTGCCGGCCCTGCTTTGTTACCTTACCACTTCAGTTCCCCGTCGCCACCCATAGTCTGGTCATCTCTTCAATCCGTTCCAATGGGAACGGAGGAGATGAAACGGGCTTCATGGCAAGCGACATCAGCTTCATGGGATTGTCATCCGCTGCAATGCGGTTAGAACTCAATGCTCCACACAGCCTGCAGCGATGGATAATTGCCCATTCGCCGTTTTTTCTGACCCATACGGCAATCGGCTCCATTACGCTTCCGCAGTCTGCCGCCCGGTCACCCGGCTCGTTATCCAAATGCTGGCTGGACAGGCAATACGGACAATGGTTTCGATGTTCACTTCCTGCGCCTGCAGGTACAACGGTTTTCCCGCAGACCTTGCAGACAAAGGTATCGTTACATGGATGTGTTTTATAGTAACTTTTTTCAAACGATTTTTTCTTGTTTTCCCGATTCATGGGGATTGTCCTCCTAAAAATAAAATCATAAACCCTTTAGGAGGCTTGCGGTATTGTAGGCAAACCTCCCGGTTATGCTACAATCGCCATTGATTTACTAAATTTCTTCAAACAGTCTTTCTCCTTTTCTCTTTCTATTTAATCAAGCCTACTGGCCGGATTATCCCTTTAGCTGTATCCATTCTTCTTTTGTCATGCAGTTTACATGACCGGTCCGTTTTTCGTGCATCAGGGGAACATCAACGCCTTCGGTAGTCCACTGATACTGAAAGCCTGCCTTTTCCTGTACACGTTTTGACTTGGTGTTGCCCTCGTAATAGCCGCACCAGACCTTGTTCATGCCGATATCCTGAAAACCATGTCGCAGCATTTCCCTTACGGCTTCCGGCATCAACCCCTGACCCCAGAACGGTTTGCCAAGCCAATACCCCAATTCACACTCATCGTCTTTTTCGGTCATATCGGTATGCCCGTTCAGTTTCAGTTCAATTGCCCCGATAACGCGGTTATCTGATTTCAAACACACCGCATACGCTTCCGCACCGCAAAAAACGGTCTTAATAACATTTCGGCTCTCGTCAATGCTCTGATGCGGCGGCCATCCGGCAATCGGTCCCACATCGGGATTGCTGGCATATTTGTATAAGTCCTCTGCATCGCTTTCTTCCCAGCGGCGCAGGATTAGTCTTTCGGTTTCCAATTTCACGGTTTTTCCTCCTATGGTTTCGTTGGCGGCTATATCTTTACATTGCCTCTAAAGCGCACCAACTTTCTGTTCCTCCGCTGTTAACCGCGTTTCCTTGTTTTCGTCAAATCAGCGTAAGCACTTCTGTTATCTTTTCATCTTATAAACCTGATAATGTTCTCATTACCAAATCTACATCTTTGTTCTCCAGTTCCTGAATAATGTGTAAATAGGTTTTCTGCGTTGTTGTCATACTTGCATGGCCCAACCTGCGAGCAACACTGGCAATCGACACGCCCGCAAACAACAATAGCGATGCATGTGTATGACGCAATCCGTGAATCGAAATTGAAGAAATTCCACACGCCTTGCAATGTCTTGTAAGTACGCCATTTACGGTAGAATTATATATTTTGTCCTTACCAGCAAAAAGAGGTTCATCTTCCGGCAACCCTTTTATCAGTTCAGAAAACTTAACGACAATTTGCCAGTCAATCTGAATTTTTCTAACAGATGATTTATTCTTTGTCGGCAGAAATCCTCCATCACCCTTATAATCCCATGTTTTACTTATTGACAGTGTCTGCCTGGCAAAATCAAAATCACTTGGCGTTATTGCAAGAGCCTCTGAAAATCTCATCCCGGTTTTTGCCACTAAAAGGATAAAACAATCCCAATTAGGCTCTTCTTTTATATCAAGATTGGCTATCAGAGTATGAAGTTCAAATTGATTCAGGTATTTAATCTTCTTACTTTTCGGTGTTTTACCCTTTATAATCGCCTTTCTGGTCGGGTCTCTTCCAATCAGTCCTTCGTCTACCGCATCTACAATCGCACCCTTTAATTGATGATGAAAATCTAAGGTCGTCTGTCTTTCATGTTCCTGGGCATAATCATTTAAAAGCTGTTGGTAAGCTGTTCTGGTAAGTTCTGAAAGTTTTAACTTAGGAACAAGCTTTTCTACCCACTTCAATGTCATCATATACTTTGCCATTGTCGCTTCCCTGATTGCACCTTTTTTATACACATCTACCCATTGTCTGTAGTAATCACAGAAAAGTGTTGTCGTGTCCATATCGTTTAGCATAAGTTACCTCCGTTTCCCAAAAACACTTACGCTGATATAAACAGTATGAATAGCAGAGGCATCGTCTTTCATTTAATGTGCAATAAGCGGTTTTATTTCTTCCTCCAGAATTTTTCTTAACTCCGTCATCATCAGTGAATAATACATAAATTTGGGCAATGCTCCCTCCTGTGCTGCTTTATAGCTTGTAAAATCTACCGTGGCCTTGATTGCACTTTCGTTGGGGATTTCCCCATTTCGGAAGTGCGTAGCAGCATACATGACATCTTCCTTTGATGCATACCACGTAATACAGAAATCAGTAACTACTCTGTCGATGCAATCATGCTTCATATTTTCAACAATATTCAGAATTGACTGACCCCTATATTTATTTTCATCTAACTCAATTTCATAAATCAGATTAGACATGATATCCGCAACCTTCGGATTTTCCTTTCGCAGCTCCTCAACATACTGTTTTACTTCTTCAATCTTCTTTTGTCTTTCCTCCCGAGAAATGTTTTCTTCATCATCCCTAGGCGTAACAATATTCTGAATAAGGTTGATGATATATTCATAATCAATTTTGGTACTGCTATACGCCATCAGTTCATAATCATCGTCACCATCTGTTATTCCCGTTCCCTCCGGTGGGGTATTCGAACCGTCATCTTCCCCTGTTTCCAACGCATTCAGGTAATGGCCCGCATAATCATAATATTCCTCTTCCGTAATTCCATATTTCTCTAGCATGGAATCCTCATAATTTGTAAATGAACGTAACTGTGCAAACAGTTTGTCAAAGTTCCGAAATAATTTTATAAAAATTTTTATCTCAGCTAAAGACATTCCCGGAACATCCGCAGGCGTTGCCGCACACGCACGAAGTGCGGCAAGCGCTTTTCTGAATGCCGGTTCAATCTCTACCCAATCTGCCATGATTGCTTCCTTCGTACCGCCTGCTGAATAAAGCTTGACTGCATCATCTACACACTTCTTAAACAAAACGGGCGCTTGGAATGTAACTATTTGCCCATAAGCCTTATTTCTATTCAGGATACGATTTGTTCTGGAAAAAGCCTGAATCAAATCGTGCGGCCCCATAGGCTGTCTGTCGATGAAGATGGTTGACATACATGGCGCGTCAAATCCGGTAAGCAGGCGGTCTACTACAATCACCAGGTCCAACTGTTCCTTTCTGCTCCGATATTTTGCATCTTTTCTGGAAAGCCTATCATTTAAGTTTGCATTATATCCTTGTATCTGTGATATTTCAAACTTAGTGCCAAACATTTCATTATAATCGTCAAGAGAACGCTGCATTTTCTGCTGATTTACATGGGAACTCTCTTCATTTTCAGATACCGAATATGTAATTGCAAACTTCGGAAAATCAGGAAGCACCTGCTTCATTTTTTCTCCGATTGCAAGGGGCGTTTCCCCATTCTTTACCTTTGTCAATAAATCATAATACTTCTGTGCCATCTGAATGGAACTGGTTGTAAGCAATGCTTCATAAGTCATCCCCTTTCCATTTTGAAATCCCAATTTATGATATGACTTATTTAGTATCACGTCTAAAACCTTCAGCATATGTGTTTCATTTTCATATACACTGTTGTCGGTTTCATCCGATATATTCTTAGGGCCATTATGCTCTACTTGAAATCCAAGAACCGCTTTGTCATGAATTGCATTTTGAATGGTATACTTGTGAAGTCTTGCTCCATACAGTTCTTCTGTAGTACGGGGCAAATCACCCATCTGCGGATATGGATTTTCAGCAAATCTCGGCGTTCCGGTAAATCCAAACCACAACGAATTACCAAAAAACCTCTCCAATTCCCTTTTCATGTTTGGTGTAACAGCTCTATGACATTCATCCACCACAAATGCAATTTTAAGATTCCTGATTTTATTGTATTCCGGTGTGCCCTCCGCAAGCCTTTTGGTAATTAACCTCTGCAATTTTTGAATCGTAGTAACAATTACCCGTCTGTCATCGGACTTCAGTTTTTTCTTTAGGTCATTTACGTTATCTGTGTCTTCAACATCTATCAAATCATTGTTAGCATACGCCTGAAACGCATTTGTTGTCTGCATATCCAAATCTTTTCTGTCAATCAAAAAAATAGCTTTATCTATGGACGGAATATCCATCAATAAGTTTCTGGTTGCCTTATAAGAAGTCAATGTTTTACCGGAGCCTGTGGTATGCCAGACATAGCCCGATTTGCCACACTTAGAAGCTTCCCTGATGGATTCTATGGCATGGATTTGATACGGACGAAGCAGAATCAGCCTCTTCGCCTTCTCATCTAAAACCGTATAGCGCGAAATCATCTCATGTGCTTCCGGTATACGAAGAACACTCTTTGCAAAGTCAAGATAGTCCGCTACCGGGTTGTTATCCTTATCCAACCACCCGCTGATAAACTCGGGATTCATCTCTGTATCACTCGCCGCAGAAAAATATTTGGTATTTACCCCATTACTGATTACAAACATCTGCACAGCAGAAAAAATACCTGTGAATTTGCCTTCACCAATATACTTTTTAATCTGCCAAAAACCATCCATATACGAATGCTGCTTATTCTTAAGTTCAATATGTATCATAGGCAAACCGTTAATCATAAGAGTAACGTCAAATCTTCTGTCTCTGGCGGGTACACTGCTATTTTCATCCGTTTTTAATGCGCTGTACTGATTAATAACTTCATATACACTGCTTCCACCCGCAATGTGCTCATGATTCATCACTACCAGATGCACGCGTTCGGTATCCCGCTGCACATGCACCTGTACCTTACCATTCTCTCCCACCAGCCATTCGCCGGCTTTATAAAACGAAGAAAATTGAAGCTGGTTCTTTACCTGTTCAAACTCAGAATCCGATAAATTAACGCCATTTAATCGTTCCTTATTATTCTGCTCAAGAATATATTTGAAATTAGCCCATAAATCTTCTTCGGTTTTTAAGTCTTCTCGATATGACCACTGCGAGTCTCCATAAACCAACTGCTCAAGTAGCTTTTGCTCAATGATAGCTTCTAATTCTGGCATTGTTATTGTCTCCTTTGTTATAAATATTTGTTTTTTCATATATTTTAGGGCGTTTTTCGTGCAATTTTGCTTTCGCTGGTGAAGGGTGATGAGGTGGTCAATACTTTTAAAATGTTCACCAATAATCCTCTCTTCCTTAATTGTTGGTGGCATCATCAGATTCATATCTGACATCTGCTTTCCAGACACCTCAGCAAAAGTTGAACCAGCTCCAACAGTTTCAGCATATTTTTTCAACTCTTCTGTTCTCGAAAAAATGAAGTATGAATCGAGCTTATCCTTATATGGGACAATGGACTGAAAACCTTGATTAGTACAGCCTTCTTTCGCTAGAATAGCCGTTTTCCCAATACCTGCACGAGATGTAAATAATACCGTTCCTACTGGAAGCATTTTAGCTGAACTACTATTAAATCCTTTTTCTGTTATTTTTCTTTGACTTTCATCCACAAAGATTTTGTCAGAAATTTCAGCAGGTGCATACCAATCTATATTGCCATCCCAGTACTCCGACTTGCTTGTGCTCGGTGTACCTCCACCTACAATTTCTGCCAGTTCCCCCAACTTACGCTGTTCCCAAGCGAAAAGTGGATATTTTTCAATTTGTTGATACTTACGCTGGTGAAGGGTGATGAGGTGGTCGAG
>ERZ777011.1804-NODE-1804-length-20116-cov-3.367728_pt1 | contig 20116 bp, 20 predicted proteins | sample MGYA00374964_ERZ777011 | MGnify/ENA primary metagenome ERZ777011 (study PRJEB29310, sample SAMD00008975) | mouse gut metagenome | study: EMG produced TPA metagenomics assembly of the Metagenome analysis of fecal microbiota from mouse which was promoted... | reverse complement strand
GATAATGGAATGGGAATGTCGCCGGAATTTGTCCAGCATATCTTTGAACCATTTGAGCGGGAGGTTACTGTTACCCAGAGCGGTATTCAGGGTACCGGACTTGGAATGGCGATCACAAAGAATATTGTTGAAATGATGAATGGTACGATCACGGTAGAGAGTGAGGTCGGAAAGGGAAGCACCTTCACGGTGGAACTGGGCTTAAAGCTTCAGGACGTGGAAAAGAATGCGGAACAGATTAAGGAATTAGAAGGAATGCGGGCGCTGGTGGTAGATGATGATTTCAATACCTGTGACAGCGTAAGCAAGATGTTAAAGCAGATCGGTCTGCGTTCGGAATGGACGACCTCCGGCAGAGAGGCGGTTTATCGTGCAAAGATTGCCCACGAGGAAGGTGATTCTTACCACACCTATATCATTGACTGGCAGATGCCGGAGACCAGCGGTGTGGAGACTGCGAGAAGAATTCGCAGTGTGGTTGGAGAAGAGGCACCGATCATTATTCTGACAGCATATGACTGGACCGATATTGAGGAGGAGGCAAAAGCAGCCGGAGTTACTGCATTCTGTGCAAAACCACTCTTTATGTCTGATCTGAAGTCAGTACTGCTTGCTGCAAACAGTCTGGTGGATAAAGAAGAGGAACAGGCGCCTGTCTGGACACTGACGGATTTCAAGGGAAAGCGTATTCTGCTGGTGGAGGATATTGAACTGAACCGTGAGATCGCAGAAATGATCCTGACGGAAGCCGGATTTCAGGTTGAGACTGCACCGGACGGGACGGATGCGGTTTCTATGGTAGAGAAATCAGGGGAATATTATTATGATGCGATATTAATGGATGTACAGATGCCGATTATGAACGGGTATGAAGCAACCCGGACGATCCGAAATATGGCAAGAAAGGATGTCAGGAGTATGCCGATCATTGCCATGACAGCCAATGCGTTAGAGGAGGATAAGGAAGCTGCATTAAAGAATGGAATGAATGCCCACATTGCAAAACCGATCAATATGGAAATATTTATTTCAGTTCTGAAGGAATTTCTTAGTTAGGAGAACAGTATGTCGAGTGAAATAAATATCCGCGGACTGGCGGTAGAGACCCTGACGGAGCTTGACCGGGGACGAAGGAATGCCAGTGAAGCCATGCATGCTGTTCTGCGGAATTATCAGTATCTGAGTAAACAGGAGCGGAGCTTTTATACCCGGTTATGTGAAGGAACAATAGAATACCGGCTGCAGTTGGATTATCTGATCAACCAGGTGTCCAGGACACCGGTAGAAAAGTGCAGGCCTTATATCCGGAACCTTCTTCGTATGAGCCTGTACCAGATTCGCTATATGGATAGAATTCCGCCGGAGGCAGCCTGTAATGAAGCGGTAAAGCTGGCAAAAAAGAAGGGATTTCAGCATCTGAGCAGTTTCGTAAATGGTGTCCTGCGGAACCTGATCCGGCAGCAGGCAGTTCTTTCCCTTCCACAAAAGAAAGAGGATTCATGCTCTTATTATTCGGTCACCTATTCTATGCCGGAATGGCTGGTGGAGCGTCTGCTCTGCTGGTATCCGGAGGATATTGTAGAAGGTATGCTGTGTACTTTTTTAACGGAGGCACCTCTTACTGTCCGGGTGAATCAGATACAGGGTACCAGAGAGGCAGTAAAAAAGGCATTGGAGCAGGAAGGGATTCAGGCAGAAGACGGGTATTATACGGAGAATACCCTGCGGCTCTCCGGCATAAATTATATGAACCGGATCCGGCCCTTTCGCCAGGGGCTGATCACGGTACAGGATGAGAGTTCTGTCTTACAGGGATGTCTGTTAAAGCCTCAGGCTGACAGTCAGATCCTGGATGTCTGTGCAGCGCCGGGAGGAAAGAGTCTGTATGCGGCAGAGCAGTTGTATCTGGCGGGATGCGCGGCAGCATCTGCCGGCGGCAGTTCACAGAGTTCAGGATTAAAAAAGCTTGTTCCGGGTTTGGTCATGGCGCGGGATATCAGTGAGAAAAAGGTAGAGCAGATCATAGAAAATGCAGAGCGGATGAAGATTCCAAATCTAAGGACAGAGGTTTGGAATGCCCTGCAGTCAGATCCGGACTGTGAGGATCAGGCAGATATTGTCATTGCGGATCTGCCCTGCTCGGGCCTTGGCGTACTTGGCAGGAAGGCGGATATTAAATACAGGCTGGATTCCGGACAGATAAAGGAACTGGTATGCTTGCAGCGGGAAATCCTGACAACTGTGATTCCGTACATTCGATATGGAGGACGTCTTTTGTACAGTACCTGTACAGTGAATCCCGAGGAAAATGAGGAACAGGTATGGTGGATGAGGGAACAGTTTGGACTGGAACCGGTCAATATAGGGGATCTGCTTCCGGCATCACTGGTTCAGGAGCTGTCAGATCAGCCGGGAACAGATCTGGAGGGTGGTTATGCCACTTTGCTGCCCGGGCGTCAGTATTGTGACGGTTTCTTTTTGGCGGCACTATACAAGCCGTCGGAGGGATAAGGTATGGATATTCGGTCATTAACCTATGAAGAATTAGAGTCATATATGGTCAATCAGGGATTTCCGCGGTTTCGTGCCGGACAGATCTATCAATGGATACATCAGAAGCTGGTCCGGACACCGGAAGAGATGCGGAATCTTCCAAAGGAATTGCGGGATCTGCTCAGGAAGGACTGGATCGTGGTAGAGGAGGAGGCACGTCTGACCTCCCGCACGGACGGAACGAATAAATTCCTGTTCCGCTTATGGGACGGGAATCTGATCGAAAGTGTCTGGATGCCCTACAGACATGGAAATTCCGTATGCATCTCCTCTCAGGTAGGCTGTCGCATGGGCTGCCGCTTCTGTGCATCAACGATGGATGGCATGGTCCGGAACCTGACAGCGTCTGAAATGCTGGATCAGGTATATGCCATGCAGTATCTGATGGGAGAACGGATATCCAATATTGTGGTAATGGGTTCCGGGGAGCCGTTGGATAATTATGACAATCTGATCCGGTTTCTGCATCTGATCACAGCAGAAAAGGGTCTGCATATCAGTCAGCGGAATATTACAGTATCCAGTTGCGGACTGGTACCGGAAATCCGCCGGCTGGCAGAAGAGGGGCTGCAGATTACCTTTGCCCTTTCCCTTCATGCGGCAACGGATTCGGAACGACAGGAATTGATGCCTATTGCAAAACGCTATTCCTTACAGGAGGTCATGGAGGCCTGTCAGTATTATTTTGAGCGGACCGGACGGAGAGTGACGTATGAATACAGTCTGGTAAAGGGAGTCAATGATTCTAAGGAGCAGGCGGAGCGTCTGTGTCATTTGTTGAAAAACAGGGGAACCTGTCATGTCAATCTGATCCCGGTCAATCCGATCAAGGAGCGGGATTTTAAACGTGCAGATGATAAATCCGTACAAAATTTCAAATATATACTTGAAAATAATCTGATAAATGTTACTATAAGAAGAGGTATGGGTAGCGATATTGATGCTGCCTGTGGCCAGTTAAGGAGAAATTATATCCAGAAATACAAATAGGAGGAAGCTGATTTTGTTATCATTTGGAAAAACAGATATTGGGAAAAAGCGGAGTATGAATCAGGATAATCTGTTCTTTAGCGATGAGGCGGTAGGCTGTCTGCCGAATCTCTACATCGTTGCCGATGGTATGGGCGGCCATAAGGCCGGTGATTACGCCTCCTCTTATGCAGTGTATCGGTTTGTTGAGTTTGTGAAGCGAAGCGAGGATGCAAATCCTATTACGGTCATGAAGAAAGGAATCCATGCTGTAAATGAAGGCATTCTGACAGCTTCAAAGGAACGGGAGGAACTGAGCGGGATGGGAACCACATTTGTCTGTGCAGTGGTTTCAGATAATCGTCTGTATGTGGCCAATATTGGTGACAGCCGGCTGTATCTTCTCGATAAGGACAGCATCCGGCAGATCACCCTGGACCACTCTTTAGTAGAGGAGTTGATCCGGACCGGTCAACTGGATCCGCTGAAGGTTCGTAACCATCCGGAAAAGAATATTATAACCAGGGCGTTAGGCGTCAATGATGAAGCAGTTCCTGATTTCTTTGAAGTAGAATTACGCATGGATGAACGGATTCTAATGTGTTCAGATGGATTATCCAATATGGTAGAGGATGATGAACTCCTGAATATTGTTATGAAGAATGAAAAACCAAACGCTGCTGTAGAACGTCTGATCGAACGGGCGAATTATTATGGCGGTAAAGATAATATAGCGGCCCTTGTGGTGGCACAGTAAATTGAGAGGTGTAAAGATGTTAAAACCAGGAATGATGTTAGGCGATAGATATGAGATTATTGAGCTTGTCGGCTCCGGCGGTATGTCGGATGTCCATAAAGCAAAGGATCATAAGCTGAATCGCTATGTAGCCGTTAAAATCTTGAAGAATGAGTTTAGTGATGACCGGAATTTTGTATCCAAGTTCCGGGTAGAAGCACAATCTGCTGCAGGACTTGCCCATCCGAATATCGTGAATGTATATGATGTCGGGGAGGATGACGGTATCTATTATATTGTTATGGAATTCGTGGAAGGGATTACCCTGAAGGAATATATCATGAACAATGGCAGGCTGTCGGCAGAGCAGGCACTGGATTTTTCTCTGCAGATCGCTTCCGGTATTGAGGTGGCACATCAGAATCACACGATTCACCGGGATATTAAGCCACAGAACATTATCGTGTCAAGAAACGGTACGTTAAAGGTAACGGATTTTGGGATCGCACGGGCGGCAACCTCCAATACAGTGGCCTCCAATGCCATGGGAAGTGTTCATTATGTCTCTCCGGAGCAGGCCAGAGGCGGTTATAGCGATGAAAAGAGTGATATTTATTCTCTGGGTATTACCATGTATGAGATGGTAACCGGACGTGTGCCGTTCGAGGGAGATAATAATGTTACAGTTGCCCTGATGCATATTCAGGGGGAGATGATCCCGCCGAGAGAGTATTATCCGGATATTCCGGCCAGCTTTGAGAAGGTGATACTGAAGTGTACCCAGAAGAAACCGGAGCGGAGGTATCTGACTGCCAGCGCATTGATCGCAGATCTGCGGAGGGTGGCAACCAATCCGAATGGTGATTTTGTGGTATTGGGAGGAAATACAGCAGTCAATGCTCCGACGGTCATGATGTCAGAAGCAGAACTGAATACGATCAAGGAATCGGCTGCCCAGCGCAGCTATGAGGAGGAGCCGGAGGATCCTTATATGGATGATTATGAGGAGGAACCGGCACCGGAGCGCTCCACAGCTTCCGCTGGAGCTATAGAACGGGAACGCAGAGCAGCGGCATCTGCCGCAGCCGGAAGAAAAGCTTCCTTCCGGCCGGAACCGGCTTCAACTATGGATGATGATTTTGATCCGGACGATGATGATTATAATTATGACTATGATGATGAGGAAGAAGAGGAGGAAGAGATTTCGGATGACATTGATGACGATGTAGATCCGAAGCTTCAGAAGATCGTAATGATCGGCGGTATTATCGCGGCGGTCATTATTGCGATGTTTATCATGCTCTTTGTGGGAAAAGCAGCCGGATGGTTTAAGTTTGGAAATGGAACCACCAAGGATACAGAGGAAGAGAATCAGTCTATAGAGATGACAGTAAGTGTAGTTGGCCTGAAGATCGAGGAAGCAGAGAAGGCTTTAATGAGTGCAGATATCCCGTATGAGGTTGAGCATGTGAACGATGATGCCATTGCCACAGATATCGTAATCTCCCAGAGTTATGAAAAGGGTGCTATGATCCCGGCTGGAACCAAGGTAAAGATCACAGTCAGCTCCGGTAAGGAAGAGATTGATGTACCGAATGTGGTCGGTTACGAGGTCACTCAGGCGGAAACAATATTAGAGGATGATTACGGATTCCATGTTACCCACGGTTATGAATACAGTGATGAAGTGGAAAAGGACCGGGTGATCAGTCAGGATCCGGTGTCCACTCAGAAGGTGGCAAAGGGATCTACGATCAAGATAATTGTCAGTAACGGTCCGGAGATCAAGGAAACAGAGGTGCCGGATCTAAGAGGAAAGACCCAGCAGGAGGCGGAGGCCATGCTGACGAATGCGAAGCTGAAGCTGGGAGGAACGTCAGAAGAATACAGTGCTACTGTGCCGGCTGGTCAGGTAATTACCCAGAGTACCAGCTATGGAACGAAGGTGACAGAGGGTTCCTCCGTTGATATTACGATCAGTAAGGGACCGGAGCCGACCTCCGAAACGCCGAAGACCTATTCTGCCAACTTCAGTGGAAGCATTACAGTTACCGCTGATTCAACCAACAGTTATAATGTTCAGGTAAATTATGTGGTAGGTGACACGATTAAGCTGATCACAAGCGGTACACTGTCTGCCTCCAGTCCGATTAATATTCCTGCGGGCAGTAATGTATCCGGCCTGTCTGCTCAGGGAGCGTTACAGGTATTGTACAACGGTTCTACTGTGAAGCCGGAGGATGTCAATCAGTCTATTAATGTGGAAGTAGCGGAAGAATAGCCGATGGTACAGGGAACGATCATAAAAGGAATCGGCGGTTTCTATTATGTAGATATACCAGAACAGGGAATCTATGAATGTAAGGCAAAGGGGATATTCCGGAACCGGAAGCAAAAACCCCTGCCCGGGGACAGGGTCACCATTGATATACTGGATGAAGATAAGAGGCTGGGCAATATTACACAGATCGCAGAGCGGATCAATGAATTGATCCGGCCGGCAGTGGCAAATGTGGATCAGGTACTGATCGAATTTGCCACTGCAAAGCCGGATCCGAACCTTAACCTGCTGGACCGGTTCTTATTACTGATGAGCCGTCAGCAGGTTAATACTGTCCTTTGCTTTAACAAGGTAGATCTTGCAGGATCATCGACACTGGAATATCTGACCGGGGTATATGAAAAAAGCGGGATACCGCTGGTATTCATCAGTACCTATACCGGTGCCGGCATGGAGCAGATCCGGGCATTGATCGCGGGAAAGACGACAGTATTTGCAGGCCCTTCCGGAGTGGGAAAATCTTCCCTGCTGAATGCACTGCTGCCGGAGGCAAATGCGAAGACCGGCGATATCAGTGAAAAGATCGAGCGGGGCAGACACACTACAAGACATTCAGAGCTGTTAAAGACCGAAGAGGGTACGTATCTGATCGATACACCGGGATTCAGTACCTTATATCTGGATTCCTTTGAAAAGGAGGAGTTACAGTATCATTTTGCTGAGTTCCAGCCTTATATGGGAAACTGCAGATTCCTGGGGTGCTCCCATACGCATGAGCCGGACTGCAGGGTAAAGCAGGCGGTAGAGGCTGGTAAGATCAGTCCGGTCCGTTACAGACACTATGTAGAATTTTATGAAGAAATAAAGAATACAAGGAGTTGGTAGCATGAAATTATCACCATCCGTATTATCAGCGGATTTTACAAAGCTAGGAGAACAGATCCAGTTGCTGGAGACGGCAGGAGTGGATTATATTCATCTGGATATCATGGACGGACAGTTTGTGCCGAATATTTCTTTTGGTATACCTGTTATTGAGGCGATCCGTAAGGTTACGGATATTCCGCTGGATGTGCATCTGATGATCGAGGAGCCGATCCGCTATCTGCAGGAATTCAAGGATGCAGGTGCAGATATCCTCACTGTTCATGTAGAGGCCTGTACTCATCTGCATCGTACCATCAGCCGGATCCGGGAAATGGATATGAAGGCGGGGGTTGCTTTGAATCCCACTTCTTCGGTCAATGTGCTGAATTATATCTTTGATGATATTGATCTGGCACTGATCATGAGTGTAGACCCTGGATTTGCCGGACAGGCATTTATACCGGCCATGCTGGATAAGGTAAAGCGGATCCGTAAGATTGCGGACGATAAAGGATTGAAGAATCTGGATATTGAAGTGGACGGAGGGGTTACTCTGAATAATGTAGCGGCAGTTGTGGATGCCGGTGCTAATGTTATTGTGGCTGGCTCTGCGATCTTCCAGGGAGATGCCGAGGCAAATATCAAGGAATTCCGCAAGCGGATCAGTTAAGACAGTGAAAGTAGATGAGAATGAGGAAGGAAAATCATACATATAACAGAATAAAGCGTTGTTTGATCATAGCAGGAGGCGAATTAAATCAGGAATTTGCCTCCTGTTATATCCGGGAGCATTATCCGGATGGCAGACCGGAACTGATGATCGTGGCGGATCGCGGTCTGCAGTGGGCGGAAGAGATGAATCTGAGACCGGATATCATATTGGGGGATTATGATTCCGTACCACCGGAAATACTGGAGAAGTACCAGGGTGACAGACAGATCATCAATATGCAGTATCCTGCGGAGAAGGATTATACCGATTCCCATCTTGCAGTGATCACTGCAATGGAGCAGGAGGCAACGGATATCTGTATCCTGGGAGCAACCGGAAGCCGTATGGATCATATGCTGGCGAATCTGGGACTGCTGTACCTGTGTCTGCAGGCCGGCATACCTGCAGAGCTGGTCAATGCAACTAACCGGATCCGTCTGATCCGGGATACTGTTACACTGCGGAAGGATACCCAGTTTGGAACCTATGTATCCTTGCTGCCTTATACGGAACGGGTGACAGGGATTACCCTGACGGGCTTTCAATATCCGTTGCAGGATGCAGAGCTTTCTCTTGGTCTCAGCCGGGGCGTCAGTAATGAGATCGTAGCAGAGACTGCAACGATACAGATCCGGTCAGGGGCTTTGTTCGTAATAGAAAGCAGAGATTAAAAATAAGCATTCAGCCGACCCTGAATGCTTATACTATGAGAAGAGAGAAAACATGAAAATGTTACTATCAATTTCCTATAACTGAATTATATAAGTAAAATATGAACAAATTATGAATGCGAAAAAAACATTATGTGAAAGATGAGTGAAAATTTACCTAATTTTGCCTTATGAAGATCAGAATTATATGTGTTGGAAAAGTGAAGGAGGCGTTTTACCGGAATCGTATCCGGGAATACAGTGCGTTGATCCAAAAAAGATGTCCGTTTGAGATAATAGAGGTAGCAGACGAACGGACTGCAGAGCATATGAGTGAGACTGAGGTACGAAATGTTCTGAAAGCGGAGGGAGAACGTCTCTTAAATTATCTGAAGCCGGACGGGGAAGAACTGGTAACAGCTCTTTGTATTGATGGTGAGACTTATACGACCGGAGAATGGATAAAGGGCCTGGAGAGTCAGATGAAGCAGAAAGATATCCGGCAGTTCACCTTTATCATTGGCGGTTCTCTGGGACTCGCAGAGGCGGTGATCCGTCGGGCGGACCGGAAGCTGAGTTTTTCGAGCCTGACCTTTCCCCATCAGTTGATGCGCGTTATGCTGACAGAGCAGCTTGCAGCACTTGCAGGAAAGCTGTAGCAGATATCAGCTCCGATGGAACATCCGGACAATTATTATTTGTGGTAAGGCTGATGATTCAGTATTCGATAAGAGCGGTAGATCTGTTCATATAAGACGACGCCGGTCAGACCTGTGGAAATATCCATGGAGGAAAGTGAGAGAACCGGCAAATGGATGGTATCGCTGCTTTTGTCAGGAATCGGATAGCCGATCCATATGCGTACGGCGGAAATCCCATGAATGCCCATCTCATTTATATGTACAGCAAGTTCCTCCGAGGAGAGAGTCTTTCTTCCGGGCTGGATCAGGATATTGATCATGTGTGCAGAGTCCTTTTCTGCGGACAGAAGGGAAGAGAGGTCATCTGCCGGTTTACAGAAATGTCCGATCTTACAGTATGCGGATAACCGTTTCTGATATTCCTTCATGGCGGCAGCATCGTTCGGATTCAGTTTTTTAATATTGAGGTAAATGGAGTAATTCATCTGCACTCCTTGAAGTATAGAAAACAGGATAATAAATCATAAAAAATGCACCAGATAGGAATCGAACCTACGCACCTGGCTCCGGAGGCCAGTGCTCTATCCACTGAGCTACTGGTGCATCAGTTGGTATTATAACGCAAAACTCCGGAAAGTGCAAACACTTATTGATTTTTATTTTCCGGTTTGTTAAAATATTTGTGTTGCAACAGGAAAAAACCTTGAATTACCTAAAGGAGCAAAGAGATGCAGAATAACATTTGGAGAAAATGGAATCGACAATTTGACAAGCTGCATTTTAAGGATACGGAGATAAAGACCAGCGGAGATACGATTTATATTAATCCGGCCATGAAGCTGTTGGCGGGCTGGGGCGTATTTATCCTTTTATTAATATTATTTCTGTTGATCGGAAAGCCATTTGCAAAAAAGGAGAATGTACCGGCCCCGGATGGAGGGGATACGAAGATAAGTGATCTGGGATATACGCCCTTTGAACGGAATGCATATCCGGAGGTCAATTCCTTTGTGGAGAATTATCTGAATGCGTTGACCAATGCAGATATTAATATGCTAAGCACTATGGTAGTGGATCCGAATCAGTTTGATGCTGCGACCCTGGAGAGGCGCAGAGAGCAGACCTTAAGCTATTCGAACGCTGAATGTTATACCAAACCCGGTCTGACGGAAGGATCTTATATTGTCTATGCGGTGGTGAATACACAGATCGCAGAGGTGCAGGTACAGCCGCTCAGTATGCATCGGTTTTATCTGATCCCGAATGAATATGGCGGATATGTACAGGATAATACCACAGGAACCAATACAGAGCTTGCCGATTATATCAGTCAGATCGATCAGGATCCGGATGTGGCAGAGCTGTATACCCGTGTAGAGCAGAATAATCGTGAGTCAGCGAAGAATGATGAAGCATTACGGGCATTCTATGAAAAGATCGGTGCCACGGTGGAATAAACGATCGTTCAGACAGTCGGAAAGACTCTGAGAGAAGGAACGGGCAGAAATACCCCGCAGGTTGCTGCGGGGTATTTCGATAAACCGGAAGCGCAGCCAGGATAACGCAGGACAGAGAGGAGCCGCCATGGAAGAGAAGGGAATACGGATCAATAAGTATTTAAGTGAAGCAGGGGTCTGTTCCCGGCGGAAGGCGGACTCGTATATTGAAGCGGGCATGGTCCGGATCAATGATACCGTTGCAGAAAAGGGGAGCCGCGTGTTTCCGGGGGATGCGGTATATGTGAAGGATACCCGGATTCAGATTCCGGAACAGAAGAAGGTGATTGCCTTTTATAAGCCGCAGGGCCTGGTGTGCTCTACCAGAGGGCAGGGAGCAGAGACCGTCCTGGAGTATCTGAATGCGTCAGTATCGTTACACTATGTGGGACGATTAGATAAGGATTCGGAGGGACTGCTGCTGTTGACCAATGACGGCGGCCTGGCAAATGCCATCAGTAAGGGAGCAAACGGGCATGAGAAGGAGTATGAGGTTCGGGTGGACCGGCCGATCACGCCGGAGTTTATCCGACAGATGGGGGCGGGAGTTCCGATCCTGGATACGGTAACGAGAAAATGCACAGTCACGAAGACCGGAAGCAAAACCTTTCGCATCATACTGACCCAGGGCCTGAACCGGCAGATCCGGCGCATGTGTGAATACTGTGGATACCGGGTACGTTTCTTAAAGCGGATCCGGGTAATGAATGTCACGCTGGAGGGGCTGGAACCGGGGGCATACAGGGAGTTGACGGGGAAGGAATTGCAGGAGCTGCGCAGACTGGCAGGACAGCAGGAACCTAATTAATGCAATGAAAGAGAGAGAAGAATGGAAGCGATCGATCGTATCAAGGAATTAGTTGTACTTTTAAATCAGGCAGGTCAGGCTTACTACCAGGAGGATCGGGAGATCATGAGCAACCGGGAGTATGACGGGCTGTATGACGAGCTGGTCCGGCTGGAGCAGGAGACCGGTATTACGCTTGCCAACAGTCCTACGCTCCATGTAGGCTATGAGGTATTAAGTGAGCTGGAGAAGGAGGAGCATAGCGCTCCCATGCTGTCGCTGGATAAAACCAAGGATGTGGAGGCCCTGGCAGCCTGGCTGGGGGATAAACGGGGGGTCTTATCCTGGAAGATGGACGGGCTTACCGTGGTACTGACCTATCGGGATGGTGTGCTGGACAAGGCAGTGACCAGGGGAAACGGTGAAGTTGGCGAGGTCATTACCAACAATGCCAGAACCTTTCGGAATATTCCAGGCCGGATCCCTTATACCGGAGAACTGATCGTCCGGGGAGAGGCGGTCATTAAATATTCAGATTTCGAGAAGATCAATGCGGATATAGAAGAGGGAGAGGCCAAGTATAAGAATCCCAGAAATCTTTGCAGCGGTACGGTACGTCAGTTGAATAATCAGATCACGGCGGAACGGAATGTTCATTTCTTTGCATTTAATCTGGTAGAGGCGAAGGAGGTAGACTTTCATAATTCCCTGGAAGAACGCTTCCGCTGGCTGACACAGCTGGGCTTTGACGTCGTGGAGTACGAGGTGGTGGAGCAGGATACGATCCGGGAAGCAGTACAGGGCTTTTCCGATCGGATCAAGGATAATGATTTCCCTTCCGACGGGCTGGTTCTGTCCTATGATGACCTTGCCTATGGAAAGAGCCTCGGAGTAACGGCCAAATTTCCGCGGGATTCCATTGCGTTTAAGTGGGCGGACGAGCTGGCAGTTACGCATTTGAAATATGTGGAGTGGAGTCCGTCCAGAACCGGGCTGATCAATCCGGTAGCAGTATTTGAACCGGTGGAGCTGGAGGGAACCTCGGTCAGCCGGGCCAGTCTTCATAATATCAGTATCCTGGAGAGCTTTGCATTGGGCGAGGGGGATGAGATCAGTGTCTTTAAGGCCAATATGATCATTCCGCAGGTAGCAGAGAACCGGACCCGGAGCGGAACGGTTCCCATTCCGGAGCATTGTCCTGCCTGCGGTGCCGCCACGGAGATCCGTCAGGTGAATGATGTCCGTTCCCTGTACTGTACCAATGAATTCTGCAGCGCCAGGAAGCTGAAGCTGTTCAGTCATTTCGTGTCCCGGAATGCCATGAATATTGAGGGATTATCAGAAGCAACGATTGAGAAGTTTCTGGAGGAGGGCTTTTTAGAGGAGCTGTATGATATCTACCGTCTGGAGCCATACCGGATGCAGATCGTTGCACTGGAGGGCTTTGGGGAACGCTCTTATGAGAATCTGCAGGCTTCCATTCAGATATCCCGCAAAACGACCCTGTCCAGATTCTTATATGGATTGGGGATCATGAATATCGGTGTGGCCACTGCCAAGCTGATCTGCCGGCATTTCCAGAATGATCTGGTCGCCATTGAGAATGCAGGTGTAGAAGAATTAGTTGAGATGGAAGGGATTGGTGAGGTGATCGCGGAATCCTTTGTGGCATATTTTCAGAATGCAGATAACCGGAAGCGGATACAGGAATTGCTGAAGGAAATCCAGTTTGAGCAGGAAGAGACAGACGGAGACAGTCTGATCTTTCAGGGAGTAAATTTTGTGATCACGGGAAGTGTGAACCATTACGCCAACCGGGATGAGGTGAAGGCATTGATCGAGGCCAGGGGCGGGAAGGTGACCGGCTCTGTTACCTCGAAAACCCATTATCTGATCAACAATGATGTTACCTCCAGTTCCTCCAAGAATAAGAAGGCAAAGGAACTTGGTGTGCCGATCATTTCGGAAGAAGAATTCATCCACCTGTTGAATCAGGAGCCGGAAGTATGATATATTCTGCAGTGACAGGATAGGTTACGAATGCAGATGAGGAAAGAATAGAGAAAGAAGGGATTGTTATGCCGATTCGTATTGCGAATGATCTGCCGGTGAAGAAAATCTTAGAAAGAGAAAATATATTCGTCATGGATGAGGATCGTGCCATGACCCAGGATATCCGTCCGTTATCCATACTGATCCTGAACCTGATGCCGTTAAAGGAGGATACGGAGCTGCAGTTAATGCGCAGTCTGTCCAATACACCGCTGCAGGTGAATATTACACTGATCCGGACGGATTCCTATGAGTCGAAGCATGTGGAGAAAAACCATATGGAACGGTTTTATACGACCTTTGAGGAAATAAAGGATAAAAAGTATGATGGTCTGATCATTACCGGTGCACCGGTGGAGAAGCTGGAGTTTGAAGAAGTGGAATACTGGAAGGAGCTGGCAATGATCATGGACTGGTCCGAGAAAAATGTGACCTCTACCCTGCACATCTGCTGGGGCGCTCAGGCAGGGCTGTATTACCGGTACGGGATTCCGAAGATCCATCTGCCGGAGAAGATATCCGGTGTCTATCAGCATCATACCTTTCATAAGAAGACCCCGCTGGTCCGGGGCTTTGATGATTCCTTTCTGGTACCACAGTCCAGATATACCGGAGTGCGGCGGGAGGATATTACAGCGAATCCCCACCTGGAGATCGTGGCAGATTCTGAGCAGACCGGCCCTTATCTGATCATCGGAGACGGGGGAAAGAATATTTTTGTAACCGGACATCCGGAATATGATACCTTTACACTGGATCAGGAGTATAAGCGGGATCTTGGGCGGGGACTTAAGCCGAATGTGCCGGAGAATTATTACCCGGATGATGATCCGGAGCAGACACCGATCAAATCCTGGCGGTGTCATGCCAATACCCTGTATACGAACTGGCTGAATTATTATGTCTATCAGAGTACACCGTATGATTGGATTTAGCAAAGGAGGAGAAGAGATGAAACGTTTAGAGGATTATGTAGTCAGTATACCGGATTTCCCGGAGCCGGGTATCCTGTTCCGGGATGTTACCAGCGTGATTCAGGATGCAGAGGGCTTACAGCTGGCCATTAACAGTCTGCAGGGGCTGTTAGACGGGCTGGAGTTTGATGTACTGGCAGGTGCAGAATCCAGAGGCTTTATCTTTGGCATGCCTCTTGCCTATAATTTACATAAGCCGTTTATCCTGGTGCGCAAGCAGGGAAAGCTGCCCCGGGAAACTGTTTCCAAGGAGTATGCCCTGGAGTATGGTACTGCAGTGATCGAGATGCACAGGGATGCGATTCAGCCGGGACAGAAGGTGGTGCTTGTGGACGATCTGATCGCGACCGGCGGCACCATGAAGGCAGCGGCAGAGATGGTAGAGGAATTAGGCGGGGAAGTGGTGAAGATCATCTTTCTGATGGAGCTTGCCGGCTTAAAGGGAAGAGATGCATTGGCAGGGTATGACGTTGCCTCTGTGATCACATATGAAGGAAAATAGATCAGGAACAGGTACAGGAGAGTAGTTTTTCACTAGAAGGAGCAGGAGGAAGCAGATATGGCTGGTTCAATATATGGTAAGTTATTCCGGGTTTCAACCTGGGGAGAGTCTCACGGGGCAGGAGTAGGAGTTGTGATAGATGGCTGTCCGGCAGGACTGGAGCTGTCCGAGGCGGATATCCAGCAGTATCTGAACCGCCGGAAGCCGGGACAGTCCAGGTATGCCACACCCCGGAAGGAGACGGATACGGTTGAGATCCTGTCCGGTATATTTGAGGGAAGAACCACCGGGACTCCAATCTCCATGCTGGTACGGAATGAGACCCAGCGATCTTCTGATTATAGTGAGATTGCCGGTTATTACCGGCCCGGACATGCAGACTTTACCTTTGACGGGAAGTACGGATTCCGGGATTACCGGGGGGGCGGCCGTTCCTCCGGCCGGGAGACCATTGCCAGGGTAGCGGCGGGAGCCATCGCAGCCAAGCTGCTGCGGACACTGGGTGTGGAACTGTTAACCTATACGAAGTCGATCGGACCGATAGCGATCGATTATGACCGCTTTGACCGGAAGGAAATCCTGGAAAACAGCCTGTTCATGCCGGATGCAGCTGCTGCGGAGCAGGCGGCACAGTATATTGAGGAAATGATGAAAGCCCATGATTCTGTGGGCGGCATGGCAGAATGTATCGTGACCGGAATGCCGGTGGGGATCGGTGAGACCGTATTCGATAAGCTGGATGCGAATCTGGCAAGGGCGGTCGTATCCATCGGAGCGGTAAAGGGCTTTGAGATCGGTGATGGTATGGCGGTGGCGCAGGCTCTGGGATCTGAGAATAATGATGGATTCGTCATGGAGGACGGAAGTGTCAGGAAGAGAAGCAATCATGCGGGAGGAACCTTAGGGGGCATGAGTGATGGTTCCTCTATTGTGATCCGCGCTGCTTTTAAGCCGACGCCGTCTATCCTGCATGAGCAGGAGACGGTGAATAAGAATGGAGAGGATATCCAAATCTCCATAAAGGGGCGGCATGACCCGGTCATCGTACCAAGGGCGGTAGTGGTGGTGGAGTCCATGGTTGCTCTGACTCTGATCGACGGGATGATGGAGCATATGTGCGCACGCCTGGACTGGATGAAAGAGTTTTACCGCCGGTTGTAAATCTTTACAAAGTAGCTGGTTCGACCGTGTTTCTTTTATTTCTTTTTCTATTTCTTTCTGTGGTGGGACGTAATGATCAGCAGGAGTCCCAGAATCAGCGCCGCTACATAGCCGATAAAGCCCAGGGTTGGAATGCCCAGGGTCTGTGGCTGCATATCTGTGGTACAGATCAGGCTGGAGGCAACTAATAGAGCGGCAACGATAATACAGACGATCAGTTTATTGATGATCTGGTTAAACTGCTCCATTAGGGATCGGGAGCCGGCCAGATCCAGATTGAACCGGGTCTGGCCCCGCAGGGTCATATTCAGCAGATCCGTAGTCAGTCCGGGGATATCCAGAGCCTTTTCCGCTGATACATAGATAGATTGGGCGCTTTTTTCCAGATTCTTTTTTATATCCAGATTTCGTTTCATGTCGTTCAGGACGTGCTGTCTGGCAATCTGAATCACGTTGGTATCGGGAGAGATATTGGCAAGCACCCCTTCAATGGTAAGCATTCCTCTTGCCAGCATGGAAATACCGGGCGGCAGGGTAATGTGGTTTTCGGAGATAACGCGGACGGCATCCTGCAGAAGCTGGCCCAGGTTAATGTCCTTCAGATCCATGGAGTAATACCGGCCAAGCAGCATATCAATATCCGAGTACAGGTGGGTGTAGTCGAATTCTCCTTTTACAGCACCCAGAGCCAGGATCACGCGGATGATCTCGTTATTGTCTTTTCGGACCACAGCCTTCACTGCATCCCGGATCAGGGTACGGTCATGAGAGGAGAGGGTTCCGATCATTCCCATATCAATCCATACGATCTTACCGTCCCGCAGCATGATATTGCCCTGATGGGGATCGGCATGGAAGAATCCGTCGTCAATGACCTGCTTGATATAATTTTCAGTCAGCTTGGCTCCGATTTCAGCAGTATCATATTCATTTGCCTGAATCTGCTGCAGATTCCCGATGGAGAAGCCGTCGATATATTCCATTGTAAGTACCCTGGAGGTGGTCAGACTGTCTTCGATAACCGGACAGGAAATATAGGATATGCCATGATTATTCTCCTGAAACTGCCTGGTATGCCGGGCTTCTGTCAGGAAATCCAGCTCCTGCTTTGAAACATTCCACAGCTCCTCCAGCAGCATATGGAAATCGACGAAGCCGCCTGCACTGGGAGCGAACTTTAACGGGCGGGTGATCTTCCGCATCAGGGAGATATCCTCCCGCATGGTCTCTGCCACATGGGGACGCTGTACCTTTACGACCACCTTTCTGCCATCCGCCAGGGTTGCGGCATGTACCTGGGCAATGGAGGCGGAGCCTAACGGTGTTGCTTCAAAGCTGGAAAAGATATCCTCCACCGGCTGTCCCAGTTCGAATTCAATTACATCGGTAACGGCCTGCAGGGGAAGGGGATTGGAATCCGCACAGAGCTTTTCCAGTTCCCGGCAGTAAGCGTCCGGCAGAATGTCTGTACGCTTGGACATGATCTGGCCTAATTTGACGAAGGTCGGCCCAAGGTCTTCCAGAATCAGCCGAAGGGTCTCCGGTGACAGCCCGTTTTTCACAAGCTCGTATTTTTTTAATATCTGTGCAATTTCCTGCAGGCGTTTTTTATTTTCATTTGGAATAGTATGGCTCATAATTCAGACTCCTGTCATTTCGTGTTAATCAATGGGAATGGTGGTAGAACCCCGTTTCTTTTGCTGAAGCTCATCCAGCTTCTTTTGGATGGCATCCAGTTCTTCCGGTGTACAGTGTTCCATACGGGAAAGGAGCTGATCCGCCTTTTTCTTATGGGTAAGCTCCTCATTGAGTATTCTTCCCTGCTCTACGGTCAGTTCTCCCTTTGCCACCAGTTCATCGATCAATTCCCGGGATCGTTCTGCGGTAACCGCAACGGCTCCGATACCGGCAAGCATGATTTTCTTAATGCCTTCGCTTAATAACATAGATCTGCCTCCTTTTTCGGTATTTATTCTGTTTGACAGGATTATTTTAAATCTCCTGTTGTTTGAAGTCAATACTTCCGCTTCGGGGGTTTACATTTTTAGGGGATTATGCTATGATAACAGCGTTGTGATTTAGCCAGTACCCGGATGCCGGACACTCCGACCGTATCTGAGTGCAGGCTGTATAAATTGTAAAGCAAAAGGAGGATGTATCTATGATTACAACAGAGAAGAAGGCAGAAATCATCAAGGAGTATGGACGTTCAGAGGGCGACACCGGTTCACCGGAGGTTCAGATCGCATTACTGACCGCACGGATCAACGATCTGACGGAGCATTTTAAGGCAAACCCGCATGACCATCATTCCAGAAGAGGTCTTCTGAAGATGGTAGGTCAGAGAAGAAATATGCTGGCTTACTTAAAGAAGAAGGATATTAACCGTTACAGAAGCCTGATCGAGCGTTTGGGCTTGAGAAAGTAGGAAGACGGAATACAGACCGTTCATTTGTATGCAATGACATCTGAACGGTCTGTTTTTCTTTGCGCAGAGACATAAAAATTCGCAAGGCGTGCCTGCCTGGATTGGAAGAATAGTGAAATTTTGAAGGGACTTTTACAAGTCCTTTTTTTATTGCCGCGAGCAAATAGGAAAATAGCCATGCTCGCATGGATCTTTGACGAATGCCGTGAGTTATTAGAATGGGCAGTAACTGAATAAAATATACAAATACATTCGACACAATACGACATAATTCGAAAAGGTAAAAAAATAATTGTTTAAATGAGGATAAAATCCATGTTATGATGAAAAAAATGTGCTGGAAATCAGGGAAAAAGGAGGAAAAAAGTGGGAACATTTGAAACCGAAATGAAAAGGGCGTACAGTGAGGCGCTAGCCCCCTACGGGTTTAAGAAACTCAAGGGCAGGTATCCTTACTTCGTAAGGATGGTGGGAGAGGAAATCCTGCAGGTGATCACCTATTATAAGGATACCGGCCTGGAACCGGAACAGGTATTTGGCATGGTGTGTGGTATAGCGACAGTATACACAAAAGAAATAAATCTGAAATGTAGTTGCAGGCATAATGATTCATGGCTGCATCCCTACCGGAATATATATTTAGATTCTCATCCCTTCTGTTCCATGGAGGATATACCAAAGTATTCCTTTGAATACGAAATGCCAGAGGAATTGTATATGCAAAGGTTACAGAACGGTGGAGTGACAAAGATTGTCAGCCCATATCCGCTGCCATCCATGCAGGAGGCAATCGAACATACCCTTGACCTGACAAGACAGGAGATAATCCCGGTCTTTGATACCGTAACGGATCTAAAAACCTGCGCGGAATATTTTCAAAAATATGATTCGTTATGTATGTGTATAGATGAAAGAGCACCGTTTAACTGGGAGGTAAATTATAGAGAACAACTGTTCAATCTTAAGGTATATGACAGTACAGATGAATTCTTGGCAACAGAGCTAGAAATATATGGTAAGGATATAATGACGTCAAAGGGACTTCAGGAGCAGGTAGCATTATTTGAAAGACTATTGAATGATCCGGAAATCCATGCAGAAGCCCTGGCAGAACTGGAACGGAGGAGGCAGCGGAATACGGAAACCTTAAGGGAATACGGACTGTTATAGAAACAAAAGTATAAGATTGAAAGGAGTCTAAGATGAGATTAAAGAAAAACTTTAAGCGTTGGCTGTCCATATTAGTGGCAGTGGCAGTCTCGTTATCAAGTGTGATGCCGACACCGGTGTATGCGGCGGAAGGGAAT